>Ga0070728_10002794_pt1 | contig 20627 bp, 19 predicted proteins | sample tdDd471_FD_66723 | JGI IMG/M metagenome (GOLD analysis project Ga0070728, IMG submission 66723) | Marine sediment microbial communities from the Atlantic coast under amendment with organic carbon and nitrate - tdDd47.1 | ecosystem: Environmental > Aquatic > Marine > Coastal > Sediment | place... | reverse complement strand
TTGTGCGATGCCGGCCTGAAAGCCCAGAATATAACCGCGGCTCAGGTTTGCACCCAGTGCGATGACGAACACTACTTTTCGTATCGGCGGAGCCACACAACCGGTCGAATGGCCACAGTGATCGGTATAAAATAACGGTTCAGCGATGCCTCCGGCGAGTCGCTTTTTGAAAAAAAGCTCCGCAAAAACTTTCCGGTTGCAGTCTCCTTAAACCAGAACCATATGGCTTGCCAACATCGGTGAAACAGGCGAATAGTTTTTAAAACCTGTTTATCAAACTTTTCAAAAGTTTGGCCCCCGGCAGGGCCGCCGGAGGCTTTTATCGTATGCTCTTTGCCCGCATATGCCTGAACGGCATGTTGCGAGGCCATCACTAATATTTGAAAACCAATGGAATCAACATGAAACTTAGCGATTGCACCATACTCTGGAATCGGGAAGTGAGCCCCGGATACTATCACATGGGCCTTGAGTCTCCGGAGCGTTATACCAGCGCCATGCCGGGCCAGTTTGTCATGCTCAAGGCGGAAAAAGCAGGCACCCTTCTTCGCCGTCCTTTCTCGATCCATGATGTGACAACCAAGGACGGGAAGACCATTGTGGAGCTTCTCTACAAGGTGGTGGGGCCAAACACCCGTGTTTACGGTCAGATGACGGAGGGAGAGGCTCTGAGTATGCTGGGGCCCCTTGGAAACAGTTTCTCTGAACCGGAGGCGGGAGAGTCCACCTTTCTCGCAGGGGGCGGCATCGGTATTGCTCCCATGCTTCTTCTCGCAAGGCGGATGGTGGCAGCAGGGGCGAACCCCGCGGACCATACGGTTTTTATTGGTGGGCGCTCCGATGAGGATGTCCTGGCTGAAGAGGCCTTTCGAACGTTAGGCTTTTCTGTGGTGGTGACCACCGATGACGGATCCGCAGGGGAGAAAGGGCGCATCACGGCGCCCATGGCTCGTCTTCTGGAGGAGAAAAATCCTGCCAGGGTTTATGCGTGTGGCCCTCACCCCATGCTTGTGGGGATTGCCGAACTGATGAAAGGTCACCCTGCCTTGTGTGAGCTCTCCCTCGAGATCATCATGGCGTGCGGTATGGGTGCCTGCATGGGCTGTGTTGTAGAGTCCAGCGGGGCTGATGAGCCCTACAAGCATGTGTGTATCGACGGGCCTGTGTTTGACGCCCGGTCCATCAAGGTGTGAGACGGGAGGGGTGTGTGACGGATAAATTGGAGACGATACGTCTCACCGAAAAGGTGAAGGCGGCCGGCTGAGCGGCCAAAGTGGATCCAGTGGTACTGGATCGCGTGGTAAAAGGGTTAAAGGTGCAGCGCCCTCCCGAGGTTCTGGTGGGGTTGGATGGTGCCGACGATGCGGGCGTGTACCAGCTCAACGAGGAGACGGCATTGATCCAGACCCTCGATTTTCTGACGCCGGTCACAGACGCCCCGTTTGACTTCGGGCGCATTGCCGCTGCCAATGCCTTAAGTGATGTCTACGCCATGGGGGGGCGCCCCCTGACCGCCATGAACATCGTCTGTTTTCCCACAGAGAGTCTTCCGGAGTCGGTTCTCACGGAGACCCTCGCCGGAGGGCTTGAGACCATTCACGAGTCCGGGGCCTGTCTTGTGGGGGGGCACAGCGTGGAGGACAATGAGTTCAAATATGGCCTGTCCGTAACCGGCACCGTTCATCCCAAGCGCCTTCTTACCAATGGAGGCGCGCAAATTGGCGATGCCCTTATTCTGACAAAGCCCCTGGGGAGCGGCCTTCTCTCCACAGCCATCAAGGGAAATGTGGCAGGGGGTGAGGCGGCCAAGCTCCTGGTCAAGGTGTGTGCCACGTTGAACAAAGCGGCTGCCGATGCAATGGCCTCGTTTCATCCCACGGCCTGTACCGACATCACGGGGTTCGGCTTTGCGGGGCATGCCCTTGAGATGGCCCGCGGCGCAAAGAAGCGATTTGTCATTTCCGTCTCCTCGCTGCCGGTGATGGCCGGGGCGCTCGGGTTTGCGGAGATGGGGTTGCTTCCGGCCGGAGCTTACCGAAACCGCGAATATTGCGGTGGGTCAGTGGAGGTGTATCCCTCTGTGTCCCGCTCGTATCAGGACCTGATTTATGACCCCCAGACCTCTGGTGGGCTTTTGGTGGCCTTGCCCGCCCATGAAGCAGGCTCATGCCTTTCCACCATGATTGATCTCGGCGTGGACGCAGCCATCGTAGGGGAGGTTGTCGGTGAGTCGGCCTGTGGGAAAGTTGAATGTGTCTGATTCCTTAACACCCATTGCTGAGTCATGAAAAATTCCGCATACAGCCCTGAAAACCCGATGCTTGGACTATTCTGGATATACGTGAATATCTCATATGTTGTGTCGTATAAGTCTTTAGAAACTATGATGTTCAGTGCTCTTTGGAATTGACTTTCAGCAATGCACGTGTTAGGTGAGTCGTGGCTGCAATGACTTGCGAGAGTTTATCTCTCGGGCCAGTTTGGGGGGAACTATCATGAACAAAGAGCTTGCTGAGATATTCAGAGAGTTGACATATTACAGCAGTCTGGGGCTTCAGGTAGCCATCTCAATATTGCTCGGTGTCGGTTTTGGTGTTTTTCTGGATAAGTTTTTTGGAACGGCGCCGATATTGATGCTCATATTTCTTGGGTTTGGTATCGCGGCCGCATTTCGGAATCTTCTTCTGGCCGTTAAAAGAAGCAAAAAAATGTAGGCGAAAGGGTTGTATTTAAGATGGGTTTGCAGCAGAGAATTCTGAGATTCGTGACCCGAGCCAACTGGGTGCTTCTTGCCCTTGCGGCTGTGCTGGGGCCAATCTCTCTCCCTGCCGACGTGTCCATGGGGCTCACCTGTGGCGCGCTTATCGTGACCATCAACTTTCATCTCCTTTCCCGCACTCTGGAAAAGGGACTACGACCCAATCAGCTCTCTACAGGGAATGTGATCCTGGCAAAGTACTATGTCAGGTTTTTGATAAGTGCGGTTGTTATTTTTCTTCTCATTTCTAAGCACCTTGTGGATCCATTGGGACTCATTCTCGGACTCTCCGTAGTTGTGGTGAGTGTGACCTTGGCCACGGTGTGCGAACTGACGAAACTCATCTTTAAGGAGGCGGTGTAAAGATGGCACATCCCTTTTTGTTTCTGGTTGATTTCTTTGACGTCAACGGGTCACTTTACCATTTTGCTCACAAGTATCCCCATGTGATGTACACCTGGCTGGTGATGATTCTGCTCGCAGGTTTCGGGTATCTGGCGGCCAAGAAGCCCGCTTTGATTCCCACCAAAGGACAGAATTTTTTTGAAGTCATTATCGGCGGTCTGGAGGATTTCCTTGTTGAGACCGTGGGTGAAGGGGGCCGCTGGTTTACCCCACTTGCCATCACGATTTTTCTTTTTGTTTTTATCTCCAACCTCATCGGTTTGGTACCGGGGTTCTTTCCCCCCACCGCCACGCTCAATACCACCGCGGCCTGTGCCCTGGTGGTATTTTTCTTTACCCACTATATCGGTGTGAAGTACCACGGTGTGAAGTACATCAAGCACTTCATGGGGCCTGTCTGGTGGATGGTTCCCTTGATCATGCCCATTGAAATCATCGGGCACCTGGCCAGGGTTCTCTCCCTCTCTTTCCGTCTCTTCGGTAACATGATGGGGCACGAACTGGTGCTGGGCATTCTTTTCATGCTCGCCGGTCTCTATTTCGCTCCGCTGCCTATCATGGCGCTGGGTATCTTTGTGGCCTTTGTTCAGGCCTTTGTGTTCTTCCTCCTGTCGATCATCTACTTTTCAGGATCTCTGGAGCACGCGCACTGATTTGTAAGATTCAATACGGATAACACGGCTTATACATTGGGATAATGGAAGAAGCCGAACACCAATACATTACACATTAAGGAGAAGTAAATGGAAGCATTACAGTTCTTCGTAGTCAGCTCATTCGCCGCCGCTATGGCCATCGCAGTTGCAGCCTTTGGTTGTGGTATCGGTCAGGGTATGGGTCTTAAAGCAGCCGTTGAAGGCATCGCCCGTAACCCCGAGTCTTCCGGTAAAGTAACTGTAACCATGCTCATCGGTCTTGCGATGATCGAATCTCTTTGTATTTATGCTCTGGTAATTGCGCTGATTCTTATCTACGCACACCCCCAGGCTGCAGCCATCGCAGGTCTCCTCGGATAAGAAGAGACCCCGTTGTCTGAGTTTTTTTAAAGGGCCGAATCGTTCATTGCAACGGTTCGGCCCTTTTTATTGTTTTTGGGGTGGCGCGCGCTCTTTTTCCTGATTCTTCAAGCATTTGTCAGGGGCGATAAAGATCCCTTGACCCTCAGAAAGCCAATCATATATAGTGTGTGTATTCTTATTGATTGAATTGCGCAGGTAAGGGCGTATTCCAACGCCGTTTTAACCTTTGTCACCCAAGACCCTGCCGTAACCCACTAAGATCGGGTGCGGTTCTGTTATCCTGGAGCTCTGTCGAATGCCGTTCTTGATACTGAAATACCAGGGAAAGATGATCCGGCAATACACCTTGGAGTATGGACGCCCCCTCTCCATCGGTCGGAATGAGAAGAACGATGTCATTATCGGCAACCTTGCTGTTTCCGGTTTTCATGCCCGCGTAGAATTTCATGAAAACAACGTCGTTGTTTCGGATCTTGAGAGCAAGAACGGGACGTATGTAAACGGCAAACGCGTGGACAAAACTGTTCTTGCCAACGGCGATGAGGTGGGGGTCGGGAAGCACCAGCTCCTGTTTTCAGAGCAACGTGCAGACGTCACTTTCCATGAAACACCCCTTACGGCCCAGAAAGCCAGCAGCCTTGATGTTACCATGGCCATCGATACATCTGACCTGAAAAACGGCAAACAGAAGGGAATGAAGGGCATTTCGGCCAAGCCCCTTCCCATTCTTGTGTTTAAAAAGGGTGGAAAGGGTCGCATTGAGTTGGGGAACCGGTATACCCGCATGGGAAGTGCCAGATCCAACGAAGTGGTGGTCAGTGGGTTTCTTATGGGGAAGAGAGCTGCCACGGTGGTGCGACGCGATGACGGGTACTACATCAATCACGTTTCTGGTCTGGTCAAGCCCCGGTTGAATGGGGCCAAGGTGGGAAAAGAGCCTGTGAAGCTCACCCATGGGGACATGATCTCACTTGGGAAGTCCAATCTGCGGTTTCTCTCCAAGGTGCGTATGCGCAAGGTAGATGAGCCTGCGCAGGCCGCAGATGGTGTAGCCACGGCGACCTAATCGGTCTGCCTCCAGCGCCTCTGCCGGAAGATATGAAATGATAAGCCGTTACACCCCAGACCTGGTGTGTGACGGCTTTTTTTGTTTTTTGGGCAACGATTCATCTTGCGCCGCCGCGGCCCTGTCGGGGGCTGAACTTTTAAAAAGCTCACCAAACAAGTCTTAAAAAAAATCCCCCAAATCATGAGCCGCCGAAGACGTTTTGTTTAAACGTCGAGCCCTTTATGCCCTGGCGTGGGGGAGGGCTTCTTTCAGGTAACGCCCCGTAACGGAGGCGGGGTTGTCGGCTACCTCTTCAGGGGTTCCGGTGGCCACCACGTCGCCTCCTCCCTCCCCACCCTCGGGTCCCATATCAATGACATGGTCCGCGCACTTGATCACGTCCAGGTTGTGTTCAATGATGATGATGGTGTTTCCGGCATCCACCAGACGGTTTAAGACAACCATGAGCTTTCGGATGTCCTCTAAGTGGAGGCCGGTGGTGGGTTCATCGAGAATGTAAACGGTATGTCCCGCCCCCTTTTTCGAGAGCTCCTTGGCCAGTTTGATTCTCTGGGCCTCGCCCCCTGAAAGGGTGGTTGCGGATTGCCCCAGGTGGATGTAGCCCATGCCCACATCCACAAGGGTTTCAAGTTTTGTTCGGAGCACCGGGTAGCTTTTGAAGAACTCAAATGCCTGGTTCACCGTCATGTCGAGAACCTCGGCGATGTTTTTTCCCCGATAGCGGACATCCAGGGTGTCCCGGTTGTACCGTTTCCCGCCACAGACATCACAGGGGACGTAGACATCTGGCAGGAAGTGCATCTCAATTTTAACGATACCGTCCCCCTGGCAAGCCTCACAGCGCCCTCCCTTCATGTTGAAGCTGAATCGCCCCTGCTTGTAACCTCTCTCCCGTGCTTCCTTGGTTTTCGCAAAGATATCGCGAATGGCGTTGAACAATCCCGTGTAGGTTGCAGGGTTGGAACGTGGGGTTTTGCCGATGGGGGACTGGTCGATGCCGATGACCCGGTCAACGTTGGTGAGTCCCTCAAGCCGGGTGTGGGGTCCGGGCAGCTCTTTTGCGCCGGCCAGCTTCTGGGAAAGGGCCCGTTTCAGGGTGGTGAGGACCAGGGTGGACTTGCCTGATCCGGAGACGCCGGTGACACAGGTAAGGATCCCCAGGGGGAAATCAACATCCACGTCTTTGAGGTTGTTGCCACTGGCTCCGGTAAGGGTGAGTTTTCCCTTGTCGTGCATTCGCCGCTTTAAGGGTGGCTCTATGCCTCGACGGCCTGAAAAGTAGAGGCCGGTGAGGGAGTCCTCACAGGCGGTGATGCCCGATGGGGCTCCGGAGTAGATCACCTGTCCACCCCGAATTCCTGCGCCGGGTCCCATGTCGATAAGGTGGTCGGCTGCGTAGATTGTGTCGCTGTCGTGCTCCACCACAAGGACGGTGTTGCCCAGGTCCCGTATCTTTTTCAATGTGTCGATGAGGCGCCTGTTGTCCCTCTGGTGCAGTCCGATGCTGGGCTCATCCAGGACATAGAGAACCCCGGACAGCTTTGAGCCGATTTGAGTGGCCAGGCGGATGCGCTGACTCTCTCCGCCGGAGAGGGTGGAGGCGCTCCGGGAGAGGGTGAGGTAGGAGAGGCCGACATCGGTAAGGAAGGTCAGACGGCTGGTAAGTTCTCTCAAAATTGGGGCCGCCACCAGGGCTGTTTTTCCATCAAAGGAGAGGGAGGAGAGGGTGGCAAGGGCCCTGCCGACAGGGAGGGTGCTGATGTCGCTGATGGAGAAGGGGCCAATGCGCACAGCTCGGGCCAGCTCATTTAAACGGGTTCCGCTGCAGCCACTGCAGGGTCGCAGGGTCATGAACCGCTTCACCTCCTCTTTTTCCGATGCTGTGGTGGCCTCAGCGAGGCGCTTTTTAAGGGTGGGGATCACTCCTTCAAAGGGGGCTTCGTAGGTGACGCGTCGTCCCTTTTTTTCAAAGTAGAACGGAATGGTCTCTTTTCCTGACCCTTGCATGATTACTTTCTTTAAAGGCTTTGGCAGGTCCCGGTACGGCGTGTAGATGTCGGTGCCGTAATGGTGGGTCAGGGCATCGAGGAACTCTGCAAACTGGACGGAGCTTCTCGAGGCCCAAGGGGCGACTGCCTCCTCTCGTAGGGAGAGGTCCGGGTCCGGCACAATGAGCTGGGGGTCCAGTGTTTCACTGGAGCCCAATCCTCCACACCGTTCGCACGCCCCAAGGGGTGAGTTGAAGGAGAAGGAGGCCGGTGTGTATTCGGGCAGGATGATTCCGCACTCTGAACACCCTCTCTCTTCGGAGTAGACAATGGTGTGGCGGATGGCCGTGCTGCCCTCTTCAAGGAGTTCGACGGTGGCCTTGCCGTCTGCTGTTCGGGCAGCAAGTTCCAGGGAGTCCGCAAGGCGGTTTTGCATCCCCTCTTTGATGACAAGGCGATCGATGACCACATCAAACGGGCTGTCAGCCACACGAAAGCTTTCTGGGAGATCATCCAGTTCGTACAGATGGGTGCCCACGCGAACCCGGGAGTACCCCTCACGTCTCAGGCGCCTGATCATGGCGGCTGCGGCATCGGGTGCCATGGCGGGAAGTGGGGCCATCACCATGATCCGTGTACCCGACGGTTCGGAAAGGACCTCGTCAATGATCTCATCCATGGAACGAAATCCCACCTCTTTGCCACACTTCGGGCAATGGGGTATGCCGACACGAGCGAAGAGCAGTCGCAGGAAGTCGTAGATTTCCGTGACCGTTCCCACGGTGGACCGTGGGTTATGGGACGAGCTCTTTTGTTCGATGGCTATGGCAGGGGAGAGGCCGTCAATAAAGTCCACGTCGGGCTTTTCCATCTGTCCCAGGAACTGACGGGCGTAGGTGGAGAGAGATTCGACATAACGGCGCTGGCCCTCTGCGTAAAGGGTGTCAAAGGCAAGGGAGGATTTGCCGGAGCCCGACAAGCCGGTTACCACCACCAGGGCGTTCTTGGGAAAAGAGACGTCAATGTTTTTCAGGTTGTGCTGACGGGCTCCGGATATCGTGATCTCGGGTTGATCCATGATGTGGTTTTTTCCTGATGGGGGTAATGCCGAGCCCCTAAACACGTAATACGCAAAGGGGCTTTGGGGTACGACAACTTGTGATGGCCCGGTGAGCCAAAAAAGAGGCGGTAAGGATACGGGTGGCGACCTGTGTCAGATTCGCGTCACCTGTCCGTTCGGTTTCGGGCCTGCAGGGCGGCCATCTCCATGGCGGAGAGAAGGCTCCCTTCTGATGCAATGTTCTTCCAGGCAATGTCGTACGCGGTGCCGTGGTCCACTGAGGTCCGGATAATCGGAAGGCCAAGGGTGGTGTTAACCCCGTCGTGGAAATGGACCATTTTAAAGGGGATCAGGCCCTGGTCGTGGTACATGCAGACCACCGCATCAAAGTGACCTTCGGCAGCTTTGAAGAAGACCGTGTCCGGTGGCATCGGGTCGCTGATGGAGCACTCCGGATGCATGGTGCGAGCCTTCGATACGGCAGGGGCAATGAGGCGGCTCTCTTCGTCGCCGAAAAGCCCCTCTTCGCCGGCATGGGGGTTGAGGCCTGCCACGGCAATGCGGGGATTCGCAATACCGAATCGTTCTGTTAATGACCGCGCAGTGAGGCTGATCAGGTCTGTGATGACCGGGGTTGTGAGGTCTTCGATGACCTGGCGCAGGGGAATATGGATGGTGACCAGAACCACCTTCAGGCGGTCACCAGCCATCATCATGGCGTACTCCGCAGCCCGGGTTCTGCTTGCGATGAGTTCGGTGTGCCCATGGAATTCGGAACCGGCCAGCTTCATAGCCACTTTGTGGATCGGACCTGTAACGATGGCGTCGCAATGACCCTCCAGGGCCAGGTCCACGGATCGGGTGATGCAGTCTATCATGGCTCGGCCGGTTCGCACGGTGGGGGAACCGGGAACCACCTCGTCTCGGCTGAGGGACGAAACGGGCAGAAGGTCCACGATACCCGGTGTGAATGCCGCCTCAGTTACGTCGTGTATGCAGCGGATGGTCAGGGGAACACCGGTGGTCTCCACCGCTTTTTTCATGATCTCTTCGTCGCCAACGAGGAAAGGGCGCATTCCGTCATACGCTCTGGCCGAGTGAAAGGCTTTGGCTGAGAGTTCCGGGCCGATGCCGCAAGGGTCGCCCATGGTAAGGGCCAGCAGAGGTGGCTGGGTCATGTCTTCTCCTTTAATATAAGGGTGGGGACGCAAAAAACTGTAGATCCTTCACCCGTCGGGTCTTGGTCTATGGCTCCGGTTTCCTGCCGTATGGCCTTGTTTTCTGGGGCTGATTGGGCATGGATACCGAGCTTCACCCATCATATATATCAGTAGCATTGGCGCAGGGGAATGCAAAAAAAAGAAAGTGGGAGGAACCAATGGTTCCATCGTGATACGAGGCTCCTTTGGGGGTAACCCCTAGGCCCTTCCCCTATCTTGTGGTGGGGCTGAGTCCCGCCTCAACAGGTTGGGCAAGGTGGAACTAAAGGAGGTGTTTTATATAAGGATTGATGGCAAACGGGAGGGGGGCTTGAGAGAAAAAAGAGTAAACCTTCTAAGGGTTTTAAATGGTGCGGGATTTGTGGTGGTACAGTGGAACTGGATGGTCGATATGATATAATGTGAAGCAAATCGGAGCAAATCAAAGATAATCAGAGTTTTTAAATTTTCGGTGATTAAGGGGTAAAACATGGATCATCCGAATATAGTTGAATAAATTGCCATTGAAGTATTAAGAATGTTTATGGGGGGTTGCGAAAAGCAACATTTTTATTGTGATTAATTACAGAGGTTTGCGTTAGGGTAACGGTGGGGTATGTTGGGTTCCGAAAATCGCAGATATTCGGGTTGACGAGCTCACCACGTTGGACTAAGACCATTCTACATCACTATGGGGGATCCCGTCCTCTGTTTCTATCCTTGGTATTCTGCAATGTATCGGGAATAATCAAAAATTCTGGTGGTTTTATAGCGAGCCCTGAAAAGGGACTAGCCTCTTATTGTTTTTTATTTGGTGAGCATACTGTATGGAACTGGTTTGGAATAATGTTAAGACTGTGTTGGAGGGGAGACTCCCAGGTCACAGTTACCGAATGTGGATTGAACCTGTTAAGTTTGAGAACAGGAGCGGCGATGCCTTCAGGCTTTCGTGCCCCAATGCCTTCTCAAAGAAGCGGGTTCAGGATCACTACGGTTCCATGATTCAGGATGAAATCAGAACCCTCCTGGGCTCTGATATCAGCCTCTGCTTTGATGTTCGAAAAGGAACAAACGGCGCAAGCCGTGGCCCGGTGGTGAAGAAGGGTCTTAAGAAGGTAGAAACCCAGCTTGTTATTCCTAACGTAGCCAATCCGGTGATGCACAGCGGGCGTATGCTTCGCCCTGATTACACATTGGATGATTTTGTTGTCTCCGGTAACAACGACTTTGCCTACTCGGCAGCTCTTTCGCTTGCCTCATCCACCCAGAGTCACAACAGCTCCCTTTTTCTGTTGTCCGATACGGGCATGGGCAAGAGTCACCTTACCCAGGCCATCGGTCACCACATCAACCGGAAGAAGCCGGGGGAGCGTGTTTACTACATCACGGCAGAAGACTTCACCAATGAAATGATCGGTTCCTTTAAAAATGACACTGCGGGCCAGTTTAAGGACAAGTACCGCTCTCAGTGTGATGTGCTCCTCCTGGAAGATGTTCATTTTCTCGGCGGGAAGGAACGCACTCAGATCGAGCTGGCCATGACCCTGGACTACCTTATGGAGTCCGGTAAGAAGATCATGTTTTCAAGCTGCTACCTGCCCAATGACATTCCCAAAATGAATGAGCAGCTGGCCTCTCGCTTTACATCCGGGCTTATCTCTCCCATTGAAGACCCCAACTTCAGGACCCGTGTTCGGATTCTTAAGAAGAAAGCGGCTCAAAAGGGACACCAGCTTCCCATGGATGTGATTGAGTACCTTGCCGGAGAGCTCACCGACAACATACGTCAGCTCGAAAGTGGCCTTGTCTCTGTTTCAGCCAAGTCATCCCTCATGGGCGTGCCCCTGGATCTTGATCTGGCAGAGAGTGTGGTGAAGAACATCGCCACCAAGAAGAAGCGGGTCACCATCGATGTGATCAAGAAGCTTGTCTGTCGGGAATTCAATATCACTCCTGTCGATATTGTCTCCAAGTCACGCAAAAAGACCATCGTAAAACCCCGTCAGGTTGCCATCTACCTTTCACGTCGTTACACCGACCAGCCTCTTCAGGCCATCGGTAAGAACTTCAATCGCTATCATGCCACCGTGATGCATGCGGTTGGAACCATCGAAAAGGACATCCGCCAGGAGGTCCAGATGCGAAACCAGATTGAATACCTTTCCAGAAAGATCGAAAACGGCGATTTTTAAATCGATCCCTTGATATGTAGGCAGTAAGGCTTCTCAAGCAACGATCGTTGCATTTTGAAGCTTTTTTGTTTGTGTATATAAACAATGATCGATATGCGAGGGTCTGGTTTATTGACTCTGCATTCAGTGGGAGGATCCCATGCTCTCTTCGAAGAAGCCCGTCCGGGTCTGTGATGCGAAAAAGCAAAAGCTTCTGAAAGATATCCTTGAAAAAATGGACCAAGCCGAGGTCATTGCCCGAGGCCTTGGCATCGAAAGCCACGAAATCACCCGCATGAGGGAAGAGGGGCTTCGTGAGTTGAATCGTCAGATCTCCTCGTGAATCTTGGTTTTTTTGGTTTTGTCTTCCCTTCTTCTTTTTATCCGCTTATCCCGTTAAATTCCGAAAGAATGGTTCGCGTTGACGCGGGCTCATGGTATGGTATTCAGTTACCCATGGCGTGTTTTGTGGGTGTGGTCCACCGCGTGTGGAGGGCAACCATTTTTGTGATGATGAGGAAACTATGGCCTTAAAACGAGGGGCTCTTTCAGCCCTGAAAAAAATATATGGAAAAGACCGGTTGAAAACCACAAAGGAAGACCGTGTCTGTTACGCTTACGATGCTGTGAATACGAAATACACCCCTGATGCGGTGGTGTTTCCAACGAGCGCAGATGAGATTTCTCAGACCTTGACCCTGGCCAATAGTCTCGGTTTTCCAGTTGTGCCCAGGGGAAGCGGTACAGGGACCACAGGCGGCTCTGTGGCTGTGGAAGGTGGGGTGGTCCTGGTGACCACCCGGATGAATCAGATTCTTGAGATTGATACGGATAATTTTACGGCTGAAGTGGAGCCTGGGGTCATTACGGGCGACTTGCACCGGGCCGTTGAGGCCAACGGGCTTTTTTACCCTCCCGATCCATCCAGTGCCGGGGTGTCCACCCTCGGAGGGAATGTGGCGGAGTGCGCCGGTGGTCCCAGGGCGGTGAAGTATGGCGTGACCCGGGATTACGTGCTGGGCGTCGAAGCGGTTCTGGCCACGGGTGAGATCATTCGGGCTGGCGTCAAAACCGCCAAGGGTGTTGTGGGGTATGATTTGACCCGCCTTCTGGTGGGTTCTGAAGGGACCTTGGGCGTCATCACACGAATCTGGCTTAAGCTCCTGCCCCTGCCGGCGGCCACAGCCACCCTGAAAGTCTCCTTCACGAGCATGGAGGCGGCTGCTGAGGCCGTTACCCGTATCATCGCCTCGGGGACCCTCCCTCGCTGTGTGGAGTACCTGGATGAGGCCTCCATCACCTGTGCTCAATCCATTGCAGACCTTGGCCTGCCGGAAGGGTGTCGATCCATTCTCCTTATTGAGGTGGATGGTTCTGCCTCCGAGGTGTCTGCCTCGCTCTCAAAAGTTGTGGGGATTGTGGAAGAGGCCGGAGCCATGGCCGTGGAAGAAGCGCGAAATGCCGATGAGGCGAAACACCTCTGGACGGTGCGTAAAAAGGTGTCGCCGGCCCTTTATCTCTTTGGGCCCGACAAAATCAACGAAGACATCGTCGTGCCTCGGAGCGCGATTCCCAAGATGGTAAACAAGATAGAGGCGCTGAAAAGGGACTACGGGCTCCCCATGGTGAGCTTCGGTCATGCCGGCGACGGCAATATCCATTTTAACGTGATGATCGATAAGAAGGATCCGGCCCAGAAACTCCGGGCCGATGCGGTTATTAACGAACTCTTTGACCACACCCTGGCCCTTGGAGGGACCCTCTCCGGTGAGCACGGGGTGGGGATTGCTAAGCGTCCCTACATTGGAAAAGAGATCGGCGAAAAAGAGCTGGAGTTGATGCGAGGCATCAAGAAACTCTTTGATCCCAAGGGGATTTTGAACCCGGCCAAGATCTTTTAAAAACCTGTACCCTTCTATGGCCAAATTTCTTAAAAACAAGCCTCCGGCGGCGAGGTGAGCCACCTCGAAAGCTGATTGCCCATGCTGTTTGTCCCTCGTTCCTCGGGCCAAACAGCATGGGCCTTTCGCCCCCCTAAAGCTGGGGGTAGTTCAATTGTTTCAATACGATTTGAGCGCTGTGGATACGGATTCGCAATGTCAACGGAATCGCCTTGCTTTAAATGATTCGTGCAGAAAGTCTGGCAAGCCAATTTGTTGAGAGATACATTTGAAATGCTTTGGTGAATTGGGTTGGTGTCGTGATGTGTTTCATATCGCGTTCATGTTGGAGCGGAGGGTAATGTAACGAGTATTTCGTGAATTTCGTTGGTAGCCTTCCTGGAGAAGAGGCTTGGTTATTAACTAAGTGCGGTATGAAGTCGGTAGGAGCATTCGCCACCCGCTTTCAAGGTGGCTCACCTTTTCGCGAAAAAAGACAACAAAACCCGGTAGGGTTCCGATAGACGGAATCCTGACCGGGTTTTTTGATTTTTGTGGTTGCCCTTTGCCTTGGCTTACTGAAGCCGTGCGGGCATGACATCGGTGCTCATGAGGTCTTCGATGAGCTCCAGGCGGGCATTCTGGTCCCGTTCGATGATGCATTTGAGGCACAGGGCGCAGTGCTTGGCGCAGACTTTGTCAGCCATGTCGAAGTTGCCGAAACAGTCGAGGTACTCCTCGGATTTCTGGACGAAGACAGTATCGTTGAACATAGATCCCCTTATTTTTTGATGGCGTTGCAGGGTTTGCAGGCCGGTCATTTCATCAACAGTGTAATCATTTCCTGGTGAATGCCCCCATTGGTGGCAAGCATTTCAGCGTCTCCGGGTGCAAAGGGTCCCCCGTTGAAGTCGGTGACGCGGGCTCCGGCCTCTTCTGCGATGAGGACGCCGGCGGCTGTATCCCAGGCCTTGAGGTTCTCTTCCCAGAAGCCGTCAAAACGTCCGCAGGCGAGATAGCAGAGATCCAGGGCTGCGGAGCCGAGGCGGCGAACCCCCTGGGCTGCATCAATGCAGGATTCAAACCGCGAAAGGAGCTCGGGCAGGATTTCTCGGACATTGTAGGGAAATCCGGTGACCAGAAGACTCTCTTCCACTGAAGGGACGTCGCTTACCGAGATGGAACGCCCGGAAAGGGTTGCGCCTTCTCCTTTGGTCGCCATGAAGAGTTCTTCGGTGATGGGGTTGAAGACCGCTCCGAAGCGTGTTTCTCCATGGGCCTGAAATGCGATGGCGATGGAGAACAGGGGAAGGCCGTGGGCGAAGTTTGTGGTGCCGTCCAAGGGGTCGATGACCCATCGGTACGGGCTCTGTCCATCGGTCGCTCCGCTCTCTTCCGCCAGTATGGCATGGTCAGGGAATTGCCGGGTGAGGGTCTCGATGATCGCCTTCTCTGAGGCCGTGTCTGCCTCGGTGACCAGGTCGATGCGTCCTTTTCGGTCCACCCTGAACGAGCTTCCGTACATGCCTGAAAGGATCCTCCCGCCTTTGAAAAGGGCAGAAAGGGCCGTATTTTTAACTGCTTCCATATCCATTGCTACACACATGTATCCTTTTTGTTCATGAGAGTCAATATCTATGATGGTGCAGGCTGAGTAACAGCATATCTTGTGGTTTTGAGTCTATTCCAGCATCTCAGGATCATCGCCCGGCAGGTTGTCGGTGATGAGGGTTTCAATCTGGTCTTCGATGCTGTGTAGCAGGGGCGTCAGGGTGGCCCGGTTCAGGGCCGAGATGAAAAGGCCCCCATGCTCCCTGAAAAGGGCCTCACGTCTGTCATCGTCAATGCAGTCCATTTTATTAAAAACGTTCAGCACCGGAATGGCGTCAAGCTTCAGGTCCGAGAGGATTTTTTCCACGGAATCGATCTGCTTTTCGCACTGCGGGTTTGCCGCATCAATGACGTGGAGAAGAAGATCCGCCGATTCCAACTCCTCTAAGGTGGCGCGAAAAGAGACCATCAGCTCTTTGGGCAGGTCCCGGATAAATCCAACGGTATCGGTGATGATCACTTCGATGTCTTTGGGAAAACGGAGGCGTCGGCTGGACGGGTCCAGGGTGGCGAAGAGGCGGTCTTCGGCCAGGACCTGGCTCTGTGTCAGGGTGTTCAGGAGCGTGGATTTGCCGGCGTTTGTGTAGCCGACGATGGAAACCACAGGTACCCCTTTTCGGTTTCGTCTGGCCCGTTGCTGGCCCCTCTGCTTTTTAACGTTGTCGATGAGCTTGGACAGGGCGGTGATGCGGTCCCTCACCCGCCTTCGGTTGAGTTCAAGCTTCGTTTCACCGGGGCCTCGCCCGCCGATACCACCGGTAAGGCGGCTCATGGCTGTGTTCAGGGTGATCAGGCGCGGAAGCATGTATTTGAGCTGGGCCAGTTCTACCTGGAGTTTGCCTTCACGGGTCTGGGCGCGCCGGGCAAAGATGTCCAGAATCATCTGGGTTCTATCGATGACCTTTATCTCCACCTGGTCGGTGATGGAGCGGATCTGGGCAGGGGAAAGTTCCTGGTCAAAGATCAGGATGGAGGCCCCTTTCTGCATGGCGGCAATGGTGATCTCGTTGAGTTTTCCGCTTCCCAAAAGGTGCTTGGGGTCGCTCTTTTTGCGGATTTGAAGCACCGTCTCCATGATGTCGATGTTGCAGGATTGAGCCAGCTCTTCGAGTTCTTTGAGGGAGGCCATGGCCTCTTTTCTGGGACGCGTGGTGACGCTGACCAGGATGGCCCGCTCTTCGGCGTTCCCAGCGGAGAGAACCCGCTCTTTGCGGGCCAGCTCATCTTCCACCTCCTGCACAATGGCATTGAGGTCGTCACGAAGATGGCCAGGGGCCATGGGGGGCAGTTCCTGGGTGGGGCTGCCGGTCTCATCGCTTGTGACATGGGCGGTGTGGATCCTGTGAACCGAGCCATTGGGGGTGAGGGTGATGGCGGCCATGAGGTCAAAACGCAGCAGGGCAAGGTCCGTGTGGTCGTCCCGGGTAAGGCCCTCATCGGGTTTGAGGTGGGTGTGGACATACCTCAGGCCCAGGAGTCTGCCGGGGAGGGGGTTGTACCCTTTGAGCTCGGGAATGTAGATCTGGTCCGGGGTGCCCACAATGACGAATTCCACTTTGCCGGACCGGTTGGCGAGAAAGGCCACCTGTCGCCTGATTTCATGGCTGATGGCGGCCAATTCGTGGGCCAGGTCGGCGTTGACGGCATACCCCTGGGGGAGGCGCCGCCTGTAGAGGGACTCAAGGCGTTTTTTCTGGTTGGCTTTCAGGCCTTCGATGTGGCCGTGTACTTTTTTCATTCGCTGTCCGGGAGGGCGTAGTCGCCGATGGCGGCGTTTTCAAATCGGGTGTATTTACCAATAAAGGTAAGGTGAGCCGTGCCGGTAGCACCGTTTCGGTTCTTGGCAACGATGATTTCGGCTTTCCCTTTGTTGGGGTTGTTCTCGTCCTTGTTGTAGACCTCGTCACGATAGATGAAGGCGATGATGTCCGCGTCCTGCTCCAGGGAGCCGGATTCTCGCAAGTCCGAGGGGAGCGGCCTTTTGTCGGCCCGTTGCTCCAGCATTCGGTTGAGCTGGGAGAGAGCGATTACAGGCACATTCATCTCTTTGGCAAGGCCTTTGAGAGAACGCGAGATCTCGGAGATTTCAAGGTGACGTTCAGTGTTGGCGCCAGACCCTCTCATCAATTGCAGGTAGTCTACAATGACAAGGCCCAGTTCTTTGTCGGATTTGAGCCGGCGGAGTTTGGCGCGGATCTCCATGACGCTGACGTTGGGTGTGTCGTCTATGTAAATGGGGGCCTGGCTGATGACGCTGGCTGCTTCGGTGACCCTCTCCCAGTCATAATTATCGATTGTGCCGCTCTTCAGTTTTGAGCCATTGATTCTGGCTTCGGCGGTGAGCAATCGTTCAGAAAGCTGCTCAGAGGCCATCTCCAAGGAGAAGATTGCCACCAGCTTGTCTTCCAGGACAGCCGCATTTCGGGCGACGTTGAGGGCAAATGCGGTTTTTCCCATACTCGGTCGTGCTGCCAGGATGATAAGATCTGATTTTTGCAGGCCGAAGGTTAATTTGTCGACCTGATTGTAGCCCGTCGTGATGCCGGTGAATTCGTTGTCGCTGCCCTGTCGCTCTTCCAGTATTGTGATGTTGCGATCAATCAGGTCGCTGATGCGGGAGAACGAGGGTTTGATTTTGGAATTTGAGATCTCGTAGATGGAGCTTTCGGCCGTATCAATGATCGACTCCATCGCCCCTTGTTCTTCCATGCAGTCGTTGATGATCTTGGAACAGGCTTCTATCATGCGGCGCAGTGAAGCCTTGTCGCGTATGATTTCAGCGTGCTTTACCGCATTGACGGAGATGGGGACCCGGTCCACCATGTGCGAGAGGTAGGCAGCACCGCCAACCTTCTCAAGTTGCCCCTTCTCTTTGAGGCGGTTGGCCAGGGTAACGATGTCCACCGGCTCGGACTGAGCAAACAGGTCGGTTATGCTCTCAAAAATCTTTTCATGGGCGGGTTTGTAGAAGTCCTTCGAGTTGATGACTTCTATGACGTCCATCAGGGTGTCGTTGTCGATGAGGATGGAGCTCAGGATGGACTCCTCCGCATCCATGGCGTGGGGTGGGAGCTTGCCGGTGTGGCTGCTCTCTCCATTGGATCCGTAGGGTTGATTCTGGCTGTATTGATTCTGCTTTTTTGGTCGGGGCGCCCCGATGTTTGTCAGCATGGTGATCTTGGTCTCTTCTGTGGTTTTCGTTTCTTGGCTGTCTAAAAGGGTGCGGAAAGGAGCGTGTGCCGTGAGTGTTTGTGCCGTTTGAGCAGAGGGCGGCAGTAGCTGTGGTGTCAGTGTCGGCCGTCCAGGGCAGCACATCTTTCCGTAACCCGGATATACTGTTGTATGAGCTATTTTTCTCTTATGTCAAGTGCAGCGGTTTAACTTGGGCAATGGCTTTCAGGTGGAGACACCTGGAAACCGGGCTGCGAGTGCCTTGCATGTGCAGTATTGCAAAGGCTGTTAAGGTATTGGCACGAAGAGTGAGATTTTGCAACCGCAGTCACAGAAGATGCCGTTTTCTCGATTGATGTTATGACAATGCCGATATGCCTGTCAGGTGTCATGGACCGGAAGGGCGGGGCACTGAGCATTATGGTAACGCCTGCTTTGGTGCCTTAAAAAACGCGTGGTCACGGCGGGCGTCGGGGGCAGCGTTGGGCCGAATGGCAAAGGTCCCGGTCGGAGATAAGCGCACACGTGTCGGTATTGGCCGTTCCTGTTTATTGTGACGCTTCGTTAAGCGGGTTGTTTTGCACTGCGCACATCGCTAAAGGTCTCAATGGTGTATGGCCTTCTTTTTCCGCAGCCCTAGCCTCGCCAAACGAAAAAAGGGGGGCAACCGAAAATCGGTTGCCCCCCTCTGGCTTTTCAGTCTTGGATAAAGAGGGGTCTTACTCCTCTCCTTCCTTGGCTTCCGCCTTCACCTCAACGGTGATTTCAGGCTCAACGTCCTTGTAGAGACGGACGGGAACCTTGTAGGTGCCCAGCTCTTTAATGGGAGCTGCGAGAAGCAGCATGCGCTTCTCAATGGTGACTTCCTGGCCCTTGAGGGCTTCCAGGATGTCCTGGGCAGTGATGGAGCCGTAGAGACGGTCTTCCTGGCTGACTTTGGCGGTCAGGGTGCAGGAGATCTCCTGTACCTTTTTGGCCAGTTCTTCAGCCTGCTCGCGCTCTTTTGCGATCTGAAGTTCAAATCGAGCTTTCTGCTGCTCCAGAATTTTTTTGTTCTGGGGCGTGGCAAGAACGGCTTTCCCACGGGGGAGGAGGTAGTTGCGTGCGTATCCGTCCGCAACAGTAGCCTCAGCGCCGATAATGCCCAGAGTGTCGATGGTTTCCGTTAAAATAACTTTCGTAGCCATAGTAGCCTCCGCTGAAGGGGGGCACCCCTTCGAAGTTGACCCGGAATCGTGTCCGGATGTCCGGCGTTGTTCTGTTAGTCATCGAAGCGGTTTACACCGCGCCGTGCATTACGATTCCAGGTTTCCGACGTAGGGAAGCAGTGCGATGGTACGGGCACGCTTAATCTCGCGGGTGAGGACTCGCTGGTGCTTGGCACAGGTACCGGTGATGCGACGGGGAATGATCTTTCCGCGCTCGGAGATGAAGTACTTCAGAGTACGAGTCTCCTTGTAATTGATGACAATGCTGGAGTCGGCACAGAAACGGCACACCTTCCTGCGGTGGTAAGTTCTTTTGCGGCCCTTGCGTCCGGGTTTCCCTTTGCCTTTACCTCGTGCTGGTGCGGCCATCTTATTCCTCCTCTTTGGTCTCGGGTTCTACAGCTTCCTCAGCTTCTGCCTCTTCGGCGGGCGCGTCAGCTACTTCAGCGGTCTCGCCTTCGGCTTTTTCTGCCTCAGCAGCAGCTTCAGCGGCAGCAGTTTCAGCCTGCTCTTTCTCTGCAATCACGTCTTCAGGGTTGACGTCTTCGCCGAGAATGATGGTCATGAACTTGAGGAATTTGTCGTCAAGGCGGAAATTTCGCTCCAGCTCGGAAACAAGTGTTCCGTCGCCGCAGTAGTCAAGACGGACGTACTGGCCACGGGTCTTTTTGCGGATGTCGTAGGCAAGTTTGCGTACGCCCCAGTCATCGAATTCGATCATGGTGCCCTTGTAGGCAGTGATGATCTCTTTGACTTTGTCGTAACGCTGGTTGCGGACCTCCTCGCCCAGATCGGGATCGAGGATGAATACGGTTTCGTAACGTCTCATGTAAGCTCCTTATGGATGTAAAGCCCTGTGTTGATAGTTCCACAGAGCAAGGATTTTAGGCCGATTACGGCCTCAAAAAACTTCCCTTCTTAACACTGTTTTAAAAAAGATGTCAAGGAAGGAAAAGAAGAGGCGCCGGGAAACTTCCTGCTGGGTGCAATGTTCTGTAAGAAATACAAAAAAATGCCTCCGGTGACCCTGTCGGTGGTCTCTCTTCAGTCCTTCAAGGCGTGGGCATTCAGTTGAGCGGCCTCTCTTT
>Ga0070728_10002777_pt1 | contig 20711 bp, 18 predicted proteins | sample tdDd471_FD_66723 | JGI IMG/M metagenome (GOLD analysis project Ga0070728, IMG submission 66723) | Marine sediment microbial communities from the Atlantic coast under amendment with organic carbon and nitrate - tdDd47.1 | ecosystem: Environmental > Aquatic > Marine > Coastal > Sediment | place... | reverse complement strand
TTGTTGAAGACGATGAACAGCGTGAAAAAATGCTGAAAGATCTCGATGAAATGGAGGCGATGATTGCCGCTACTCTGGCGTTCGCCAAGGAAGACGTGGCCAGCGAGGAGAGCCGTCGTGTCGATCTGGCTGCTTTGGTTACCGCGCTAACTGAAGATATGGCCGAAGCCGGTGACGATATCGCCTATACAGGCCCGGATAGCATGCCGTTTCAGGGCCGCCCGGTCGCCCTGAAACGCGCGCTTTCAAATCTGATGATCAATGCTGTCAAATACGGTAAGCGTGCGAGGGTTTCGCTTAATGAAGCTGAGGGGTGGGTGACGATCACGGTGGATGATGATGGTCCGGGTATTCCGGAGAATCATTTGGTCAAGGTTTTCGACCCTTTCTACCGTGTCGAAACCTCACGCAACCGGGAAACGGGAGGGACCGGACTGGGGCTTTCGGTAGTTCGTTCCGTGGTGACCGCTCATGGCGGTGAGATCGTTCTCAAGAACCGTGCTGAAGGTGGCCTTCGGGTGATTGTTCGCATGCCGATTGCGCGGTAATGGAGTTTTTCATCCCGGGGTGTTCATTCGTGTTTTTTTCTGAAAATTAATGATCCCTTGGTTGCGTAATAGTTGCTTGGGGAAGGCGGTTCTCAATGTTGGTTTGAGTGACGGCTTACGACAGAAAGACGTCGAAATATTTTTTGAAAGAACGAAAGATAGAGATAAGTTCAAGGCTTTCTACAAGACCTTGCCTGGCTGATTGATTTTACGGTCTACAAGCCAAACTCTTTCGTCTATCCTGCCCGGCGGTAGGAGTGTGTCCGCGTAATGTCTGTGGACGATCTCGTTTGCGCGGTAGGGGGTGGGCCTCGGACGCGCTTTAAAACAATAAAGAGCGTGAATGCTGCCGAGACGGAAAAATATTTCACCTGCTGAGTTTGCCAAGGTTTTAGCTGAGCACCGGGAATGGTTGGCCGAACGGGGCGGTTGTCTGGCCGATCTGACCATGGCCAACCTTGCAGGCTACAACCTGACACGCGCTGATCTGCGCAAGGCCAAGCTGGTTGGCGCCAATCTCTGCGACAGTATTCTCATTCGGGCTGATTTTCGCGAGGCGGATCTTTTCGCCGCTGATTTTTGCGATGCCAATCTTTCCGAATCTAACCTCTCGGGGTGTGACTTGCGCGGCACCTATTTGCGGGGGGCCATTCTTGATCATGCGAACCTTGAAAACACGGACCTGCGTGACGGCACCCTGGCCGTCAGTGAAGATACGGAACTACGCATCCTAACCCATAGCCATGACCCGCAAGGCCGCGAATTGGCCGATCTGACGGGGGTGCAACTGGTTGGGGCGCGACTTTCTCAGGCGACCATTATTCAGACCGATCTGACGGGGGCTTCTTTGCAAGGGGCGGTTCTGCGCGGAGCAGATTTAAGCGAGTCGAACCTGACCGATGTGGATTTAAGCGGCGCCAATCTTTCCGAAGCCAATCTCGCCAATGTTGATCTTTGCGGTACTAATCTGGCCGGTGCGGACGTCAGGGGGGCCAATTTTGAGAACACCAATCTGGCGGCCTGCGGCCTTGAAGGTGTTGACCTTTCTTTAGCCAAGCTAAAGGGGGCTCGTGTTGTGCGCGAGCTGGCCGAACTGGATGTGGATATTCGGCATGTTCTGCGTGAACACGCTCTTTGGGTTTCGTCCTTTGGCGTATCGGGAGAGCGGGCGGTGCTGGATGGCAACGACTTCAGCTACGTGGATTTTCGTGGGTTTAACTTGAGTGGGGCGACGCTCAAAGATGTCGATTTCACGGGAGCCAATCTGGCGGGTATGGAAATGACCATGGCCGATTGCACCGGAGCGAAATTCACCAAAGCGAACCTGATGGGCTGCGTCATGTGCGGTGGTACTTTCAAAGGCTGTGATTTTGAGGGGACCAACTTGAGGAATGGGCAAGCGGGCCCTCAGGAGATACTGACCCGTAGCGGAGAATCGGCAAATAAGAACTGGCCGAGTAATTTCGCCGACGCCAACTTCAGCCGGGCCAATCTGATCAAGGCCGACTTTTCTTCTGCTGATCTAACCAATGCCAACCTCATGCACGCCAAGACCAGCCGGACAAACTTCACCAATGCGACTCTGACTTCGGTGATCGCCGAGGGAAAGGTCGACTAGAATTTGATTTTCTTGTCGACCGGAGCGGCCTTGTTTTGGGTCCAGTCTGCCATGGAGCCGTCGTAGAGGCTCAAATCCTTGTTGCCCAGAAGCTCGTGCCCGACGAACCAGGTAACGCTGGCCTGATGCCCTGTATTGCAAAAGGCGATGGCCTTGCCGCTGGTTGGCGTATTGGCCGTGGCGAACAGAACTTTTTGATGCTCGGGTGTACGGAAAAAGCCGCCACGCTCAACCATCCAGTCGATGGGGAGGTTCGTTGCGCCGGGTAATGTGCCGGCGGTTTGGACCGATCCAGACTTGTTAATGCCGAGATAAAAGCTGTCGGCCCGTGCGTCGATCAGCGGAGTGCCGTTTTCAATGGCCTCGATCACCTCTTCGCGGGTCGCCAATAACTCCTCGCGCAGGGTGAATTTGAACTCTTTTTCCGGCAGCTTCTTGCGGGAATCGGTGAGTGGATTTTTTCGGTTGCGCATATAGGCCGACATGCCACCGTCGAGTATCGATACGGCGTCGTGTCCCAAGACTTTGAAGGTCCAGTAAATCCGGGTGGAGACGCCCATATCTCCTGCGCCGTAGCCATTGGCGACAATGACGATGTGATCATCGTTTCCGATGCCGAGCAGGCCTATCAGTTTGGCCGCCTTTTCCGGCTCGGGCATCATCCCCCTGACGGCGCCCTTCTTCACCCGCCAGCCGTCGCGTCCGTAGTCGGTATGGATAGCGCCGGGTACATGGAAAGTTGCGTAGTCTTGCTTACTACGCACATCGAGGAAAATGAGACCTTTCTTGTTAAGGTTTTCTTTGACCCAATCGACGGAGACCAATGGTCCGGTCTTGCGCTCGGCGCCCATGACCGAGTAGGTCACGCCGACAACGATCAGGGCAACCAGTACGATCTTGAGCGCAATTAAACCGATAAGCTTTTTCAGTTTGGGGTCCATGGGGGGATGGCCTCCTAACCGGGGTTTTAGATTTTAATCGGCTCCTTTGCCGCCGTGTGCGGCGGACCAGCCGATGGGGTCGTTGAGAAAATCGCGTACGGCATCCAACGATTCTTGCGGGAAAAGCTTTTCCTTTTCGGCGATTTCCAGAACATCCCACCAGTTGGCGAGGTAATGGAGCGTCACGCCTTCATCTTCCAAGGCTTTCAGCGCGCCGGGAAAGACGCCGTAAAAAAAGACCACGAAGCAATCGGAAACCGTCGCGCCTGCGGTGCGCAATGCATTGATGAAGTTGATCTTGGACCCGCCGTCTGTGGCTAAGTCTTCGACCAGAAGCACCCGGCTGCCGGGTTTGAGATCGCCTTCAATCTGGGCGTTGCGGCCGAACCCCTTGGGTTTCTTGCGGATGTATTGCATGGGAAGGTCCATGGCTTCAGCCATCCAGGCAGCGTAGGGAATGCCCGCCGTTTCTCCGCCAGCCACCGAGTCGACGGCCTCGAAACCTTCTTCGCGCTGAGTGTTGGCGACGGCCATTTCGATGATTTTACGGCGTGCCTGAACAAATGAGATGATTTTCCGGCAATCGATGTAAACCGGGCTCGCCCAACCGGCGGTGAGCATGTAGGGCTCCTCAGGGCGGAAATTTACGGCTTCGATTTCCCAGAGGATCTTGGCGGTCAGCAGTCCGGCTTCCTTTTGCTCGGGCGAACGCGAAACGTTGGGCATGGGGTCGGTCTCCAAAGGCTTCCTGGAATTGAAAAACGCACTCTATTTAACAGGCGTTTTAGCCCTTGTCATGTCAGGGATGGGGATAATATCGATTTGAGCTCAGTTGGATCGGCTTAGAGGCTTGTAGCCGCCTTCTTCCAACTTGTCGAAATAGTCGCCCAGGTCTGGGTGTTGTACCGGTCCGCCGATCTGATCGGGCTCAAGATTGCGTTCGGCCACATAAGTGCGGTAGTCCGCCTCATCCACCAGAACGTGATACCAGGGACGATCCTTGGGCGGTTTCGACTTGGCCATGGTTGAGTACCAGTCGTCGGATCCGTTGAAATAGGGGTCGACGTCGATAACGACGCCCCGGTAGCCGAAGATTGTGTGGTGGACCACCTGTCCGACGTGGAATTCAGCTTTCAGCGTCATGGAACCTCTTGAGCCGTTATTTTCAATGATTATGATCTTTGCCTATTCCAATATTGTCCTTAATCCCCTTTTGCGTCCAGAAGGAACCTTTTATGTCCGATCCCATCCTGGTTGACCGCGACGGCGATATCGCCACCGTGACCCTGAATAATCCGGCCAAGCGCAATGCGCTCAATAAGGCCATGTGGGTGGGATTGCGGGATGTCTTCCGCGATCTGTCCGACGATGAGCACCTGCGTTGTATTGTGTTGCGCGGGGCGGGCGATGAAGCTTTTGCCGCTGGAGCCGACATTTCCGAATTTGAGGCCGAACGGGCCAACCCGGACCAAGCCCGGGCCTACGACCAGTTGCTCCGAGAGGCTCTGGAGGCGATCTATTTCTGTCCCGTTCCCACTGTTGCGCTGATTAAAGGAGCCTGCATGGGAGGCGGGCTGCAAATCGCGACCCAGTGCGATATTCGAGTGGCAGGCGACAACGCCCGATTCGGTGCGCCGATCAAGTTTCTAGGTCTCGCTATGCCGAGCCCGGAAATTGAAAGCATCATGCGAATTTGCGGACCGGCGACGATGAACGAAATTCTGCTTGAAGGTCGGGTCTATAAAGCCGAGGAGGCCTACGCAAAAGGGCTGGTCGGCCGTGTGGTCGCCGTCGATGATGTCGAGGCTGAGGCCTATGGTACGGCCCGGCGAATTGCCGAAGGCGCGCCTTTGACGGCAAGATGGCACAAGGCCTTTATTCGCCAGCAGACGACACCCGCCGAATTGCCGGTCGAACAGGCTGAAAAGAGTTATTTCTATTTTGATACGGCGGATTTTAAAGAGGGGGTAGACGCCTTCCTCAATAAGCGGAAACCTGAATTCAAAGGTGAATAATCGGGAGACACCCCCATGAACATCGGCAGCATCATGACCCGCCAAGCCCAGTATCGCTCCGATCATACCGGGGTGATCTTCGGCGATGAGCGGCTCGACTACAAAACCTTCAATGGCCGGGTCAACCAATTGGCCAACGCCTTGATCGCCGCCGGTGTCAAAAAGGATCAGAAAATCGCTACCGTACTGCCCAATTGCTTGGAGCTTTTGACGCTCTATTGGGCGGTCGGAAAAATGGGCGCTGTAGTGGTGCCCATGAGTCCGCTTTTGCAGCCCAAGGGGTTAGCCAATCTGTTACGCAATGCCGATACGGTGATGGTGCTGACCGTTGAATCTTATGCGCCATTGGTCGAAGCGGTGCAGGACGATCTGGAGATCGCTAAAGAAAATTACATCATTGTCGATGGTTCCGGCCGACCCAATTTCAGGCGCTACGCCGATCTGGTTGAGAGCGCATCAGAGAGTGAACCGCCCGATATCGGGCTTTCCGACCAGGACGTTTACAACATCATCTATTCCAGCGGCACCACCGGTGAACCCAAGGGTATCGTCCATACCCACTATGTGCGGGCCATGTATTGTTCGCTGTTCAGTCAGGCCTTTCGCTTCACGCCTGAAAGCGTGACGCTGCATACCGGCGCGGTGATTTTCAACGGCGCTTTCGTCACCCTCATGCCGACGTTTTTCAACGGGGCGACCTATATTCTCCACAAAGCCTTCGATATCGATGAGGTGATCAAGACCATCGAGCGTGAGAAGGTGACCCACATCATGATGGTCCCGGCTCAGATCATCGCCCTGCTGAACCACCCAGAAGCGACTCGGGAGAAACTTCAAAGCCTGGAAATGGTTCTGTCTTTAGGTGCGCCTTTGCTGCTTGAGCATAAGCAGCGCCTGGAGAAGTTGTTGCCCGGCGTGTTCTACGAGCTCTACGGCCTGACCGAAGGATTCCTCACCATCCTCGACAAACTGGACGCCAAACGCAAACAAGGCTCGGTAGGAGCCTGTACGCCGTTTTTTGAGATGCGTATCTGTGACGATGACGGTAACGATCTACCGCCGGGCGAGGTGGGTGAAATTGTCGGGCGCGGCCCGACCATGATGCCGGGCTACTACAAACGTCCCGACCTCACCGAAGGCGCGGTCAAGGACGGCTGGCTGTTCACTGGTGATGTGGGATACATGGATGAAGAGGGTTTTCTGTTCCTGGTTGATCGCAAGAAAGACATGATCATTTCGGGCGGCGTCAACGTATACCCCAAGGATATTGAGGAAACCGCCGCTCAACATCCGGCCATTCTGGAAGTAGCCGTGTTCGGTCTGCCCTCGGCCAAATGGGGCGAAACCCCGGTAGCCGCCGTGATCCTTAAGGACGGTCACACCACTAATCCTGAAGAACTGCAGGAGTGGATCAACGCCAATGTTGAAGCCAAGTTCCAACGAGTCAGCCAAGTGCTGATCATGGATGACTTCCCCCGTAGTGCGGCGGGCAAAACTCTCAAGCGTGTCATGCGTGATGAATTGGCGGAGTAGGGGGCGACTGGAAAAAGACGCTTGACAAAAGGGGGAGCTTGTTATCAATTTGTTGTGTCCACGGCCCTTGCATTCCACAAAATGTAGGGCTAAGAGGGAATCCGGTGCGCTGCCATGCGCGGCAAGTCCGGAGCTGCCCCCGCAACTGTAAGCGGTGAGCGGCTGCCAAAGTGGGCCACTGGTGTCTTTAGGGACGCCGGGAAGGCCAGGCAGACGCTTTGACCCGTGAGCCAGGAGACCTGCCGAGGACAAGTTTTTGATGTCTTCGGGCGGGGTGCTCCGGAAGGTCATTGTTTCGCGTTGTGGCCTTTTGAGCCTGTTTCCCGAAATCAATGTCTTCGTCCTCCGTTCGGCACAACCAACGGGGGGACCCATGACGTTACTCGCTGATGCGGCTGAGCAAAACAGTCGCCCAATTCAATCCGATTTATCTGTATCGGCTTTTCCTAGCGGTGTTGTTCGACGCGATGGAACTGCGGTGCCGTTCGATCATGAGAAAATTCGTTTTGCTATTGAGCGGGCGGGCAAGGCGAGCGGCGAGTTTGATGTGCATGAAGCGGAATTGCTGACCATCCAGACGGTCAAGGTTCTGTCTCACCGGTTTCCTGGCCGCGCCGCCCAGATCGAACAAATTCAGGACGTGGTCGAGCAGGTGCTCATTTCGGCTAACCATCTGGCGACGGCGCGGGCCTATATCGTCTATCGAGAGCAGCATTCCCGCCTCCGGGAAGACAGTAAGACGTTGGTCGATGTGGAAAGCTCGATCAACGAATACCTCGACAGGGTGGACTGGCGGATTAACGCCAACGCCAATCAAGGTTATTCGCTCGGCGGTCTGATTCTCAATGTCTCGGGTAAGGTGGTCGCCAATTACTGGCTGTCGCATGTTTACCCGCCCGAAATCGGGTTGGCGCACCGTGCGGGCGATCTTCACATTCACGATCTGGACATGCTGGCGGGCTATTGCGCTGGGTGGTCTCTACGCACCTTGCTTAATGAGGGACTGAACGGAGTGCCGGGCAAGGTTGAGGCCGGGCCGCCGAAGCATATGTCGAGCGCCGTCGGGCAGATCGTCAATTTTCTTGGAACCTTACAGAATGAATGGGCCGGAGCTCAGGCCTTCAGTTCGTTCGATACCTATATGGCGCCCTTTGTTCGTAAAGATAATCTCAGCTACGAGCAGGTGCTGCAGTACATTCAGGAATTGGTCTACAATCTAAATGTTCCATCACGCTGGGGAACCCAGACTCCGTTTACCAACCTAACCTTCGATTGGACTTGCCCTGAAGATCTGATGGAAGACGTTCCGGTGATCGGGAGCGAGGAAATGTCGTTCACCTATGGTGATCTTCAGCAAGAAATGGACATGATCAATCGGGCCTATATCGAGGTCATGACCAAGGGAGACGCCAAGGGGCGGGTGTTTACCTTTCCCATCCCTACATACAACATTACGCCCGATTTTTCTTGGGATGGGCCGAACAGTGAAATGCTGTTTGAGATGACGGCTAAATACGGGTTGCCGTATTTTCAGAATTTTGTCAATTCGGAGCTGAAACCCAATATGGTGCGCTCCATGTGTTGTCGCCTGCAACTGGACCTGACTGAGTTGCTCAAGCGTGGCAATGGCCTGTTCGGTAGCGCCGAACAGACAGGATCGTTGGGTGTCGTGACAATCAACTGCGCTCGGTTGGGCTACCTTTATCGGGGCGACGAGGAAGGGCTGTTCGAGCGGCTTGACTATCTGTTGGAGCTTGGGCGAAATAGCCTGGAGATCAAACGCAAGGTGATTGAGCGGCATATCGATGCCGGCCTGTTTCCCTATACCAAACGCTACCTAGGGACCTTGCGCAATCACTTCTCGACGCTCGGCGTTAACGGCATCAATGAGATGATCCGCAATTTTACCGCCGATTCCGTGGATATCACCAGCAACTGGGGGCATGATTTCGCAGTGCGTCTGCTTGATCATGTGCGTAAGAGAATGACCGAGTTTCAGGAGGAAACCGGCCATATGTACAATCTTGAGGCTACCCCGGCAGAAGGCACCACCTATCGTTTCGCTCGCGAAGACCGTAAGCGTTTTCCTGAAATTTTGCAGGCGGGCAGTGAGCAGTATCCTTACTACACCAATTCTTCGCAGCTTCCGGTCGGCTTTACCGATGATCCTTTCGAGGCTCTGGAACGCCAGGAAGAACTGCAAACCAAATATACCGGCGGCACCGTCCTTCATCTCTACATGGGTGAACGTATTTCCGATACGGAGGCCTGCAAACAGTTGGTGCGCCGTTCGCTGGAACGTTTCAGGCTGCCCTATATCACGGTAACGCCGACCTTCTCTATTTGCCCAACCCACGGATATATTGCGGGTGAGCATGAATTCTGTCCCCTTTGCGATGAAGAAATCCTGGCAAAAAAACGCCGTGAATTGACCAATCAGGAAAAGGAGTAATTCCGCATGAACCATATTTTACCTGAAACTCAGATCGAACTCAGCAACGATGAGCGGCAGCCCTGTGAGGTCTGGACCCGTGTCATGGGCTATCACCGCCCCATGAGTTCCTTTAACCGGGGAAAACAGGGTGAGTTTCACGAACGGGTTTATTTTAACGAATCCGACGGTGAGTGAAATTGAACTAAGGATTGGAGGGTTTGCCCGGTGGTCGTCTTGTGATTGGCCGGGTAAGCTTGCTGCCACGGTGTTTCTTCAGGGTTGTCCTTGGCGCTGCCCTTACTGCCACAATCCGCATCTGCTTGAAGCCGTAACTCCGACGGTTTTGTCCTGGCCGGAGATTGAGGTTTTTCTGAAGCGTCGCCGTGGACTGCTTGATGCGGTGGTTTTTTCAGGCGGTGAGCCGACCTTGCAGCGAGATTTGCCTGCCGCCATGAAGGTTGTCCGTGACCTTGGGTTTTCGGTAGGGCTGCATACTGCGGGGCCCTATCCGGACACCTTAAAGCGGGTTCTGCCATTGGTCGATTGGGTCGGTTTTGATGTTAAAGCGCCGTTTGGTGGTTATGATGAGTTGACGAAAACGCCAGGAAGTGAGCGTAAGGCGAGGAAAAGTCTTCTCATGCTGCTTGAAGCGGGTGTTTCCTATGAAATACGAACGACGGTTCATCCGGCCTTGCTTACCGAGGCTGCTTTGCAAACCTTAAAAGAAGAGATGGCGGCGCTTGGGGTCCAGCGGCATAAAATACAAAATTTCCGCGCCCAAGGCTGCGAAACCCCAGAATTGCTAACGGCATAAGCCGGGGGTATCTCTCTCTTACCCCATTACCACAGAGCCATGTATTCGGGCAAAAAAGAGGCCGCTTCGGGTTTTCCGAAGCGGCCTAGTGTCAGGCGTCAAAGTTTGACGGTTTTGGGACTACTTGTAGCCTTGCATCTCATCGATGAATTCCGGCAGGAACAGGCTGATCTGTGGAATATAGGTGATGAGCACCAGGAAGATCAGCAGCAGCGACAGCCAAGGTAAGGCCGCCTTGATGGCCCAGCCGATAGACTCGCCGGTGATGCCCGCCGTAACGAAGAGGTTCAAGCCCACAGGCGGCGTGATCATGCCGATTTCCATATTGACCACCATGATGATGCCCAGGTGAATGGGATCGATGCCGAGCTTGACCGCGATGGGGAAGAGGATCGGCGCCATGATCAGAATGATTGCGGAAGGCTCCATGAAGTTTCCTGCGGCCAGCAGCAGCAGGTTCATCACAATTAGGAAGCCCCATGCAGGCAGACCCCAGCCGACGATAGCTTCTGCAATGTGGTGGGGGATGCGCTCGGTGGTCAATACATGGGCGAACAGCATCGCGTTGGCGATGATGAACAGCAGCATGATCGAAACCTTTGCCGCATCCATGACTACTTTGCGGACTTCTGGGTCGTTAATCATTTTGGGCAGGGCCCAAGCGGTCTGTATCAGGTTGCGAACCGTTGCCGAGCCGATATTTTCACCTTGCTTGAGCCAGGGTACTGTGGCCAGTGGTCCCATGTCCCGATAGCCCATGGTGGCGATCATGAAGGCGTAAACCGCCGATACGGCAGCAGCTTCCGTCGGGCTGGCGACACCGCCGTAAATGGAGCCCAGTACGATAACGATGAGCATGATGCCGCCCATGGCGGATATGCAGGACCGGGCGATTTCGCCGAGACCGGCAAACGGCTGTGAGGGGAGACCCTTGATGCGCGCCATGATGTAAATAGCGACCATCAGCAGGAGACCCATGGAAATGCCCGGTATGAAACCGGCCATGAACATACGGGCCGCCGATTCTTCGGTAGCCGCCGAATAAACCAACATGACGATACTTGGCGGGATCAGGATGCCCAGTGTGCCGGCATTGGCGATGACGCCTGCGCCGAAGGCTTTCGGATAGCCTGCCTTGACCATGCCGACGATGACAATGGAGCCAATGGCCGCCACGGTGGCCGGTGAGGAGCCGGAAACGGCGGCAAACAACATGCAGGCGAGAACCGACGCCATAGCCAGGCCGCCCTTGATGTGGCCGACCACGGAGATGGCGAAGCGAATGAGGCGTTTCGCAACGCCGCCGGTAGAAAGAAAGGCCGAAGAGAGAATGAAGAAGGGAATGGCCAGCAGGGTGTAGTGCTCGGATGCGTTGGCGAACATTTTGAGCGCCACTGAGGCCAGGCCGTCTTCGGAAAACAGGAGAATGGTTGCTACGCTCGATAGACCTAAGGCGACCGCAATGGGCACACCCAAGAACATGCAGCCAAAGAGGGCGACAAACAGGAAGGCAATAGTCATTTGTTTTCTCCTTCCTGGCTTAGGTGCTGAGCTTTACGTTTTTCGGCGTCTTCATGAATATGCAACTCTTCAAGTGCCTCTTCAGCCTCGTCGGCAAAGTGGAAGCCTTCGGCTTCTCCTTTGATGAATTTCCAGCCAAGTTGAATGAATCGATACGCCAAAAGGGCGTAACCAATGAGCAAAATGCTATGTGCCATCCACTGGGGAACGATGGGATCTTCTGTATCGATGCGAAGAGTTTCCCAAAGGAAATCTTCGCCAAACGGAGCGAGCAGGAAGCCCGGAATGCGCGTGTCTTCGATGGTGATGCCGATTTTGTAGATTTTGGCGAGATATTCCCAACTGCCGAGGATCAGTAAGAGGCAGTAGGCAAGGCAAAGGACGACGGCAAAAACACTGACAAGACGGCGAGTTCCGGGGGTGAGTAGCCGCACGACGGCATCAACACCGATATGCGCCCCGACTTTTACACCGTAAGATGCCCCGTAGAGGACAAACCACCCTGCGAGAAGCAGAGTCATTTCTTCCGCCCAGTGAATACTCTGATTGAAGCCGAACCGCAGCACGACTTCCATAAAAACCAAAAGCGTCATCCCAACGAGAAGCAGGGAGATGATCCCTTCCTCGATCCGGTCTGCGACCTTTGCAACCATAACGCAATTCCCCCAAAGGATGGCTGGAATGAATCGTTCAATTGAGATGGGGCTGCGCCCCAATTTAACGAATAAAAGAAAACGGCCGATCCGTTAAGTCGGATCGGCCGTAGATTTATGACATTACATATTGGACTTAATCGCTGCGTCGATCAGGTCTTTGCCAATCTGGTCTTCAAACTTGGCCCAGACCGGCTTCATGGCTTCCACCCACTGTTGACGCTCGGCGTCGGTCAACTGGAGGACCTTGGAACGGCCGCTATCGATAATTTTCTGACGATCAGTGACCGCTTTGCCTGCGGCAACTTTGTTGCCCAGAGCAATGGCTTCATCGAGAGATACTTTGACGGTTTCACGGATACCGTCAGGTAGGCTATCCCAGAATTCGGCGGAGGTTACGACCATATAGTCCAGGACACCGTGGTTGGATTCGGTGATGTAGTCCTGCACTTCGAAGAACTTCTTGGAGTAGATGTTCGACCAAGTGTTTTCCTGACCGTCGATGGCCTTGGTTTGCAGCAGGGTGAAGACTTCCGAGAAAGGCTTCTTCAGCGGGTTGGCGTTCACCGCTTCAAACTGAGCCTGCAGTACGTCTGAGGTCATAATGCGGAATTTCAGACCATTGGCGTCGGCTGGAACTTTCAACGGTTTTGAGGAAGAAAGTTGCTTCAAGCCGTTATGCAGGTAGCCAAGGCCGATGAGGCCCTTTTTGCGGGCGGCCTGCAGAAGCTCTTGACCGGCCGGGCCCTTTTGGAATTTTTCAACCGCGGTCATGTCTTTGAACAGGAACGGAAGATCGTACAACTGGTGCTTCTTGGTGTACTTTTTGAACTTCGACAGCGACGGAGCAGCCAGTTGGACATCGCCCAGCAGCATGGCTTCGAGAACCTTGCCATCGGTGAACAGCTGTGAGTTCGGATAAACTTCGACTTTCACTTTGCCCGCCAGACGTTCGGCGATCAAGTCGCGGAATTTGTTGGCCATCTGGCCTTTCGGGGTGTTCTCGGCAACCACATGCGAGAACTTAATGACGATTTCTTTCGCCTGAGCGGCCGGGGCCGCGGCAATCATCAGAGCAGCCAGAGCAACACCGGCTTTTAAAATGCGCATATTTTCTACTCCCTAGAAAAACTCAAAGGCACCGCCTCCCTGACGGCGCTTGCTTTGGAATGCGCAAAAAGGATTCCATGAGAGTTGGAAGAGAGATAAGAACTTTTGATGAAAACCTGCCTGATTTCACAAGGTTTTCTGCGGGTTTTAACTGTTTTGTGCGGATTTCCGCACATATCCGATTTTTGCATGTGTGACTTTCCGCACATGCATGGCTCGATGTTTTTTCCAAGACTTGCTTTTTGTCAGCCGTCCGACTATTTGATCGCCGGAGTTGGATTCATTTTTGCTACTACAGGCAAAGCAAGGCATGAGCATTATCGAGCGCATGGGGAGGGCCGCTGAGGGAAAGCCCGTCCAACGTTTTATCACCCTCCTGATCGTCTTGAACGCCATCACCCTGGGTATCCAGACAGAGCCCGACTGGGTGCTCGAGTACGGAACGGCGCTCGACCTTTTCGATCATTTCGTGCTTTGGGTTTTCGTTGCCGAAGTCTCGGCTAAATTGCTTTGGCGTCGGCTCGAGTTTTTTAAGAACGGCTGGAATGTTTTCGATTTTATTATTGTCGGCATCGCGTTGATCCCCACATCGGGTCAACTGAGCGTTTTGCGGGCCTTACGGATTTTGCGAACGCTCCGTTTGATGAGCGTCGTGCCGCAGATGCGTCGGGTGATTGGGGCGCTGTTCACCGCCATACCCGGCATCATGTCGGTCGGTGCGATCATTATGCTGCTGTTCTATGTCAGCGCTGTTTTGACGACTAACTATTTCGGCGAGGCCTTCCCCAAGTGGTTTGGCTCGATCGGGGAGAGCATGTATACGCTTTTCCAGATTATGACGCTGGAAAGCTGGTCCATGGGCATCGTTCGTCCGGTTATGGAAACCTTTCCCTACGCCTGGGCGTTTTTTGTGCCGTTTATTCTGGTAACCAGCTTCGCCATTCTTAACCTGTTTATCGGTATCATCGTCGATGCCATGCACATACAGAGCGCTGCCGAAGAAGAGGCCATCCACCATGAGGGCGACCGCATCGAAGGCGACATAGAGGTTCTGCGGGCTGAGTTGAGAGAGATTAAGGCGCTACTTGAAGCTCAGACAGAGAAAGGCTAGCCGAAGTCCTTACGGTCGAGGCCGTATTTGGTCATTTTGTCGTAGAAGGTTTTACGCGGTAGGCCAAGCGCTTCAATCGTGGCTTTGACGTTCCCTTTGTTGAGGCGCAGTTGCTCGGCGATCAGGCTTTTTTCGAAGTTGCGGACTTGCTCGGACAGGTTGGCCTCTTTTACGCCTTCCGCACCGTTTTCCTTAGCCTCTTCCAAAATATCGGCTTCCGGGTCGAGGACGTATCGCTCTGCGGTATTCCGTAGTTCACGCACGTTGCCAGGCCATCCATAAGCCAATAGGGTTTGCATGCGTTCCTGCTCAAGCGGCGGAACGCTGCGATCATAAGACTGGGCGGCTAACTGAACAAAATGGGCAAAGAGCAAGGGGATGTCTTCTCGGCGCTCTTTCAGTGGCGGTAGAGCGATAGGGGAAACATCCAACCGGTAATAAAGGTCTTCGCGGAAAGCCCCCTCAACGACCGCTTGCTTTAGGTCAGTCTTGGTTGCTGTGACGATGCGAATGTTAATCGGGATGGCTTTGTTGCCTCCAACCCGAAAGATTTCACGCTCTTGAATGAACCTCAACAGCTTGGCTTGAAGGTTCGATGGCATGGACTCGATTTCATCGAGAAACAAGGTGCCGCCGTTACCATGCTCGATTTTGCCGAGACGCGGCTTGGCGGCTCCTTCGACCCCGGCCTCCAGACCGAAGAGTTCACTTTCAAAGAGGTGTTCGGGCAGGGCTGCGCAGTTGATCGGGACGAACGGGCAGCGATGGCGCAGGCTCGTTTCGTGGAGACAGCGGGCGACCAGCTCTTTACCGGTTCCCGTACCGCCCATAATCAAAACGGACGAATCGGCATCGGCCAGGTTGGCGATGGTATCGCGTAGTTTGGCCATGGCCGGAGCCTTGCCGATAATCGCCGGGCCGCGCGTTGCCTTCTGGGCCTCCAACTCGTCTTTGAGCCGACGATTTTCAAGGATCAACTCGCGCCGCTCAAGGGCTCTCTTAACCAGTTCGACCAACCGGTCAGCCGGAAAGGGCTTCTCAAGAAAATCGTAAGCTCCGTCACGCATGGCTTCGACAGCCATGGGAATATCGCCATGACCGGTGATCAGAATGACCGGTAATTGATGGTCGATTTCAAGGGCGGCTTTTAAAAAGGTGAGCCCGTCCATTCGGGGCATTTTGATATCGGTGACGACTACGCCGTTCCAGGCGCGGGAGAGCTTGGGCAGGGCCGCCGAAGCATCCTCGAAACATTGAACGGAAAGTCCGGCCAATTCGAGCGTTTGGCTGCCCGAATTGCGGATATGTTCTTCATCGTCGATAAGAAAGATTTGCTCCTGGTCGTTCATTGAGCTTCCCGTCATTCGCCTGCTTGCGCCATGGGGGGCTGTTTAGCGCGTTTCAGTTCGACCTGGAAGACCGCACCGCCATCGGGGTGGTTGGCGGCCCGGAGCTTGCCGCCGAAGTCCTCAATGATTCGATAGGATATGGAGAGCCCGAGGCCGAGACCACGACCGACTTCTTTGGTGGTGTAGAAGGGATCGAAAATCTTTTCCACCTGCCCCTTGGCGAAACCGCTACCCGTATCGCGCACCAGGATGCGGATCCATAAATCGTCCGCTTCGGCATCGATCTCCAGGCGCTTTGATGTGCTGTCCTGCATGGCGTCGCGGGCATTGCCAAACAGGTTGAGGAAGACCTGTTCCAAACGCACAAGATTGGCCTTGGCGAGAAAATCCGCCTTGTTGATGCGGTTGACGATTTCAATGTCGGTCAGCTTGCCGCCGGTTCCAAGAAGCGTCAGGGCGTCGCTAACGACCTGCGAAAGCTCAACGGCTTCCATGCCATCGTCGGCTTTACGCGAAAAGACCTTCAGTTGTTTGGCAATCTCCGAGATGCGCGCTGTCAGTTCCGAAATTTGTTCAAGATTACTGCGCACATCGTCAGTTCTTTCCCGCTCAAGCAAGACGCGGGCATTGTCTGAATAACTGCGAATGGCGGTTAGGGGTTGGTTCATTTCATGGTTGATGCCTGCCGCCAGTTGCCCGAGTGCGGCCAGTTTGCTGGCCTGGATTAGTTCGTCCTGGGCTTGGCGTAGGTCTGCTTCGGCCTTGCGGCGTTCGGAAATTTCCTCTTTTAAGCGTTTGTTGCTGGCTTTTAAGTCCGCCGTGCGGTCGTGAACTCGGGTTTCGAGTTGGTCGTTGGCTCGTCTGAGGGCCCTTTGAGCCTGACGCTGGAGGAGAAGGCGCTCGCGTAGGGCGAGGCGTCGCTGGACCCAGTTGAGTGCCACCATGATAGCGATCACGATCGCAAAGGAAGTGATCAGAACTGCATAGGCTACGGTGCGTCGTACACTGCTCATGTCGGAAAGTAGGTGAAGTTTCCAATCGGAGTTGGGCACCGCCATGGTCTGGAAGAAATAATTTTTTGCCGCCGCCACCGTTTCGCTTTTGTTTAAGGTGCTTTCGCCAAGGGTTAAGACCTCGGCCCCTTCTTCATAAGGTTCCCGAAAAATTTGCGGTAGGGAGGATAGAGGTTGGTTGCTGTATTTGCGTGTCTTGCGGACCGCTTCACGCCTTTCCTGGCTTAAGGGAGCAAGCGTTTTGTACTTCCAGGCGGGATTGCTGGACATGAAAATGATTCCGTCCTGGTCGCTGACCATGACCTTGTCTTTCGAGGCCGCCCAGTCTTCCTCAAGCCGCTGCACACCCACTTTAACGACGATGACACCAAGCGTTTCGCCTGCGGCCTGTACCGGATGAGAGAGATAGTATCCGGGCTCGTTCGAGGTGGTGCCGAGTGCAAAATATCGTCCGCTGCGTCCTTTCATGGCTTCGATGAAGTAGGGGCGGAAGCTGAAGTTTTTGCCGACGAATGAGGTTTCCGACTTCCAATTGCTCGATGCCAGCGTGAGACCGTTTCTGTCCATCAGGTAGGTTGCCGATGTTTTGGCGATGGAGTTGAACTCGTCAAGGCGGCTGTTGATCCATTCACGTTGGCGTTTGTCTTCCGGCGTGATCAGAAGACGGACAAAATCGTCGACCCTGGCCAATAAAACCGGGTGGAACTCATACTTTTCAAACTCGCTTTGCAGGGCTGAGCGATAAATCACGAGCCGCTGGTCGCCTTCCTTTTTTAGCGATCTAACTGCCGTGGTATGTGCCCATACCCCGGATTGCCACAGGATAACCGGTATGAGGAGTAGGCAAAGCGCTCCCACGGTTAAACGGCTGCGTCGCGTCTCCATGAGGGAGGCGATGAGGCCGGGGGGCGAGGGCCAGACGGTTTCTTCCTCCCCAATTCCCGGGGGCTCCGGCCGATCCGTGTTTGAGTGAAGTATGGGGTTGTTCATAGGGGGATTATAAAGGGCGAAGTCGTTTCCGGCGACGGTTTATCTCAAGGGTGGTTGACGCTGACTGCTAGACCCTCTAACTGAAACTTGAACAAGGGGAAGTATGATGAACGCGAAACCGATTGTTTGGGTCCTTGCCGACGACCGTCCCGGAAACGTTACACAATGTCGTGGCGTTGCCGATGCGCTTGGTCTTTCTTACGAGGTCAAGGAGATCACCTATACGGCGGCGGCTTCCCTGCCGAATTTCGTTCTCATGAAATCGTTCGCCGGACTGACAGCCGATGCGCGGGCCAACTTGACGGCACCCTGGCCGGATCTGGTGATCGCCGCCGGTCGTCGGACCGCTCCCGTGGCTCGCCATATCAAGCGCTTAAATAACGGCAGCACCTTTCTTTGCCAAATCATGTACCCGGGGGATGCGGGGGCCGATGAATTCGACCTGATCGCCATTCCCCACCATGACAGGATGCCTGAAGCTGATAATCGCCTCCAGATAATTGGAGCGCCCCATGGAGTTACACCTGAAAAACTGACCAAGGCGGCCGTGTCATTTCAGGAGAAATTTTGTCGTCTGCCTAAACCCTGGATCGCCTTAATCGTTGGCGGTTCGACCAAGCGCCGGAAGTTTACTCCCGAGATGGGGGCGGAGCTAGGGCGGACGGCCAGTGAAATGGCGGTCAAGGCCGGTGGTTCGCTATTGGTGACCACGAGCCGCCGGACAGAAGAGGCTGCGACTGCGCTCTGTGAGGCCATTTCCGCTCCGTCTTACTTGTTCAGATGGGGAGATGAAGGAGAAAATCCTTATTTCGGATTTCTGGCCCTTGCCGACGCCATTGTTGTAACCGGTGATTCTGTTTCCATGGCCTGTGAAGCCTGCGCCACGGGTAAGCCGGTCTATATCTACGCGCCAAAGCGGTTCGTTGCGCGCAAGCATGCTTTGTTTCATCAGGATCTTTATCAAGGCGATTATGCACGCCCCTTGAGTGGGGTCTTTGAGGATTGGTCTCACGCACCGCTCAATCCGGCAGTGGATATCGCCAGGGCTATTCGCCAAAAAGCTGGCATCTAGGCAAAAAATAAATACTTAAATATACTGTATAATATGCGACTTAATTACAACGCATATATGAGTATTTGTGCAATTGCGAAATAACTCTACAAATCCTTCAGGGTTTCATTATATAAGAAGAATGAGCGATAGAAAATTCCGTCGCAATGAAATCGATTGAATGGAGTTGATCCTGTGAGTGTTCAAGATATGGAAGGCAATACCGGTAAGGCTTCCGCCTTGCTGAAATCCATGTGCAACCAGACTCGTCTTGAAATTCTTTGCAAGCTTTCCCATGGGGAAATGTCGGTTGGCGCATTAACCGAAGGCTCCGGTCTGACGCAGTCAGGTCTGTCTCAGCACTTGGGGCGTTTGCGCCGCGATGAGTTGGTGCAAACCCGCCGTGATCGTCAAACCATCTATTATTCTATTAAGTCGCCAGAGGTTCAGGCTGTGCTCGATTCCCTTTATGGGCTTTATTGCGGTGCAGAAGAAAAAGGCCAAGTTCGTCGGGCGGCTTAGTCATACATATAATAAATGTGAAAAAGGCCGGATCAACCGGCCTTTTTTTGTGTGAAATAATTGTTGCAGGCTGATGTGTGTTTAGGCGCGCCAGGCTAATTGCAGCAGCATATCCGGGCGGGTTTCGATGAGTTTGCGGATTTCTTCGTCCGTGGCGGTTCTTTCGTCTCCGCCGACAAAACGAATAAAAAGTTTTCCATCGCGCTCCATGCGATAGCCAATAACCGGCGAAATCGCATCCGGGCCGGAGAGTTCTGCCCAATTTCTAGTCATATGACCTCCGGATAAGCTTGTTTTTGACCATTTCGCACCTTTGAATGGTTTTAAAATGGTCTTCCGGGAGTCACTCCGCAAGGAGTGTGCCAAAATCTTTCGTTTTTTGCCTCAGCGGGAATGCGATGGCCTAGACGGCCTTCGAGTGGCGTTTTTGCCCGAGGTCGAGATAGGTGTCGAATGCGGCTGCGGCGATACGGACGAGAGAGCGTCCATCCTCGCTCATGGATAGCTTGCCTCCGTCAATAATGGCGTATCCGTCATCAAGAAGCTGGTCGAGCTTGCTGAATTCCGCTCGATAGGGGGCTGGATCAATGCCGTGCTTTTGGCAAACTTCATCGACGTCCACTTCCAGATCGCACATCAAGCGCTCGATAATCTCGCCGCGTAGTAGGTCATCGCCCTTGTAAGCCAGTCCTTTGGCAACGGGGAGGTGTCCACTTTCGATGGCTTTCTTATAGTCTTTGAGCGGCAGGATGTTCTGCGTATAGCCTTGGGGCATAGCGCCGATGGAGGACGCGCCCATGCCAATCATCACGGAGGCTTGGTCGACAGTGTAGCCTTGGAAGTTTCGGTGTAGCTTGGCGTCTTTCAGGGCGACGGCCATTTCATCTTCAGGCAAGGCGAAGTGGTCGAGGCCGATTTTGACGTAGCCATATTCTTCTAGCTTGGCCATGGCCGTTTCCACCTGGACCCAGCGTTCCGCCGTTCCGGGAAGATCCTCTTCGTGGATCATTTTCATGTGGCTCTTCATCCAGGGCACATGGGCATAGCCGAAAAGGGCGATCCGGTGAGGGCGCAACTGGTTGGTCTTCTCGACCATATCCATGACCCGCTCCATGTTCTGGTGCGGTAGACCGTAAAGAAGGTCCATATTGATTTTTTCGATGCCGTATTTACGGAGCCAATCGACGACTCGTTTGGTCACGTCAAAGGGCTGGATGCGGTTGATCGCTTCCTGGACCTCGGCGTCAAAATCCTGAACTCCAATGCTGGCCCGGTTGACGCCCGCTTCAGCCAATCCCTTAACGTAATTCTCGGTAGCTGTACGGGGGTCTAGTTCAACGGCGAATTCGGCATCAGCTTCGACGTCGAAATGTTCCCGAACCTTATCGAAAACCTGTTTGAATTCCGCCGCTTCCAACATGGTTGGGCTGCCGCCGCCAAAGTGAACGTGCTTGGCCTTAAACCGGCTGGGCAGAGCGGCGGCGATGA
>Ga0070728_10002774_pt1 | contig 20750 bp, 7 predicted proteins | sample tdDd471_FD_66723 | JGI IMG/M metagenome (GOLD analysis project Ga0070728, IMG submission 66723) | Marine sediment microbial communities from the Atlantic coast under amendment with organic carbon and nitrate - tdDd47.1 | ecosystem: Environmental > Aquatic > Marine > Coastal > Sediment | place... | reverse complement strand
CTATCAACAACCGGCTTACTTAACCATGCAACCTGAGTTTCGGCATGAACCGCAGCAGAACCACACACAAACAGGAGCAGACTGCCGGCTAAAGAAATACGGTGATGAACCCGTTGCAAATTTAATGACACCTAATCGGACCCGGGCCCGTAAGCGTTGTCTTCGGTCAAGCTGCCCGCCAGCGCTACACCGCCGGGAAGTTCGTCGGTTTCAACCAGAGCCTGACCGGTACCCACCGATTCGGCTAACGGCGAAGGCGCGTAGGTACTGTAGGGATAACCGCGGAACCAGAGTTGTATCACCCACTTCTCACTGTCCTCGCCACGCGGAGGTAGCGCTGCATGATGACTTTCAAAGTGCCCCGATCCATCCGGATTCTTATTCAACCAGGTGACCGCACGGCCCCGCTTCGGGCTGGCCACCAAGTTCAATGACGGGAACCAGGTACCGCCACCCTGACTCTCATCCAGATCGTTCAGATATATGAGGCAGGTGTACAAACGGTCAGCCGTATACGAATCGTTAAAGTCGAGATGCGTTTTATAAAACTGCCCTTCTTCATAGCGTGTAAAATTAATTTTCTCGACGTAGCTGCAGGGCAAACCGAACAAGGAAGCAGCCCTGAATACGATCGACTGCATCACCGGGTCTTTCGGATCCACACGCACAAATGCATTGTGCGAAGTTCTGCCGGAGTGTTCGACCAGTTTATTGTTCTTATCAACAATACGACTGCGCTCGACCAAACCCGCACTCTGCGTAATAAAATGCTGCGCTTCTTCGGCAGTGCAGAAATTATCGACAACAGTGATTCCTGTATTCAAAACTTTGGTTACCGTCAATCCGTCGGGATAAGACGCCAAAGGAGATGCAGGCACAGGGTAGAACCCCAGCTTGGCTAACCAGTAATGTCTGCGACTAATAAGATTTTTAAGTTTTCCTAACATGATCTACCTAAACTCATTTACTTAAACGGTTGCCGACTCTTGCACGCGACAAGCCTATTTCTCATGGACATGCCAGGCACCTTCGGGCAAGTCTTCAGTACCATCCAACGCAACGCCACGCTGCGCCTGCGGGATCACATCGGGCACCGAGTCAGCCTGAAACACGACCTGCGACTCGATAATCAATCGTGCCACTTTAAAGCCCGAAGCTGTTGCCGGCTTCACCGAAACTTCATCAACACCCAAGGGCCAGTATACGGCCCGCCCCGGTTCAGCACGGACACCCACACCCAACTCAGGAAGTTGCATCTCGCCCTCATCACCCAGAAAAAACGCTATATTTCCAATAGGTTGGCTATTACTGCGAGGATACCGCTCACCCAGCAACTGGGAGGCCTCCTCAGTAACGCCGGCAACCGATACCGGGCCGATTTGCCCGGCCTGAACACCTGCAAGCATCGCCGCCCGGTACAACAAAGGTAACAACACAGGGTCCTGCCGGGTCGCACTAAACACGGTCGCGACGTCATCGTCATTAGCCAGTTCGGCGGCGCAGGCCAGCAAGTATGACGTACCGCGTTTACTGCAGAAATTGTTAATAACATAGGCACCGCTGCGCCCTAATGGTTCCACGTTAAACCCGTCACTCAAAAATGACAGCGGCCGTCTGGGCACAGAGGGTGGCCAGAGCTTCGCCAAATAATAGTTACGCTGATAGAAAAGGCGCTTATACGTAGTACGCAGCTTTCTCAGATAAGCGTTCATGAACCCTCCAGTCGAAACACCCCGTCCGGCAGGACGGAATCAGCTGCGAGGGTTGTTACCGGCTCAGGATCAGCCATCGGAATCTCGTTACGGGCATCAGGAATCAGCTCATACCGTCGGAACCACAATTGAATAGCCCACTTCTCGCCGTCTTCTTTGACCGGCAAAGCCTCATGAACAGTTTCCGGATGACCGGTACCGTCCGGATTGCGATTGGTCCAGGTAACAGCACGGCCTAACTTCGGGCTGACACCAATATTGAGTTTCTCAAAGGTGGTTCCGCCACCCTGCTCCGGCGTCAGATCGTTCAAATAAATCAGCACCGTATAGAGCCGGTCACCGTGAAAACCGGGGAAAAAGTCCTCATGCGCCTTGTAATACTCGCCGGCGGCATAACGGGTCACAAACACCGTCTCCACGTGGGTATGCGGCACCCCTAGCAACATGGCGCCCCGGTACAACAACGGCAACAATTGCGGATCTTGCATGCCGGGACCATGGATCGATGCGGTGCTGGAGGTCCGGTACGGATCCTCAACAGACTCGTCGCCAATGACGATTCGACTGCGGGCTAGCTGTGGCAGAGCCTTTTGGATGATGGCCTCTGCCTCGTCGGGCGTGCAGAAGTTATCAACCACTGATACTCCGGAATCCGCAACCTGATGCACCTCAAAGCCGGCCGGAAGATAGTCGACAGGTCTGCGCAACTGACTAGAAAGATGATTCTCTTTCATTCATAAGTCCATGTTTATTAATGTTATTAACTGCCTGTTTCAGAGAGACCGCTCGTTCCTGAATGCCCTCTCCAAGCGATCCTTCCGACAGCTTACAAATTTAGTATTTCCAGAGGTTTATACCAGATTGTTCATTGCTGTTTAGGGCATTTGTTCTCTTTTCTGAAATAAGTTTTTGCCTCACCCTCATCGGCCTGCAAAAACACCTGCTTAGCGCAAAGTAGCGCCCGAATTCGCCTATGAATCAATAGGGAAAACTTACTACCTGAAACGACCAAAAACCGGACAGCAAAATCAGCATTCTAAAGAAGCTCCAATACGCTGTTTTTTAAAGACTTTTGTCTCAACTTGGTTCAAAAACATAACAAGTTGGCTCCGGGCGGCCGGAAGATCAGGAAAATCACGCCCGTTCCAATATGACATAAGTGTCCAAAAACGCCCGAATAGCTTTAGAATCGGAGGGGTTAAAGGGTCGTCAGATGTTTGCAAAAACTCGGTACTGGTTCCTTAATTAAATAACGGACTTTTGTGTAGGATTAACAACTAGCAGTATCAGTTCCGAAATAAATCAATAAGTTGGATGACCAAACGCCACGCTTCATGAACAACCTCATGATTTGAGCAAATCTTCAAGGTCGAACAACGCCCCTGCTTCGGCGGCGGGTAATCCATTTGGGTGACTGATAACAAAGCGCGGGAACGGGAGACGCTAAAGAATGGAAATCTACAAGGAATTTATTTTCGAAGCAGCACACCAGCTGCCCAACGTACCTGACGGTCATCAGTGCGGGCGTCTGCATGGCCACTCTTTCCGGGGGCGAATTTACGTTTCCGGTGAGGTCGGTGAGAGCACCGGCTGGGTGATGGACTTTTCGGAAATGAAAGCGATTTTTAAACCGATCTACGACCAGCTTGATCACCACTACCTCAACGACATTCCCGGGCTCGAAAACCCAACCAGTGAAGTACTCGCTAAATGGCTTTGGGATCAATTGAAACCGCGTATGCCTCTGCTGAGCAAAATCGTCATCAACGAAACCTGCACCAGTGGCACGATTTATTGCGGCGAGGATAGCTAATGACCGACGACCGGTCTGCATCACCGGTAACGGGTACCGGCAACACTGCCATGTCAGCAGCACTTGCCCCGGAACAACTTCAGCCCGCACGTTGTATTCACCACTGGATCGAGTGGCAGGCTGCCGCTCGACCTGATGCAGTGGCTGTCAGCTTCGATGGCCAACAAGTTAGCTACGACGAACTAAACCATCAGGCCAATCAACTGGCACACGAACTGATCGCAAACGGTGTCAAACCGGACGACATTGTCGGCCTGTGCATTCACCGCTCCACCGATTTAATTGTTTCCCTGCTCGGCATTCTGAAAGCCGGAGCCGCCTATTTGCCGCTGGACCCGGACTACCCGGCAGCCCGGCTGGCACATATGGTCAACGAGGCCTCGCCCTCGGTGATCGTCAGCCATAGCGCTGCAAACCAACGTCTGCCGGAACATTCGGCCGTACTGCTCAACGTCGATACCATCGATCTGGCGTCCAACAGCCGCCCTGCCAACAACCCGGATGTCGGCACGGGCCCCGACAACCTGTGCTACGTCATTTTCACCTCGGGCTCTACCGGACTGCCGAAAGGCGTCATGGTGACTCACGAAAATGTCGTCCGGTTGTTCGAATCAATCCGTGAACGCGTTGAGTTTAAAAATGATGATGTCTGGACGCTGTTCCATTCCTGCGCTTTTGGTTTTTCGGTCTGGGAAATTTTTGGCGCGCTGTTACACGGTGCCGAACTGGTTGTCGTGCCCGATCAGACACGCAAAGACCCGCAAGCACTCCACCAACTGCTGCAAAGCTCCGGAGCAACGGTACTAAGCCAGACGCCTTCGGCGTTCCGGCAGCTGCTGTTGAACCCGGCATTCGCAGACAGCAATACCGAACTCAAACTCCGCAGCATCGTATTCAGCGGCGAGGCGGTAGTTCGTGAAGATCTCGATAACTGGTATGACGTTCATGGTGACAGTGGCCCGCAACTGATCAACACCTACGCCATTACCGAAACCGGTGGTCAGGTAGCGGTTCGCAGCTATAGCGCAGCTGCCGATGACCGCTCTGCCGGAAATGTCGGTCTGCCGCTGGCAGACACGCCCGTATATTTGCTCGACGAGAACCTGAAGCCGGTCGATGCCGGTCAACCAGGCGAACTTTGCGTTGGCGGTCCCGGCGTAACCCGCGGTTACCTGAATCAACCGGAACTCACTGCAAAAAGCTTCATCGAATACGGTAATAACGGTCGCATCTATCGCACCGGCGATCAGGCACGTTTGTTGCCGTCGGGCGAACTCGAATTTTTGGGTCGCAAAGATGCCCAGATAAAAATCCGCGGCTATCGTGTTGAGCTGGGTGAAATAGAAACGGTTCTGCGTGAACACGCTTCCATTCGCGAAGCCGCTGTGATGTTGCGCAATGACCCCGGTTCCGAAGCACGACTCGTTGCCTATATCGTTGGCAATGATCTGAATGTGAGCGATCTGCGTGAGCACATCGGTAACAAGCTGCCCGAGTACATGGTGCCGGCCGCTTTTGTCACGTTAGACGAACTGCCTCTGAACCCGAACGGCAAACTGGACCGGGCCGCACTGCCCGCACCGGGCAATGACCGGCCTGCTTTGGCGGTCGCCTATACAGCACCCGAAACAGCGCTTGAACAGGCACTGGCGCCAACGTGGTCAACGGCTCTGGGTATCAGCCCCGTCGGCATCGATGACAACTTCTTTGAACTGGGCGGCGATTCGATCCTGGCCCTGAAACTCACCAGTGCTTTGCGCGAGCAGCTTGGCGAATACATCTACATCAGTGCGCTGATCGAAGCACCGACAATACGCACGCTGTCTGCCTGGTTGAAAGAGCAACATCCCGCTGCAGTAGCATCACTGGAAGCCGGCGACAAACCGGAAAGCAGCTTCGACGAGTCTCTGCCTCAGGCGGTCGCTAATCCGGCACAGCTTCATGACGTATTCCCGCTGACGGATATTCAGCAGGCCTATTTCGTCGGTCGCAGCAATGATTTCGCACTCGGTGGTGTAGCCACGCATCTGTACATCGAAGTCGATACCAGCAACCTCGACATGAAACGTTTTGCCGATGCCTGGCAAAAAGTCATCGACCGCCATGAAATGCTGCGGGCCATTGTCTTACCGGATGGCACTCAACAGATTCTGAGCGACGTACCACCCTACGATATACCGTTGCAGGATTTACGCGGGCAGGATGACAGCGCGACCGAAGCCGGTTTGCAAACGGTACGGGAACGTTTGTCGCATCAGGTTATTCCCAGCGACCGCTGGCCCTTGTTTGAACTGGCTGTTTCGCACTTTGGCAACAATCAGTCCCGTCTGCACATCAGTCTGGACTGCCTGATTACCGACGCCCGCAGTTTCCAGATCATGTCTTCCGAGCTGGTCGCGTTCTACAACAACCCGGATGCCGTTTTACCGCTGCCGGACATTAACTTCCGCGACTACGTGATTGCAGAAGAACAACTCAACGACTCAGCTTTTTATCAGCGGGCTCTGGACTACTGGATAGCTCAACTCGACACGATGCCCGGCATGCCGCAACTGCCGCTGGCCGTCGAACCCGAACTACTGACCGACCACAAGTTTGTACAGCGCTCGTTTGAACTGCCGAAGGCAGACTGGGACCGCTTTCAAGAGCGGGCATCGCGTGCGGGCATCACACCGACGGCGGCGCTCCTGCAATGCTTCGGTGAAGTACTGGCAGCCTGGTCACGTAGCCCCCGTTTAACGCTGAACCTGACCTTGTTCAACCGCATGCCACTGCACCCCGACATCGACGATGTCGTAGGTGACTTCACCTCACTCATTCTGCTCGGTGTCGATGCAACCCGCGGTGACTCGTTTGAAGCCCGTGCACAACAACTGCAAACCGAACTCTGGCACGGCGTAGACAATCGCTTTGTCAGCGGTGTCCGTGTACTGCGTGAGATGGCACGTGCCGGATCCAAGAATGGTGAAAACGTACAAGCCGCTATGCCGGTGGTATTTACCAGCACACTCGGCATCGGTGCCTCCGGTGAAGACGCATCGTCATGGCATCACTTTGGTGAACAGGTATTTGCCGTAAGTCAGACCCCGCAAGTCTGGCTCGACCATGTCGCTTCGGAACGCAACGGCGGATTACTCGCCACCTGGGATGCAGTCGAAGCCCTGTTCCCCGCCGACATGCTCGATGAGATGTTTACTGTATACAGTAAGTTCATCACCGAACTGGCCTCGAATGAATCCGCATGGAATCGCGGCTGGGCCAACACGCTCGACACACTTGTGCCGGAGCAACACGCCAAACTCATTGCCGAAACGAACGACACCGAAGGCCCGCTGCCCAATCAGTTGTTGCACGCCGGTTTCGCTGATCAGGCAGGCAAGCGTCCCGACGCACCCGCCATTATTTCCAGCGAACGCTGCCTCACCTACAGCGAACTCGACCGCCTAAGCAATCAACTGGCCAACCGGCTAAACGAATACGGTGTGCAAACCAACGAGTTGGTTGCCGTCGTCATGCAAAAAGGCTGGGAACAGATTGTTGCCGTGCTGGGCATACTGAAAGCCGGTGCAGCCTATATGCCCGTCGATGCCAGCATGCCTGCAGAACGCCTGCACTACTTGCTGGAACACGGTCAGGTAAACATCGCTGTCACTCAGGGCTGTCAGGATGCTGCCATTGACTGGCCGCAAAACATCAAACGTATTCGCATTAATGACACCGACCTGGGAAGTGCGCCGGCAACTGCACCGCTGTGCCCGGCAACACTCAGTGATCTGGCCTACGTGATCTTTACATCGGGCTCTACCGGCCAACCGAAAGGTGTGGTCATCGACCATCGCGGCGCGGCGAACACCTGCGCCGACATCAACGACCGCTTCGACGTTACGGCGAACGACAGCGTACTCGCTTTGTCGTCGCTCAGCTTTGATCTGTCGGTCTACGACATCTTCGGTTTACTAGCAGCCGGTGGCCGGATCGTTATCCCGGATGCTGCCGGCATGCGTGACCCGTCACACTGGGCCAATCTGGTTAAACAAAATCAGATTACGCTGTGGAACACCGTGCCGGCCTTAATGGATCTGGTGACTGACTACGCCGAACAACAACCGCGCTCCCCGATCAGCTCTCTGCGTGTCAGCATGATGAGCGGCGACTGGATACCGGTGAAATTACCTGACCGCATTCGCAGTCAGTGCCCGCTGGCCGAAGTCATCAGCATGGGCGGCGCCACCGAAGCATCCATCTGGTCAATTATTTATCCGGTTGGCATCGTGCCTGATGACTGGGTATCTATTCCTTACGGCAAGCCGCTAAGAAACCAGACCTTCCACGTACTCAATTCAGAATTGGCCGATTGCCCGCCGTGGGTACCCGGCGAGTTGTACATCGGCGGCATCGGCGTAGCAGTCGGCTACTGGCGCGATGATGTCAAAACCAATGCCAGCTTTATTACACACCCGCGCACCGGCGAACGCCTGTATCGCACCGGTGATCTCGGCCGCTACCTGCCCGACGGCAATATCGAGTTCATGGGCCGTGAAGACTTCCAGGTAAAAGTTCAGGGTTTCCGGGTTGAGCTCGGCGACATTGAAGCTGCACTCGAGAGCCACAAACAAATTCGCAACACCGTAGTCACAGCTGTAGGTCCCGAACGGGGCAACAAACGTCTGGTGGCTTACATGGTTGCAGAAGGCAGCGCACCCGGCGTTGATGAATTGCGCCACTTTCTTGGTGACAAATTGCCGGAGTACATGGTGCCTGCCGCCTACGTATTCATGGACACACTGCCGCTCACGGCCAACGGCAAGATTGATCGCAAAGGATTACCGGAACCCGACATGAACGAACAGTCAAATGAAACCGGCACTGCGACGGGCCCGGCAAACGACGGAACAAACCCGCAGATCAGCAAACTGGTATGCGAAGTGTTAGGCATGACCGAACTGGACCCCACCGAAAATCTGCTGCAAATGGGTGCGACTTCCATTGAGATGATCCGTATTGCCAATGCATTGGATCAACACATGGGCTTCCGCCCGCGCATGGATGATTTTTATCGTGACCCCAGCGTTAATGGCTTAAGTGATTTGTGTGGCGACAGCAGTCCGGCCGCAGCAAACGTCGAAGATATCGACGATCCGCTGCTGACTCACCCGTCGGTATTGAAAGCGGTGACTCCTGTGACAGACCCTGACGATCGCGCCGCCTATAAAGCAACGCTGCCTGGTATCCGCAAAGACGGTGTCGATGCTGTCAGCATCGACCTGAACAACAATTACGCAATCGATGAAGCGGGCTACCTCGAACATCGCAGCTACCGGCAGTTCAAAACCACTCCGCTGGCATTGTCGAAACTGTCGTTGCTACTCAGCCACCTGCGTTCGCGTGACATCTACGACCGGCCAAAATATTTGTACGGTTCTGCCGGCGGCTTGTATCCGATTCAAACCTACATCTACATCAAGCCTGATCGTATCGAAGGCATTGATGCCGGTTTCTATTACTACCAGCCTATGGAAAACCGTCTGGTATTAATCAACAAAGACCCGGGTGATGTGCGCGAGCTGTACGACCCCATTATCAACCGCCCGGTGTTTGATGAATCGGCATTCGCCATCTATCTGGTGGCAGAGATGCAGGCCATTGGCGGTATGTATGCCGAACGCTCGCTCCACTATTCCGTGATCGAGACCGGCAGCATGACGCAACTGCTCGAATCAGCTGCCCCGGCCCAAAACATCGGGCTGTGTCAGGTCGGCGGCCTTGAAACCAAGTACTTCACAGATGTACTGGGCCTGAGCGACACACACATTCTGTTGCACGCACTGCTCGGCGGTGAGATTGATGAAGCACGCGAAGCTGCTGCAGCTGCCGCGTTTGCCAATCAGTCAACTGATGACCTTACCGATGATGAAGAGAGGGATGAAGGCGAAATATGAGCAGTCCCTTTACAACACATGAGCTGCTAAAACAGCTCAGGCAATCCGGCGTTGAGTTCTGGCTCGACGACGAACGCCTGCGTTACAGCGCACCCAAGGGTGTGATGAATAACGATGTGTTGCAGGAACTCAAAGCGCGTAAAGCAGAAATCATAGAAATTCTGTCTGCCCCGGAAGATGCCGCAGCACCCGAACTCAAAGCGTTACCGAGAGACCAGGAACTGCCGCTGTCTTATGCACAACAACGCATCTGGTTCCTTGATGAACTGGAACCGGAGAATCCGTTTTACAACGTTACGCTGGCAAAACGCATTCGCGGCTCGGTTGATACACAGACACTCATCGACAGCATTCTGCACGTCGTTAACCGGCATGAAGTGTTACGCAGTTTCTGCGAGACGCGCAACGATGCGGCAACCCTGCTAATCGACAATAACGTTGATCGTAACGGTGACTGGTTTACCGAAGAAGTGTTGCCGGCCGGTATCAGCGAAGCTGAGCTGAGCGTTCGCGTCAATGACGAAGGCCGGCAGCCCGTACGTTTGTCTGTCGCCCCTTTACTGCGCGTCCGTTTATTCAGAGTGTCCGATGAGGATGCTGTATTGGTACTCACCACGCACCATTTCGTGGTTGACGGCTGGTCATGCGGACTCCTGATGCGCGAGATATCGGTTGCCTACGCAGCACTTGCCGAACAACAGACTCCGGTCTTACCCGACCTGCCCCGGCAATACGCAGACTTCGCCGGCTGGCAAAACGAATACTTACAAGGACCCGAACTCAAACGACAGAGTCAGTATTGGGAAGAACAGCTTAAAGACATCGACACGCTGAACCTGCCAACCGATCTGCCCCGCCCTGCGGTGCAGTCTTACAAGGGCGATCTTTACGACTTTTCATTCCCGCCGGAATTGGCTGCCAAACTGAAACAACTCAGTCAGCAAATGGGCGTCACTCTGTACATGACTTTGCTGGCCGGATTTCAGGCGCTGCTGCATCGTTATAGCCAGCAAGATGACGTTGTCGTTGGCGCGGCCGTATCAAACCGGCATTTCAGTTCACTTGAAAACCTCATCGGTCCGTTCGTAAATGCTTTGGTGATACGCGGCGACACATCGGGCAACCCGAGTTTTCGCGAATTGATCCTGCGGGCAAGAGATACCGCCGGCGGCGCCTTTGCTCATCAGGATATTCCCTTCGAAGTCCTGGTAGAACAGCTGCGACCTGAACGTGACCGCAGCCGCAGCCCTCTATTCCAGATCCTGTTCGTAGTGCATCAGTACGATGCCGACGAAGAACTCAGCTTCCCCGGTTGCGAGTGCAGCGACTACCCGGTTAAACCCGGCACCACAATGTACGACCTGTTCCTGCAGCTGATTGATATCGGCGGGGAACTAAACGGATCAATCGAATACAGCACCGACCTGTTCACGCCCGAAACGATTCAACGAATCGTCGAGCACCTAGAAGTGCTACTCAGCGGTGCAGTAGAAGACCCTGACCTGAACATACTCGACCTGCCACTCATGCAGGCCGAAGAAACCAGCCAGGTTCTCGAACGCTGGAATCAAACGGACTTTGATTACCCGCACCATTTGGGCATGCACCAACTGTTTGAAAACACAGCCGCCGCACAACCCGACCGCATCGCCGTAGAATTTTCCGGCCGGACCATTAGCTATGGCGAGCTCGACAAACGCGCCAACCAACTGGCTCATCATCTGAGCAAGAATGGTGTCGGACGCGGTGACATGGTCGGCGTCTATCTGGAACGCTGCATCGACATGATGACGGCCACACTCGGTGTCTTAAAAACAGGCGCTGCGTATGTGCCACTCGACCCGGCGTTCCCGGATGACCGCATCAGTTTCATGATGAGTGATGCCGACATGACAGCTGTCATTATCGACAGCTCACAGCCGGTCAGCCTACCCGCCACCAGCTCCGATATTGTGGACCTGTCTGCTATCAATCTGAGTGCCGAGCCGGACACTCCGGTGAACGGCTTCGCCGATTCGAAAGAACTGGCTTACATGATCTACACCTCCGGTTCGACCGGTCTGCCTAAAGGTGTACAACTGCCCCACCGGGCTGTTGTTAATTTCCTTTGCACCATGCAACGGCGCCCGGGCATCAGTACCGATGACGTCATGGTGGCAGTCACCACACTGTCGTTCGATATTGCGGTACTGGAACTCTTCCTGCCGTTACTTGCCGGAGCCAAAGTTGTTATCGCCAGCCGCGACGAAAGCGCCGATGGCCAGCGTCTGAGTGCGCTCATCCGCAACACTCAGGCCAGTATCATGCAAGCCACTCCCGCCACATGGCGGGTGCTGCTCAATGATGACTGGGATGGCAACCCGCTCAACGGGCAAGCCATGAAAGTGCTCTGCGGTGGTGAAGCCCTGCCCCGCAGTCTGGCAAACCGTCTGCTCGAAACCGGCGTTGAGCTATGGAATATGTACGGGCCTACCGAAACAACCATCTGGTCCTCGGTAAGTCTTGTTGAAGCAGACGGTCCGGTCACCATCGGTAAACCGATCGGCAATACGCAGATGTACATTCTGGACGACAACCTGAACCCGGCACCTTTGGGCGTACCGGGTGAACTCTGTATTGGCGGCGACGGACTCGCAGACGGTTATTTTAATCGTGACGAACTCACTGCCGAAAAATTCATTCCCCATCCCTTTGCCGACGACGGCAGTCGTATATACAAAACCGGCGATCTTGCCCGCTACTTACCCAATGGTGACATTGAGTGTTTAGGTCGCAACGATCATCAGGTTAAGATCCGTGGCTACCGCATGGAGCTGGGCGAGATTGAAACCGCACTGACCGCTCATCCGGCCGTTAAAGAATCCGTTGTAACCGCCCACGAATATCGCGAAGGCGATACCCGGCTGGTCGCCTATGTCATGACTGACAGCAGCGGCATCACAGAAGCACAGATCGAAAAATGGAAAGGCGAACACCTCGACCAGTGGAAAGACCTCTGGGAAGGCGCCTACGTCGATGGCGGTGAGGTCCCCGACCCGCGTTTTAATATTTCCGGGTGGAACAGCAGTTACGACGGCCAGGCCATTCCTGCCAGTGACATGCGGGCCTGGGTCGATTCCACAGCAGAACGCATACTCAGCTACACCCCGCAGCGGGCGCTCGAGATTGGTGCCGGTACCGGCTTGTTCGTCTCACGTATCGCACCGCATACCAGCGCTTTTGTCGCCACCGACTTTTCACCCGCCTCCGTTTCTGCAATCGAACAATTGCACAATCGCTACGACGACCTGAAACAAGTCAGCGCCCTGCAATGTGCCGCCGATCAACTGGATGCTCTGGCTGAACAACGCTTCGATACGGTCATCATTAACTCTGTTGCGCAATATTTTCCGGATGCCGCCTATATGCAGCGGGTCCTGAACGGACTGATCGACCGGATAGATGACGGCGGACGCATCTTCTTAGGCGACATTCGAAATCTTGCACTGCTGCAGACATTCCACACGTCGGTGCAGTCTTCGCAAGCCGAAGCTTCCGACACACTCGAAGAACTGGGTCAGCGAATTCGCCAACGTGTCGAACAGGAGGAAGAACTACTGTTCGATGCGGCGTTCTTTGCCGGACTAAAACAGCAACTGAATAACAGTCGCATTCGCTCCGTCAGCCTGCAGCTGAAAGACGGGGAACAACGCAATGAACTGGTAAGTTTCCGCTACGACGTAGTTATTCATATTGGCAGCGACAACGCAGCCGCCGCCAAACCGGAACAACTCGACTGGCAAACTGCCGGCATGAGTCCGGAACAACTGCAGGACCGTATTGCCGGGCTTCAGGGCGACGGCTTGCTGGTTACCAATATTCCGGATCGTCGCATTACTGCTGAAACGCAGCTCACAGCTTATCTCGCACAAGAGCCTTCACTGACTAGCGGTGAAGCGCTCGCCCGCATAGACAACAATTCAGGTATCGAACCGGCAGCCCTGTTTGCTATGGCTGAAGCGGCCGGTGTTCGAGTGGAGTCTATTGCCACCACTGCCGGTTACATGAATTTCTGGTTCGCGCCAAAAGATTGCACATCTACCGGCGGACTCCTGCCGTGCATCAATACAGATGCGATTCAGGCCAATGACCCGATGGCCGGCCGGTTGCAACGCAGTCTCGTACCGGAACTGCGCGACAGCCTGAAACAACGCTTGCCCGACTACATGGTGCCCGGCGTCTATTCGCTACTCGAAGAATTTCCGCTCACACCGAACGGCAAGATTGACCGCAAAGCATTGCCGGTACCCGAAGGCCAGATCACACAAACCTACGTGCCGCCCGAAAGCGACACCGAGAAATCACTGACCGCAATCTGGGAAGACATACTCAGCGCCGGTCAGGTGGGTATTGATGATGACTTTTTTGACTTGGGCGGACACTCTTTACTGGCCACGCAACTCATCTCACGCATACGTGATGGCCTGAATGTAAATCTGCCCCTCAATGCCTTGTTTGAAACACCGACGGTGCGCGGACTCGCCAGCGCGGTAGACACACTCCACTGGGCACTGAACGAAGAAACCACGTTCGCCGAAGATGCCGACATAGAGGAGATTGAGCTGTGAGCACAATCGACCTCATTAACCGTCTAAAAACCCAGGGCATCGCTCTGCGTCTCGAAGACGGCAAGCTCAAACTCAAAGCTGAGAAAGGTGCGCTCAACGAAGCACTCAAAGCCGAAATCGTTGCTAACAAAGCCGCCATCATTGATCTGCTGAGCACTGCCCAAAGCGGCGGCGACAGCGGACCTGCTCTGGTGGCCGCCGAGCGCAACGGCGATCTGCCCTGTTCTTTTGCCCAGCAACGGCTCTGGTTTCTGGATGCACTGGAACCCGGCACGTCGCTTTACAACATGCCATTTGCCAGCACGATAGTAGGCAATCCCGACCCGGCTTTATTACAACAAGCACTGCAGACCATGACCGAGCGTCATGAAACATTGCGCACCGGTTTTGCATCGGTCGGCGGTCAACCTGTCCAGCAAATAAGCGATCAAGCCGACATCCATCTGGACATCGTGGATGCGCGCAACAACGATATTGAAAAACAGCTGCAGGCATTAGCCGGAGTTTCATTTGATTTAACAACACCGCCGCTGCTGAAAGCGACTCTGGTGCAAACAGCAGACAACTCTTACATTCTGATGCTGGTGTTTCATCACATCATTGCTGACCTCTGGTCTATCGACGTATTCCTGAACGAACTGTCTTTGCTGTATGCCTCAGCAGTTTCCGGCACGGCTGCCGCACTGCCACCCATCGACATCCAATATGCCGATTACGCGCTCTGGCAACGTGACCGCTTACAAGGTGCGCGGCTGAATCAGCACCTGCAGTTCTGGAAGCATCGCCTCACCGGCGCACCTGAAGTTCTCGAACTGCCAAAAGACTATGCCCGTCCGGCCGAGCCCAGCTTTAATGGTCGCTATCTTGAGCACGAGTTTGACGCCGGACTCAGTGACAGCATCAAAGCGCTGGCCAAAACTCACAACTGCACACCCTTCATGGTGATGCTGGCCGCCTTCAACGTTTTGCTCGCACGCTATACCGGTGCACAGGACGTTGTCGTTGGCACACCGGTATCCGGTCGCAATCAACAAGCTTTAGAAAAGCTGGTCGGTTTCTTCATGAATACGCTGGTGGTTCGCACCGAAGCCGAACCGGATATGCAGTTTGCCGAATTGCTGACACGGGTGCGTAACGAAACACTCGCTATCAGACAGCACGAGGACCTGCCCTTTGAGCGTCTGGTTGAAGAACTAAAACCGGAACGTGACATGAGTATTACGCCGGTCTTTCAAGTAATGTTTGTCTGGCAGGAGCATGCTGAACGGCGCATTGATATCCCGGGCTTGAGTATCGAACCGGCTGCAATCGTTGGTCACGATACCGCCAAGTTTGATTTGAGCCTGTTCGTTGCCGATAAAGGCGGGCACTTTGCTGCCGGCTTTGAATACGCCACAGATTTATTTGCCGAAAGCACAATCAACAATATGCTGCGGCACTTCGACACGCTGCTGAAAGGCATCATCAACCAGCCGAACAGTACGCTGGCCGATTTGCCATTGCTGAACGATGCAGAACGCGAACATCAGATCACCGAACTGAGCGGCCGGGAAGAAAGCTACTCCAGCCTCCCGGTGCATCAACTGATCGAAGCGCAGGTTGACCGCACGCCCGATGCAATTGCATTGGAGGCCTCCGGCACAACACTCAGCTATCGCGAACTTAATACACAGGCCAATCATCTGGCGCAGCATTTGATCAATGCTGGCCTGCCGACCGGTGCGCCGGTCGCTGTTTGCGGCAAGCGCACTGCCCACACGGCCATCGCAGCTCTTGCTGCGATTAAAGCCGGTGCCAATTACATACCGCTGGACCCGGAATACCCTGCCGACCGTCTGGCCTATATGCTTAATGACTGTCAGCCGGCCTGGTTACTCACCGATAACGATGAACTGCAGCCACCCGCGAACACTCAGATAGTCCGGCTGGATAATTTTGAATTTGCGCAGGGCCAGGCCAACAATCCCGACATCGGCATTACTGCAGATTCACCGCTATACACCATCTACACCTCGGGCTCGACCGGCCAACCGAAAGGTGTCGTGTTACCCCAGAGCACCATTAGTAATCTCGGGCAATGGCAGGCAGGCTCGGACCGCTTAGGAACGCCGGCACGGACATTGCAGTTCGCCCCGGCCAGCTTTGATGTCAACGTGCAGGAATTATTCACCACCTGGATGAGCGGTGGCGCTCTGGTAATGGTAGACGGTGACACACGCAGAGACATACCGGCACTGGCACGGTTTATTAGCGAACAAAATATCGAACGGGTGTATCTGCCGTTTGCAGCACTGCGGCCTCTGGCGGAAGCGGCGACTGAACTTGCGCTGCCACTTAAACTCCGCGATGTAATTTCTGCCGGTGAGCAACTACAAATTACCCCGGCAATACGCGAGTTGTTTGCAGGTCTGCAAGACTGCCGGCTGCACAATCAATACGGCCCGTCCGAGTCACACGTGGTAACCGCACTAACTTTGCCTGCCGAACCGGATGAATGGCCACTGCTGCCATCCATCGGCGACGCGGTACCCAATTGCAGAGTTTACGTACTCGATGCCAACCAACAACCGGTACCGCAGGGCGCTGTCGGTGAACTCGTGCTGGGCGGCGCCCAAATTGCCATTGCTTACCTGAACAAACCGGATCTCACTGCCGAGAAATTTATTACCGACCGCTTCACCGGCACAGGTCGCCTGTATCGCACCGGCGATCAGGTACGTTTCAACAAAGATCATCAACTGGAATTTTTAGGTCGCATTGATGACCAGGTAAAATTCCGGGGCTTCCGTATCGAACCCGGCGAAATCGCCTCACGTTTGAGCGAGCACCCCGAAGTGCAACAAGCACTTGTGATGCTGCGGGAAGACCTCCCCGGCGTAAAACAACTCACGGGCTACATCGTTGCACCGGACTCGGAAGAGTTGCAGAACACGCTGCGTGACCGGCTGAAAGAACAGCTGCCTGAATACATGGTGCCCTCAGCAATCATTTGTCTGGATGAATTCCCGCTGACACCCAGCGGCAAGGTCAACCAACGCGGCTTGCCGGCGCCGGACATGAGCAACCTGGCCGGCGAACAGTACGTCGCACCGGGTAATGACATCGAAGTTGCCTTAACCGGCGCATGGTCTGCCGTTTTAGGCATCGATCAGGTCGGCATTAACGACGACTTCTTTGCTCTGGGTGGTCACTCCCTGCTGGCTACTCAACTGCTGTCGAGAATTCGCGATGAACTGCAGTTGGAACTGCCGCTGAAGCAACTCTTCAAACACCCGACCCCTGCAGAACTGGGCCGGATGGTGGCGGCACTAAAAATGGCCACGGCCGAAGCTGACACCGATGACGAACTGGAGGAATTCAGCCTGTGAGCATGACGCCCGTTGAAATCATTGCAGCACTGGCTGAAAAAGGCGTCCGTCTCGCTATCGGCGATGACGGGCAGCTTAAGGTCAGCGCGCCCAAAGGTGCCATCAATGCGCAGGACAAAGAATTACTGATCGCGAATAAAGCCGCGATCATGGAGCTGTTGAATGCAACCCGCTCTATAGATAGCCACGATGTCATCCCCGTTGCCGACCGCAGCCAACCCCTGCCTCTGTCATTCGGTCAGGAAAGACTCTGGTTCCTGAATGAACTGGAACCCGGCAGCTCGCTCTACAACATTCCCACGGCAATTAAATTAAGCGGCGAGCTCGATATAGACGCGCTTAAGAGTGCCTTGCATGCGTTAATCAAGCGCCACGAAAGTCTGCGGACCGCATTCCGCTCTGAAAACGATGAGCCCGTGCAGGTCATTGCCGATTCACTGACACCGGAGATCATCGAAGAAACGCTGCACGATGATGCCGGCCTAGGCGACAGACTCACTGAGCTCAGTCAGAAACCCTTTGACTTGGAAAGCGCGCCGCTGATTCGTCTGCATGTTGTGCACACCGGTCACAACGAACACGCCCTACTGATCGTCATTCATCACATCATTGCCGATGGTTGGGCGATGGGCGTTTTGATGCGGGAACTGGCCACACTTTACGACAGCGCGGTCACCGGCAAACCGGACAACCTCCCTACGCTGCCGATACAGGATGCGGACTACGCCAGTTGGCAACGCCAAGACATTGCGGGCGATAAACTTAAGAGCGAACTGGACTACTGGCAACAGACTATCGGTGATGCACCGATGGTGCTGGAACTGCCGACCGACCATCCCCGCCCGGCAACACCCGGCTACGCCGGCGACTGGCTGCGCCATGAGATTGATTCAGACACACGCAAGTCATTAGAGACCCTGGCACAAACACACGGGGCGACGCTCTACATGGTGTTGCTGAGTGCTTTCAACATTTTGTTGTCGCGCTATTCCGGTAACGATGAACTGCTGATTGGCAGCCCGGTGGCCAACCGCAACCGCAGCGAAACTGAAAACCTGATCAGCTCGCTCATCAACACGGTGGTGTTGCGCACAGACTTAAGTGACAACCCCGCGTTTACCACGCTGTTACAGCAAACCCGCGACACAGCCCTGTCGGCGTTCGAACATCAGGAATTGCCGTTCGAAAAACTGGTTGAAGAACTGCAACCCGAACGCAACATGAGCCATTCGCCGATCTATCAGGTGATGTTCAATCTGCAGAACCGCAGTCAGGAAGTCGTCAACTTCAGTGGTTTGCAATCGGAAGCACTCATTACCGAAACCGGTACAGCAAAGCTCGACCTGCATCTGTTGATGGAAGAAAACGAATCAGGGCTGGTTGCCTGGTTTGAATACGCTACAGAATTGTTCGATGCCACCACCATCGAACGCATGGCGGACCACTACACTTCAATATTAAAAGCGGTAGCAGCACATCCTGATCAGGCGATCAACGATATTCGCCTGCTGAGTGATAGCGAAGAGCAAACTATTCTGCATGAATGGAATGCGACGGATAGAAACTACCCCGACGTTACTCTGACCGAACTGTTTGAAGAACAAGTCAGCAAGACACCTGATGCCGTAGCTGTTGAATTCGAAACACAGCAACTCACCTACCGCGACCTGGATGCGCGCGCCAACCAACTGGGTAATGAGCTTCTGGCCACAGGTGCGGGCCCCGAAAGCGTCGTCGGTGTGTTCATGGACCGCTCCGTTGAAATGGTTGTGGCGCTGTACGGCATCCATAAAGCCGGTGCGGCCTATCTGCCACTGGACCCCGAATACCCGCCGCTGCGTCTCGCCCACATGCTGGAAGACGCTGCTGCCGAACTCGTTCTGACACAAAGAAACAGTGCGGCCGAACTACAGGGTTTCGGCGGCAAGATACTTTCACTCGACAGCGATGGTTGGACCGGTAACGAGTTCCCGGCTGACAAGCCCACTGTTGAACTACAAACCAACAACATCGCTTACGTCATCTTTACCTCAGGCTCAACCGGTCGCCCCAAAGGCGTCATGAACGAGCACCGCGGCATCGTGAATCGCTTGCTGTGGATGCAGGATGAGTATCAGCTCAATAGTGACGACCGTGTTCTGCAGAAAACGGCTTTCAGTTTTGACGTATCGGTTTGGGAATTCTTCTGGCCACTCATCACCGGCGCGCGTCTGGTTATGGCACGCCCCGAAGGTCACAAAGACCCCGCCTATCTGATAGAAGCAATCAACCGCTACAACATCACCACGATGCACTTTGTGCCGTCGATGTTGCAGGCTTTCCTGCAGGACGCTACCGCCGGTTGCTGTCCGTCGTTACAACGGGTGATGTGCAGTGGCGAAGCGTTGCCATGGGATGCGACGCAGGAGTTCTACAGTAAATTCAGCGCAGGTTTGCACAACCTTTACGGTCCGACCGAAGCCGCAATTGACGTTACCTACTGGCCCTGCCCTGAAGAGAACAAAACTCAGCGGGTGCCTATCGGGCGTCCGGTCGCCAACACCAGCATCTATATAGTCGACCGTGCCAACCAGTTAAGCCCGGTCGGTGTGCCCGGTGAATTGCTGATCGGTGGCGTGCAGGTTGCGCGCGGCTACATCAACCGTGACGAACTTACCGCAGAGCGCTTTATTGATGATCCGTTTGCAGCAGGTGGTCGTGCCTATCGCACCGGCGATCTGGCCCGCTACTTACCCGATGGCACCGTCGAGTACCTCGGCCGTATTGATGCCCAGATCAAACTGCGCGGTTTCCGTATCGAGCTCGGTGAAATTGATGCCGCGCTAACCGCCAGTGCCGATATCGAATTCGGTACGACCATAGTCCGCAAAAATGCCGCCGGTGTTGAGCAACTGGTGAGTTATGTGGTGCCCAAGGCCGGCGCTGCTACCGACACCGCAACGTTGCGCGACGCACTCAAAGCCGAACTGCCCGATTACATGGTGCCGGCCACCATCATGGCCATCAGCGAGTTACCGCTGACACCCAACGGCAAACTGGATCGAAAAGCGCTTCCCGAACCCGAGTGGGCGGCAGCCGCAGAGTATGTCGCTCCGCGCAATGAAACCGAAATAGTCGTTGCCGGCATCTATAAAGACGTATTAGGCGTTGAACGGGTCGGTATCCACGATGACTTTTTCGCATTAGGCGGACACTCGTTGCTGGCCACCCGCACCGTCGCAAAAATCCGCAGCGCACTGAACGTTCCGGTAGCACTGAAGCAATTGTTTGATACACCGACCGTTGCGGAGCTTGCTGCGGGACTTGCTGAT
>Ga0070728_10002771_pt1 | contig 20767 bp, 11 predicted proteins | sample tdDd471_FD_66723 | JGI IMG/M metagenome (GOLD analysis project Ga0070728, IMG submission 66723) | Marine sediment microbial communities from the Atlantic coast under amendment with organic carbon and nitrate - tdDd47.1 | ecosystem: Environmental > Aquatic > Marine > Coastal > Sediment | place... | reverse complement strand
TTTGCTTCTACAATTAGAAATAACAAACTAACTGCTGCCGAGAAAACTATGCACAAGCTTAATATTGCAATCCTAAAAACGATCATCTATGGTGATGTTTTTAACTTCCCTATGACTACGCATGAAATCCATCATTTTTTAATTCATGATGAGCCTGTTGCCTATGACTTAATCGTCAGCCATCTTAAATCGTCGACAGAGCTAGAAAATTATCTCTGCCATAATGATACCTATTATGCTCTAAAACAGAGAGAAACTTTGCTCACCTTAAGAATAGAGCGTGAACGATTGATGGAGAAATTATCAGAGCCCATGATTTATTATGGACGTTTGTTATCGTATTTTCCATTTGTAGAGTTCGTAGGGATTACAGGTGCGCTTTCCATGCGTAATCCTTCTGCCCAAGTTGAAGATTTAGATTATATTGTTGTCACCCGTCCCGGACGAGTATGGCTATCGCGCGCGATCATCATCCTCTTGGTACGATTGATGCGACTACGTAATATTGAGATTTGTCCTAATTATGTACTAGCTAGTGATCAACTGGTTCAAACTCGTCAAGATTTATATATTGCCCACGAAATCGCTCAGGTTCTGCCATTGTCAAATCAAAACTTATATCAGCAATTACGTGATCAAAACCGATGGGTATTCGAGCATTTACCAAATGCATCATCGCCGTTCTATCAACTTTGGGATAATAAAGACAATCGATTAGGATTAATCCTAAAACGCGGCGTTGAAGGCATCTTATCAACACCTTTGGGGAATTGGTTAGAACAGTGGGAATATCGCCGTAAAGCACGGCGTTTTGAACAACAAGCACAAGCACCGACCGCCTCTGCAGAAATCGATACAGGACATGTTAAAGGTCACTTCAACGATTACGGTCATCGTGTTTTAGCTCAATATCAAGCCAAATTAGAAGAAATCGGTATTGCAGATACATCGTACTCGATGCAAAGTGCTGGAGATTAAAAAAGCCCCACAAGTTTGTGAGGCTTTATCCTAGTCTATTCTATTGTGGCAATACCTAGCCACCCATTACCGCACCAAGTGTCTGACAACCGGGGCACGAACCATCAGGGCGTAATAGTGCATAACCACCCATCGGATCAGAATCCCAACGTGAGAAGTTCACATTCCAAACAATCATGATTGCAACCTTGCCACTTTGAGCAGCGGCAGCAGCAGCTTCAGCTAACCATGCAGCATGTTGTCCGAGTGTCGTATTACCAGCCCAACCAAATGCTGGTGGAATCGCCGCACCCATGCCTTCACCACTCAAGTAACCAAGTTCAGTAAAGCACACTTTTGTACCACCAAACAAATTATAGCCACGAGCCAACATGGAGCTAAAGTAGTAAGTTGGATATTCTCCACGTGGGTCGCCACTGTATGTACTTGGGCTAACGATACCCTCGTTATAATGCAAACCAACACAATCCATATAATTTGCCGCGCCAGCAGCTGCCATCTGTTGCATGAAAACATCATCATTACACAGTTCAGGGATACAACCAGCTGTGCCAGCATAACCTGTTGGAGCAGGTGCACCGCTAATAACGATTGTTGCAGGATTTGCAGCTTTAATGGCGTTATAAGAAGCCGCCAACAATTTCACATAATTGGCACCATTAATTTGACCAATTGGCCATTCACGATCAAGGTTAGGCTCGTTCCAGATTTCAATTGCATCTGCACCAGCTGCCGCCAATTGACCTACAAATGACGCGAATTGAGCGGTATATCCATCAAAATCAGCTGCAAGAGCGTTTTTATCACCGACAGCACCTAATAAGATTTTGAACCCATTCCCATGTGCTGAGTTAATGAATTCAATACCCTTACCGACACCAGCACCCATTGGAAGTTGTTCCTTGACGTAGGTCATCCCCGCCGATTGCATCAAACTAACGGCTTGAGCGTTTAATCCAGAGACGTGTCCACCCAATCTGAAACCTTCTACATTAGCGGCACCAGCCACAGCATCAGGTAAATCTACGTCGGTAGCTGTATTTGCAGCAGGAGCAGCGGGAGCAGCAGCAAATGAACGTTCTGATGGAACTTCGTCACAAACAACTGAGTCTTTCAGATCAAAACTCACACGAATACCGTACTGTTTACCAGAAATATCCTTCAAAATGAACGTCCATCCAAAAAGTATGTTGGAACGTTTATCAAACAGAAGAATCCCCGAAGCACAACTATCAATACCAAAGGCGTCAAATTGTTGGAACTCTGCTTGAGTACTCCAGTCATCTTGATAGAATTTCCAGTTAATGACTCTAAGCGTTTTACCTGTTGATTCTTCAACGGTATCTTTTGCAACAGTTAAGGCGCGTTGTACGGGATCGCTTGATGAAACATCCTCGTCCGCACCTTGGGCATATGATATTGCAAAACTACTCAACAAAAGTACAACAAAAACAAGGAATTGAACAATTCTCTTAGTCTTGAATTTCATTATTATGTTTATCCTCTTCATCTTCAATTACACGTCCAATAACTGACAAAGATTAACTTATTTCATAGATTTTACCATAGTCTTTTAGTCCCGTAGGGCAATCGTCAGTTAAGGATTTTCTGCGCTTCCGCTTTGATAAATTGTAATCGCTTGACCACGTCACTCTGCCCTTGTGCAGTCACAATCTCTTGTACAGCATCTAATACGTCAAGGAGTGCATTCCCAAATTCAGGTGCTTGTTGTTGCAATTCGCTCACCATTGCCGTGTCGTCTTCAATACTTAGTAAATCATTAACAAATCGCAACTCAGGTTGCATCTGCTCACGCAAGACACGTACAACAATTTCATAGATTTCTTGTAAGCGTGTTAAAGTTTCTTGATCGCCCCGTTTTTCCGCTTCTTGGAGATTCAAATTGAGGATCATCATAAAGTTATCGTCAATAACGCTCAAATTTTCACGAATCATCTGCTCAGGATTTGGACTAGTGGCGATTGTATGCAGTACGTTGGCCAATTGTTGCATCATAGTCCGTGACTGTTCATCAATTGCTTGTGTCAATTCATAGACAGTATCGCGCAAGGTTTCTAGTTTGGCACGATCCTCCTCAGAAGCATTGCCTACCTGTTGAGCCAACATCTGAAAAAATTCGTAATCAAATAAAGGACGAATCAATCCAACCATTGCCTGAACTTTATCATCATCATCTCGATAACTCCATAATAGCTGAATGAAGTCCTTTTTCTCCGCTTCCTCACCTAATGCTTCTATATCGTGGCTTACCGCTTCTATCGTCTCTTGCTGTTTCTGTTGCTGTACAACAAGCTCTTTACCCACTGTCGAATGTTCTAGCAAAGCCAATTGCAATTGATCAAGAATTGCCGCCAACTCAGGTTGCCCAGACTGTATCAAACGCGAACTCATCGTGGAAAATGTCCCGAAGAAATCCTCGTCAATCTGCTCGTCATGTTCTTGGATAACGGTCGGGAGTTTATCTGGATCAGTTTCCATCAATGCTTGGATTAAATCCACGCGTTTTTGCTGTGCTTTTAACATATCAGGTGTAATACCGTCTGCTTCGAGGATTTGGTTAGTTAAACCCTGTATCGTTAATGAGCGTTTGGGATTAAACATGTAACCACGAAATTCTTCTTTAGGTAGTGCTGAGGTCAATTGATTGAGTAAATCTCCGACAATCTTTTCTTCGTCCATATTCTTTTGGATACCGATTTCTTGTGGCACGAAGGCAATCAATAATTCCTTTTCGGCATCATGATATAAAATCGGTGTTTTAACAGTATTGAGTGTGCCACAATTCGGACAAGTGAAGCTATTTAATTGCCCCGATAACAGTAGCATCTTACCTTGTGGGTCATGTTTAGTATCAATTACTGTTCTGATTTCAGCTTGACTTGGCACACCGCATGAACTACAGCGTACAGATGTAGGTTTTGGCTCGAGCATAGGGTCTCCATATCATTTGGTAGGGATAGATTTTTAGTTTAGGTGGTATTTCAATCTCTTGGAAGAGTAAAGTAAAAGGTAGAACCGTGTCCCACATGGCTTTTAACAGATATTTCGCCACGGTGAGCTTCAATAATTGCTTTAACGAGATATAATCCCAGTCCTGTACCTTGTGTCTTACGAGTGAGCTTATCATCAATCCGATAAAATCGATCAAAAATTTTGTTAAGTTGACTGTGCGGGATACCTTCCCCTTCATCGCGTACAAAAAAGGTAACATCATCGTCCGTGAAACGGCCACCAACAGTGATTGTTTTATCCGATGGCGAATATTTAATCGCATTGGTCAGTAAGTTATCAATAGCTTGACGCAGACGTGCTTCATCACCTTGTATAACTGGGAAATTATCAGGGAAACTAATGACAATACGGTGTTTAGATTGCCCTTCCAACCGTTCAACAGAGCGCATCGCAACCGCCTCAAGATGAACATCTGCCAATGTCAGTTTAACTTCACGTTCCGCTTGGATTTTGCTAGCAGTTAACAAATCCTCAACGAGTGATGTCAGGCGATCCGCTTCTTCTTCAATAATAGCTGAATTTTCACGGATAACCGAACTCTCCCATTCAACATCTTCACGTCGCAGGGTACTCGCATACCCTTTAATAATCGCTATGGGTGTCCGTAATTCATGATGAATCGTTGAAATAAATACACTTTGCATTTCTTGTGCTTTACGGAAATTGGTAATATCACGGACATTGGCAATAATGCTCGCCAGTCGTCCATCGTCTGTCAACAACGGCGCATATGTAATACCAATACTTAGGGTCATACCATCACGCCGGACTAGATCACCTTCCACATAAATCGTTTCAACATGAGATCGTCCATCATGGTGATGAGGCCACCCCGCTGCGATTGCCGTTTCAAGATCATGGTTTTCCAACTTATCCCAAACAATAACTCTATCTTTGGGAATACCAATAACATCATCTGTATTCCAACCCGTCATCCGCTCAAATGCCATATTTACTTGCTGAAATGTCAAGTCAGGATTGAGGATAAAAACACCATCGCCACTATTATTCAAAATAGCGGCAAGCCGTTGACGTTCTTGATTAATACGCTCATACAATTGAGCATTGTGAACAGCAATCGCCGCTTGATCTGCAAAGCTCTGTAATGTGATTAAGTCGTCACCAGTAATCGTCGTCTGATATGAGCGGAAGACAATCAATAATCCTAGTGGATTTTGTGCAAAGACAAGTGGCATCGCTACAGACTGTTCTAGCTCCTCATCAATCGTATCTGCCATCTCCCTCAATTTTTCATTGAGGAATTCACGACTCAAACCATCATTTGTGCCTTCCATCAACTCGACTAGTTTCTGATTGAGACTCGGTACACTGCTCGATGGTATTCCCGTATAGGCGCGCACATAAAACAGGCTATCATGCTCATCCCGCAAGGCAATAATACCCACTCGTCCTGCCAACATTGCCACCGACGCATGAAGCACACGACGTAATACCTCACTCAAATCTAACTGAGCAGTAATGGCGCGCGTAATTTCCAATAAAAAATCGCGCTGTTGGGTTCGTGAATCTGGTCGCATTAACATATTATGATTGTATCATGCTCCATGGATGGCATATACACAATCCGACAATTTCTGTTACGGTTCTAACAGTTAGAGTAAGGGAATTAATTCGCGTATATCCATCCGTCCCCCATCAGTCGCAACCAATGCTGCCGCCCCGATAAGCGCAACATCATCCCCCAATCCTGCTGTTACGATTTTGAGATCTTCAATATACGCATCATCAATCACATGCTTACGGATAGCTTCCCACATCGGTTTGAACAGAAAATCACCTGTTTTACTGACACCGCCCCCAATAACAATAATTTCAGGGTTAAAGAGGTGTAAGAATGTAACAATACCAATGCCAACAATACGCCCCGCATAGGCCAATTGCTCAATTGCAATCGTATCCCCTTTAACTGCTGCATCGCCAACAATCTTTGCATCAATTTTCGATAAATCGCCATTCACAATCTCTGTGATTATAGAGGTCTCACCCGCTTCAATCCGTCGGCGCACTTTTCCTGCAATCGCCGGACCCGCTGCTTCTAGCTCCAAACTTGAAACTTTGCCATCACCCACAATCAATGGGATATGTCCTGCCTCTGCCCCAAGTCCTTCACGCCCTAAGAGCATCATGCCATCACAAATCATTCCCCCGCCAATCCCTGTACTAATCGTCAAGAAAACAACATGACGATACCCTTTTGCCGCGCCTTTGGTAGCTTCGGCTAAAGCAGCGACATTGGCATCATTCCCTACAAAAACAGGTACATCAAATTCTTCGTGGATGATGTCGCCAAGTGGTACATTATGCCATCCTTCAAGATTCGGCGGCGCAACAATTACCCCTGTTATCGGATTTAGAGGACCCGGTGCAGAAAACCCGATACCACTTACGTCGCTTTTATCCTCTGGCATGACTTTATGGATATATTCCTTTATCCGCTCCAATGTCGGTTCGAGCCCCTCATGGGCGAGCGTTAAAGTGTTTTCACGTTGCAATAAATTTAAATGTTCATCATAGCGCGCAGTCCGTATTTGAGTCCCACCCAAATCAACTGCAATGATCTGTTTTCCCATTAATCTTCCCCTCTGAAATAACAATATGTAAAGAACAAACATGCTATGTAACTTGAAGCAGCTTGTTGCCCCTGATAGAATAGCATGAATTCTAATAAGAATTAAGTTCAATCAACAACATTTTTGCGAATAGGATATTTTGATTATGGCGCGTGTTACCCCGATGCGAAAACAATACCTAGAAATTAAGAGCGAATACCCTGATTGTATTCTGATGTTTCGCATGGGCGATTTTTATGAAATGTTTGACGAAGATGCCGAAGTCGCCTCACGTGAATTGGACATCACATTGACTGCACGCTCCAAAGGACAAAGTTCAGAAAAAATCCCGATGGCAGGTGTACCATATCACTCTGTCGATGGTTATATCGCAAAACTCATCGAAAAAGGGTATCACGTCGCCGTCTGCGATCAAATTACAGAACCAACAGGACGCGGTATCGTTGAGCGTGAAGTTACCCGTGTGATGACCCCCGGTACAATTGTCGAGCCATCATTACTAGACGAAAACAAACCTAATTATCTGATGGGCATTTTACCAATTGGAGACCCAACTACAGGACGTTGGACAAAAGCAGGGATTGCTTATGCCGACATTTCCACAGGAGAATTTAGCGCAACCCAATTTGAAGGGGATGATGTGGGAATGCTCGTATTTGAAGAACTTGCACGACTTTCTCCCCGCGAGGTGATAATCCCAGAAAGTTGGTTTGAACGCGGGGTAACCATGCCCGAAGATGTTCACCTATCGTCTGTACAAGATTGGTATTTTGAGTATGCAGGAGCAGACCAACTCTTGCGTGATCATTTCCACGTTGGCACATTAGACGGTTATGGGCTAAAGGGAAAAACATCAGCAGTATCGGCGGCTGGTGGCGTTTTACAATATTTACGCGTCACACAGAAAAATTCGCTCGATCAATTAGTCAATATTCGCACCTACTCCACTGCGTCTTTCATGGTCTTGGATCAATTCACTAGACGCAACTTAGAACTTGTTGAAACCATCCGCACCCGTAAAGCACGTGGGAGTTTACTAGGCATCCTAGACCGCACCATTACACCAATGGGAGCACGTTTACTGCGGACATGGCTTAATCAACCGTTGCTTGAACTTAATCGGCTGAATGCCAGATTAGATGCAGTTGAGGCACTTGCATCCAGTGAAATCCTGCGCGAAGAACTCACTCTCGAATTAAAACAAGTCGATGATATAGAACGCCTTACCAATCGTCTGATTATCGGAAAAGCGAATCCACGTGATTTAATTGGTTTATGCAACAGTTTATCTGTCATTCCAAGATTGCACGACCATATCGCATCCATCGACAATCTATCAGCAATATCAGAACGTCTTGACCCCTGCGACGATGTTGTCCATTTAATAACCACGGCTATCACTGATGATCCACCAGCGACACTGAATAACACAGGCATTATTCGCGAGGGCTATTCTGAAGAGCTCGACAACGTGCTACATGCAACCAAAGATGCACGCGATTGGATCGCTAATCTCGAATCACATGAACGCCGTCGAACAGGTATCGCTAGCATCAAAGTTAGCTTTAATAAGGTCTTTGGCTATTATATTGAGGTGACAAAAGCCCATACCAATAAAGTCCCTGACGATTATGTTCGTAAGCAAACGTTGGTGAATGCCGAGCGATATATCACGCCTGAACTGAAAGAATATGAGACCTTAGTACTGAATGCGGAAGAAGAAATTCTTGATATAGAGCGTCGCATATTTGAAGAAGTCTGCCAACAGCTAACAACCCATCGTGAGAGTTTGCTGAAAACGGCTCGTGCGATTGCACATCTCGATGGGTTTCTATCGCTGGCGGATGTCTCTGTCCGTGAAGGGTATATACGCCCCCATTTAACCGAAGACAATATATTAGATATTCAAGCGGGTCGACATCCTGTTGTCGAGAAATTACTAGAAAGCAGTACCCGTTATGTTGCCAATGAAAGCACCTTTGATGAAAGCTCACGCATCCACATTATCACAGGTCCGAATATGTCGGGGAAATCCACCTATATTCGGCAGGTCGCTATTATCACGCTCATGGCACAAATCGGAAGTTTTGTCCCTGCGGACTCTGCAACGATTGGGCTAGTTGATCGTATATTTGCCCGAATTGGGGCACAGGACGAAATTCACGCAGGGCAGAGTACATTTATGGTAGAAATGGTAGAAACAGCGCGTCTGCTCTCTGGGAGTACAGAACGCAGTCTACTGATCTTAGACGAGATTGGACGCGGAACATCCACGTACGATGGATTAGCGATTGCTCGCGCTGTCATCGAATATATCCACAATAACCCACGGCTAAATTGTCGGACACTATTCGCCACACATTATCATGAACTGACCGAGTTACCAAATATTTTGCCACGTACGATCAATTACAATGTCGCTGTTGCCGAAGATGGTGAAGATATCGTCTTTTTACATAAAGTATTACCCGGTGGTGCAGATCAGAGTTATGGGGTACATGTCGCCCAACTGGCAGGGATGCCACGCCCTGTCGTAGAACGCGCCCGTGAATTACTAGCACAACTAGAACAAGAAGGTAGTGATTTTTCCTTGCCAAAGCAAAATGCCAAACCACAACAGATCAGTTTCTTTGATACACCTGCTAATCCAGCAATTGATGCACTCAAGTCTATCGAAGTTGATAGCCTTAGCCCATTAGAAGCTCTGACCAAGCTCTATGAACTTAAGCGATTAGCAGGCAATGATTAGATGATAGCATCAAAAACAATCGTTATTGCCACCCATCGACGCTCTGGCACACATTGGACAATCGACGCTTTACGGAATAATAGCCCAGATATAAATCCTAAGTTTCTGACACTCGAGCAAACCGAACCTAGCCACCATCAGCCGATTCCACTAGATGAGTTTCAGAACACATTGGAATCACTATCAGGGCATGTGCTCATTAAAGTCCATGATTTACCAACTGGGATGTTCTGGCAATCGGAGCGCGAACAACATCATGCCCTAGCAATTATGCAGAATTCACCCGTTATATATGTGCATCGGGATGGGCGTGATGTAATGGTCTCTCTCTATCACTACATAAAATCATTCCGCGCAGATTTTGCGGATTTATCATTTTCTGACTTTATTCGCATGGATAATGAACTCGATGGGAAACCGATCATGAGCCGCCCTGCGTATTGGGCATACCATGTAAATACATGGTTAAAACATCCCAATACGCTTGCAATCGCCTACGAAGCACTTGAAACAGACTATAATGCGACTGTCAAGAAGATGGCGGATTTTCTGAATATCTCACTCAGCAACACACTTCAAACCGTTGATTTACACCCATCAAAAAAGAATAAACCACTAGCCACTCGGATACTCAAAAAAATAGGGTTACAGCGCGAGAAAATATCAACCGCTGTCGCCCCTCGCAAAGGCAAAAGTGGTGATTGGCAGAATCACTTTACCGATAGTGATTTAGATTTTTTTATGGGTGAAGCAGGAGAGATCATGAACCAATTAGGTTATGGTTAACTTGAGGAGATGAGTCTCTGAATAGTTAAGCAACACCATCCAGAGACTCGTATTAATTTCTATCCGCGTGCTTCGATTTCTTCCGTAACTTCTAAATCTTCTGTCATTTCAACGTCTTCGGTTGCTTCAATATCTTCTGTGATTTCTGAGTTAAGTTCAATAGAACTACCCTCGCCTTGATTCACTATTGGGGCAGGTGGTACAAATGGCGCGAATTTATAGATTTTGCCAGCTGTTGAATCACTGATATAGATAAAGCCTTCTTCATCGACAACAATACCACTCATTGCGGTAAATTGTGCCAGTGCAGTGTTTTCGCCCTGTTGACCAAATGAACCGACGCATTCACCATCTGGTGTATAAACCAGAACACGATTTCCATCTGGATCAGTAACATAGAGATAGTCGCGTGCCTCATCCAGAGCAAGATAAGGACGATTCACTGTATCGTTATACCAACCGCGTACCGTGAAATTCTTGATATGTACGCCATCAGCATCAAATACAGCAATCCGTCGATTCCACGTATCAGCAACAAACAAACGTCCATCTGAATGAATTTCTAACCCGCTCGGCTCGTCGAGTTCACCTAGCGCACTGCCACCCTTACCAATGTCAAATTGGTGGACAGCCGCCAGCCCATCAAAGGCATAGACCCGAACACGTTTATTACCTGTATCCGTCACATAAACCCGTCCCTGAGGTCCAACGACAACATCACGTGGTCCCCAGAAGCCATCCGTTGGTTCAACAGGTGCATCAAAACCAAATTCGCCGGGTTGACCCCATTGAGTAACCGTATTGCCATCGCTATTAATTTGTTGAATTCGATAATTCCACGTATCGACAACCAGTAAATCACCATTTGGTAACACAGCAACACTGTTTGGACGATTGAATGTGGCGGCAGTTGCATCACCAGTATCACCATAACTCCGTACATATTCACCATCTGTGGTAAATACAGATACACGGTTGGAATATTCTTCTGCTATATAAAGTAATCCTTCATCGATTGCCATTGCAAGCGGACGATTCATTGGAGGATTGGTGGCTTCCATTGTTAAGATTGGTGCGATTTCTATCCAATTTGCCGTACACAAATTAACTTCAGTTGGCATATTATTGAGTACTTCACCTTCACCAACCCCATACTCCCAAATCTGTGATGCAAAATCTTTACGAATATACACATGCATCCGATCCGATACAGGCCAGTTCGTTATTGAGAAATCTTTTTCCATCACTTGACCATACAATGTATAATCACGCGACCACCAAATATCGAACATCCCCTGCCGTATCAAAGCGGCATTTGGATTTGAAGCAGAGAAATCAAGTGTATTCATCACACGTTCTGGCGTGAGGTTAAAGTATTCCTGCATCGGCCACCAGAGGCGCATATACTCACGGCGAATATAACGATCTTCCAATATCGGCTCAACTTTACCTCGATTGCCATCCCCAACAACTACAAAAATCGTATCATCAAGATTTTGAACCGTCGGATTTTCACCCACAAATACAGCCGATGGATAATCACGGAAGTACCAGCTATACGGCCAAGAGACCTCATTATCATAAGCAAATTTTAATTCTTTGCCGTCGGTCATCCGCAAACTCATCTCTTCGATATCTTCCAGTATCCACTTTATCGCAGGCGCGGCATGAGCATATACCAGAAATTCGGTTGGCAAGTCATAATTAATAAACGATGCCAACCACGCAGAACGGAATGTAACCAGACTGAGTAATCCAAACACTGTTATTGCAAAGATTCGTCGGACATGCGCTCCACTAGACTGTCTAGCAACACGATACAACACAAACGCGAGCCCCACCGTCAAAATGAGCGCACCAATCCAACCATATGTACGTGACAGTTGAATTTGCGATAACCCCGAAAATGGTGGTGTTCCAGCAAAGAATGAACCAACGACTTGTATACCTGTCACCACAAATAATGGCATAACTAACAATGCCATCCACCCTCGAGACAAGAATAGTGACTTATCGATGCGGGAGAATACACCCCCAAAGTACCATGCCGTCAATAAGATCATCGGCGTAGACATATGTGTGGCTAACCACGGCATTTTTTCACCCGCCAGCGAATACCCGACAAGGTTCAAAATCGCCCACCAAGACACCATCAATAAGAATGGAATCCGACGCAGATACCCATCTTCTTGTTCGCCATTTGTTTCATCAAGCTGTTCTGTTCGACTGAATACAGAGCGATCCCGCACCACAATATCCGATAGCATCTCACCATCATCGGCCACATCAATAAGCTCTAATTGTTGTGCGTCAAGGAGTTCTTCAACCTCAAGTGACTCGTCATTCAGTTCTGAATCATAATTTTCTGTTGCGAGTAGCGCATCAAGTTCGGCTTGGCGATTAATTTCATCGCGTTCAATACCTTTAAAACGCATCCGCCAGAAGCCCGCTACACCTGCAAACATTGCCAACACACTACCGATAATCGGCAAAAATTCATACATCGGCATGATGACGACCAGATAATAATATTGAGGCTGACTACCGCGACGTACCCCTTGTTGTTCCAGCCAATAACCAAGGCTGTATACCATTCCTGTGAAAAATCCAGCAGGATTTGTGAAGACAGTTGTGAAGAAGAATATAAAAATCACATGGAACACAGCAGCAGAAACCAACCACCGTTTCCAATTCCAAGCCAAGCCAATCGCAAACATCAGCATAACCAATGGGATAAACGCATTTCCGCCGACGATGACTTGTCCAACTTGTTCTGGAGAATTGATATTCGGCGCATTCAAATAGAGATTATAAAGCCAATCAGGAAGAGACTCACCAATATTGACATAATCAGTTGTACTAGCGTGCATGAGGCGTGGAAAAATAGCAGTTGTCCACGGAAGAATCAACGTCCCAATGAGAATGATAAAGTCAAACTCAGGGAATTGATATAAAAAGCCCCATAAACCGCCTTCGGAACTATCACCTGCCTTAAATTTTTCTGTCTGGCGAGAAGATCGTAACCCATTGTAGACCAAGAAAACAATCACAGCACCTGTTACGAGCCATAACGCAATCATGGGCATCCATGAAATTGACGATGCAATTTGGACGACTTCACTATCTGCGCCATCTTCACCCGGTACAATCGGTTGGGCTGTTTCGGTTGAGCTTGGGAAGTGTGACAATTCCTCAATAAATAACAAACCACCTGCTGTAATCATCGCGATCAACAAAATGAGCGTCACTTCGCGCCAGGGGAGTCGATTTAAGCGGTGTCGGAATATCCATAATGCCGTAGAAATAGTGACAAATATCCCTGAGAAAATGACCAACAGTGTCCATGTCAACCAACTTGAGCGTTGAATGTCAGTCAACTCACCCCACGGTGTTCCACGTCCGGGTACAATCATTGCTGGGACAATATCGACAATGATATACATGCCCAGTGTCATTACACCACCAAGAAGTATCCCTAATATGACCGAGTAAAAAACGGGTTTGCCTCGCCAATTAAAGCGATGTTGCGCCAACCGAACCAACCAATAAATCCCAAGGAATGATCCAAAGATAGCGATATAGATAAACGCCGTTTCTTTTGACCCCAGATTGAGTACCATCGCCGCCGCAAAGATATGTAACCAGTAGGCGCGCCTTCGGAATCGTGCCGGACCGTTGATATACATCAGAATACAGTACGCCATAATCATGCCAAATAGAATCGACGGCGTATCATGCCTAATATAGCGGTTGTAATATAAGATAATTGGCGAAATCAGTAACATCATGGATGCAAGAATTGCCCCCCACCTACCCAGCCATCGCCTGAATAGCAGAGGGAACATCACCATCATCACACCCAAAAGAGAGGTATAAATCCGCGATGTAAAGTCGTTATCACCAAACAGGTAATAAGATAATGCAGTTGTATGAAAGAGCACGGGTCCGTGCATCAATGGCGTATGCTGGAAGTTGCCATCGGCATACAAATTGTAAGAAAACCGTGTATGCAAACTTTCATCATGGCTCATCACACGATCACCAAGGATATAAAAGCGTGTAAATACCGCGAACAAGAAAATCACGATATATACAATTACTTCCCAGTTGATGTTGATGCGCTGTGACAAAATCTGACTGAGCGCGTTGTCTTCTTGGTGATTTGGTGTTGTCATCATAACTGCATCTACCCTTAAATAGTCATACCTGTCTTATTTGGCTACTGGCGAAAACCCGGCGCGGGTGTATTTTGTAACAATGGGAATTGCATGGGAATACTCGGTTGTGTAATTGATGCTAATACAACCCGATTATTCTCTGCCACAACCGTCGGAGTCTTGAGAACTACAAATGCCTGAGGTTGTGGAGGCAGTTGTACAGGTGAAGCCGACGCATGATGCCCCACAATAAGCGGGGTAAGTAATAACAATGCAACCATCACCATCACCAATCCATAGCCCCATGTTAATGGCCTCTGTGGACGATACAGCATCGTTGATTGTGTCTCAGACGGTTGAGCCAATTCAGCTTGGATAGAAGCCCACATATTATCTAACTTTTGGGCAGAAGGACGACCAAAAGACGGTAAAGCTCGTTCTAGTTCATTGGCTAGATTCCGTTGGCGAATGTATTCATTGTAGCAATCTCCACATTCGTCAATATAACGAGCAATACGACGGCGCGTTGTATCGGATAAGTCCCCACTTAGATACTGCGCCATATGTACTTTACAGTAACGATATTTGAATTTAATCATGTTCCCCGATATACCCCCGATACTAGAGGTTTAGTGTACTTTTAGCAGTTCTTCCAGTAATCCATGCCCCACAGGCTGGAGTGATTGTTTGAGTCGTTGATGTCCTAACCGAACTCGACTTTCCGCTGTTTTCTGAGGACATCCCATCACATCAGCAATTTCTCTATAGGTCAATCCTTGCCCGTAGCGCAGGACAATCGCCTCACGCAGACGTGGAGATAAATCAACCAAGGCTTTTTGAATGGCTTCTTCAGCATCCCGTCGTATGATAGAGACTTCAGGTGCTTCTGACGACGGTGCTTTAAGTTCAAAACCTAGCATTTGTGAAATATCAATCGTTGGGAAACGTTTCCGCCGATAAGTATTCCGACAACGGCTAACAGCAATTGTATAGAGCCATGTCTTAAACGATGCCTTCTGTGGGTCAAAACGATGCAAATTTTTGAACGCATACACAAAAGACTCTTGTAAAATATCTTCAGCATCTTGTTCGTTCATCAATAAGCTATAACACAGGCGATATGCACCTGAGGCAAAGCGTTCATACAATTCCGCGTACCCATGCTGGTCGCCTTTTAGCGAGCATTGAATCATTGATTCGACATCAGCATGACGTTGCACATTATTTTCTGACATACCATTGACCTTGTGGTGAATTAATACACACACCTTTTTTACACATGAACTTCAATTAATCCTCACTAACGGGGACGTTGATTTACTGGAATGCCATTATAGACATCTTGACGAAGCCATAAAATCGCGACTTCTTCTATTTGTTGTTCCGTCCGAAAACGCCGTTGTGTCCACCAACCCAGCACATCCATAATATATAATTGTGTTGCCGACCAATTGCGCCTCAAGGTGAAACTCTGCCCAACATAATCCCCACCCAAATCAGGGTCTGTCACGCTGGTTTGTGCCATCAAGATAATTTGATCGCTTTGTACAGCATTCAAGCTATTTACAAATTTTGCATTTGGGAAGTCACGCAGTAACCATGCCACCAAGCCATCATTAGTAATCACGCCGGCTCGGTCCGTAACCACACTCACACCTAACATTGGGAAGCCTTGCGAATCTCGGCTTGCCAATTCAAACATGGTCTCACGTAACAAGTAGGCATCTTTAGCAGTCATGCTCTGATGCCACAAATCAGCGGGGTTATCAGTATTTTCTACACTTACATTCCAGGCACCACCAATACCCGACATCAACATAAATATCACAAATCCGATGCCAACACCTTGTAGCGTGGTGTCATTGCCCCAAAAACTAGCAATCAACAAAAAGCCGATAATACCAAAAACCATTACCAATACAAACCACAACATTGCATAACGGAATTCATTAAATTGTGCGCTAAATAATTGTGTGATAGCCTCACCAAAACTAATCTGTGGCGGAAGTGACATCAAATCACGGGCAACTTCCAGAAAATGTACCGAAATCACCACCAGAAAAAGTAATACACCCAGCGAAATAATCCACTTTGTCCACCAAAATTGCGTTGAGTATAAATCACCATCGGTATTTTCGTTGTCCATCCATAACACAACAACCAACCGATTAACCATCATCTCGGTGATACCATAACTTGCTAACAAGGTTAAAGGGACAACCACCCACATCGCATCCGAAGCTGTCGCCCCAGCATACAGCAATAAGCCAACAGAACCAACAACTGCCCATGCCACCGCAAAACGATCAACATAGGTCACATCACCATGTTTCCATAGTAACCATGCACCGCCAATCGCAAAGATAATCAGTAACGGTTCATATGTCAGCAATGCAAGGAAACCTAAGCGAACACCGCTATCTGATGCAGGTTGAGTAATGCCTGCCAGTGCCGCGTTTATCAATTCCCCAACTGTACTTAATCCCGACGCATTCAACATCGCACCGGTTGACACAGTGACAATGAGAATCACAGGAATAAAAGCAACCTTTAGAAATGGGAATTCCGCCAACCGTCGAAGCGATGTTTGTAAGATGTCATCACCGGGCAAATCAAGACGTTCTGGTGCACTGAGTGCTGTACGCCACACTGCCAACCAACCTGCCAGCAATAAGATAACTAGCAAAGGTATCCCACTTGGACTTGATAACAAGACCATCAGTGTAATAAAAGCGGTTGCCCACATAGCATCACTAAGTTTTTGAGAATACCAGTAACGCCACACCATCCAGATCGTCAGCACCGTGAATAACATCATCCACGTCGTACCATCAGCATAACGCGAGGATGCAACAGGTACAGTTAATAATGACAGTAAAACACTCCATACAAACGAACGTGTAACACCTATCCGTTCACGGAATAAAATCGGAGACAGTGATAGCAAAACACCTGCTAGTACCGCACCCCATCGCGCCGTAAATTCCGATGGACCCAAGGTTGAAAAACCAAATACCTGCGTCCAATAATTAATTGGGCTATCTGAAATAACAAACTCACCCGATACATGAGCATTAACAGTATGCCACGCATGTAAAGCTTGCTGTGCTTCGGTATCACTTAATGGCACAGCATCAAGCTCTGCAACACGAAACAACACAGCAATAATTGCCAGCACAAGATACGCAACAACTTCAGCGGAAATAGTCCATTGAGTTGTTTGTTGTACCTGATGCTCAGATGATGTTTGAAGGTCTCCTAAAATTTGCATATGTTGATTGTCGGCTTCCAACACTAAATATCTCTCTACTATCTACAGCATATATTATCAAGATGCTGATATTCTTAACGAATCTCTGACAATTCCAGTTTTCTATCTACAAAGAATACACGAGAATCATCAGATTCACAGACGATAGGCAAATTATTAAAGAATTTTCTTTCGCCAGTATCACCAAATTGTGCACGTTCTGTTGATCCATATAAGATATAGGTAATATTATACTTCTCAATGATTTCGACAACGGCATCCATCTGAGGGTGAGAGTAGAGTTTATCTAAGTCCTCACGCCGTGTACCAGCAATCTCATTATAGGTTGCGCCACGCCACTGACGTTCATGATTTTCCCATCCTAGCACAATTGGAATCCCCGTCAATGCACCGACTCGTCCATATTGCGCGTTATAGGCATCTCGTGATGCTTCTGCCACAACAGCATCATCACCTTCCACAAGATTACTGAGGCACATCACAGCAACAAAATCGTCACGATCAATCATGGTACTACCGCCATCTAATGTCAACAACGGTAAAATAACGATGTCCTCACCCCGAAGCGACACAATACCCCCTTGTGATGCACGGGTAATAAAGGCTTGCGGATTATCATTCAAATTGCCATTAGAATACAGAATCGTACCTTCAACAACACGTACCCCATCAGAAACCAACCGCACAGGATTTTCCCAGTTTTCAGGTGGACTATATATCCGATTGGCAGGTGTTTGATTGCGTCCTGATTCAATCCAAGAGCGATGATAAATCCCAAATACCGAATACATCAATCCACCGAGTAACACCAGAATTGTTATCCCACCAAATATCAACCGCAACGGAAATTTTAGTTGAGGAATCCCGCGATCACCGATGATGCTGTAGACAGCATATGCACCTGCAATACTCCACAATGCCCATACTTGGTAATAAAATTTAAAAATGGTATTAATGCGGGTACTGAAATTATCTTTTAAATAGAAGAACTCAGGAATTAAGGTTAGCATCAGACCCATCGCAATCAGCAACAACACAAAACCTGTTGCAGACGGATACGTCACATTGACAGCATCAGCATTTTCTTCTAATTTTGCCTTTTGTACATTGGGGAACAATCGTCCAATCACCAACACAATCGACAATAAAAGCAATAAACTCGTCAGACCATATTCAATCCGTCGCTGAAGCAGTAAGGGAATAACAACATCCCATCCGCCCCAATCATTCAAAAAGCCTTGCACATAACTTTGAATCGTCGGGATAAATGCACTTAATGCCGTCAATACAAGCATCACAATAAGCAATCCCAACAAAATTAGTCCACTAGTCGAAAAACCAGTTCGCCAGTTCATCTCCTTAAATGTCGTACCACGCCATGCTTCTGTCACCAAAAAGACTGGCAGAATCACAACAAATGGCCCTAACATAATAAAGAATCGTCGGAATGCTGTCGGATGCAGGAGATTCGGCAAAATACCCCCTGCTTGAGAGCGGAAGCCAATCAAGAATGGTAAATAGGCAATGACTAAAATACCCGTCAATATAGCACCCAGTTTGACCAAGTGTAACCAATCTTCAATATCCAATCGCCCTTTATCATGGCGCATGAGACGACGCACAGCATCTGCACCGACCATTCCAACTAGATAAATCGGACCATCCCACGTATTGAGGAAAACTAACGCACCTACGCCAACCGCATATAGCATGATTTCATAGCGATTTGGATCACGTCCTACCAGCAATAAATTAAGCATCAATCCGATGACCATTACCACAAACGGCAAAGACAGCACATGCGGATGATTATCGGCTAATAAAAAGCTAAATGCAGGGAATTCATCAATCGGTTGCGCGTGCCAATTCGGTGGCAACGTATTATCAAGGTTATAATCTGTCAGCACACGGCTCGCCCGAAACCACCACCAACTCGTCCATGAGGCAGGATCATCTATCAATACAGAATCCGCATCTTGAACAAATTCATTCTCACCGAAATTTGACCGTTCCTGTGTTCCCCAGAATTCAAAATAAGACTGTGGCATTGACTTCGATTGATACGGAGCTTCGATCAAGACACCTTGAAAATTCCCCATCAATACCATAAATAACATGCCGAGCAATCCAACACCGATAGCAACACTATGCGATGCCGATGAATTACGAAATTGTGTGGCAGACTCAAAGGCGCGAGAGCGCACTAAATTATAAACAACGCCAAAAGCTGTCAAACCAGTCAGCGCAAATTGTGAGGCAATCGTGAGGTTAAAACCAATTGTACTACTAATGCCATTTAGCATCGACAACATCGACGACATGACATAACCCATATAATAATAGCTGATCGCATAACCCGACATCCACGGATCATTCGGTGGAAAGCTATCACTACGCTGAACCGCACTCATAAATGCCAGTTCCATTGGTTTTTCGGTAAAGAGAATCTGATTTTGATGAGCGCGATAAATAACCCACACAAAAAATAATCCGAAAAATAGAACTTCAGTCACGACAAACAAAACGCGATTCTCACGCCACCATTCCAAAATATCACGAACATCACCCAATCGTACATAGATTAAGAGTGAAACTACCACAATAATCATCCACGATAAGATGATGCTACCAGTAGAATTATCAAGGAATCCGTAGCTTGCCAACAACCAAAATACAAACGTCACTAGCATCATGCCTACGGTACGTGATAGTGTATATCCTTTATCGGGTAATCCACTGAGCAACCGCATACATAAGGGAAAAACCGCAATACCAGCTAGTGTAATCCATAACCACCAACCGAATATAATCAACCCTTCACGGGATAACCATTCCATAAATATTGTCATGAGTTGCGCTCCACGAGATATTGCAACAATGCGTCCTCATTTACTTCATAGATAGTACCGCCGATTGTTGCATATGCAACCGACAACAAGCCCTCATCGACCATTCTATCAAACTTTTCTAAGCCTTCAGGAGTAGATTGAACACGCTCTAATCCACTGCTGATAATATAGTGAACATCATAATGATTGATCATATCCACTGCCACATTAATATCAGGCGTATCATAGAATAACCGGATGTTTGAATCACGCTGATCAACCCACCGCGGTAGAGGGTCAAACGTCCGTTGTTGCTTCTGATGGAAGTTCCAACCCAAAACAGATGGCAAACCCGTCGTAATGGCAAACCGCCC
>Ga0070728_10002770_pt1 | contig 20782 bp, 24 predicted proteins | sample tdDd471_FD_66723 | JGI IMG/M metagenome (GOLD analysis project Ga0070728, IMG submission 66723) | Marine sediment microbial communities from the Atlantic coast under amendment with organic carbon and nitrate - tdDd47.1 | ecosystem: Environmental > Aquatic > Marine > Coastal > Sediment | place... | reverse complement strand
CGAGGCGTAGCCGGGCGTGCCCGTGGTCATATTTCCGGAAATCGTCAGGGTGCTGGTCGGTTTCAGTGAAACCGACACCGCAATCTAGTCGCTAAGCCCCAGGCTCACATTGCCGGATACCGTGGTGATGGCGAATGCTGCCCCGGGTGCATCGGGGTTTTGCATGGCCTCGGTGGTACTGACGGATATCAGTGGATGAGTGTTGGTAAGATCGCCGGAAGAGCTGCTGAACACAAAACCGCCCTGCTGGTGTTTGCTAAAGGTAAGGTCAACATCCCCGGACACGCTGGAAACCATAATTTTCTTCAAAGGATTTTTGAATGCCCCCCGTGTATACCCGGCCACCGTGGACACCCGAACTTCCCCGACCCGCAACATATGTTGCAGATGCACGTCTCCGCTGCTGCTTTTGATGTCCAGCATCTCTGATGAAAGCCGTGAGACGCGGGAGTCTCCCGCCACGGTGCGGATCGTCGCTCCTTCCCGGATTTGTACTTCTTCAAGCCGGCACTCCCCGGATTTACTCTCCATCCGCATCCGCTGCAACGCTGCCTGTGCCAGGTGAATGTCCCCGGATTTTGTAGTGGCTGAAAACTCCGTGGCCGACAGATTCTTAAGATCAATGTCGCCGGACGCGCTTTTCAGGCTGACGCTTTGCAGGGCAATCCGGTGCGTGTCGATATCCCCGGATACTGACCGGATGGCAAGGGTTTTCACTTGATTGGCGGGTATGAAGAGTTCCAGCACGTTTTTGCGCTCCCCGGTTTGAATACCAATGGTATTGAGCCGGTCATGCCGGGAAACCGACACTCTGAGGTGATTACCGGATCGGGTATATACCAGGGGTTCTTTGTCGTCTTCCCGCTTCCACACATTGGCCTTGACCCCAAGGGTGCCGTCTTCAGAGGGCCTGAGCATGATATCCGTGTGATACACATCAACCTCCACAGCGGTGATGCCCGTTGCACCCATGTTTTCAAACCGGAATTCCTTTTGGGCCTCCCCGGGATCAATAAATGATTCTTTTCCCGCAAGCATGCCAAACACCAGGGCAAGGGCAAAGCAGGTTACGGTGAACAGGCCAAGGATAAGAGCAGTCTTTTTTGTTTTTGATGACCGGGTCATGGTATCCTCCGCTTCAGATCAAAGGTTGGATGTGTTGGGGGATGTCTGCCGCAGGGGATTTATGGCAGCAATGGTGATCCGAATGTAGTTGATGACAAAACGGAAAAATGCCTTGGTGATCCACCACATCAGCATACACAGCAATGCTCCCAGGCCAATGGCCCCCAGCCCGCCAAAAAATGCCGTCAGGTGCGGCAGCACGCCACTTATCATCACACCGTCGATCATCAGAGGGAACAGGTGCAGGGTTCCCAGCAGAGACGACAACCCAACAATTCCCGGGATGGCGCCCAACACCCAACCCAGAAACAGCACGCCAATGGCCATAAAAAACAGGGGAATCATGACAAGGAAGTTAATCAGGCTCAGGCCGCAAAATGCAATCAGCACCGCGAAAAATGCATTGACCCTTTGCCCCGGTGTCGGGGTGTGCCCGGTTCGCCCGATCATGTATTCTATGACATGGCTTTTGGCAAGGGGCACCGGATTTCCCAGTGTCCGCAGGATATCCTCTTCAGAGCGGTTGCACCGTTCCGCTTCCCGGAAATGCTCTTCGTAATCCGCCAGAATATCTGTGCGCTCGCTTTCGGGTAATCGGGACAAGCCCTTTTCCAATATTTGAAAAAAACGATGTTTATTCATTGTCCTCTCCCTTGAAAACAATTTGATTGACACTGGACACGAACTGCGACCATTCACGCCGCTGCCGATTGGCCAGTTCCTGCCCCGCCGGGGTTATGCGATAGTATTTTCTGCTGGGCCCCCCGGAGGACTCCTTGAGATAGGTTTCAAAATAGCCCTGGTTTTTCAGTCGCCGGAGCAACGGATAAATGGTGCCTTCGGCAATGGTGAAATCCTTTGGAAGGCGCTCCAGCAGTTCGTAGCCGTAGCAATCGCCTTCAGCCACGATAGACAGTACGCAGAGCTCAATCACACCTTTTTTAAATTGAGCATTCACCGGGAAACCTCGCTTTTGTCCTGCGGAACCGGCCCAAAACAGGGCCCGCTCCTGTTGCGTTGGTGACTAGCGTGCCACACACGCTACTGTATATTGCACAGTACTGTGTTTGTCAAGGATGTTTTTTAAAATCGCTAAAGTTCAGATGTTCGTACTGACGTGCCGCGTCACCCCTATTTGGATTGCAGGGAATAATCGCCAGAACATCGCAAATGACTTCTTTTCCCGAGAAGTTCCGGGTCGTATTTTATCTTATTGCATCGATAACACCCTCAAACCCATGATTCCAGGTCGCTTTGAAGACGCTGACCAGCGGATATCTCTTGACCTGCCATCCTTACCGGAGATAATCGGAATGTGACATAACTTGTACAGTATAAAGGAGCCCTGCATGCACCGTTTGTTCATCATTGTTTTTACAGTTGTCATCCTGGCGATGCCGGGATGCGACAACGGCTCGACGCCATCGGAATCCCCGCAGCCCCAAAAGGTTGCGCAAAAGGCCACAGCCGCTCCTGTCACTGCAATAACGACCCCGGTGCCTGCGGCGGTGCAAGAAGCCGCAGCACAGGGCTTGCCGGTGTTTTTGCAAAAAATACCCGCAGGCTCCGAAGAACGCTACGGTTTTGCCTCCCGGGATCTCTTTGAAACCGCGACCCTGGGAGCGCCCTATCAGGTTTGCACGTTGCACCCCGCCGAAGCGCAAAAAGCACAACCCGCCATCACCCCGCTGCAGGAGTGGCGCTTTCCCGTTATGGCAAAAGGCACAGCCTGCACCCTGCTGACGGTGGCGCATTTCAAGGGAGCCTGGCGGGCGGTGGACATTGGCGCGGCGGTGCTGGCCCGGGATCTGCAAAACCTGCGGCAACAGGCCCCAAAAGGCGCTGACCGTCATATGCTGCTGCGGCTGTATCAGGCAAAATCGGATTTTCTGCTGACCACGGCAAAAGACACAACCCCTGAGCAGGGTTCCCTGTATCCCCTGACTTCTGCAATCCGTGAACTGAAGCTGGAAACCGGCGGGGTAAAAGCCTACAGCCTGCCGACTGTGTTGCCTGCTATTCGGCAGCGTTTTTCCCAGCCTGTGCAGCCGGAGCCGGTACAATGACCGCCCGCAGAATGGTACTGATGATGTGCATGGTGCTGCTGGTTCCTGCGGCGGCCCATGCCGATGGCGTGCTTGATGTGCCCGAAGTGATTCAGGAGCAGAACCAGTGGTGCTGGGCAGCCACCAGCAAGGCGGTGCTGGACTATTACGGCACAAGTCTTAACCAGTGCACCATTGCCAACTATGCCCGGCAAAACGCCACCTGGCACAATTTCGGTGACGATGACTGCTGCGTTGTGCCCGGCGGTCTGTGCAATTACTGGAACTACAACTGGGGCTATGACGGAAGCATTCAGGATATTCTGGATCACTGGGGCGTGGAAAACTATGGCCGGGGAACTCTGAGCATGGCGGACGCCACTGCGGAAATCGATGACCGGCGGCCCTATATCATTCGTTGGGGCTGGGACGGCGGCGGCGGTCACTTTGTGGTGGGCCACGGCGCCGATGGTGAAGACGTCCATTACATGAATCCCTGGCTTGGCGAAGGCCTGAAGATCGGCACCTACGATTGGGTGGTGCGGGGCGGCACTCACACCTGGACCCACACCAACGTTATGACCACCACGCCGGTGGAATGCACCTGCGACACCACCGATGCCTGCTGCGACGGCTGTCTGCCCATAAACAACGGAGGATTCTGCAGCGATGGGAACCGCTGCACCCGCAACGACATATGCCAGAACGGCCAGTGCGCCGGTTCTCCGGCCACATGCGTTGCTCTGGATCAGTGCCACAAGGCCGGGGTCTGCAATCCCTTAACCGGCCTGTGCAGCAATCCGGCCAAACTCAACGGCACAACCTGCAATGACGGGAGCCTCTGCACCGGCGACGACGCATGCCAGGATGGCCAGTGCGTCGGGGCTCCGGTTACCTGTACGGCAGTCAGCCAGTGCCACGAACCCGGAACCTGCAACCCGTTAACCGGTCTGTGCAGCAATCCGCAAAGAGACAACGGCGCAAGCTGCAATGACGGCAACCTCTGCACCGGCTTTGACAAATGCAAGGACGGCGTGTGCGTTGGCGCAGCCACCAGATGCACGGCTCTGGATCAGTGCCACGAACCCGGAACCTGCAATCCCGCAACCGGCGCGTGCAGCAATCCACGCAAAGACGATGGCGACATGTGTGATGATGGCGACCTCTGCACCCGCAACGACCAGTGTCAAAGCGGTGTCTGTGAGTCCGGCAATCCAGTGCAGTGTTCCGTTATGGACCAGTGTCACAACGCCGGGGTCTGCGATCCGGAAACCGGCCTGTGCAGCAATCCGGTCAAGGAAGACGGCACTGCCTGTGATGACGGCCTGATCTGCAGCGCTCTGGACATCTGCCAAAACGGCGTGTGTCAGACGGGAGACTCCCTGGATTGCTCGGAATATGACACCTCCTGCTCTACCGGAGCCTGCCGCGAAGATGACGGCAGCGGCAACGGTCTTGAGGGCTGCTACGCCATTCCCCTGGCGGATGATCTGCCCTGCGACGACGACAATCCCTGCACCACCGGAACCCTGTGCATGGATGGCGAGTGCAGCGGCGGAAGCCCCGTGGCCGACGGTAGTAACTGCGGCGAAGGAACCGCCTGCTTTGCCGGGGTCTGCGAATCGGTGATGCCCGGCGATCTCTGCGCCGATGCCGTAGCCCTGAACCCCGACACCCCGGCCCCGGTGCTCTTCAGCGCCATGCACGGCCTTGCCATGCTGACGGCTCCCTGTGTGGAGGAAGACATCAGCGCAGCAGACGCCTTTTTCGCCTTTAGCCCCGAGCCCGGGAAGCTCTACACCATTGCCGTGGCCACCGCCGGTGATTCCATGGTGGCGGCGATCCACGAAAGCTGTGATGCTCTGGACGCCTGTTTGCAGGTCAAGGACAACGGCGAAGATGGGCAAGACATTGAGCTGACCCTTACGGTGGAAGAAACCGCCGACTATGTACTGCATCTGCTGGCCCCCGATGCTGACGGCAGCACCGCCGCCACGGTGACACTGACGGTCGAGCCTCTGGTGGACGGCGACGAAGACAGTGTGGATACGGTGGATGAGGATACCGTTGATGTGCCGGAAAGCACGGACACGGAACCCGACGGCGATACCGCGGACGCCGATGATCCCGCTGAAAGCGACATTGTGGCGGACACCGAGCCGGACGCCGTGGCCGATGGCGATGAGCCGGACGCCTCCGATACCACGGAAGCCCCAGACAGCGCAGACACCACTGAAACCGTTGACACGACAACGCCGCCCTCCGGCGGGTCTGATGGCGGTTGTGCCGGTGGCGCATCGCTGTGGACGCTCATGGCCCTGGCCCTGATGCTGCGGCGCAAAAGGAGATAGCTCATGATACAGCCGGAACGCAGTACCCATCTCAATACCCGGGAGGTACGGCGCTCCGGCGGTTTTGTGCTGTACTGGATGCAGCAGGCTCAGCGCAGCGAAGACAATCACGCCCTGCAGTACGCCATACAGCAGGCCAATCGTTTAAAGCTGCCGGTGGTGGTGTATCTGGGTCTGGTGGAGAATTATCCCGGGGCGAATCTGCGCCATTACGACGTTATGCTGCGGGGCTTGCAGGAAACTGTCGCTGTGTTGCGAAGCCGGGGCATGGAATGCGTGCTGCATCACGGTGATATGCTGCATGGGGTGACGAAAGCGGCAAAAGACGCAGCACTGGTAGTGGTGGACGGCGGGTATACCCGCATCCAAAGGCAGTGGCGGCAGCAGGCCGCAGAAGCCCTTGACTGCCCCCTTGTGCAGATTGAAAGCGACGTGGTGGTGCCGGTGGCCCATGTGAGCCCAAAGCAGGAATACGCCGCCCGGACCATCCGACCCAAACTTCACCGGCTTTTGGGAGAGTTTCTGCTACCCATGAAATATAGCGATCCCGCCGGGACATCTTTGGGCATGGACATTGGCCTGCCGGTGTTTCCCAAAACCGTTGAGGGGCTACTATCAAACCTCAAGGTGGACCGCAGCATTGGCCCGGTTGCGGGTTTTGCGCCGGGGTCATCGGCGGCGCTTTCCCGGCTGGACGATTTTGTGTTTACAAAACTGGAAACCTATGCCTCTGACCGCAACGATCCCAATCTGGATGCCACCAGCGGTTTGAGCCCCTACCTGCACTTTGGGCAGATATCTCCCCTGCGGGTGGCTCTTGCGGCCCATAACAGCGGAGCCGCAGGGGCCGATGCCTTTACGGAGGAGCTCATTGTCCGCCGGGAGCTGGCCATCAATTACATATATTATAATGATTCATACGACCGTTTTGAGGCCCTGCCCCAATGGGCCCGGAACACTCTTGCAAAGCATAAACACGATCCCCGGGAATATCTGTATAGCGAAGCCCAACTGCTGGCCACCGATACCCACGACCCGTACTGGAACGCGGCCCAGCGGCAGATGATGCTCACGGGCCATATGCACGGATATATGCGGATGTACTGGGGGAAAAAGCTGCTGGAATGGAGCCCCACACCCCAGGCGGCCTTTGCCACGGCCATCAGGTTTAACGACGCGTATCATCTTGATGGCCGGGACCCCAACGGCTACACCGGGGTGGCCTGGTGCTTTGGCCTGCACGACCGGCCCTGGAAGGAACGCAGTATATTCGGCACGGTACGCTATATGAACGACAAAGGATTACGGCGGAAATTCGATGCCGACGCCTGGGTACAAAAGGTGGCGGCGCTGGAACAATAACTGTTGTTTTTTAAGTGATATCAACGGGCTTTGAAATTGTGCAAAAAAATCTCAGCTTCAGGGTTGACAACAGAAGCGTTAATGATAATGATTCTCATTAACGTGAGGTAAACGACATGCAACGATTTGATCACAACCAGAACCATTCCCGGCCCGCGCCTTTGAAATCCACCCGGCAACGTCAGGTGATTTTAGAGGAGCTGCGCAAGGTTACAAGCCATCCCACCGCTGACAAAGTGTATCAGATGGTGCGCAAGCAGCTGCCGAGAATAAGCATGGCCACGGTATACCGGAACCTCGAAATGATGGCCGAAACCGGTCAGATTCAGCGTATTCCGGTGCCCGACGGGCCCATGAGTTTTGACGGTGACATTAGCGATCATCATCATATCCGCTGCCGGGAATGCGGCCGGATTTTTGATGTGCCCAAAGATATGCGTGTGGATGTGGCGGTGCCGGAAGAATTGGGTTTGCGTACCGGTTTTGATAGTGTAGAATGCTTTATGCAGTTCACTGGGGTTTGTCCGGACTGCAAAAAGTAACGGACAGCATTTGATACAATATTACGGTGGAAGACGAGTTGAGGAAAACAGAATTTTTCGGTCAAATCTGATTTACCAGGAGGAAAAGACATGACAAGCATTAAAGGAACCCAAACGGAAAAAAATCTGCTGGCATCCTTTGCCGGTGAATCCCAGGCGCGGATGCGTTACGATTATTTTGCCAAGCAGGCCAAAAAAGACGGTCTGGTGCAGATTTCCCTGATTTTCGAGGAAACCGCCAAGCAGGAACAGCAGCATGCCAAACGCTTTTTCAAACATTTGGAAGGCGGCATGGTCAAGGTGGAAGCGGAATATCCCGCCGGTGTGATCGGCACCACCCTGGAAAACCTCGAAGCCTCCGCCGCCGGAGAGCATGAAGAACATACAGACCTGTATCCCGCATTCGCCAAAACCGCCCGGGAAGAGGGTTTCGAGACCATCGCCCGTCTGTTTGAGGCGGTGAGCGTGGCGGAAAAACAGCATGAAAAACGCTACGTGGATCTGGCCAACAACCTGAAGGCCGGAAAAGTATTCAAGCGCGATGGCGCTGTGGTGTGGCGCTGCATCAACTGCGGCTTTTTGCATGAGGGCCCCGAGGCTCCCCAGGCCTGCGCCGCCTGTGCCCATCCCCAGAGCTACTTTGAACTGTTGGGGGAGAACTACTAAACCAACATCCAGGATAGTATTTTTTAGTCCCCCGTTTGGACGCAGTATTTGATTTTTGATTTTTACCTATTTTTTTGAGTGAAGGAGACAAGACATGGAAGGCAAAATTCCCCTGATCGGCGACAAGTTCCCGGAAATGAAAGTTCAGACCACCCACGGCGAAATGACTTTGCCCAGGGACACCAAAGGCAAGTGGACCGTGCTGTTCAGCCATCCCGCTGACTTCACCCCGGTGTGCACCACCGAGTTCATTGCGTTTCAGGATCGCTGGGACGAGTTTGAAAAGCTCAACACCAAACTGATCGGCCTGAGCATCGACCAGGTGTTCTCCCATATCAAATGGGTTGAGTGGATTCAGGAAAAGATGAACGTGGAGATCAAGTTCCCGGTAATCGCCGATGACCGCGGATTTGTGGCGGAGCAGTTGGGCCTGGTGCATCCGGGCAAGGGCACCAATACGGTGCGCGCGGTGTTTTTCATCGATCCCGACAGCAACATTCGCGCCATGCTGTACTATCCCCAGGAGCTGGGGCGCAACATGGACGAAATTCTTCGGGTGGTGAAAGCCTTCCAGGTTTCCGACAAACAGGGCGTGGCTATGCCCGCCGACTGGCCCAACAACAACATGCTTGAGGACCGGGTTATCGTTCCTCCGGCCAAGGACGTGGAAACCGCCCGCAAGCGGATGGAAGAATACGACAACTTTGACTGGTGGTTCTGCCATAAGCCCTTGAAAAAGTAATACCCGCCGCCGGGGCGGGGACGCCTGCCCCGGCGGTATTAACTGAAAAAGCAGGCAGGAGAGCTCTATGGAACGTTTCGAATCGATTGATGCCCTGTTGGATTTCGCCATGGACAACGAGCAGGATGCCGTTGATTTTTACACGGAACTGGCGGCCAAGGCCACAGACGAAGGCATGCGTGAAGTATTCACGTCCTTTGCCAAAGAGGAGATGGGGCACAAGGCCAAACTACAGTCGGTAAAAGAGGGAAAGAAAATTCTTCCCGCAGAAATCAAGGTCATCGACCTGAAGATCGCCGACTACATGGTTGAGGCCGAAGTCACCGAGGGTATGAGCTACGCCGATGCGTTGGCAGTGGCCATGCAAAAAGAAAAGGCGGCATTCCGGCTGTACACTGACCTGGCCAACACCGTGGACAGCGCCGAAGTGCGCAATCTGCTGCTGGGTCTGGCCCAGGAAGAAGCCAAACACAAGCTGCGTTTCGAGATCGAATACGATCAGAACGTGCTGACGGAAAACTGATTGCAACACAATTGATTTTTTACCAAAATTAGGACCACTGTTTTTATCGAAGAAAGGATAAACCCATGAAGGAGCGTACAGGTATTGTGGCGGTGGAGGGCAATCCTCTGACCCTGTTGGGCGAAGAAATTACTATCGGGCAAAAGGCCCCGGGTTTTACGGCGCTGGACAATGCGCTGCAGCCGGTGAGCCTTGATGCCTATAAAGGAAAGGTGGCGGTGCTGGTGGCGGTTCCCTCGCTGGATACCCCGGTCTGCGACATGGAAGTTCGGCGCTTTAACACCGAAGCAGCCAATCTTGGCGACAACGTTGAAATCATCACCCTCAGCATGGACCTGCCCTTTGCCCAGGCCCGCTGGTGCGGCGCCGCCGGAGTGGACAAGGTAACCACGCTGTCGGATCACAACATGGCGGACTTTGGCCAAAAATACGGCCTGCTCATCAAAGAGCTGCGGCTGTTGGCCCGGGCGGTGCTGGTACTGAATACCGACGGTACTGTGGTGTACAGCGAAGTGCTGGACGATATTACCAAAGAACCCAATTACGATGCCGCCCTGGGCGCAGTCAAAGAGCTGACCGCCTGAGGCTTGTTGTTCTGAGGACAGAAAACTTTACGAGGCAGGAGGACACGGAAGATGACGGAACGTTTGGAAGTTTACAAGTGCATGTCGTGCGGCAATATTGTTGAAATGATGGTGGCGGGAGCCGGTGAGCTGGTATGCTGCGGCGCTCCCATGAAGCTGCTGAAGGAAAACACCACCGATGCGGCCAACGAAAAGCACGTCCCGGTGCTGGAGCGCGGCGCAGACGGTCAGGTTACCGTCAGCGTGGGCAGCGTGGCCCATCCCATGGAAGACAAGCACTACATCCAGTGGATCGAAGTGATCTGCCCGGAGCACGGTCTTGTGGAACGCAAATATCTTAACCCCGGCGATGCTCCCAAAGCCACCTTTACCGTGGCTCCCGCATGCGCCGGTAAAGTCTATGCCCGTGAGCATTGTAATCTTCACGGTCACTGGAAAGGCGAGTAACCATGATTCACGAACGCATGGAGCAGGCCCTCAACGAGCAAATCAACGCAGAAATGCATTCCGCCTACCTGTATCTTGCCATGGTGGCCTACTTTGAGGACAAGAGCCTTAACGGGTTCGCCCAGTACATGAAGGTGCAGGCCCAGGAAGAAATGATGCATGCCCAGGCGTTTTTCAATCATCTGATTGAACGCGGTGGCCGGGTTAAGCTGACAACCATCGAAGGCCCCCAGACCGACTGGGACAGCCCTCTGGAGGCCTTTGAGGCCGCTTATATGCATGAGCAGTATATTTCTGACCGCATCAACAAGCTGATGAATCTTGCTCAGGAACTGGGCGATCACGCCTCAGTGCCCATGCTGCACTGGTTTGTCAACGAGCAGGTTGAAGAAGAAGCCACTGCCGACGGCGTGGTGCAAAAACTGCGGCTTATTGGCGATGTGGGCCACGGCATCTTTATGATGGACCGTGAACTGGGCCAGCGGGCGGAAGTGATTACCATCACCAACCCCATTTCCATCTAAGTATATCTTCTGTCCCGTCCGGAGCAATCCGGGCGGGGCGGAAGCATGTGTTCTTTTGATGTTCCGGTAGCGGCGCAACGCGCCGTGCAAGGGTGTACTATGGTCAAAACAAGCCTTCAGCAGTTTATGGAGCAGCGGGAAACCGCCAACGATGTGGTGATGAAATACGCCGGACGCACCACCAAACGCTTTTTCAATCTGGATAACGCCGCCTATCAGGACGGCGCGTTACCGGTAAAGCAAAAAGAGCTTATGGGCCTTGTGGCCTCTCTGGTGCTGCGCTGCGACGACTGCATCATGTATCATCTGGCCCGCTGTTTTGAGGAAGGCGTCAGCGACGCAGAGCTGGAGGAAAGCCTGTCGGTGGGCCTGGTTGTGGGCGGCTCCATTACCATTCCCCATATTCGCCGGGCTCTGACCGCCTGGGAGGAACACAAAACCGCAGCGCGGGAGGAACAATCATGAATCATGATTTCGATGAACTCTGGACCAGCATAGAGTCCCTGGCGGAAAAAACCGGGGACATCAACCTGCTGATGCAGGAAATCTGCGATCTGTTGCACCGCAGCGTGGCCCATTACGATTGGGTGGGCTTTTATCTGGTAGACCCAAACGAGGAGCGCATGTTGGAGCTGGGTCCCTATTGCGGCGAGCCCACGGATCATGTGCGGATTCCCTTTGGTCGCGGCATCTGCGGACAGGCAGCGGAAAGCCTGAAAACCTTTGTGGTGCAGGATGTAAACGCCGAAGGCAACTATCTTGCATGCAGCACCTTTGTGAAATCGGAAATCGTGCTGCCCATACTCAAAGACGGACAACTGCTGGGGGAGCTTGATATCGATTCCCATACCCATTCGCCCTTCACCCCCGGTGACGAGGCATTTTTACAAAAGGTTTGCAACCTGGTGGCTCAGCACAGTTAACGCAGATTAGGAGTAAGCATGGACGGCGTAATTCTGGGAAGGATACTGTTTGCCTTCACCATTGGTTTCCATTTTTTGTTTCCCCCTTTGACCATTGGCATGGCCTGGATCATCGTGTGGATGATGCGGCTGTACAACAAGCACGGCCTTGATTTTCATAAAAACATGGCCCGCTTCTGGATCAAACTCTTTGTGGTGACCTTTGCGGTGGGTGTAGCCACCGGTATTACCATGGAGTTCCAGTTCGGCACCAACTGGTCGGAGTATTCCCGCTTTGTGGGCGATATCTTTGGCGCTCCGCTTGCGGCGGAGGGCATTTTCGCCTTTTTCCTTGAGTCCACCTTTATCGGCGTGCTGCTCTTTGGCTGGAATCGCTTTTCCCGGCGCACCTTGTATGTGGCGGCCTGGATGGTGGCCCTGGGTTCAACCCTGAGCGCATTCTGGATTATTGTGGCCAACTCATGGATGCAGACCCCGGACGGTTTTCATATCGTCAATGGCCGGGCGGAACTCACCAGCTTTTTCGATGCGGTGTTCAACCCCTCCACCATGCCCCGCTATATTCATACGGTGAACGCGGCGCTTTCCACCGGTGCGTTTTTTGTACTGGGCGTCAGCGCGTGGTTTTTGCTTAAAAAACGCCACAGCCTTTTTGCAAAAGAAAGTTTCCGCATTGCCCTGATGTTCGCCCTTGTATCCTCCATGATGCAGCTTGCCATCGGACACTGGAGCGGCGTACAGGTGGCCCAGACCCAGCCGGAAAAACTGGCAGCCTTTGAAGGGTTCTACGACACCCAGCGGCAGGCCCCCGGCGTGGTCTTCGGCATTCCGGACAACGACGAGGAACGGCTGAAATACGCCATTGAAATCCCCGGTCTGGTGTCGCTTATGGCCTTTGGCGACTGGAACGCCGAGGTCAAGGGACTCAAGGAATTTCCCAAAGACGAGCGTCCCCCGGTGCATGCCACCTACTGGAGTTTCCGGGTCATGGTGCAGATCGGCATGTACTTTATTTTCTTCTCCATACTTGGGGTCTGGCTTTTGTACAAGCAGAAGCTATGGAAGACCCGCTGGTACTTAAAGCTGGCGCTGTTCTCCATCCCTCTGCCCTTTATCGCCAACGAGCTTGGCTGGATCGTGGCGGAGCTGGGACGCCAGCCCTGGATTGTCTACCATATTATGAAAACCCGGGATGCCATCAGCGTAACCGTGCCTGCCTGGCAGGTGCTGGTGACCCTGATCGCCTTTATTTTTGTCTACGCCCTGCTTGGCTGGCTGTGGATCTACCTGCTGCGCAAGGAAATTCAGCACGGGCCCGACGAAGGCTCTGACACAGACTCCCGGGAGGTGACGGCATGATGACGTTGCAGATTGTATGGTTTGTGCTGGTGGCGGTGCTGTTGGCGGTTTACGCCATGCTGGACGGGTTTGATCTGGGCGTGGGCACCTGGCATCTGTTTTTCAAAAAGGACGAAGAGCGCCGGGCGCTGCTCAACGCCGTTGGTCCCACCTGGGACGGCAACGAGGTGTGGCTGCTCACCGGCGCGGGAGCGATTTTCGCCGCCTTTCCCCATGTCTATGCAACGGTGTTCAGCGGTTTGTATCTGGCCATGATGCTGGTGCTGTTCGCCCTGATCTTCCGGGCGGTGAGCTTTGAGTTCCGCAGCAAGGAAGACAGCCCGCGCTGGCGCAGAAATTTTGACATTGCCTTTGCCCTTGGCAGCATGCTTCCGGCGCTGCTGTTTGGCGTGGCAATAGGCAACATGCTGAGGGGTATTCCCCTGGATGCCAACATGCATCATACGGGCACCTTTTTGGGGCTGCTGAACCCTTACGCCCTGCTTACGGGGCTTATGGGATTCGCCATGTTCGCCCTGCACGGCGCGCTGTTTATTACTCTAAAAACCCCGCCGCCCATGGTGCAGAAGGCCGCAGGTTTTGCAAAAATCGGCTGGGTGGCCTTTGTGACCCTCTTTGTGGTGCAAACCATTTATACCTTTGTTGCGTATCCCCACCTGACGGCAAACTTCAGCGCCGCGCCGGTGTTGTACATTTTTCCGCTTTTGGTGGTGCTGTCCATGGCTCTCAGTGGCATGTGGATATTTAGAAAATCCTTTGGTCGGGCCTTTATCGCCTCCTGCACAGGCATTATCATGCTCTGGGGCGTGCTTGGGGCAAGCCTGTTTCCCGCCATGGTCACGGCCCTGGATAACCCGGCTCACAATTTGACCATTTACAATGCCAGCAGCTCGGAGCTGACCCTGACGGTGATGCTGGTGCTTGCATTGTTGGGTGTTCCGGTGGTAATTGGTTATACTATATGGGCATACCATATGTTCCGCGGGGTTGTGAAACCCGAACACAACGTGTACTGACAATTGCCGCCTTCAGGCCGTATTATGCAAGGAGTAACCATAATGAAGCAGTTTTTCAAAGCCATCAAAGTAACCGACAACGTGTACTGGGTCGGAGCCATCGACTGGTCGGTCCGTGATTTCCACGGCTATGCCACCAGCCGGGGCACCACCTACAACGCATTTTTGATCATGGCGGACAAAATCACCCTGATCGACACCGTGAAAAAACCCTTTAAAGACGAACTGCTGGCCCGCATCGCAAGCGTGATTGACCCTTCGAAGATCGACTATATCGTGTCGCTGCATTCGGAGATGGATCACTCCGGCTGCCTGCCGGATGTCATTGATGTGGTGAAACCGGAAAAAGTATTTACCAGCAAAATGGGCGTGCCCACCCTGAACGCTCATTTCCATAACGGCCTGGAACTCACCCCGGTGAAAAACGGCGAAGCCATTGACCTGGGCAACCTTACCCTGCGCTGCCTTGACACCAAAATGCTCCATTGGCCCGAAAGCATGGTGGCCTATCTGGAAGAAGACAAAATGCTCTTCAGCCAGGACGCCTTTGGTATGCATCTGGCAACCATGGAACGTTTTGACGACGAAATCGCCGTGGATATCATGCACGACGAAGCCGCGAAATATTTTGCCAACATTCTGATGCTCTACGCACCCAAGGTAAAAGCCACCCTGAAATCCCTGGGGGAAAGCGGTCTGCAGTTTGATATCATTGCCCCGGATCACGGTCCGGTGTGGCGGGACAACCCCGGCCGGATCATGGACTGGTACAACAAGTGGACCGCCCAGGACTACACCCGCAAGGCGGTGGTGATGTACGACACCATGTGGCAGAGCACGGACCTGATGGCCCGGGTGCTGGCGGAAGGTCTGCGGGAAGGCGGCGCATGCGTCAAGCTGCTGCCCCTTGGCGCGGCCCATCGCAGCGACGTGGCCACCGAGGTGCTGGAAGCCGGAGCCCTGATCGTGGGTTCCCCGACGTTGAACAACAATATTTTCCCCACGGTTGCCGACGCTCTGACCTATCTCAAGGGGCTGCGTCCGAAAAATCTGGTGGGCGCAAGTTTTGGCAGCTACGGCTGGAGCGGCGAGTCCATCAAGCAGATGTTCGGGTTCCTTGAGGGCATGGGCATTGAAATGGTGGGAGACAACCGGGTCAAGTATGTGCCCGATGAAGACACCCTCAAGGGCTGCTACGAGCTGGGCCTTGCGGTGGCGCAGAAACTGATGGAGAAACTGGAAACCTAAAACAAGGAGTGCGATATGGCGGAAATGATAACGGGATATCATCCCGTATTGCTGGCGTTGTTTGGGACCCTGTTTACCTGGGGCATGACTGCTGCGGGTTCGGGGCTGGTGTTTTTTTTCAAGACCGCCAATCGTAAATTCCTTGAGTTAATGCTGGGCTTTGCCGGGGGCGTAATGATCGCCGCCAGCTACTGGTCGCTGCTGGCTCCGGCCATCGAGATGTCAGAAGGCAAGGCCCTGCCTTCCTTTGTTCCGCCCCTGATCGGCTTTTTGCTGGGCGCGTTTTTCCTCTATGCAGTGGACAAAATCCTGCCCCATATGCACCGCTGGGCAAACCGGGACGAAGCCGAAGGCATAGAGACCAACTGGCACAGCAGCATTTTGCTGGTGCTTGCCATTACCCTGCACAATATTCCCGAAGGTCTGGCGGTTGGCGTGGCCTTTGGCGCTCTGGGCGCAGGCTTTGAAGGTGCAACCCTGGGCGGGGCCGTGGCTTTGGCCCTGGGTATCGGTATTCAGAACTTTCCCGAAGGCACCGCCGTGTCTCTGCCCCTGCGGGGCACCGGCATGTCCCGGCTGAAGAGTTTCTGGTACGGCCAGCTTTCCGGTGCCGTGGAACCCGTGGCCGCTGTGATCGGCGCAATGGCGGTTATTTTGATGCAGCCCCTGCTGCCCTATGCCCTTGCCTTTGCCGCCGGAGCCATGATATATGTGGTAATCGAAGAGGTTATTCCTGAAAGTCAGAAAAGCGGTGACACGGATTTGCCCACCATTGCCACCCTGATCGGCTTTTCCGTCATGATGACTCTGGACGTGGCCCTGGGCTAGGGCGCGTCACGGTTAAATAAAGCCCGCGTCCGGCGGTGGACGCGATGCTGATGTAACAAAGAATGGATGCAAGGAGAACACCATGAAAAAGTATGTCTGTGAAGTCTGCGGTTATGTGTACGACCCGGCAGTGGGCGATCCCGATGGTGGCATCGATCCCGGTACCGCTTTTGAAGACATCCCCGAAGACTGGGTCTGCCCGGAATGCGGCGTTGGCAAAGACATGTTCGAGGAATACGAAGATTAATTCCGCACACACACAATACTACCGGCGCCCCTGCCTTTATGGCGGGGGTGCTGTGCTTTAAAGACGGATCATGACCGGTTTTGACAGCCTGAAACAATATCTGGAGGAGATCTACCGCCGCTATCACCGGGCGGAATATATCAGCCCGGACCCCATCGAGCTGGTGCGCCCCTTTGATGATCCTGCGGACCGGGAAATCGCCGGGCTGGTGGCAAGTTCCCTGGCCTACGGGCGGGTGGTCATGATTCTGCGTAACGCCGCCGATGCTCTGGACCGGCTGGGGCCACAGCCTGCCGCCCTGCTTCACAGCACCAGCCGCAAGGATTTACAGCAGCGGTTTGAAGGCTTTAAACACCGCTTTACCGATGGCCACCAGCTTGCGGATCTGCTGTGGGGAGCTGCCCGGGTTATACGAAAACACGGCAGTCTCAACGCCGGGTTTACAGCCCACCTGAAGCCCGAAGACCCTACGGTGATTCCTGCGGCCACCGCCTTTGTGGAAGACCTGCACCGGCGGGCGGGTACCGCACCTGGCTATCTGCTGCCCAGTCCCCGCAGCGGCAGCGCCTGCAAGCGTCTGCTGTTATTTCTGCGCTGGATGGCCATGGAAGATGCGGTGTATCCCGGCGGCTGGCAGGGCCTGCCGGTGGCACAGCTGGTGATTCCTCTGGACACCCACATGCACCGCATTGCCCGGGCCTGCGGCTTTACGTCCTTAAAAAGCGCCACCCTGAAATCCGCGCTTCAAACCACCGAAGCCTTTTCCCTCCTGTGCCCCGAAGATCCCACCAAATACGATTTCGCCCTTACCCGCATGGGTATCCGCAGCGATCTGGACGCCAACGCCCAGCTTGCCCTGCTGACCCGGCTGGCAGAACGGGCGTGAGCCTCCCTTGACCGTGACGCTCTGAACGGGTATCATACAAACTGGGACAACAAGCGAAAAGGAGGACGTCATGACTGTGTCGGCAACCGGTGTGGTGTTGGTGACCGGATGTTCCAGCGGCATTGGCCGGGAACTGGTCAAGCAGTTGAGCAGTCGCGGTCTGATAGTGGCGGCCACGGCACGAAAACCCGATACCCTGCGGGATCTGGTGGGCACCGGGGTGAGTATTCACCGGCTTGATGTCACGGACCCCGAATCCGTTAAACACGCTGTGGCGGAAATCCTCGATACCCATGGGCGTATCGATATCCTTGTGAATAACGCGGGCTACGGCCTTATCGGCCCCAGCGCCGAATTACCCCTGGACGACATCCGTCAGCAGTTTGAGACCAATGTCTTTGGTCCCCTGGCCCTGATACAGGCGGTGGTTCCGGTGATGGCCCGGCATGAACACGGCCTGATCATCAACATGGGCAGTGTGTCCGGCATTACTGCAACCCCCTGGTCCGGCCCTTATTGCGCCTCAAAGGCGGCGCTGCATCTCTTTGGCGACACCCTGCGCATGGAGCTGGCCCCCTTTGGCATCAAGGTGGTAACGGTGCAGCCCGGCGGCATCAAATCCGCCTTTTCCCAAAGCGCGGCCAAAGGTTTGCAAAAACTGGCCGAAGGCTTTCACCTGTATCGCAATGCGGCAAAAGGCATGGAAGCCCGTGCCCGTATGAGTCAGGACAGCCCCACCTCCACCGAGGATTTTGTCTGGGACATGCTGCGGGTGGTGCTGCGGCCCGATCCCCCGGCGGTGTATCGCAGCGGCCATGGCTCGCGGCTGATGCCGGGGTTGAAACGCTGGCTTCCCACCGCCACGTTGGACGGCATCATGGCAAAGCGCTTCGGTCTGGCGGATTTCAAACTGCCGGGACCAAAGGACAGTCCGCCGGAATAAGCGACCGCCGATCCGGCGCAGCCCGGTAAGAAACCAGCGCCCACGCTCTCCCCATTTGACCGCGCCCGTGTTGCGGGATACAATGCATCATCACTTTGCATAGGGAGAGGTCATGAACGATAAAAAATCAACAACCATTATGCTGGCAATTATTGCGGCGGTGGCAGCGGTTGCGGCCCTGAAAATCGCCAAAGCCATACTCATTCCCCTGGTTATTTCCATTTTCCTGTCCCTGGCCTTGATGCCACTGCTCAAATGGCTGCAATCCAAAAAGATTCCCCTGGGCCTTTCCAGCGTGCTGGCTCTGGTGATGGTTATCGCTGGCATGGCCCTGTTGCTGCTCACCCTTACTGCGTCACTGGCCTCGCTGCAGGGCAAACTGCCCGCCTATGTATCCAAGGCCACCGCCGTAACCACCGGCGCTCTTGCATGGCTTGAGGGACTGGGCGTCGAGCTTGACACCTCTGCCGTCATTAGCCAAATCAGCCCCGGGGCCATTGGCAAATATGTGGGCAAAAGTATGCTCAGCATGGTGACCATTATCTCCAACCTGATGATGATTTTCTTTATCACCCTGTTTATTCTGCTGGAGTCAAAACGCTTTTCAGAAAAAAGCACCAAGGCCTGGGGCACCACCAGCCGCATCCCGGAATCATTCACCACCGTTGGCAATCAGGTGCAGCGCTACCTGATGTGGAAAACCGTCATCAGCCTTGCCACCGGCATTCTGGTATGGGTGTTTTTGTCCATCGTGGGCCTTGACTTTGCCCTGTTGTGGGGGCTTGTGGCCTTTTTGCTCAACTTTGTGCCCAGCATCGGCTCCATTATCGCCACGGTTCCCCCAATCCTCATTGCGCTGGTGCAGTTCGAGAACCCTCTGGGTCACGCCGCCATTGTGCTGCTGGGATTGCTGGCCATACAGGTTACCATCGGCAATGTCATTGACCCCAAACTGGTGGGCCGTGAGCTGAACATTTCGCCCCTGGTGGTATTTTTGTCCATGATTTTCTGGGGCTGGACCTGGGGTATTGTGGGCATGCTTCTGGCGGTTCCCATGATGGTAGTCATCAAGGTTATCATCATGCACAACGAACGGCTGCGCCCCATCGGTATTATGCTGGAAGGCTGACTGCCCCGGCTAGTACTTCAGCAGCAGAATCACTGCTCCCACCGCAAGGGCAATTGCAACGTTGACCGCCTTGGCCACCAGAAAGTCCCGGCGGGAATGGGCCAAAAGCGGCAACATGCCGTGACCGTCCTGCGCAATACTGTTGGCCGCCAGTACACTAAAGGGCACCGTGCCCTGACTAAACAGCGTCACAAACAGCAAGTGCGGCCCCGAGGCCGGAACAATACCAACCAATGCCGCCAGACCCAGCAGCGTCCAGGGATTGTCCCGGATAACCGACTGCAGATCCAGCACTTCCGTCAGCAGATGCACCACGATCAACGCGCCCAGCACCCAGGCAAACAACCCCGGCAGATGGCGCTTGACCACATGGGCCCACAGGTGATGCTCGATAAAATGCTCCGGCACCGTGGAAACGATAAACAGGCCGATCACCGTTACCAACAGCAATGTGACCCGCACCCAGTTCCAGTGGTGAGGCCCGATTTCACCCACCCCGATAAACACCAGCATCAGGCTCAGGGCGATCATTAAAATAGCACGGTCGAACTTCATGTTCCGCAACTGGCGAAAAATTTCGCCCCGGGGATAGCATACGCAATGCTCCTGCTCGTGCAGCCGCATATGGGTGCCCGGCGCAGAAAACCGCCTGCCCTTAAACAGCACATCCACCAGCATACCGCTGCCCAGCCCCACCCCGAACAACAGGGCGTTAAGCACCAGCGCCGCCTGGGGAATCATGGCGAACATCACAAAACTTTCATCCCCGCTGGTAGCGATCATGGCGGCCACCAGTGCGCCGAAACTCACCACGCCGTGGGCGTAGAGGCTCACCACCGCAAAAGAACCCAGGCACCCGGGCAACAGGCCCAAAAGGGCGGCCAGCACATATTGCAACCAGCGGTTTTTGGTCAGCATTCGCTGCCAGGCCCCGGCGGTTTGTACGTTGATGTATTCGATGAGCACCATCATGGTGAACACAAAACTGGTGATCATGATGGCGTGCTTGAGTAAGTCTATCAGGCTTCCGGCGTCATGTGCATGCATGTATACTGCCTCCGTAATGAATACATAAGCCCCCCCGGGAGGCTGTCAAGGTGTTGATGCGATACTTCCCGGTTGTTACCTGCCCCCTCAGGGTTTCATATCCTTTATCAGTGCTTCAATAAAGTCCAGCGAACGGTCCGCGTCCTGCCAGGTTTGCCGTTCAAGGGTATCCAGCGGCAACCCGCCGTGGAAAGGCATATCATCGCTGCGCATACCCGCCAGAGTAACGCAGTGATATCGTGCCA
>Ga0070728_10002768_pt1 | contig 20797 bp, 22 predicted proteins | sample tdDd471_FD_66723 | JGI IMG/M metagenome (GOLD analysis project Ga0070728, IMG submission 66723) | Marine sediment microbial communities from the Atlantic coast under amendment with organic carbon and nitrate - tdDd47.1 | ecosystem: Environmental > Aquatic > Marine > Coastal > Sediment | place... | reverse complement strand
AATCGCAAAGGCAGACTGACACCCTTTGCACGCTCTTCTTCCTTGAGAAAATCGCGCCACGCCTGATCACGATCTTCCAAACGTGCACGCAACGTGCCTCCAGCCGACAACAGATAGGCTGCATCTTTAGGGAAATAGGTCTCCAATCCAACGGGATTGTCATAATACAGACCGGGCCAGACAAACCCGTTATTTGCGTCGAGCCGTTCAATCAGAGAATGCTCTTGTGCCGCATTTATCTCGCCGGTCTTGCGAAACTTATCCCACATGATAGTAGCCCGTTCCGCATAACCGTCCGTAGTGATCCCCGGAGAAACGGGTAACAGGACCGCTTCGTCCAAATCCGCTTTGGACCGCTGTGAAGCTGGATCAAACAATCTGATTTCTTCCAGAATATCCCCGAAAAACTCCAACCGCAGTGGGAGCGCGTACCCAGGTGCGTGAATATCGAGAATATCACCACGCATGGCCATATCACCGGGGCCGGAGACCAACTTACGCCGCACGTACCCCCAACTGACAAGTTGCTCCAAAAGGATATCGGGCGACATTTCTTCGCCCTTAGCAAGCGAAACCCAATTCTCCCTCAACACGGACTCGTCCGGCCAATGCGGCAAGAGGTTATCCGAAGTCATGAGAACACCGCACGGCTTTTTCCCATAGGTCAAACCATACAGTGCCGCCCAACGTTCGCTCCACGCCTGTGCATCAGGCGTCTTAGAATGGTATGAAGGGAGGAAAAACCAATCGTTTTCCCAAGACGGCCGTTCCAAAGCCTCTCCTGTTGCCGAAGAAAAAAGCGTCAAAAGTGCCCGCATTTCCTTGAATTCAGCAACACCGGGCACGACGAGAACCACACTACTCCCCTTAGAGAGTAATGATCCCGCTATAAGAGCCTGACTGCCCGGTCCGCTTTTAAAAATACGGACAGAATCAGTCGCTTTACGCATGAAGTCGGATATGGCCTTGGGATATGATGACATGATGAGTCTGGTTGAGAGCTCTCAAGCTCTTTGGTTAAAAACAGAAAAACCGCCTTCTCCCTATCGGGAGTAAAGCGGCTTGTCAGCAAATATCTACAAGCGTTAAACGTTGCCCAACGCTTCCTTCTCCTCATTATCCAGCAATGAATCCAGGTCCAATAGGATAAGAAGCCTATCATCAAGCTTGCCTACACCGTCGATATAATCGGAATCCATACCAGCGACTACCGGAGGCGGCGGTTGGACAGAATTTGCAGGAATCCTCAAAACTTCAGATACGGCGTCCACCACAAAACCGACGATTATCATGTCAATTTCAATGACGATGATACGTGTGTATTTGTCATGTTCTTTTGATTCAAGGCCAAAACGACGGCGCATATCCACAATGGGAATAACCTTGCCGCGCAAGTTGATGACCCCTTCCACAAATTCCGGTGCACGCGGAACGTTGGTGATCTCCATGGTGCGGATGATCTCCTGCACTTGAAGGATGTTCACGCCGAATTCCTCTTCACCGATACTGAACGTCACCAGTTGGGTCAATTCCTGATCGTTCTCGGTTCCCTTGACATCGTCAATTTCTTCAATTTCAAGGCTCATGACAACTCCGTCCTCAATGGCTCGGTCAAAGTATAGTGCACCACAATTTTCAGTCATTGAATTTGTCAACAGCACCGTTTTTTGTCAATCAGAATCTCCATGCCCATGAAATCTTTGACAAGACGCAGTCCAATCAACGCCATCTCCCTGCAATCATTAATACAGCATCTTTTTTCATCAATGAATAAGGTCTGTTGAATCATTTATAACACCCCGCGAGCCAAAGTCTTATTGACGATAAAATAAGAAACGACTAACGTAAGTTCCGCATTGCACCTATTTGTTTGATTTTTTTGACTTTTTACAAACAGGACGGACCACTCGCCTATGGGCCAATACGCAAATTTTGACGACCAGTGTTCTCTTGAGGAACAGGTCAAGAATCTGGCTGACGAAGAACTGCTCGACTTCTGGGAAGAAACTCAGCAGCTTGCCAAAATGCTGGATCAAGAAGAACAGGCTGACTTGGAATACAACCCTGAATATGAACGCGTCATATTGCAGGAATTGCAATACCGGACCTGCTTCAAAAGCCAATTTTAGCAGTACATGAAATAAAAAACTCCCCGCTTCATTTGAAGCGGGGAGTTTTTTTGTGTATTAAAGCGGGCTGCGACAATGCCCCTATTTCACAGGCATCCTGCCGATGCTGAAATAAGCAAAGCCGGCTTCGCCCATGCGTTCAGGCAAATACAAGTTACGACCATCAAAGACCAACGGTGCCTTCATGGCACTCTTAATACGGTCAAAGTCCGGATCCCTGAACTGATTCCAGTCAGTCACTACGGCCAGTGCATCTGCACCGTCCAGCACGTCATACTGGTCATCCATGATTTCCAGGCCTTCCAAATGACCAACTTCTTCACGAGCACGCTCGTTGGCAACAGGGTCAAAAGCACGCACTTTCATGCCAAGCGCGATCAGATCCTTGATGACTTCGATAGCAGATGCTTCACGAATATCATCAGTATTGGCTTTGAAGGCGATGCCCCACACAGCCAAGGAGCGTCCTTTCACACCGCCCTGCGGCTCGAAATACTCTTTAATTTTGTCAGCCAGCACATGCTTCTGATCATTATTGACCTCGTCTACGGACCGAATGAGCTTAGCATTGTAGCCATTCTCTGCAGCCGTACCTATAAGCGCCTTGACATCTTTGGGGAAACAGGAACCACCATAGCCAACACCTGGGTAAATAAAGCTGTACCCGATACGGCTGTCGGACCCGATGCCTGCACGCACTTCAGAGACGTTAGCTCCGACGCGTTCACAAATGTTGGCAACCTCGTTAATGAAAGATATCTTGGTCGCAAGCATGCAGTTGGCTGCATATTTGGTCATCTCGGCTGAGCGCACACCCATGACAATAAGTTTTTCACGACTGCGGGCAAAAGGACCGTACAAGGTCTGCAGTGCCTTGGCGGAATTTTCATCTTCGGTACCGACGATAACGCGATCCGGCTTCATGAAATCACTGACAGCGTCACCTTCTTTCAAAAACTCAGGATTGGAAACCACGTCAAATCCAATGGACTCGCCACGCTTTTCCAGTTCTTCTGCAATAATACCACGTACACGATCAGCTGTTCCGACCGGAACCGTGGACTTGTCCACCACGATCTTCGGACTTGTCATGCGCTGACCAATTTCACGGGCAACAGCATCGACGTAGGAAAGATCACAGGAGCCGTCGTCGCCGCAAGGTGTACCAACTGTGATGAAAACAACTTCTGCGTCTGCCAGACCTTCACCAAGATCTGTGGTGAAAGTGAGGCGTCCCTGTTCAGTGTTGCGCTTGACCAAATCTTCCAGGCCCGGCTCATAAATATGGACCTTGCCGCTTCTCAGGGTCTCGACAACCTTGGGATTGACGTCCACGCAAAAAATATTGTTACCCATTTCGGCAAAGCAGGCTGCGGAAACAAGGCCCACATACCCAGTGCCAACGATGCATACGTTCATAGCAATACAGCTCCCGATGATATTTCAAATCAATAACAGGCCAAGGCGATACCCTTTGGCCCGTTTTCATGTCAATAGAATCATAAATGGATACCCGATTGTCACACCTATTGCCATTCAAATCAAGAAGGCTTAATATTTGAGGATATCACATTATTGCTCAGTTCGGAGGAAATAGTAATGCCGGTACTCGTTGTCAACGTCGATCATGTGGCCACCCTACGTCAGGCCAGAATGGGCATAGAACCAGAACCCGTCACCGCCGCCTATATGGCTGAAATGGCCGGAGCCACTGGAATCATTGTCCATCTTCGTGAAGATCGTCGCCACATCCAAGATAGAGACGTAGAACTCATCAAACAAACCTGCAACACTCGATTACACTTGGAAATGGCTGCCACGGAAGAAATGCAGTCCATTGCATTAGAAATTGAACCGGAAATGGTCTGCATGGTTCCTGAAAAACGACAGGAACTGACTACCGAAGGTGGCTTGAACTGCATTGGCCGAGAAGATGAACTGCGTGACTACCTCGCACCCATCCATGCCAAAGGCATCCGTTCCAGCCTGTTTATCGACGCCGACCCCAAACAAATTCAAGCGGCCCACGCCACTGGCGCGGAATATATTGAAATCCACACGGGGCACTATGCGGATGCCAAGGAAATCAATGCTCGCAATGAAGAGTTGGAAAAAATTCTTAAAGGCATTGCCCTAGCCTCGGACATCGGCCTCAAGGTCAACCTTGGTCATGGCCTTAATTATCGCAATATTCTGAACTTCAAAGACGTCCCCGGCATTAAGGAATATTCCATAGGACATTCCATCATGGCCCGAGCTATCTATGTCGGCCTTGATCAAGCCGTGCGCGATATGGCGAACCTTGTCAGGACCTTTGCGGACTAACTATGATCAAAGGTATTGGAATCGATCTTGCGGAACTGGACCGCATCAAAGAGTTGTGGGACCGGTACGGCATGAAATTCGCCCACCGTATCCTGACAGACCGCGAGGTCGAACAATTGCCAAAAACAAATCCAATCAAGCGCCTGGCCGCACTGTTTGCTGGAAAGGAAGCAGCGGTCAAGGCCTTGGGCACAGGATTCTCCCAAGGCATCCATTTCAAATGTATTGAGATACTCCATGCTCCAAGTGGCAAACCAGAAATCACCTTTCTGGGTAATGGTCATAAGGAATGCAAGAGACAAGGTATCACCGTTGCGCACATATCCTTGACCCATTCCCGTGACACCGCTGGTGCCACCGTGATATTAGAAGGATAAGTCCACTCAACCCAACTTGGGAGATTGTATGCTATTGCCCCTTCCGACTCCGGCCGAAATGGTCATATGGGACCGGGAAACCATTGATTCCATCGGTATCCCCGGAATCACACTCATGGAGTCTGCCAGTCGCGAAGCCGTCAACATCATTACTGAAGAATATGGTTCAGTGGATGAAACGGTGGTTTTCTGCTTTGTCGGTTCCGGCAACAACGGTGGCGATGGGTTGGCAATCGCACGTCACCTGACGGACCTCGGTGCCAACGTCACGGTTTTTCACACCAAACCCAAAAAGAAATACAGCGGCGAAACCCGCACCAATCTCTTATGGGCACAAAAACTTGATATCCCGCTCAAGCATCTTGCGGCAATCGATGTCAACGGCCTTCCACAGCCCGACATCGTTATTGATGCCCTGCTTGGTACCGGCTTTTCCGGTGAACTCCGACAGGATTATCTTGATTTGATCCAAGCCATGAACCGGCTTGGTGAACGGGCTTTTGTCCTGGCCGTGGACATTCCCTCCGGGTTGAACGGTCTAACTGGTACCCCCCAGCCTGAAGCCGTCATGGCGGATGCAACGGCCACATTTGAGGCTCCAAAACTCGGACTGATTATGCCGGAAGCAAACCGCTTCGCCGGGACCATCCACGTATGCCCTATTGGCATCCCATTGAAAATACAAAACAAACACAGCGTTGACCACCACCTCATCACCGGGGAAATCATGGACTTGATTCCCCAAACGGCCCCAGCCATGCACAAAGGCAAGGCTGGTCATGTCCTGATCATCGGTGGCAGCAAAGGGTTAACCGGTGCACCTCACCTAGCTGCGCTGGGCGCACTGCGAAGCGGTGCCGGACTGGTCACCATTGCCTGCCCCGACGATTTGACGGATTCCGTCAAATCCGGAAGGCCGGATATCATGACCCGGCCACTGGGAACAGGATCGACATGGGAACAGGGAATGGCGAATCCCCTGCTCAAGGAATTGGACCGATTCGATACCATCGTTCTGGGACCGGGTATCGGCAGAACGCTTGAAACGCAGGCATTCATCAATGCATTCATCAGAGGATGCACGCTCCCACTGGTCCTGGATGCCGACGCGCTCTTTGCTGTAGCGCAATCCCCGGAATTGCTCGACGCCCTACCGGAACAAACAGTGCTGACACCTCACCCCGGCGAAATGGCCCGATTGCTCAAGACGGATTCCGCCACCATTCAGGCAAACAGATTACAAGCAGTACGCTCTTTTTCGAAAATTTCCGATGCCACACTGGTGCTCAAAGGTGCCGGCACTGTGGTATCCGACAGCGAGCTGACCTGTATCAGTCCTTTTTCTGAACCGAATCTGGCCGTAGGGGGATCAGGTGACGTCCTTTCAGGCGTTATCGGCTCTCTCTTAGCTCGAACCATGCACCCCATTCAGGCCGCCAGTCTTGCCGTGTACTGGCACGGACTGGCTGGCAACGCCCTTAACGAAGAATTTCCCATGCGCGGCAACCTCGCATCCGAGATCGCGCACATGTTGCCTATCGTGGCAACACCAACCAACGAGGAGTACTCACCATGCTGACAGCCAAAGACATCATGACCACGGAATGCATCACCCTGACCCCGGATACCGAAATCGCGACCGCAGCCAAAGCCTTGTTGGAAAACAAAATCAACGGTGCCCCCGTCATAGAAGACGGCAAAGTTGTAGGCGTACTCTGCCAAGCCGACCTAGTGGCACAGCAAAAAAAGATCACTCTGCCTTCCTTCTTCACACTGCTCGACGGCGTATTCCCGCTCTCGTCTCATGAAGAGTTGGAACGCGAAATGACAAAGATTTCAGCGACCAAAGTTGCCGAAGCCATGACTCCGGCTCCGACATTCATCTCGCCGGAAACGAACATCGAAGATATTGCCACCATGATGGCCAATGAAAAGCTCTATACCCTGCCGGTCATTGAAAACGACAATCTTGTTGGTGTTGTCGGCAAAGAAGACGTGCTTAAAACGCTCTTGAAAGCGTAATTTGGGAATTTACATGGATGTAGAAATCTACCTTCCGGACACGGAAGCGACCCTTGATTTGGGCATATTTTTGGCAAATGCCATAAAAAAAGTACCAAATCCACCTTCATTACTCTTGCAAGGCGACCTCGGTTCAGGCAAAACCACGTTGGTTAGAGGATTTGTGGAATCCCTGCCAGGCTCGGAAATGGCGGAAGTTTCCAGCCCGAGCTTCAACATTTTCAACCTGTACCCCACGACGCCACCCGTGGCCCACTTCGATTTGTACAGATTGGAAGGCATGCCTCCGGACGACTCCCTGTTCGAACAGTTGGAAGATCCAGAGACCATCACGATCATTGAATGGATTCAATTTCTTGATCGTGCCCTCTGGCCGGACGAAGCTCTCTTATTTCAATGGTCCCCTTCGGAGACCGGAAGAAATCTGACATTGCATGCAATGGGTGAAACGGCATCAAGAATTGTCAAAGCCGTGGCACAGGAACGAGAACAGCAATAGAGACAAAGCAGAACGCACTATGAACATCGTCGTACAGAAATTCGGCGGCACTTCGGTCCGCAACCTTGAATGCCAACGTCAGGTCATGCAAAAAGTCCTTCGCCCTTACCGAGAAGGTAACAAAGTCATCGTGGTTCTCTCGGCCATGTCCGGCGAAACCAACAGACTTCTCGATCTAGCCAAGGAATGGTCGGAGACGCCAGATGCAGCAGAAGTTGATTCCCTTGTCTCGACGGGCGAACAAGTCTCAACTGCCCTCTTTGCCATGTTACTCAAACAACAAGGCGTCAAATGTCGTTCTGTCTTGGGTTTCCAGGCCCCAGTGCAAACCAACGGCGCATATGGAAAGGCACGTATTGTGGACATTGACGAGCAGAAGCTCAAAGCAATGCTCCAAGAATACGACGTACTCGTCGTGGCAGGCTTTCAGGGATGTGATGAAGACATGCGCATCACCACTCTTGGACGTGGTGGTTCCGACACCTCAGCCGTCGCTCTGGCCGCTGCCGTCGATGCCGACGTCTGCGAAATTTACACCGATGTGCCAGGCGTGTTCACCACCGACCCGAACATGTGTACGGATGCGCAAAAAATAGACAAAATCGCCTATGATGAAATGCTGGAAATGGCCAGCATGGGGGCCAAGGTGCTCCAGATCCGCTCCGTTGAATTTGCCAAAAAATATAATGTAACAGTTCATGTCCGCTCCACTTTTTCCGATGAGCCGGGCACTATAGTCACTCAGGAGGATGAAACCATGGAATCCGTTCTCGTTTCCGGAATCGCATACGACAAAGATCAGGCTCAGATCACGCTGGTACATGTCAAGGACAACCCCGGCGTGTCCGCACAAATTTTCTCCCCTCTGGCTGAACAAAAAATTCTTGTCGATATGATTGTCCAGAACCCGAGTAAAGACGGTTTGACAGACATGACTTTCACCGTCCCTCGTGCAGATGTGGATGCAACCCTTAAAACTCTCTCCAAACTCCAATATGAAATCGGTTACGAAGAGCTAACACACAACCTCAACGTCTCAAAAATCTCGATTATCGGCGTCGGCATGCGGAATCACTCTGGAGTCGCCTCACTGGCCTTCCAGGCGCTTGCCGATGAGAACGTCAATATCCTGATGATCAGCACGTCCGAGATCAAGGTTACCTGCCTGATCGACGACAAGTACACCGAACTGGCCGTACGCACACTCCATAAAGCCTTCAGCTTGGAGGAAGGCAAACACATAGAGTAACCAATGAGACACGTAACGATTTATGACACGACTTTACGCGATGGAGCACAAGCAGAGGAACTGAATTTCACATCCCAGGACAAGATCCGTATTGCCCACAAGCTGGATGATCTTGGTATACACTACATTGAGGGGGGCTGGCCCGGAGCCAACCCCACAGACCAGAGATTCTTTGAAAAAATCAAAGGGCATACCTTTACCAATGCCAAACTGACGGCATTCGGTTCGACCCACTTTGCAAAGACAACCCCGGAGAACGATCCCAATCTCGCGGGATTACTGGCCGCAAACACATCGGTCATCACCATTTTCGGAAAATCCTGGGACCTGCACGCAACGACTGCACTTGGCATTCCTCTTGAGCGCAACCTTGAGTTGATCGCCAATAGCGTCCGCTATCTCAATGAACGAGTGGACGAGGTCATCTTTGACGCCGAACACTTCTTTGACGGTTTCAAGCACAACCCGGAATATGCACTCCAAGCCATTCAGGCTGCCCATGATGCCGGTGCTGCACGGCTCATCCTCTGCGACACCAACGGAGGCTCTCTGTCGTCCGAGATAGGTGAGGCGATGAAGGCCGTCCAAATGATTTTGCCCGAAGCCCAGCTGGGAATCCATGCCCACAACGACTCGGAAGTCGCCGTTGCCAACTCCCTCGAAGCCGTCCGACTGGGTGCAACACAAGTTCAAGGTACCATCAATGGCTATGGCGAACGGTGCGGTAACGCGAACCTCTGTTCAGTCATCCCAAACCTTGAACTCAAAATGGGTATCAAAACAATCGGCCAAGAGAAATTGCCAAAACTTTTGAATACATCCCATTTCGTCAGCGAAACCGGAAATTTGCGCCCCTTCATGCGCCAGCCTTTTGTTGGCGCTTCGGCCTTTGCCCACAAGGGGGGCATTCATGTTTCTGCCATCCTCAAGGATTCCAGAACGTACGAGCACATTGCACCGAAATCTGTCGGCAATGAACAGCGTGTGCTGCTCTCTGATCAGGCAGGCAAATCGAACATCCTGTTCAAGGCCAAAGAGCTTGGCTACGATCTGAAAAAAAATGACCCCACCGTGGATCGTCTGCTCAAGGAACTCAAACAGCGTGAAAGCATGGGCTACGAATATTCCGTGGCCGATGCCTCTTTTGAATTACTCTTGCAGGAAGCCTTGGGCAAACCGCTCAACTATTTCCACTTCCAAAATTTCTTCGTGGTAGATGCCAAACGCGAAGAAGACCCCGAGCCTTTCACCGAGGCAACGGTCATCATCGAAGTCAAAGGCCAGCAGGAACACACCGCAGCCACCGGCATGGGGCCGGTTAACGCTCTTGACCGTGCCTTGCGCAAAGGACTTGAACGTTTCTATCCCGAATTAAGTGAAATCCGTCTGCTTGACTTCAAAGTGCGCGTCTTATCAGGTGCTGTCCGCGATACCGGCGGCACGGCTTCCTTTGTCCGTGTTCTGGTGGAAACAGGCGACCAGACTGACCGCTGGACCACCATGGGGGTTTCCCACAATATCATCGAAGCAAGTTGGCAGGCCGTCGTCGACGCCATTAATTACAAACTCTTCAAAGACGACTCCCGACGCACAAAAAACATCTGACAAATCCAACGATATAACAGAAAAAGCCGGGAAGCATCTGCTTCCCGGCTTTTCTTTATGGAATGCCTATCTATTTTTTCATTTCGCTCAACTGTTGCGACGTCCATGTTGCAGCCTTCATATATTCCGTTGCCATCTCCGCACAATTAGCACCATATAGCCTCAAAATCTTGCCCGCATCTTTGCAATTCCCGACTTCAACCGCCTCCATCATACGGACTAGTTCACGATACTCGTTTGCGCTCCCGCAAAGCCCTGCCCTAATCTCTTCATCCAAAGGAATATTCTCAAGAGCTTTTTCCATGGGGAATGACAACAAGGCGTCCAACTTGGAAAATAAGCCCAACATGAACAAGGCTTCAGGCGGTTGCTTGATTCCTTCAGTCAGTTCAGCAAATCGGTAAAGGAAACGCGCCCGATGTAACGCCGTATACGCGACCTCCTCTCCTTTGGGAGTGGAGTCTATGTCGGTCATAACAACAACAGTGGCCCAATGCTTGAGTTCCTTCAAACCAAGCAATGCTACTGCCTGCTGGATGGATTTTATCTGCGTCCTGAAACCAAAAGATGCAGAATTGATGTACTGAAGAATGCGGTAACTGAGAGAAATATCAGAAGAGATTATCGAGGCAAGGTCATCCATACCACAATCAGGATTATTCAACTCACCCAGCAATTGTAGCTTGGCCACAGAAGTCGACTGGAGCCCTTCGACTTCCTTGACCTCGGGGACACCAAAAAACGATCCCTGAAAATATTTGAAACCGAGCGCTCGGGCACCTTCATATGTTTCCCAATCCTCAACGTTGGCAGCGAGGAGATTTCCTTGAAAGTCTTTGAATTTTCGACAGATTGCGACGATTTCAGCAGGTCTTTTACCTGTCATCGAAACCTTGACGATATCGCATTTCCCCATAAGGGAGTCGAGGACATCGGACTCGACATCAGAGTCAACGGCTAAAGAACCTCCTCCCTCACCTATGGTTTCAGCCAAATACGAACATTGGGCGCTATTCGCCGCCTGACCGCTCATACTGACTATACAATTATCCAATTTTTCAGGGAGAACAGAACGATCAATAGGGTTTGCTCCTTTTATGGAAAGGACTACTTTTCTCCCTATTGGACACCCCGCACCGCATGCCAACATGGAAGCGACCTGTTCAGCGACCAATTCAGTATCATTGCGTTCGCTCACAACATTTCCGTTAGCCACAACATCATTCACAACAAACCGGTATCCCCATACAGATTTGTTTCGATCAAAAATCGGCTGTTTCACAACGAGCAGTTGCTTTTGTTCCTGAGCGGCCATGGGATCATCACTCATCTCACTATCTCCCATCGTTTGATTAGCAAAAAGAATTCACAGGCTAATAATTTCCAACATCGTGATGATGATTTATTCATGTTCGCACATAGCACATTTTATAATAGAAGAAACCCCCATTATTATAAACATTAACAGTTACAATTCCTTCTTAGGTCTCTATTCATAATACTTATAACAAAACTCAAAAAAAGACCGCTCAGCTTAAAGCCGAGCGGTCTCTTATTACTATGACACAAATGCTTTACAGCATTCCAGCGACTTTTTTGGTCAAACGCAAGAGCTGATTGGTGAAACCGGCTTCATTATCGTACCAAATGATCAATTTGAGCTGTGTGCCACCCATGACGCGGGTGAGCTGTGCATCGACAACGCCGCCAAAGGTCGACCCCATGAAGTCCACGGAAACCAACGGCTCTTCGGTGTAGCCCATGGATTCATTGGCTGCCGCTTTGAGGGCTGCGTTGACTTCTTCAACAGTGGTTTCCTTTTTCAATTCGCAAACGAGGTCCACCAAGGAAACGTTGGGGGTAGGTACACGAATAGCCATACCATCCAGAACACCGTTAAGTTCGGGGATAACCAGACCAACGGCCTTGGCTGCACCTGTGGTGGTCGGCACCATGTTCACAGCGCAGGCACGAGCACGGCGCAGATCCTTATGGGAACCATCCAGCACACGCTGACTCATGGTGTAGGAATGCACTGTATTCATGATACCGTGCTTGATACCAAACAGGTCATTGATAACCTTGGCAACAGGAGCCAGGCAGTTGGTGGTGCAGGATGCGTTGGAAATAATGTTGTGCTCAGGCTTGAGGATCTCATCATTGACGCTCATGACCACAGTGACATCAGGATCCTGGCCAGGGGCGGAAATAAGCACCTTCTTGGCGCCGCAGTCCAACATCTTCTGACAATTCTCACGGTCACGGAACTTGCCAGTTGATTCCACAACGATATCGCAACCCAAGTCGCCCCAAGTCCATTCACCGGGAGCGTTACGAGTCACGGTGACAGGCTTACCGCAAACCATGAAGCCGTCAGCGGTGGGTTCCACATCGAGAAAACGACCATGCACCGAATCATATTTGAGGAGATGGGCCAAGTCCTCATTGGAAGCACGGGCATTAACTGCTACCAATTCCAAATCATTCTCTTCCGCCAAGAGGCGTGCGAGATACCGTCCGATCCGTCCAAATCCGTTCAAACCAATTTTCGTTGCCATGCCAGGTTCCTCCTGTGGATATACGATTGTTCAATCCTGATAATCTTAAAAGTAATCAACAATACTTATACAATGATTTTCCGTCAACGGCGTTTATAGATCATTCTTTTCCAGCAACTCCAGAGCCTCTTTGTCGGTAAAATCAAAATGCAGCGGTGTCAGGGTAATATGCCCATCGGTGAGTAACGCCCTATCTCGGTCGGCACTGATTCTTTCGGGAGGAATAGCTCCATCAAGCCAATAATACGGCCTGCCGCGCGGGTCTTGCCGTGTGTCATACCAATCCCGATAAGATGCCCTCGTATGGGGGCACAGTATCATTTTCTTCGCATCATCAATGGGACAATTCGGGAAATTCAAATTAAGCACGCACTTTCGTGGCAATTCGGCCCATGGAATCTTCGCCAAAAGTTCAGCACAATACCGGGCCTGCCCACTCAAATCCTGTGGATTGAAATTATCCATGGACACAGCCATGGCTGGAATTTCCATAAGCGCACCTTCGGTGGCGGCAGAAACCGTACCAGAATAAAGGATATCCACCCCGACATTGGCACCAGCATTAATACCGGACAATACGAGATCAGGAGCTTCTTCAAGCAGCGTGGACAATCCAAGCTTCACGCAATCCACAGGGGTTCCATAGACACCCTGCCCAACAAAACCGTTCTCCCTGAATTCCTTAACTCGAATGGGCATAGACAGAGTCACGGCGTGCCCCACTGCGGACTGTTCCGTCACCGGAGCCACCACATGGACATCATGCCCCGCTTCCTTCAAGGCGAAATAGAGTGCTCGCAGTCCAACGGCCTGAATACCGTCGTCATTGGCAAGGAGTATATTCATGATCTCTCCCCGAGTGTTCTCTTCAATTTGACAATCCGTGTGAAATCAGGTTCATAACCTGAAGCGGACAGAAATGCCCGCAACCCGCAAACATATTAATGCTACGCGTATGGGCGGGGTACCTCAACATCAATCCAATGGCAAGATACGTGGGAAAAAAGTCGCAATATATCCATAGCCTGGTCCCCGGCCAACCGGTCGACGACATCTTTATTTTGGCATCAGCCAATCAGGCCCAATCGAGAAACGGACCATACTGGAACATCTCATTCCAAGATGCCACAGGCACCATAGATGGAAAGATCTGGAGCCCCAAAAGTCAAGAATACCCGACCCTTGAACCGGGTCAACTGGCTCATGTCAAAGGATTTGTGGAAAGCTATAGAGACAAAAACCAACTCAAAGTCGACCACATGGAACTCCTTGAAGTCACAACTCCGGGCATTGATCTGGCAGACTTTATGCCAACGTCATGCATACCACCCGAAGAGCTTATGGAGATGGTAGAAGACCTCATTGCCGAACATATCAAGTACAAGCCGTGGAAAACATTCTGCAAAAAAGTACTGAACAACGAAGAAATCCGTACCCGGATGCTCATGGCTCCCGGAGCCAAGACCGTGCACCATGCGTATGTAGGTGGTCTTCTTGAACATACTTTGCAAGTGGCCCGCGCCTGTATGGCGTTGTGCGACGTCTACCCCAATCTTGATCGACAGACTCTGTTGGTCGGAGCAATACTCCACGATCTCGGCAAGGCGTGGGAGCTTTCCGGCGGCTTGACCAATGATTACACGGATGAAGGTCGATTGCTCGGCCATATTCAGATTGGTCAAGACAAGCTGGAGCCATTCCTCAAACGGAGCAAGACTCTGGATGACAGCCTCAAGCTGCACCTCAAACACCTGATCACCAGCCACCACGGAGAGCATGATTTTGGCTCACCGGTCCGTCCCAAGACACCGGAGGCCTTTGTCCTGCACTTCGCCGACAACATGGACGCCAAGCTAAACATCATTGATCAGGCATATGTCGACATGGATAAAACCGGCCAGGAATGGTCGCCCTACATGCGTTTCTTGGAGCGAAATGTGTACCGCGCACCGGCGACACCTGACAATTCAAAGAAAAATGACGATAAACCGGAGAACCAATGTTTATTACCTTTGAAGGCATAGAAGGAACCGGTAAGTCGACACAGATTACCAAGATCAAGAAATACTACGAATCCCAAGGCAAGGAAGTGTTCCTGACGATGGAACCGGGCGGCAGTCGCGTGGGCACGGAATTACGCAAAATGCTCCTGCATGTGGACAACAAGGATATCACGCCCATCACCGAACTATTCCTCTATCTGGCAGACCGCGCCCAACATATCGCCCAAGTCATCCGCCCTGCATTAGAAGCGGGAAAAGTCGTGCTCTGCGATCGCTTTGCCGACTCCACCATCGTCTATCAGGGGTATGGCCGAGGCCTGGACACACAGGTCCTCAAGCAACTCAACGAGGTAGCTGTGGATGGCCTGTGGCCTGATCTGACCATCGTTCTCGACATCGATCCTGAAATAGGTCTGAAACGCGCTATGCTACGCAATATCGAGGACGGTAAGGCCAAAGAGGAAGGCCGATTTGAGGCCGAACACATCTCATTCCACAACCGCATTCGTGAAGGCTATCTGACATGGGCCGCACTTAATCGCGACCGGATAAAAATTGTCAACGCAGCGGCGACACCAGAAGAGGTCTTTGACCGAATCAAAGTTGTTCTGGAAGACTATCAGCCCAAATCTTCCTGATTTGGTGTTTTTCACCAAAGAAAAACAGAATAGTACCTGAGTTTTCCAGACGATTCTGGTATGGTGCTCTCCATAGGCGTTTTTTCACGCCCGACAAACGCATTCAAGAACACCACAAGAATATGCCAGATATACAACGCCCTTCAACCGTCCGATTTCCGATTTCGGCCATCATCGATACCGGGAAATATCTTGCTGTTATGGGATCTATCGTCTGGTTGCTCACTTTGGGCACAGACCGCCTCGGCTATAACTGGCAGTGGTACAGAATCCCGAAATATCTCTGGCAATTCAATGAACAGGGGTTCACGTGGGGACCGCTCATGCAAGGCTTGGGGGTCACCTTCCAGATCACTGGTATCAGCATGATACTGATGCTTGTCATTGGCATCACCACGGCTTTGCTCAGAATGACGGACTCCTGGGCTGCCAAGGGTGTGGCTCGGGCTTACATGGAACTCATCCGTAACACCCCGCTCCTCATCCAGATCTTTTTCATCTACTTCGTGCTCGCACCTATTTTGGACATGTCCGCATTTTGGGCTGCGGTCATAGCTCTCAGCCTCTTCGAAGGGGCTTATGCCTCTGAAATATTCAGAGCAGGCATCATTTCCATCGATAAAGGGCAATGGGAGGCTGCCCAAAGCCTCGGCATGGCCCCATTCCCAATGTATCGCCATATTATTCTGCCTCAGGCTATTCGTCGCGTTCTGCCCCCCATGACAAGCCAGGCAGTCTCGCTGGTCAAAGACTCCGCCCTTGTCAGCACCATCGCCATCCTTGACCTGACTCAGCAGGGACGAATGATCGATGCCGAGACCTTTCTCACTTTTGAAATCTGGTTTACCATTGCCGCCATATATCTTGCCGTCACCCTGGCTCTGTCCGGCGTGGTGAAAATATTGAAACAACGGTCCAACGGCATCAAGCCATAACCTGAAACAGGAGCAAAGCATGACTATTTGGAGAGCCGTCAAAACCGGGGCCACCATCATGATCGCCATTTTGGGAGTGTCACACGTCACTTTTGCCCAAGAATCCTGCAAGTAACAGCAACATGTCTCAGGCACACGCCGGGACAAGGAGAACGCCATGAAAACCAACCGTTTCACGACTATTTTATCCACCGCCCTCCTGCTTGCATTCATGTTCGGATGCAGCCAGCAGCCCACACAACAAAAGGCAGACGCATCAACTCAGCCTCAGAGCAGCCAGCTTGACACAATTCTCAAGCGCGGTGTGCTCAAGGTCGGCTTCGACACATTCAAGCCTTGGGCCATGAAAGACAAAAGCGGTAACTACATCGGTTTTGAAATTGAAGTCGCCAAACGACTTGCCGCAGATATGGGCGTTGAAGTAGAATTCGTCCCCACCAAGTGGTCCGGCATTATTCCAGCCCTGCTGACCGGCAAGTTCGACATCATCATCGGTGGCATGTCCATTACCCCCCAACGCAACCTGAAAGTGAATTTCTCTATTCCTTACGAATATACAGGCATGTCTGTAATTGCGAGCAAGAAACTCGCCGCAGGACGGACCATGTCCTCTGAATTCAACAACCCGGCAACGACTGTGGCCGTACGCCTCGGCACCACTGCCGCTGAAATAACAAAGAACTTTCTGCCTCAAGCCAAGATTCTCTTCTTTGACGAAGAATCACAGACCATTCAGGAGCTGCTCAACGAACGGGTCCATGCCGTGGTCGCCTCCAATCCGCTACCCCTCAATCTGGCTAAAGAATACCCTGACAAGCTCTATCTGCCTTTCAAGGATGACTTCACAAGAGAACCCATCTCTTTTGCCATCAGAAAAGGAGATTTCGATTATCTGAACTGGTTAAACAATTGGGTCCTTGTCACCATGAGTACAGGATGGCTCCAGAATCGCTATGAGTACTGGTTCTACACCAACGATTGGGAAAATCAAATCCAGTAACCGAGTCGATTCATTGCAAAAAAAGCCTCTTAAACGCCGTAGATACATAACCCCGCTGGACACTGCCATTATGGCGGTGCTGGCGGGGATGTTCGGCTTTATTATTTTTAAAGCCGCCACAGGCCTCAATTATCACTGGAACTGGGCCGTTATTCCGCAATTCCTGCTCCGCTTCGATCAGGAAACGCAGTCATGGGTCCCCGGCCTGCTTTTGCACGGCCTTTTCACCACCATTCGCCTCAGTCTTTGGTCAGGGCTGCTGGCCGTCATCCTGGGTACATTCATCGGATTGTTCCGCGTCAGTCCAAGCCTATTCAGACGGCAAATTGCCACCACGTATGTCGGATTAATCCGCAACACTCCGCCTCTGGTACTCATTTTTGTTTTTTACTTCTTCATCGGCGACCAGATCATGACATTGCTTCATGTGGACGAAGCCATCTATGCCCTGTCGCCGGAGGCCAAAGAAATCCTCAGTTGGCTCTTCGGTCCGATGAATCGATTTTCACAATTCCTGTCTGCGCTCGTGACACTCACGCTCTTTGAAGCAGCCTATATCGCCGAGATCGTCCGTGCGGGCATCGAATCCATTGAACCGGGCCAATGGGAAGCCGCGTCTGGAACCGGCATGAGCCGGACCAAAGCCATGGCATATGTCATCCTTCCACAGGCCATACAACGCATGTTGCCAGCCTTGGCCGGACAGTTTATATCCATAATCAAGGACTCGGCCATTGTGTCCGTCATTTCCATTGAAGAACTGACTTTCCAGGCCCAACAACTCATGACAACGACATATCGAAGCTTTGAAATCTGGACGCTGGTCCTTGTCATGTACTTCATACTCACTTTCCTGTGCTCGCTGGCTGTCAGGAAATTGGAACTCGCACTAAAAAGAGATTAACAATGTTCAGATTCATCAAAGATTTTTTCAAAGGGATATTCGACGAAGAGCCAAAGGAAGCCCTTGCTCACGACCCCCCAAAAACTGAAAACACGTTTGATATGGAGGCGTTTCACATGAACGATATCAGGGTTTATGCACTTTCAACTTGTATTCATTGCAGAAATGCAAAGAAATACCTCGATGAATGCGGGGTAAAATATAAGTGTGTTCACGTCGATGAGTTGACCGGCGATGACCGGAAAAAAATAGTTCAAGAGATCAAGGAGCACAACCCGGCCGTATCCTTTCCCACCATCGTCATCAAGAACACAGTTGTTGTGGGATACCACAAGGACAAGATCGACGACGCCCTCAAGGGAGAATAATCATGGACGCGAAACAACTCTATGAGATGCTCAAAAAGGCTCAGGAGCCCAAAGGGTATTATTTCAATACGGACATGGATATGACCATGCCCCTGCTCGAAAGCCTGCTGACCAACAAAGAGCGCTTCGGCTACATGGCCTGTCCCTGTCGCCTGGCCAACGGAGAATTCGCAGCCGATAAAGACATCGTCTGCCCCTGCACATACCGCGATGAAGACGTCAAAGACTACGGCGCCTGCTTCTGCGCACTCTATGTCAGCAAGGAATACAACGATGGAACCATCGAAAAAGAGGTCGTGCCTGAACGCAGACCGCCTGAGAAGATTCTTTTTTAACCTGAATCCATAGAATCAAGAAAAGCCCTGTCGGATGACAGGGCTTTTTTATGTTCCAAATTGGATATTTTAAATGATGTCTTTAAGAATTCTCAAATGACGATTCCTGACTTCGGAAATGATATCCGATTTACCAGCCATCCTACCACCGGCATAGACGCCCAATTCAACAGTCTCACGAGAACGAAATCCCTTAAAATTAGTCTTCTTTTCCTTGATTTTCTTTCCCGTAACAAAAGATATGGATCGTTCATCTTCAATGTGTTCAGGCATCACGGTTGCCATGGTCACGGAAGAAATAATGATGAAAGTCTCTTCGGTCGCATAATTCCGAAGAACTTCAGTCAAAGCCGCACCAATCACCGTCCCTGCGGCCATACCTGTAACAGCATCTGCGGAACGCCCACCCTGGATTCCCGGTGTAGCTCCAGCCACACCACCAATGGCCGCACCGAGGAAAGTGTATTCTGCGGGCAACATCTCCGTAACTTGGCCGAAGTACTTGACATTGACATCGAGCAAAATACCAAAATCACTCCCATTGGTAATTTCATACCCCACGTTGCTGTAGGAATCTTCGAGTTGTTGACGGAATGTATAAATATCCAATGCAGGATCACCCGTAGTATTACGGATACGCAGCTTCAATTTCTTGTTGCGAAACATGGCGGGGTCAGCGACAAATTCACCGTTCTTGACCGCACCATAAGAATAGCCGGTTTCTTCATCCTCAACTAATCGATACTTGTTTTTCTGAGTGGAGACACAGGAAGCCAAAATGGCGACAGCCACAATCAACAAGCCGAATTTTGCAATATTATTCATAATTACTTGCTCCCCTTTGATACCCTGATTCCATTTTGATCAAGGAACTTGAATACTTCCGCATAGTGAATTGAAAAGTTCAACCCTTGTGCATTGGTTCCTGAACTCGTAGTTACCTGACCCCAGTCATTCACGCCAACTACGTACTTTCCAAAAAAGACAGGACCGCCGGAGTTCCCGCCATTGGTTGCCGCATCGGTTTGGATATACAATACTTTCTTGTTAGAACTCAGAAAGTTTATAGGACGTGTTTTTCTAACCGTACTGATAACACCTCGAGAAATGGAAAACTCATACCCATTGGGATGCCCGATCACTTCCAGAGTCTTGCCCAACGGCAACGTGCGTTTATTATAAAAACACACTGGTTTGCCCCGCATGTCAGCTTGTATGAGAGCGAGATCAAGATGGGCATCACGTGCAATAACCCGCCCCATAGTCTCCCGCTGATCAAAGAGCTTCAACTGAACGTAATTTGCTTCCTCAACAACATGATAATTGGTGATAATCATATCACCGGTCACATAAAAACCGGTTCCCATACCTCGACCGGTATTACGAACCACGACAACACTGTCGAAACGCTTGTCAGAGTATTTATCGATCTCAAATTTTTCACTGTGATGCTTACGCTGGGCCAAACTCCGATCTTTGGTGAATGCTCGATGAATAGATTCCATGGAGGCATACCGTTTCCACTCCGAAGAACGGGTAGTAAACTGCTCCAAGAGATCGGACAAATTGACTGGAATTGACTCCATTTCATACCGAACGACATCTTCTTCAAGGACAGAAGTCTGAAGAAATTTCTCTTTATTGGGGTCGCTGTCTTCCATGGCGTAACATACTGTAAAAAAAGATTTTTCACTGACATCAAAAGTATCCTTGAAATAAACCTTCTTACGCTTGTCGATGACATAATAATTCACAGTGGCGAACTTGTAGATGTCCATGTGCGCCTTGGTAATGGGATACGGCTGATAATTCGCGACCGATATATGCTTCGGTGTAGTTCTCATTTTCTC
>Ga0070728_10002767_pt1 | contig 20803 bp, 10 predicted proteins | sample tdDd471_FD_66723 | JGI IMG/M metagenome (GOLD analysis project Ga0070728, IMG submission 66723) | Marine sediment microbial communities from the Atlantic coast under amendment with organic carbon and nitrate - tdDd47.1 | ecosystem: Environmental > Aquatic > Marine > Coastal > Sediment | place... | reverse complement strand
GATTTGCTGATATTGCAAATGATTTTATCCTTTTCTAAGCTGCCTATACGGCAGTCAACGGCTAATATCAATCCAATCGATACAAATAACATTTCTAAGCTGCCTATACGGCAGTCAACTCAAAGAAAAAGGTGACGAGCTTGGCTTGTTATTTCTAAGCTGCCTATACGGCAGTCAACTTAATGCTTTAACACCAGGATGGGGTGCTGGGTTTCTAAGCTGCCTATACGGCAGTCAACTCTTGAGCGGGGTAGCTGGCGCACCATGTACTTTTCTAAGCTGCCTATACGGCAGTCAACCTGACGTGCCAGTGCCAGCCGCACACGGTTTCTTTCTAAGCTGCCTATACGGCAGTCAACCAAGCAATACAGGGATAAATTGACCATCATTCTTTCTAAGCTGCCTATACGGCAGTCAACACAACAATCAATCCATTGGCATTTGCCTGATCTTTCTAAGCTGCCTATACGGCAGTCAACTGATGCTTCAGACTACCCGAAGACGATAGAAGTTTCTAAGCTGCCTATACGGCAGTCAACCAATAATTGGAAAATCAACATGTCACCCTCTGTTTCTAAGCTGCCTATACGGCAGTCAACAAATTTACCTTCCACCCCAGTTACACGCCCTGTTTCTAAGCTGCCTATACGGCAGTCAACAGTAGGGGTAAACATGTTGTTTTTTCTCCCATTTTCTAAGCTGCCTATACGGCAGTCAACAATGATTTTAAATCGCGATGCCCCACCATTCGTTTCTAAGCTGCCTATACGGCAGTCAACAGAAGAAAAGTGAGCACGGTAAGCGTCAGAACTTTCTAAGCTGCCTATACGGCAGTCAACCTCCTAACAAAATAGAATAACTGCCATCTTTATTTCTAAGCTGCCTATACGGCAGTCAACGATAAAAAAAAGCCCTGAGTAGCGATACATTATTTCTAAGCTGCCTATACGGCAGTCAACATCGTTTTCATGCTGAAATGATCAGTGCTCTGTTTCTAAGCTGCCTATACGGCAGTCAACTCGAAATGCCGAATGCTATCCCTCCTAGGATTTTTCTAAGCTGCCTATACGGCAGTCAACACGTATTTTGAAAAAATGCAGGCTGTCGTTCATTTCTAAGCTGCCTATACGGCAGTCAACACTTTTCCTTAGGCAACACTCAACCCTTGCATTTTCTAAGCTGCCTATACGGCAGTCAACGTGTAAAAAATTGTGCTACAGAATCACACATCTTTCTAAGCTGCCTATACGGCAGTCAACACACCCTTCGCACGTGTCGTTTTTGTATCAATTTTCTAAGCTGCCTATACGGCAGTCAACTAGCTCAAGATATTCATCTTTGTGACACACAATTTCTAAGCTGCCTATACGGCAGTCAACCTAATACAGGTAGAACGTCTTCACCCTTTTTGTTTCTAAGCTGCCTATACGGCAGTCAACAGTACCTTTTTATCTGGGAAGGAAATCTTCTATTTCTAAGCTGCCTATACGGCAGTCAACCGTCTGATCATTTTAGGAAGGATTTTCGAAATTTTCTAAGCTGCCTATACGGCAGTCAACTGGAATTATATCTTTAGAAATAACAGAAAATCAACAACTTATTAAACAAACCTTAATATTACCAATAAAAATCCATGACTTTATATCTAGCTGTTTTTGAAGTACTTTTTATTATTATCAAAAATAAAGGTTAAAAAAGGGTGTAAAATTGATTTTTGGAAAATAATTCCACGGTAGTTTTCCCATTTTAGAACTAGCCTTTAAAGAAGTGGTCAAAAAAAATAACATCACCGAAAATCGATTTATTTTTAAAAGTATCAGTTTAATTTCCGGTCAAAAAGTTAGTCCAGAAGTCTGGCAGCCTATTAACCAATCCCTATAATTAAAATAACCGAATGGATTATATCCCCATTCACATGGGGAGCATTTTAATCCATAGTACTGTTTATTAAGGATTTTTACCCTAAAAATAATAATCGGCCAATAAAAAATAAAGGTAAAAAGAAATTTTTTTAAAACAGGTCATTTTCAATTTTTTATATATTTTTTTTAAGAAATTGAAAATTTTCAATGCGCGTGATTTTAATAAGCAATACCATAATAACTTTCTAAGATTGGAAGAAAGTTTAAACCTTTTTAAAATTATCGTCCAAAATGCCCCTTCCGAACTTCCTGGGTTTTACCGATTTATGGCGATAAACTTTAAATAGCATGGTATGGAGTAGCGGCTTCGAAGCTAATCCTCTAAATCTTCCCAACGAGCATCTTTAAACCTGGCAATAACCGGTGTAAACCAATCAAGTACCGATCCATGATACCCTCGGAGATACAATAGAAACCAATCGTCTTTGATATGAAAGTCAATGTTAACGTGGCCCCCATCGCCTCCATTGCCGATTACCTGGCCCTCAGTATGAAAGTATAGGCTGTCGATATATGAACCATATTTCCCGGTAATTTTTGTTATTCTTGAAGAAAGTGTTTTAATCTCATCCTTGCCTGCATGTTCTGGACAGTAAAACGTTTCACCTGACGCGTTGTATTTAATGCTCAAAATGGCCAACCGAGTTCCATCCGGTAAGTCTGGGAGCAATCCATCAATTTGCTTTACGGAAATTCCATCTATTTGAGCCTTTTTTCTTATAAAACCTTTGTATCCCCCAAACAAAACATTTAATGGGTTAAAGGTTTCTTCTTGCCTTCCATTTCCAAACCGATTTTCGCCGTTGACATCAATATTAAGAACCGGAAAACCATTATCTAAAACGGCAAACCTTTCTGGTAGTTCCTGTAATAAGTGTTCCAGCCATAAGTTTACCGGTTACACTGTCAATTCCTTGGTAAAGATCGGTTGGTTTAATATTTTTCTGATTTTTCATCGAGGACTCCTCATGGAAATTATTTATAATCTTGCGTTTTTAATAATAGAAATTACCATCGATCACTATCCTGACACGTAAAACCCAATGGGATTGGTGGCTAAATGTCCGTTGAACTGTATCGAAATTAGTCCATATTTTTTAGTTAGGAATATATTTTGAGTGGTGTTCTCTTTTATGGTTAATTAATAACACCCTTTGATTCCCTCCCCTCCAGATGCTTTCGCTTATGAACGAAAATAATTCACCTTGACCGACATGTTCTAAAATACTAATTTTTATTGTTTTTACAAAAAGTTTATCGTCAGATTTAAGTTGATTGTGCCCTTTTTTGTGAATTCAGGCAAGAGATATTATGCAGGTCCCTATCTGGACCATTAGAATTAATCCAATGTCAAATATTGGATCTTTAATTTAGGACCAATGGCTTTATATTTAGTAACTATTCAGCGTGTTTAGATTTTGCCTCAGAACAAGGCATTTTCGCACGGCCCTTTATGGGCGCCACATTTTTCCGTGCTATCCGTGCTTCCCGTGGTCAGTACTTGGGTTTAGGTTTTGACCTTCATTTTCAATTTTCAATTTTCAATTGCCTTTATTGTTTTCTAGAATAATAATTGACAAAAAAAATCCCTGGATGGATTTTTATACATCCAGGGATGGGGAAATGTGTTCAGTTAATTAGTTATCGTTGTATTTTAATTAACGAGTCCGATTAAGGACATTGCGTTTAAAATCGCGTTTTTTTAATCCCTGTTTAAATTGATAGTCTGACCAGGTAAGTATGGTGACTTTTTGGTTTTGGTGGTTTTTCATAATTTGTTCATTAGCCCGCCAATATTTACCTAAATATTGTTGATAATCGTTATATACCAGGGTTTTTAATAGTTCATTTTTTCGATCATAGTAATTGATTTTTAAAGGGATATAACGTTCCTTATCGATCCAGGCAATTTGTTTGGTATAGCCTGAATAGGCGTAGCGGGGATAATTTTCTATTACAAAGGTATTTTTATTATCCAATATTTCGTCGCGAAGGTATTTGTAATTATATTTTTCTACCTCAAAAGACGATAAATCTTCGAAGGCAAATTGACTTCCCATAAAAGGTCCGGATTTATTGGCCGAAGAGATTCGTTTTACCCGTTTCATTGCCGGTAGGTAAAGCCATTGTTCATCGGCAGTTACCACATGCGAGTAGGATAAAAATGCTGTTCCTTTAACATCATTGGGGGATTCAAAAATCGTTAGGCTTTGATCGCCATCATGATTAATTTCTAACATTTTTATTTTGATTGAGCGGGAACTTGTTTGTCCTTCTTGGTTTTTTAGCAACATATTGACTCTGGCTGTAGTATCACCCCAACCTTGGTCGTATTGATCAATTTTTTCGGCAATATCCAATCCTTTTTCTGCTTCTGTTTTTGCATAAACAACGGACATTGTTGTGCTAATTAAAATTAAACTTATTAGAATATATTGCATTATTAGGCCTCCTCTATTACAACTTTTGGTGTGCTGCCAGTAACATTATGGTTTTGGCTAGTTACGGTTAAATCGCTTTTTTTGTCAAACATCAGTAGTAGTGCGGGTAAAAACAGAAAATCTACGATTAATGCGATAACAATGGTCATTGCGGTTATCAAGCCCAGCTCAAAATTTAATTTAAAGGTTGATAGCATAAGTACCGAAAACCCCACTGATAATACGATTGTGGTTATGGTTAAAGCTGATCCTACCTGGGTATAGGCATAACTAATTGCTGCTGGTGCATCGAGATTTTTTTCTCGTCTACCACGCATATATTTGCTTAAAAAATGTACCGTATCATCGACGATGATTCCAATAATCATGGTCAGCCCTAAGGCCAAGGCAAAACCTGCTTCCCCCATTAGTAATCCCCAAAGACCAAAGGCCATAATGGGAGGAATAATATTAGGGACCAGGCTTAAGAGACCAATTTTGAGCGATCTCAAAGAGATAATAATAAGTACAGAAATTAAAAATAAAGCAAAACTCACCCCAGTTACCATTTGGTAAAAGGTTCGTAAACTAATAAACGAAAACATAAACTGGGGACTGCTGACCGTATTGCTTATATTAGGCGCATTGGTGGTTAACCATTTTTGAGCGCGTTGATCAAAGGCGATCATGGCTTGATTGGATAAATTATGTAATGACACAATAACGCGGCTGGATGATTTATCGACATTGATCTGGCTATTTAAATCTAGACCATAGGGTAAAGACATTTCATATAAGAGCAAATATTGTGCTGAAAGTTCGCGATTTTCCGGTAAACGATAATAAGCGGGATCATCCTTATTTAGGTTTTTATTTAAGCGTTTTAAAATATCTGAAAGTGAGTTAACGTGTACGACTTCCGGTTGTTTATCTAACCATTGCCGAAATTGGTCCAAGCTATTTAGGTATTCGGGTGAGCTGATCCCACCGTTTTGATTAGATTCTAAGGAATATTCTAAATAATACGGTCCGGTTAAGTGTTCTGATGCGTAATCGGTATCGACGCGAAATTGCACCGTGGTATCAAAATATTCCCATATATTATCATTGATCACATTCAGGGGAATCAGTGCCGCCATGCCAATCGTCAAGGCTACAAATACCCCAATAATGGTTTTGTTATTGGCAATAACAAAATCCGCAACAAAACGCAGAGATATTTCGGACTGAGTTTCTTGTTTTTTAACCCGAATGGGCAATAACATGATTAGCCAAGGGATTAGTGTCATTGAGAGTAAAAACGATACCATAACGCCAACAACTACCATTTTTCCCAAGTCGTGGAACGGTGGTACATCGGAAAAATGCATGGTTAAAAACCCAACCATCGTGGTTATGGTCGCTAATATCACGGGTTGCAGATTGACCTGTAAACTCTCTTGTATTGCCGCCCTTTTGTCCATCCCCATTCGCATGGCGTGTAATAAAGTCATTAACACGTGGACCGCATTGGCAACCGCTATGGTCATTACAATCGTCGGTGCACTGGCTGAAACCGGGGTTAATTGGATACCATACCATCCCGAAAACCCCATGGTCGCCATAATACTGGCAATGATTATAATAAGAATACTGATGGTAGCCGTAATATTGCGTAAAAATATCAGTAAACCCACCAGAATTAAGGCAAACATAATTAATGTCAGTGAGCCCATATCTTCCATAGAAGCTTCAACAAAGGCATTGTCCATCACTACCAAGCCCGTTAGATGTACTTGTAAATTGGGGTTTTGTTGTTGTAGCTTTTTCACCAAATCACGCGTGTAGGCTGTTACCATTGGGCTTCCCTCAGTACTATTATTGGGCAGATTAATGGTGATATTGAGCGCGGTGACTTTGGCATCTGGTGAGATTATTCGATTTAATAATAAGGGTTCAGAAAGTGCAATAGTTTTAATTTGTTCTAACTCTTGAGCTGACTTCTGCTCTGCTTGCCGGATTAAATCTGCAACGACCAGATCATCTCCATCGGCATAACTGTGTTGAAAATTGCTTAGCGATTCCACCCGTGTCGAAAAAGGTATTTTCCATGCTTGTGCCGTAAGCCATTCGATACTGGCCAATGTTTCTGTGCTAAAGACTTCACCGTCTTTAGGTGTGAGCAAAATAACGACGTTATCTGATTTTGCATAAGTTTTTTGAATCGATGAAAAAGCAAGGTATTGAGGATTATTATCTGAAAACCAAACTTCATAATCGGCGGCATATTGAATATGTTTACTTCCCATGGTCAGCGCGACAACCAAAGAAAGGCTAAATAGCACGAATATCCAACGCCATTTAAATAGAAATGTTGCTATTGTGTTTGCCATTAAAGTGACCTCCTTATAGTGGGCCTATTAAATTGTGATAATTTCTTTTTCCCCCACTAAACACAGGTCAAACAGGACCTGTGTTCAAAAAGAAATTAGTTTGGGTTGGGATGGTGTTAGCTACATTTCCACATTGAGGTGCGGACGTAAGTGTTCGGCTAAATATTCCACCTTTGGTTCATAAAGCAAATCAAGGTGTTTACCGGGAATGGTTTTTATTTGTAGTCCCTTATCTGGTAAAACTGTCCATTGTTTAATAATGGGGTCCTCATCAATTTCGGTTTGTGCTTTTTTTCGGCTGAGAAAAAGCTGGATTTGGCCCGGATAGGTTTTCACTTGATATTGTGACATGGCTTCTAAATGTGCATCCATTACCATTAAAATGCGTTTTTCTTGGGGAATAAAAATTCCTTTTACCCGGCTAATTTGCCGTGCAACTATATTTTCGTATAAGGTTTCGAATAGTTCCTTGCGTTGACGTAAAAAATGGAAGCGTTGATACAGATGACTCACAAATGATATCGGCTGTTGGATGAGGTTTGGACAGCGCTTTGGCGCTACGGGACCAGGATCGAATAAAGCCAGTGTTGCAACTTGTTCCCCTTGTTGAATCAATTGTTGGGCAATTTCGTAAGCAAAGGTTGCCCCATAGCAAGCTCCGGCTATGTAGTAAGGACCATTTTTTTGTAAGCTTTGAATTTCTTTTACATAATGGGAAACAATTTCATTGATATTTGATTTTGGTAACCTATCGTCCATTTCTAAACCAACGGCTTGAATGGCGAAAATTGGATGTCCGGGTAAATATTTGGCTAAATCAACATAAGCAAAAGCTGTCATCCCAATGGGGGGAACACAAAAAATCGGTACACCACTCCCTTGTGCTTGGATGGGGACTAATGACGTCCAGGTCGGTGTCCAACCTTCATTACGAATCGCACTTGCCAGTTGTTTAATGGTTGGCATTTGGGTTAAAGCAGAAATAGGGATATTGGTTTTAAATTGCTTTTCAATTTCACCAAATAATCTAACGATATGGAGCGAATTACCCCCCAAGTCAAAAAAGTTGTCGCCTCTATTTATGGGACGATGATTGAGTAATTTTTCCCATATGCGGGTTAATTGTAGCTCTAATTGATCGTTAGTTTGTTCAATATCCTGAAGGTTTTGTGACGAATTCACTGGAATTTTTAAGGCTTTGCGATCGATTTTTCCATTTTCAGTCAAAGGCAATGAGGGCATTTGAACCAATTTGGAAGGGATCATGTATTCTGGTAATTGTTGGGATAAAAACTGTCGAAGTATACTTTCTTCGATTTGTTTTTCCTTTTCGGGCGAAAAATAGGCAACTAATAAGTTACCCTGGTTACCATCATCAATTACCATTGCCGCAACCTGATTTAAATCAGGAAAAATTGAAAATGCGGCTTCCACCTCGGCTAGTTCTATTCTAAAACCTCGGACTTTGACTTGATTATCACAACGCCCGACAAATTTAATATTGCCATCATTTAAAAAATAGGCTAAATCTCCGGTGCGATATAAGCGAGAATCCGCTTCAAACGGATTGGGAATAAATCGTTCGTCGCTGAGTTGTTGATTTTTGAAATACCCCGGAGACAAGCCATCACCCCCAACATATAATTCCCCTGTGATCCCTGTTGGTACAGGCATTAGGTTTTGATCCAAAATATAGGCCGTGGAATTAGCAATCGGTTTACCAATGGGAACAGAATCTGAAATCATTGATTCAGATAACACACAGCAACAACTAAAAGTGGTATTTTCAGTAGGACCATATCCATTTATGACATTACCTTGGATATGCTGGAGCGCTTTTCGGACATGTGATGGGGATAAAATGTCCCCCCCTGCGAGTAAATTTTTCAGATTAGCTAAGCTGTCAATTTGCTCATCAACCATCAAGTGAAATAAACCCGCCGTTAACCATAAGGTAGTAATTTGATTTTTTCTTATTGTATTGCCCAGTTCTTTCAGTGACGGCGTGCCTGGTGGCATAATTACCAATGTTCCGCCATTGAGCAATGCTCCCCAAATTTCGAAGGTTGATGCATCAAAGGCAATGGGGGCTAACTGGAGAAAAACGTCATCACGGTTAAGCTCAACATAGTTGGTATTTTTAACTAATCGAACGATATTTTTATGGGTAACACAAACACCTTTTGGTTTTCCGGTAGAACCGGAGGTATACATAATATAGGCTAAACGATCGGGATGGACTCCTGGTTCGATTAAGGCATCAAAGTCATCTTCAGGTTGTTGTTTGATGTCTTCAATAAATAATAAGCTCGCTTGACTCGACGGTATGACTTGCTCAAGTTTATGGCAGGTTAAGAGATGTTTAACCTGTGATTCATCAATCATTTGCCTTAATCGTTTCGCCGGATATTTGGCATCGAGAGGTAAATAAGCTGCACCAAGTTTTAGTATGGCGAGTATACATACAATTAGCTCTATCGAACGCTCTAAATAAATAGCGACAAGTTCTCCTGACTCAACACCATTTCTTCTTAGAAACTTATAACAAACATTAACTTGTTTATTTAACTCCGAGTATGTCAGGCTCGTTTCAGCAAAGCTTAAGGCAATTTGATGTGGATTTTCATTAACCACTTGTTCAAATATCTCAGGAATACTTTGATGTTTGGGATAATCAGTTTGAATACCACTCCACTGGTGAACAATTTTTTGATGCTCTGAGGAGCTGAGCATGGTTAGCCCAAGAACTGTATCAGCCTTATTTTCTACAATCCCTTGCAATAAGTTTGAGAAATGAGTGATTAGGTTTTCTATTTGTTGTTCCGAAAAAATTTGTTGATCATATATAAGCCGAATGGTAAAACATTCACCGGGGGTTAAAATGAGGCTTATGGGGTAATTGGTTCGTTCGACATTAGAAATAATTTCAAGGTTTAAGTCAGTTTGTTGTAGCCAGGTGTGATTTTTTTTCTGATTTTCAAATATCACAATACTGTCGAATAAGGGGACTTGGTTGGGAAGCCCACTCCATTCTTTTACCTGCATCAATGAGGCAAAATCAAAGTCACTACTTTCAAATTGTTTTGTTTGCACGCTTTTTAGCCAATTAACTAAAGGCATATGAGGATCGACGTCAACACACACTGGAATGGTATTAATTAACATCCCAACCATTGACTCAATGCCATCTAGCGTAGCAGAACGACCTGAAACAGTGGTGCCAAATAACGCTTGCCTATTCCCACCATTATAGCGACTTAATAAGACTGACCAAGCCGCTTGTATCAACGTATTAACCGTTAGTCGATTAGTTTTTGAAAATTCTACAATACTGGAGCTGATTGATTTTGATAAGGCGTGTTGCCTTTCGACGTAGTGATGGGTTTGTTTAGTCGATTTGTTTTTGCTTTCAAACACTAATGACGGTTCATTGACTTCTTTGAAATATTCTTTCCAATAGTCTTCAGTTTTGTTTGGATCTTGGTTTAAAAGCCAATGAATATATTCTCTAAATGGTAAAGATATTTCGTTACTATTGTCTTCTTCATTCATTCCATTTTGATAAAAATCAAAAACTTTTTGCAGAACTATATCAACTGACCAGGCATCAACTAACAAATGATGGAAACTCCAGGTAAATAAATATTCATCCGATTCAGTCTGATAAATGTATATCCGCATCAGGGGAGCTTTTTGTAAATCAAAATTTTTATCTCGATCCGCTTCTAAGAAAGACTGAAAAAGCTCCTCTTTTTCAGTCTTGCTTAGGTGTTGAAAGTCTTCATATTCAAACAATAGTTCTGCATTTTTGTGTACAGCTTGTAGAGGTGTATCAAGATCACGCCAATGGAATGTGGTTCTAAAAATGGGATAAATCGTAATGATTTTTTTCCAAGCCAGTTTAAATGCTTCAAGATTAAATGGGCCGGTAATACGAATTGAATACTGCTCAAAATACATCCCCGAACTTTTGTCTTTAATTGAATGGTATAACATGCCTTGTTGCATCGGAGAAAGCGGATATAAGTCTTCTAAGTTTGCCATGTCCATTTTGTTACCCCCACCACGCTCTAATTGATAATGTATCGACACTTTGGTTGATATTGATTGGTTCTTTTTGATATAACAAACAAGAAAGATCTTGCTCGAGCTGAAAACCTAAATTTAATAAAACTTTTGTTAATTGTTCAAAATGAGTCTGAAACTGTACCTTAATATCATCACTCCAATTTAACCGTTCAACCCCCCAAATTAAGTCATTAAAAATTTGTATTTGATTATCCTGGGGCTGAATAGCCCCCCAATGATGGGGGCTGAAGTCTGACTGAAAGGCGATAAAAGCTTCTACTGTTTCATTAATATAAAATAAAATATTATTGGGATAATAATTTAAAAAATATTCGACATCCCGGGCAAGACAAACGGGTGGAAATCCCTTACTTTTCCAATCCCGAATTTGATTGATCAACGTTGCCCAATGACTCTTTTTAATTTGACTACCCAACAATAATGGTTGATCAAATGGTTGCGAATCGTTTTTTTCAATGGTCGGCCATTTTTTGCTCATTAATCGACTGGGAAGAATTTCTCTAAATCCCAGGTTGTGAAAAAATGCAATATTTTTGCCCCAGTGTGGATAGGTTTCTAACCCAATAAATTGGCAAGTTTTTTGGAGTATTTTTATCGCTGTTTTAACAATAATTTCGCCAAACCCTCTATTTTGATAATTTTTTACCACACCTAAAGGCCCTAAATATCCCACCTTGCCGAGTCGATGACTGACAATATAGCCAATTGGTATCTCTTGATAAAATGCAATCAAACAGGCTTGTGGAGAGTTGCTACACAGATTTTTTATATTTTCGATACTCCGGTATTGTTTACGTTGAAAACTATTAAAATCCATTTCTCGAATACTGTCATAATCCAATTCATCAATTGGCCGAATGTTAAGTTTTGATAAGTCCATCATCAGCCTTTCCTTATGCATCAGCTTCTTCCAAACCACTGATGAAATTTTCCAGTTGCTTATTGTTTAACCCTGACATTGAAAAATCTTTTTTCGTTTCATTTTTATTTTTTATTCCTATCGAAAGATCAATAACTAAGCGCAACTTATTCAAATAAGTATTAGCTATTTTTTGAATGGTCTCAGCATGAAATTTTTGTTGATTATAACGCCATGTTATTTCCAGTTTCCCATGTACAGAAATGGTATCAATTTCAATTAAATAAGGACGGGAAGCCATTGGACTTCGGGCCAAATTGTTCAGTTGTAAGGTATCAATTTCAAACTGTTTGGATTGTCCAATTTGGTGTTCAAACCGCCCCAAATAATTGAAGCTAACTTGAGGGCTAGGAATTTTACTCATGTTTTGTTTAACAACGGCGTTTTCGCTTAAATACCGGAGCATTCCATAACCTATTCCTTGCTGCGGTAGGTTATCCAGTATTGACTTGGTAAGTACGATATCTTCAAGTACTTGCCCGTCTTGACTACTTTTTAAAAGCATCGGATATATGCTGGTAAACCAACCGATTGTACGAGACAGGTCAATATTTTTTATTAATTCTTCCCTCCCATGTCCTTGTAAATCAATAAGTAAGTCGTTAAATTCAAAACAACTATTAAAAGTATTCATTAAACTACCTAATAATAAAGCATTAATGGGACAATTTAATGCTCCTGGTGCATGTCTCAATAGTTGTGTCGTTTCGTTTAGATTTAGATGAGTATGCACTTGTCGAGTAGTTGATTCTTGATTATTGTCTGAGTTTTTATCTTCTGGAATGGTGTTTAGATTGAAATTATCTTTGGCTATCTTTAACCAATAGCTTTGTTGATCTTCAATTTCAGCCGCAGTTTGACTTAATATCTCTGTCCAATGTTGGAAAGTACTGGTTTTGGCGGGTAATTGAATTTTTTTACCCTCTTTTAATTGTTGATAGATTTCGTTCATGTCTTCAAAAAGAATCCGCCATGAAACACCATCAATAATTAAATGGTGGACGATAATCAATATTTTTTGACATTGCGTCCCCATGTCAAACATGACAACCCGCATTAATTGACCCGAGTTAAAATCCAGTTTTGAATGTTGTTGTTTGGCTATTCTTTCAATCTCTAACTGTTGCTCTTTTACTGATAACTTACTCAGTTCAACATGATAAATAGGCACATCAACCTGATCTTTAGATTGGTAACTATTTTGCCATTGACCATTAGTCTGGGAAAAAACTGAACGAAGTGAGTCATGGTGTAAAGCAAGAGTATTAAAGGTTGTTTGCAAAATATCATGTTTTACTCCCCATGCAGTTAGCATAAATGCAGCATTCCAATGTTCGGAATTTTTGAACTCTGCTTCAAAAAACCAGTGTTGGATGGGAGTCAATTTTGAGATCTGTCCTTCAAGTTCTTGTTTTATTTCCTTTTTAGTGTCTATTCCGGATTGCAATAATAGTTCAGCAATAGTTGGGTATTCAAAAATCATCCGGGTATTCATTGGAATCCCAATTTTAGTTGCCTGATGACTAATACCAATACTTTGAATGGAATCACCACCTAATTCAAAAAAGTTATCCGTTATACCCACCTGTTTAAGACCTAAAGTTTTTTGCCAAATAGCAGCCAATGCTTTTTCCGTTTCAGTACCTGGTGCGATAAAGTCAGGCTCTAATTCAGGACGCACCAAATCAGGCATAGGCAAGGCTTTACGATCAATTTTGCCATTTTTGCTCAATGGTATAGTGGCTAAAAAAACAAAGGCTGTCGGCAACATATATTCAGGCAATTGTTGTTTTAAATGCTGGTGTAATTCACTCACTTTGGGTCTTTGCTGCTGATCTGTTACCACATAGGCTACTATGCGTTTGTCCCCCGGCATATCTTCACGAACTATCACCACGCATTCGGTAATGACCGGATGTTGAGCTAATACGGCCTCGATTTCACCCAGTTCGATACGTAAACCACGGATTTTCACTTGATGATCAATCCGTCCTAAATATTCTATGGCACCATCGGGTAAATAACGGGCTAAATCACTGGTTTTATATAAGCGATCAGCGGGATTTTGGCTAATGGGATTAGGTATAAATTTTTCCGCCGTTAATTCTGGGCGGTTTAAATAACCTTGGGCCAGTTGAACACCCCCAATATGTAACTCTCCTGGAACACCGACCGGAACAGGCTGTAATTGTTTGTCTAAAATATGGATTTGAGTATTGGCAATGGCATAACCAATAGGAACAATACGACTATTCGTATTGCGCTCACAGCGCCATGCGGTGACGTCAACGGCTGCTTCTGTTGGTCCATAGAGATTGTATAATTCAGTTTGCTCAAAGCAATTGAAGAATCGTTGTTGATATTCGTAAGCTAAGGCTTCACCACTACAAATAACACGTTTTAATCCTTGGCATTCACCGACCTGGGCGTCATCCAAAAAGACATTTAACATGGATGGGACAAAATGTAAGGTGGTAATGCGATTGTCTTGAATCGTTTTGATTAAATAACGACTGTCTTTATGTCCCTCAGGTTTGGCCACGACTAAACTGGCTCCGACGGCTAAGGGCCAAAAGAACTCCCAAACCGATACATCAAAACTAAAGGGTGTTTTTTGCAGGACACTATCACTCGCATCGAGTTGAAATTCTTCTTGCATCCAATTGATACGGTTTACTATCGCTTGGTGCCCTATCATGACCCCTTTGGGCTGTCCTGTTGAACCAGAGGTATAAATGATATAAGCCAGATCGTTTACAGTTACCCGGCTTAGCGGTTGAGCCGCGCTATGTTTTGCCACTTGCTCCCATTGACTGTCTAAGCATAATACTGAGCAGTTCTTTAAGCTAAAACCTTGGGCTATCGGTTCTTGACTAAGTACTACTTTCGCCTGTGCATCGTCCAACATAAACTGTAAACGATTTTCAGGGTAATCCGGATCGAGGGGAAGATAAGCACCACCTGCTTTTAAAATGGCATATAGTGCAATCACCATTTCCATGGAACGGTGCATACACACACCCACAACTTTATTAGGCCCTATGCCCATGGTTATCAATTGATTGGCCAATTGATTAGTTTGCTGTTCAAATTCTTGGTAGCTTAAATCCTTATTGTTGAAACGAACGGCGAGTGCATCCGGTGTTTTTATTGCCTGTTGCTCAAATAGGTGATGTAAACAAAGGTGGTTAGGATAAGAAACTTGTGTCTGATTAAAATCATATAAAATATGATTTTTTTCCGAATCTGACATGATAGAAATATTGGCCAAACTTAAATGAGAATTTTGTTGAACTTGTCGCAAAAAGATTAGAAATTGCGTATTTAGTCGTTCGATTAATTCTGGCGTATAGATCTGAGTGTCATAAATCCACTCAACCACATCACCTTTTTCAGATATTCTAAACAGTAAATCGGCAGGTATAGTGCCTAATGTATCGTTAAATGTATCGCTTAACGTTTGAACTAATTCAATACTAACTTTAGGTTGAAAACCATACTCAAATTCAGGATCCGATTTTAATTCTGGATATCTTAGAAATACATCATTAGTAAATGTTGAAGCGGATTTAAGGCGATTCAGCGTGTTTAATATATTATGGTATTCAATAGAAAAATGATTATTGAGGTTAACATCAATTCGAAATGGTACTTGATTCGAAAATAATGATCCAAACTGTTTTTTTACGTGGGAATAACAAAGTCCTAGGTTAAATATTCCTATATCAGTTAATTTGGCTAAGTAAGTACTAAAGACACTTATTATGTAATCGCAATTTAATTCGTTGTCGGTATGATTTTTTGAACTAATTTGATCACTCAAGTCAACTTTTTTTATCCCTTTTTGAGGTATTTTTGATTTATTTATAGTGTCATTTCGATTAAATAATTCGGTATTTTTAGATGATTTGATTTTTGCAATGGTACCTGGTATTTCGATAGGTGTATAATTTAATAACCTTTGAACCCATTTGGGTTCATCTCTTGCAATCATTTGATGAAATTTAGTAATTTCAGTTGACCAATATTTATCAATTAGATTTAATCGGTAACCAGGTGAAAGCTGGTATTGAGATAAGTAATCTTCCTGGTCTAATACTTTTCCAAACATGGAAGTGGCAGCACTAATTTCCACATCATAATCAGCCGTTGCGATTATCAATTTTTGATTGTTCAGTTGACATATCGTACCGGGCAATTGGGTACTTTTCGTAGGTAAAATCCTTAATTTCTGTGGCACAATACATTGCTTTCCCATTAATATTTTTGGCAAAGCAACTTCATTTAAATACCCTTCGAATTGAAGTGCACGATATTGAGCACTGATCGTGGATGCGGACTCATTCCAATTAATAATGCTGCAATTTTTTGGCTTATCAAATCTGGCAAAATAGGATCTTTTACTTTGATTTTGCTCAATTAACTGAATTTGTCCAATGCTTAATTTGGCAACCAGGGTTTTAAAAGCAATAATCGCTTGTTCATAACATTTACCATTTAAAGTAAATACTGTTTCTTCAGGGTCAATAGTTACCTCACGCTGAATTAACAAATCTCCAGCATCAATTTCATTAGTCATCACATGCCATGAGATACCATGTTGTTGTTCCTGATTTATTAATGCCCAGGTGGTGGCATTAATTCCGGCATATTTTGGCAATAATGCATCATGATAATTGATGGCCAATTGTTTGGGTAAATCGAGTATCTCCTGACTTAAATAGGTGTTATTAACCACACTAAATAAATAGTCAAATTCAGTTTCTTTAAGAAACATATCGAGACTATCAGGTAAACCGCATTTTATTTCCTGTTTTAAAGCCCAATCGTGTATTTGTTGATCAGGAGATATTATTCCTAGTAAATGATGTCCAATACTTTTTAAATATTCTGCACATTGAATGGCTAATGTGCCCTCTCCGATTACATAACAGGTAAAACGATTTTCCATTTTTTTCCCCCAATTATTTCAATTTTGTTTTTGATAAAAAAAATAAGTGTGGATAGTCCACAAAAATTAACTTAGATAAATTCAGATGGGATTAATTTAATAAGTGATCTACAAATAAAATCCCTTTAAGATGTTCAAGTTCGTGATCAATAACTGCAGCTAGAACATCATTTGCTTCAATTTCAATAGTCTCACCGGTTTCGTTAAGAGCCGTTAATGAAATTTTTTCTGGGCGCTTTACAGTTCCAGTAATTCCTGGAATCGACAAGCAGCGATCTGGCATTTTTACTTCACCAGACTGATGTTTTATTTTCGGATTGATTAAACAAAGGGGTTGATTTTTTGTTTTTGAAATATCAACAATAATAATATTTTTGTGGATATTAACTTGAGGTGCGGCAAGACCTATACCGGATGTTTGATACATGGTGTCATACATGTTTCTGACTAGTTCAGATAGGTCCGGATTAAAATCAGTTACATCAACTGATGTTTGTCGTAAACGTTCGTCTGGAAATTTAAGAATCTCAAGAACAGTCATGGTATTACCTTTTATGCTTATGCCAAGCGTTAATTATGATTGCAGCTAGTGTGTTATTCGTATTAGCAATAGTTTCGAGCAAAATCACTATATACATTGGTAAACAAATTAATGCCTAGGTTTACACCTCGTTTAATCATTTCTTTACTTTGTTGATCTTTTTCCCAGTCGGTTTCGACAACCTTAAAAAAATCTTCAGCATGTTGCACATCTATTTCTTTATGTAAGCCGTAATGAATAATATTTTCTTTTTCAAGCCACCCATGTCTGGTAATCGCTTGACAAATTAATTCTGATACATCGGCAAAAGTACGTTCAATACCACCAAATACAGAAGCTGATACCCGATAATCTTCGTGAGCCGAAATTCCTTGCAAAGAAATATTAAAAAGTTCGGCATTAGTAGGTATTGCATCGTTAACTACGTCAGGAGCCTTACCTCCTAGACGTTCTATTAATGTTAAAATTGTTTTGCCATGAATTTTAGATGGATCACCATTTCCATGCTCTTCCCATAAATTTCCAATAATTGCTTGACGTGTCAATGGATTAGGAATATTTGCTGCAACCAAAGCCATTGGACGGTTAAAGTATTGAACCATAAACGAAAAATCCTTTTGTGTTTCAATAAAGGCTTCTTTTTTCAACTCTCCGTTTAATAGTGACCGAAAAAAAGCATGTTCTCCAAGATTGATATTTGCAATTGCATGTTCAACATAATCTTTTAACTCATTATTGAGATTAATCATTAATATTCCTTACTCAGTTATTTTACAATCGATAAAATTTAATACTTTTTAACAATATTTTTGGATTTGTATTTTGGTAGCGAATAATAATGCTTGCGAATTTTGGAGAAAACTATCAAATATAATAGGATTTAAAAAAATACTTGTATTTTCATGAAATTGATAACAAATAGTAAGCTTGTTTGACTGGAAAATTATAGGACCGTTGTTTTGTCCATTTTTGCTATTATTCAATTAATTAACTGCGTAAAATTATTGATATGCCCATTTTGTCTTTTTTTCTAATATTGGTTTTACTATCCCCTTCGATTTATGCCCAAGCTCCTGTCCCAATTCCCGAAAAACCTTTATTAGGCATTAAAATGCAAGATGCTAGTGCAATTTTTCGGCAATTGCTCTTGTCTCAGCAAATAACATCGTATAAAAGTGCTGGTGCCATTGTTATTAACAAAGTTATTCCGGGAACGGTGGCCGATAAAAGTGGCTTTAAACAAAAGGATCTTATTTTTGAAGTTGATGGACAGGTATTGGATAAAGAGGCCCCTGTTAAGTCTTTTCAAACGCTCATTGCAAAATATCAGGTTGGTGATTCGATTTTTATCAAAGGAATCCGTTATAAAAAAGAATATTTGGTCGCAGATCTATGGTTTGATTCATTAAAACAAGCCATCGCTTATTTAAATGAAAATTCGTTTCGCGAGTTAAACTTACGCCAAAACGTAAAAACAGAGCTATTAGAAAAACAGTTAAGCCTCGGGAGTTGGCTTGATTTACCGCCACTAAAAAATATTCCTGATACCTTTCCTTCGAGTTGGACGTCCAACCAACAAACAAAGGTTTTTAAAACTGAAATAAATTCTACCTTATTGGATAAGATTACGGATTCTTTATTTGTCCAAAAAATGCAGAGCGATGCCTTAAAAAATATACCGGGTCCGAATACTTTAGCATTTTTTTTACAAAATAATCCAACTGCCAGTGTGGGAGTTATAAATGATATAAAATCTCAAATGACTAACAATCAAGATCGCTTATTTGAGATCTTATTACAGACTCAAGCTACACCTGATTTGCCCATGCTGTCCAGTCAAGATGATATCTTGACACAGTTAAAAACTTTATTGTCCGAAATTCGCATTCATAATAAAAAATTACATAATTTTAAAACTAAATATGAACAAACTTTTGAGCATTTAAAATCACGCTATCAAAATACTGAAAACAGTAAAGATGATAGCGCTGATGTCCATTTTCAGGAAAATCTTGATTCCATTATTCAATTTTCAAAAGAACAACAACCCTTTTCTAATGATTTACTTTTTCGATTGAGCAATTATTTTAGCGACCAAAGAATTACTTTAATAAAAAATGCTTTTGCTACAGTATTTATTCAAGACGTTGTTGATAATAAAAAGGTCATTGAGTTAGATGGATTTACCATTGTTATCGGTGGGAAGCAAAACAATACTTATTACAATGGTGCTGATTTGATTATTGATTTAGGGGGTGATGATCAATATTTTACTGGTCTGAAAAAGCAAAATAAGCCAATTATTATCGACATATCCGGTCATGATATTTATAAAAGTCTGATCGACTTTCAATGGGGAGCGGGATATTTTCAAATCAGTTATTTATTAGATGTTGAGGGTAATGACCAATATTATTCGAAAAACTTTTCGTTAGGTAGTGCCTTTATGAGTGCTGCCTTATTACATGATAAACAGGGCAATGATGTATATTCCAGCGCTCATTTATCCATGGCTAGTGGCTTATTAGGACACGGTATATTGCAGGATGAATCTGGTGATGATACCTATATTTCTGGCACCTTATCTCAAGCAGCAGGACTATTTAAAGGACAGGGATATTTAATCGAAAAAGCGGGTAATGATCGGTATATTAGTACGGCTTGGGTCAAAAGTGGTTATCCCGACGATGATAGCTTTGACGGTGTTTCGATGGGCATTGGGGTTGGATTAAGAAATTTTTGTCGTGGAGGTTTAGGAATATTATTTGATTATCAAGGTAATGACAATTATGAGGTGGGCAATTTTGGTTTAGGAACAGGGTATTATTTTGGTATGGGAGGAGTAATTGATTTAAAGGGTGATGATACTTACCAAACCAAGCGATATGGGATTGGTGCCGCAGCACATTCTGCCATAGGATTTTTTATCGATAGTAGTGGAAATGATCATTATACCAGTTCTCAACATGCCATTGCTGGTGCCGCTTGGGATTTGTCCCTCGCTTATTTTTTAGATCAAGAAGGAGATGATTATTATCGCTCTGATTTTCCATTTTCCTTTGCTGCGGCAGAGCACAATAGCCTGGCGATTCATTTAGATAAGGGCGGTAATGATAGTTATGAGAAACAGTTTTTTAGCCAACAAACCAATAATTACCATAATGGTCAATCATTTGGGATTTTTGTTAATTCAGGCGGAAAGGATAGCTATCCTTCCCCATTTATAAATGATAGCCGGACTCAAAACAATCAGTTTTATTTTTTTGATCGTTAGACGATTGATTTATGTTTTTAATATTTTCACCGTTGCTTTACCTATCCCCTTAATCGCTAAAAGCTCTTTATCACTGGCATCATTAATCTTTTGTTGGGTATTAAAACCAGCATCAATTAACATTTTTGCAGAGTTACTTTTTAGTTTGGGAAATTTTTCAACCAATTTTTCAGGGCTCAAAGTTTCCTGGGTACTCGCCTTTGTTGGCTCTGGCTCTGGCTCTGGCTCTGGCTCTGGCTCTGGCTCTGGCTCTGGCTCTGGCTCTGGCTCTGGCTCTGGCTCTGGCTCTGGCTCTGGCTCTGGCTCTGGCTCTGG
>Ga0070728_10002761_pt1 | contig 20859 bp, 21 predicted proteins | sample tdDd471_FD_66723 | JGI IMG/M metagenome (GOLD analysis project Ga0070728, IMG submission 66723) | Marine sediment microbial communities from the Atlantic coast under amendment with organic carbon and nitrate - tdDd47.1 | ecosystem: Environmental > Aquatic > Marine > Coastal > Sediment | place... | reverse complement strand
CTTCGCAGCTTCTTGCGCAGAACAGGCTGCCCCGCTGCATCTGCCCCGTGGACCTGAAACACATTCTTCGCCAGATCGAGCCCGACCGTGATAATCTCTGACATGACCGCTCTCCTTTGTCGATCCTCATAGACCCACCTTGGCACATCGATGCCGTCGGGCGGCGGTCACAGCATCAACGCCCAAGCACGTGCACCTTTGTGGAGCTTGCGGCTCCTGCCAAAGTCTGAGCTTGTTTAGGTCAAGGTCACCGACGCCCAAAGCGAGCTGAGCGGCAGTGCGAAGTTGCCCCCTCCCAGGGTCAGCTTTTCCTGCCCGAGGTAAAATACGATCCCTACGGTGCTGCGACCTTTTCCTGGCCCATCGGTGGCGAACCATTTCAGGTGCTTGAAATCGTCGGCGGCAACCGTGGTCGCTGCCTTGACTTCGATCCCAACCAACCGATGGCCGCCGTCGATCAGAATATCGATCTCTCGACGGTCCGCGCTGCGCCAATGATAGAGGCGATAGTCTTCGTCCTGCATCGGCAAAGCACGCTGCAACTCGCCGACAACGAAGCTCTCCAAAAGACCACCTAGGGCTTCTGGGCTGTTGCCGATGTCAAACGATCTGTCGTTCAATCGGCGAAGTGCACTGGCAATTCCGGTATCCACGAAGTGGAACTTCGGTCGCTTGATATCCCGCTTGCTCTCGCCCGGCATCCACGCGCTCAGCTTGGTCATCAGCGAGAGCCGCATCAGGATGTCGAGATATTGATCCACCGTCTCGCGCTTAAGCTTTGCCAGTTTCGCAAGTTCGGAAGTGTTGATCTCCTGCGCCGTCCGGGCCGCCATCTGATCGATCAGGAACCGAAGTGCATCGGGCTTCCGAACCGGCATGACATCCGCCACGTCCCGATCCACCACCGCATCGATATAATCGCGATATTGCCGCTGCCGTGATCGGAGTGGCAGCGCGCGGATTTCGGGGTATCCGCCCATGAGGATCAGGTCGACATAGTCTTTGCGTCCCAGGTGCGCTGGATCCGAGATCTGCGGCAGCTTTGGGGCCAACTGCATCGCCCAATCGATCAGTCGGCTGGCTGGCACCCGATTGACCTCGGCACTCGTCAGTGGCCAAAGTTTGAGCGTCTGCATCCGGCCCGCCAGCGAGTCGGCGACCTCTGCCGTCGTGAAGACGTTGGACGACCCCGTCAGGACAAACTGTCCTTTTCGGCGATTGCGATCGACGATCTTCTTGATGGCGAGAGCAAGCTTCGGAGACCTTTGAGCCTCGTCGATGATCACCAGTGCATCAGGCTGTTCTTCCGAAAGGCTCGTCAGCTGACCTTCAGGATCAGCCTCCATTGCCGCCAAGATCGCCGTATCGTCCAGTGTGATGAAACGACCTTGCTTAAACAGGTCCCGAACAAGGGTCGTTTTACCGACTTGGCGCGGTCCGACAAGGTTTACAACGCGTGCAGTTGCCAAAGCTTCCTTCAGTTCAGGCGTCAGATGTCGTGGAAGGTATTCATCGATTTCACTCATTTCACGAGATGCCTATCAGCCGTCTCACGAAATGTCCATTAGAACTTTCACAGTATGCTCCATAGGGGCTTCACCAAACACCCATCACTCTCATCACGCAACACCAAGCCCTGCATCGTCGAGCAGTTCCCGCTCTGGTAAATCTGCAAGGCTCTCCAAGTCGAACGCGACAAGGAACTGCTCAGTCGTGACATAGGTATAGGGTGCACCGCGGCGAGGGGACCGTGGCCCGGTCCCGATCAGCCCGCGCGCATGCAGCCGACCGATCAGGTCACGGCTGATCTCCTTGCCGAAGATGTCCTTCAGCCCGTCGCGCGTGATCGGTTGATGGTAGGCGATAGCGGCCAGCACCGCGACGTCGAACTCGTTCAGGGCAGCCATCGAGCGGGTTTTCCAAGCGACATGGCAAAGGTGTCGCGTCCACTGGATGCGCAACGCCTTGGCGCACGTCTCACGTGGCCAGCACACAGTCGTTGCGGCCGCGATCCGCCAGGCCTTCGATCAGCCCGACCGCGCATCCGCCGGGGAAACTTGGCGCCGCGTGGCAGACCGACTCCGCGCACGATGGCCCAAGCTCGCCGACCTCATGGACGAAAGCGAGCACGACGTCCTGGCCTACTTGGCCTTTCCACGGCAGCACCGCACCAAGTTACACAGCACAAACCCAATCGAGCGCCTGAACAAGGAAGTCAAACGCCGCGCCGACGTCGTGGGGATCTTCCCGAACGAGGCGTCCATCACGCGGCTGATCGGTGCTGTGCTCTTCGAGCAGAACGACGAATGGCAGACCGCCAGTCGCTACATGATGGTCGAGGCCTTCGCCGAAATCGACGCAGAGGAGACTGACCCCATTCTCAGCCTTTCAACTCAGGCCGCCTGATCATGACCTCAGGCCATCTGGGAAATTACACCAGCTTGACGGACGTGACCATGAGGTGAAATTTTCCGCGTTTTGCGCAGCAGGAAATTGAGCAGCACATCGACAGGCGCATCGATCGGTCGGCCCTTCGGCTGGAACCGATCTTCCCACTCTATTGCTGGGACGGTCAGCTTGCGCGCATTCTGGCTCAGGTTATGGTCGATAATCGCGAGCGTGATGCAGCGTCCAAGATCCGCGACGCTGAGCCGTGCGCGCTCGTCCGAGCGCATAATCGCCCCGGTCCGCGATGGAAAGCCCAGTCTTCCCGGGCAAGGCGCGTAACGCGGTGTTCGCTTTCCCAAGCAGGCGTTCGACGACTCCACCTCGGTGCACGGTGCACGGTGCACGGGGCAGGGGGCATGCGCGCATCGGGCTTCCCATCCGAACGCCTGGCCCGTTGGCTCGATGGAATGGACGCCGCCGCGTTGGCAGCGATGCGGCATCTCGACGGCATTGAAGCCTGGGCTGCGCGGGCGGAAAACGTCATGGCGCAACTTTCAGGCCTTACGCCGTCAGCCTTGCGAGTAATATTCACCGAATGGCCTCTGGTCTCGGCACCCATGGCGCAAGACCTGTCAAACGCCAGTCGAGCCGCCGTTCAGCGCAATCTTACGTGGATGGAGGCTCAGGGGTTGATCCGCGAAATGACAGGACAAGGACGGTTCCGAATGTGGTCTGTCAAAAGCTGAAGGACGATTTGTGGAGGAGCGCTTTTCGGGGCAGGGCCAGCGACAGGGCCAGCAACGGCTCGGCGGCATGCCCTGTCGCACTCCATGCTGACGATATGATGGCGCCAGTATCGCGCCGGCGCGTTTGGTGACGAGACGGCACGGCCAGCCAACCCGGGGCAACCCTCGTCGGCAAAATGCCGGACGAGAGGCCACAGGCCCGGTCGGCTCGCCAGGCGACCATTGCGTCTAGGTTCCAGAAGCAGGAGCACGCCACATGAACCAGGTCGGGACCAACGCGAGCAGGAATATACCGCATACGATCAAGAAGCCGTCCTGAAAGGCCGCGTTCGAGGACTGGATCATCACGGTCTGTCCCAGGAACGATGCCGCGGCGGGCAAAAGCTGAGAGTCGGGAAGTCCCGAGACGTGCAGGAAGCCGGCGACCTCGCGCAGGAGTTCCATCGTCGTGGCGTTGTCGCTGGTCTGGGTCGCGGCAAAGGCATCGGCGTGCATGATTGTGCGCCGCTCGATGAACACGGTCAGAAGGTTCACCCCGAAGGCGCCGCCAAGCTGCCGGATGAAGTTCGACGCGCCCGAACCCTGACCGAGAAGGTCCGGCGGCAGAACCTTGAGCGCTCCCGACGAAATGGCGGGGAACACGAGACCCAGCCCCACGCGCGAGAGGATCGTCCACCAGGCGAGCGTCCAGAAGGCCGTATGGACATTTACAGCTGCCATCAGCCAGGAGGACCCGGCAAAGACCGCCATGCCGATGCCGATCATGATCGGCGCAGGCACCTTGTCGGACAATCGCCCGGCGATGGGAAAGACCAGCAGCATCGCAAAGCCCGAAGGCATCAGAAGAAGGCCGGCCTGCGTGGGCGTCATCCCCTGGATCTGCTGCACGAAGACCGGAAGCAGATAGGTAGAGCCGAACAGCCCAGCCCCCATGATAAAGGCAACGACCGAGGCCGAGGAGAAGGCGAAATTCGCGAAAAGCCGCATGTCGAGCATAGGCTTGGAGGTGCTCATCTCCCAGGCGACGAAGGCGATGGCCGAAACAGCGGAAATCGTGAAACCCGACAGGATGATGTTGGACTCCCATCCAAGCCGCTGCGCGTTCGACAGCGTGCTGAGCAGTACGGCAAGAAAGACCGACAGGATCGCCACCCCGATAAAGTCGAAAGCCGGAATCGGCCCGCTTTCTTCGCGACCGGGCAGGAACAGGTTCGACATAAGGATGGCGACACCGGCGAAGGGCAGGCCCAGGTAGAAGACGAAGCGCCAGTCGAAGGCATCCATGAGCACGCCGCCGATCCAGGGGCCCAGAGCCGGAGCCAGCACGACGCCAACGCCATAGATCCCCATGGCCGCGCCGCGTTTGTCGGGCGGAAAGACCTTGAACAGCATGATCATGGCCAGTGGCTGCACGATCCCCGCCGCCGCCCCCTGCACCACGCGGGCCAGCGTCAGCACGGTCTCGTTCGGCGCGAGGCCCCCAAGAACCGAACCCGCAAGGAACACGCCCATTGCGGCGTTCATCGTCAGCCGCATCCCGAAGGCGCGGTTGGTCCAGTCCGCCAGCAGCATCGTGGCGGTCATGGCCGCCAGAAATCCGGTCGAGATCCATTGTGCCTGCACCGCGCTGATGCCGAAAGCCCCCATCACCGCCGGGATGGCGACGTTCACGATCGTCGTGGACAATACGACCGAAATGGTCGAGACCATGATCGTGCCGGTTGCCAACCACTTGTAGGCCGGGCCGTAACGCTCGAAATATCGGTCAATCTGTGACATCGACGGAAACCTCGACCATCATGCCGGGCCTGAGTTCGGTGCCTTCGGCGTCGATCGACACGCGGATCGGCAGGCGCTGGGTCACTTTCGTGAAATTGCCCGAGGGGTTGGGGCTGGGCAGTAGCGCAAGCTGACTGGTCGCCGCCCCGCCCATGCCGATCACCTCGCCCTCAAACGTCAGGCCCGAAAAGGCGTCGACGGTGATGCTCGCCGTCGATCCAACGTGGATCCTGTCATAATCGGTCTCCTTGACATTTGCGTCGATCCAGACGTCATCCGGCTCGTGGTACATCGCAATGCGCGTCCCCGGCGTCACATATTCGCCGACATCGACAAAGGTCCCGTCGACGATGCCGTCGAACTGGGCCACGATCGTGCGATGCGCGAGGTCGATTTCCTTCAGGCTGCGGTCGGCCTCGGTGCCCGCACGTCCGGCAAGAACGGACGCAATCTGGGACTCCAGCACATTCAACTGCTCTCCGTCGGCCTCGACGATGGCCAGACTGGCCCGCGCGCTTTCGATCGCCGCGAAAGCGGCACGCTCCTGCTGGGCGGCGGTGTCCAGTGCCGCCCGGGACTCGTCGAGGGTTTGCTGCGACGTGATGTTCTGCTCGGCAAGCTTGATCGCCCTCTCGTGACGGGTCCGGGCGTTCGTCAATACGGCGAGCGATGCCTCATGGTTTGCATCTGCGGCAGCTATGCCGGCCAGGGCCGCGTCCCGTCGCGCGGAGAGCTGTTTCTTGAGCAACACCTTGCGTGCCCGAAGCTCTGCCAGTTGCGCTTCGGTTGCGGCAAGCCTCGACAGGACGGCATCAAGCTGTGGCTGCGAATATGCGCGGTCGATTGCGGCGACAAGATCGCCTTTTTCGACGGTGTCCCCGACGAGCACCGGCATCGCCGTGATCCGTCCGGCGACCTCGCTGGATACGGTGACGACCTTGGCTGCGATCCGCGCGTCGTTGATATGCACCTGCGTGAACCGCGCGGCCAGCCACGGGGCGGCCTGCCAAACGGAAACGGCGACTACGGCGCCGATCACGATCAGTCGGGTCCATCTTGTGCGGCGGCGCCTGGGCGGGGGCGGCGGTGCCGGTTTGTCCGCGGCAGCCTCGTCCGTAATCGCTGCCTCCGCCTTTATGTCATCCATTTTGACCACTGTTCAAAATCTCCAATCTGGCCGCGATGCGGCTCAGAACTTTTGTTGCAACGCGCAGATCCTGCCGGGAAATGCCTTCAAGAATTTTTGCCCGGCTCGCCGCCGAAATCTCTTCCATCCTGACGATGAGAGGGCTCGCAGCCTTTGTCAGGTGGAGTGTCTTGGCCCGCCTGTCCTTGGCGGAAGGTCGGCGTTCGATCAGACCCGCGCCTTCAAGCCCGTCCAGCAGGCGGACCAGCGTCGCCGCCTCGATCCCCAGGCTGTGCGCCAGTTCGACCTGCGTCACCTCTTCATGCCGCGAAAGCTCGAACAGCACGTTCCACCTTGCCTGGGACAGGTCGAGATCGCGGAACCGGAGGTCAAGATACCGCCTCCATATGCGTGACGCCGCCGCCATGGAACGTGCGAAAGCCTCCAGAGGCTCGGTCTTGTCGGAGTCGGTCTGCATCGTTTTCGCTTTTCATCAGCTTGCAAATAGTTGCAAGCCTAATTAGTATGGCATCACTTATCTTGCAAGTGCCATTCCTGTCCCGGAGACCCGCCGATGTATGCCAAGATTCTGTTGTGTTTCGATGGCTCGCGCGAGGGGCGGCTGGCGCTGCGCGAAGGGGCGCGGCTTGCGCAAGTCACAGGTGCCGGGGTGATCCTGCTGGCGGTGGTCGAGACGGGCGCGGGCAACGCGCTGGCGCAGGGTGCGGATTCCGGCGCGCTTGCCCACCAGCAAGCCGATTTCAAGGAGATCCTCGACGAAGGTCGCCAAAGGCTTTCCGCCATGGGGCTGGCACCTGAGGTCCGCATGGAGTTCGGCGATCCTGTCGCGAAAATAACAAGTGTCGCTACCGAAACCGGGGCCGATCTGGTCGTCGTCGGGCATCACCAGCAAGGCATCTGGACGCGCTGGATGAGCCGATCGGTCGCTGCCGGGCTGGGCGACTCGCTAAAATGCAGCCTTCTTCTGGCACAAAAGGTCGTCGAGGATTCAGAGCTTTTCCGCAACGGCTGAAGAAGTGTAGCCAGGAAGCGGTTACGCGGGGTTACCGCAGGAAGTCGCGGAACCGTCGCAAGGCGTAGGCGAACATCGCTGACCCGATCACCGCCAGCGCCAGCAGTTGCGGCCAGACCACCGCGAGCCCCGCACCACGAAACAACACCGCCTGTGCAAGCGCGATGAAATGAGTGTTGGGCGCCGCCAGCATGACGTATTGCACCACCTCGGGCATCGATTCCCGCGGCGTCATGCCACCCGACAGGATTTCCAGCGGCAGCAGCACCAGAAGCAGCAGCATGGCGAATTGCGGCATCGAGCCCGAGATCGTTGCCAAGAGGATTCCCAGCGAGGTGGCGGCGAACAGGTGCAGCGCCGCACCCACCAGAAACAGCGTCACCGATCCCGCCACCGGCACCCCCAGAACCCCTTGCACCATGAAGATCAGCGACAGCCCCGCCGCCACCAGCACCACACCGCCCATGCTGAGCACCTTGCTGGTCATGATCTCGGCCGCGCTGACGGGCATGACCAGCAGGTGCTCGACGGTGCCGTGCTCACGCTCGCGGATAAGCGCAGCCCCCGACAGGATGATCGACAGCATGGTCACGGCGCTGATCACCGCCGTCAGCGCGCCGAACCAGCCCGGGTCCAGCGCCGGGTTGAAGCGGGCGCGCAGCGCAAGATCGACCGGCACAACGGCCTCCTGCCCGGTCCAGCCGGTGATTTCCTGATCGACGATCGCCTGGACATAGCCCGCGCCGGTGAAAGCCTGGCTGACCCGTGTCGCATCGACGTTGAGCTGCAACTCGGGCCGGGCTCCCGCCACGAGGTCGCTCTGGAAATCCGGCGGGATGACCAGCGAGAATGTGTCGATCCCAGCATCCATGCGCGCATCCATCTCGGCCATGTCGATGTGGTCGGGCGTCACGAAATAGGGCGGAAGGAACGCATCCGCAATCCGCCGCGACAGGGGCGAGGCATCCTCATCCACGATGCCGATCGTGGCGCGGTTCAGCGTCTCGGGCATGGCGGTGGCGTGCGAGTAGATGTCCAGGGTGAAGGCATAGAACACCAGCGCCAGGAGCAGCGGATCGCGCAACAGCCCGCGAAGCTCCTTGACCGCTAGGTACAGCACATGTTTGGGGCGCATCGCTCAGGCCTCCTGCTTGCGCACGAAGATCGTCCCGAGCGCCACAAGCACCGGCACCGGCAGCAGCATCGGCAGGAAGGATGCGGCCAGATCGCCGAAACCCAGCGCCTTGGCAAAGACCCCGCGCGAGATGGTGACGAAATGGCTCGTCGGGAAAACCTCGCCGATCACGCGACCCATGCCTTCCAGTGACGAGACCGGGTCGATGATGCCGCCATACTGAGTGGCCGGGATCAGGGTGGCCAGCGCGGTAAAGAACAGCGCCGCGACCTGGCTGCGGGTGAAGGCCGAGATCAGCAGGCCCAGCCCCGTGGACAGGATGACATAGACCAGAGCCCCCGCCGAAAGCGCCAGAAGGCTGCCTTTGACCGGCACTCCGAAGACAAACACCGCCAGCGCCAGCAGCAGCAGGAAGTTGATAAAGCCCAGCACAACGTAGGGCACTTGCTTGCCCAGCAGGAATTCCAGCCGCAGGGCCGGGGTGACATAGAGGTTCACGATGGAGCCGGTCTCTTTTTCGCGCGCGACGGACAGGACCGCGAGCATCGCCGGGATCAGCATCAGCAGGAGCGGGATCACCGCAGGCACCATGGCCGCCAGGCTTTCGACATCGGGGTTGTAGCGATAGCGCATTTCCAGGCTGTAGCTGCCGGCGACCGCGTCATCGCCATAGATTTGGCGCAATTGATCAGTCAGCCAGTGAACGTGCATTCCCTGGACATAGCCGCGCACCGTGTCCGCACGCATCGGCATGGCGCCATCGAACCAGGCCCCGATCTCAACGGGGCGTCCGCGTTCGACATCTGCCGCGAAACCCGGCGGGATTTCCAGCGCCAGGCTGATTTCGCCCGCGCGCATCCGCCGGTCGATGTCGGCATGGTCGACGAGAGGTGGCTGTTCGTCGAAGTAGCGCGACCCGGCCAGGTCGTTGACATAGGACTGGCTGGCGATGGTCTGGTCAAAGTCGAGCACCGCGAACCTGAGATCCTCGACATCCATCGAAATGCCGTATCCCAGCACGATCATCAGAATCACGCTGCCGACACTTGCCAGCGTCAGGCGGATCGGATCGCGGCGCAGTTCCAACGACTCGCGCCAGGAAAAACTCAGGAGCCGGGCAAGGCTGAACTGTCTGCGTCGCCGCTGTGGCGCAGATGAAACCTCGGCGCCGAGATCCACCCGATGCGTGGCCGCAGGCTTGCCGCTCTCGCTTTGCGCAAGTTCCAGGTGATGGATGAAGGCATCGTCCAGCGTCGCCGCGCCTGCGCCTTCGCGGACGGCTTCGGGCGTGTCGCTGACAAGCACGCGGCCTTCGTGCATCAGCGAAATCCTGTCGCAGCGCGTGGCCTCGGACATGTAGTGGGTGGAGATGAAGATCGTCACACCGTCTTTTCGGGACAGGTCCACGAGCGCTTGCCAGAAGTTGTCGCGCGCCACCGGATCGACGCCTGAGGTTGGCTCGTCCAGGATCAGCACCTCCGGGCGGTGAATCAGCGCCACGGCCAGCGACAGCCTCTGACGGATTCCCAGCGGCAGTCGCAGTGGCAAGCTGTCGAGAACCTCCTCAAGATCGAACCGTTGCGCAAGCTCGGCGATACGGGGCGCGATCTCGGCGGATGCCATGTCGAAAAGCCGTGCGTGAAGATCGAGGTTCTGACGAACCGTTAGTTCGGAATACAGCGAGAAGGATTGCGTCATGTAGCCGATGCGCTTGCGCGTGGCCATGTCGCGTGCATCGACCGTTCGCCCGTCGATCCGCGTGGTTCCTTCGGCAGGTTCCACCAGCCCGGTCAACGCCTTCATCGTTGTCGTCTTGCCGCATCCGTTTGACCCGAGAAAGCCGAATATCTCTCCTTTTCCGATGCGAAAGCTCACGTTTTTGACCGCGGTGAAGTCTCCGAATCGGACCGTCAGGTTTTCGGCCTCGACGATGTAGCCGTCGCGAGCTGCGGGGTCACGTGGCGGGACGGTCAGATCGTGGTGCCGGGCGCGCATTTCCACGGGAAGAAGTGCTATGAAAGCCTCGTCAAGGTCGGCGGCACCGGTGCGGTTCAGGATCTCTTCGGGGCTGCCAGCGGCAAGCACGCTGCCGTTATCCATGGCGACCAAATGATCGAACTCGGCGGCCTCCTCCAGATAGGCACTGGCGACGATCAGACTCATGTCCGGTCGCGTCGCGCGGAGACGCGCGATCAGAGCCCAGAATTCACGCCGCGACAGCGGATCGACGCCCGTTGTCGGCTCGTCCAGGATCAGCAGATCGGGGTCGTGGATCAGCGCGCAGCACAGGCCCAGCTTCTGTTTCATGCCACCCGAGAGCTTGGCTGCCGGGCGGTCGACAAAGGGCGCGAGGCCTGTCGCCTCCAGCAGATCGGCGATCCGCCTGTCGCGCTCGTCCTGGCTCTCGCCGAAAAGCCGGCCGAAGAAGTCCACATTCTCCCGCACCGAGAGCGTGGGATAAAGATTGCGCCCCAGCCCCTGCGGCATATAGGCAATCCGCGGGCAGATCCGGGCACGGTGGCCCGCGCGGCGCATGTCGCCGCCCAGCACGTCAAGCCGCCCCGTCTGCATCTTCTTCGCCCCGGCGATCAGCGCCAGAAGGCTGGATTTGCCCACCCCGTCGGGTCCGATCAGGCCGACGATGCAGCCCGCCGGCAGGTCGATCGACACATCGTCGAGGGCCCTGACCTTGCCATAGAGAAGCGTGAGCCCCTCCGCCCGCACCACAGGCTGGGAAGCCGTCATTCCAGCACCCTTCCGTCAGCGGCCTCCGGCCAGGGGAGCGCGGGATCCAGCCGCACCCAGGCAACGCCGGGCAGACCGGTCTTGATGTAGTCGAGGTATTTCTCCAGCAGCGCCGGCGCGATCCGAGCGCGGACCCGGAACATCAGCTTCTCGCGCTCGATCTCGGTCTCGACCGTTTTCGGAGTGAACTGTGCCACGTCTGACACAAAGGAGACCTCGGCGGGAATAACGATGTCCGGAGCGGCATCCATGATCAGGCGAACCTCGGCCCCGGGTCCGGCACGCCCAGCTGCGGCGGTCTGCAGGAAGAACGTCATGTACACGTCGTTGAGATCGATCATGTTGATCACGCGCCCGCCGGCACCTATCACTTCGCCCGCCTGTGCAACGATGTACTGCACCCGTCCTGGCCGGGGCGCCTTCAGTGTGCTGTCCTCGATCTGTACGTCGATTACTTCGATCGTCGCCGTTGCCGCCGCTACCGCTGCCTCGGCCCCGACCACTGCCGCTTCGGCCGCGGACACCCCGATCCGCGACGCCGCAAGCATCGCCTCGGCCGAGGCGACAGCGGCCTCGGCACCAAGCGCGTTCGAGCGGTCGATATCGAGTTGCCGCTCGGACGCGACACTGTTTCCCGCCAGCGCCTCCGAGCGGGCGAACTGGCGCTGCGCGGCATCGAGGGCCGATTTCTGCTGCGCCAGAACCGCTTCTGCCGCGCGGACTTCGGCCTGACGCTGCTGGATCGTCAGCCGCGCGTTCTCGACCGCGATCTCGGCACGGCGCAGTTCCGCCTCTGCCTGATGGCGGCTGGCTTTCAGCTGACGAATGTCAAGCGCGGCCAGCGGTTGCCCCGCCGCGACGAGTTGGCCCTCTCGTATCAGAATCGTTTCAATCCGTCCGGGAAGTTTCGAGGCCACATCAATTTCGACCGCTTCGACGCGTCCGTTGCCGCGCGCGAAGCCCTCGGGGACCGCGCCGTTGCCGTTGTCTTGCCAGACCAGGAAACCCAGTACCCCGCCGACCACGGCAATCGCTGTGAAGAGAAGAAATCTGGTGTTTGTCATACATTGCTCGATTGCTGTTATGGGCCGGATTTCGTGAAATTTTCGAACGATCACTTCACCATTAAACTTTCTGCACCTGATCTTGTAAATGCGTCGATCAGCCCTGCTTGAGTGGTCGGACTCATCTTGCCCTTCGGCGTCGCATTGGGACTTGCCCGTGCTCACATCGTGAACACTGTCTGATGGATTGACGACTTATCGCGTGTTGCCTGACGAAACCGGACGTTTCATTCCAATCTTCGAATGTTCCATGCTTTTAACAGGTTTCCGAAGAGCTCGGCAATGCGGCGCGGTTTCCCACCGCTGCTATCTCCAGGGTTTCGCGCCCGGTTCGCGTCCGGGTCGTATGGCCCACACCCAAACCCGGTCGGGGGCCGGCCTCTTCTGCAGATTGTCAGGCTGAAACCGGATCAGGAGCCCGCAACGGGTGCTGTTGGGTTCGTCCCGCTAGAGAACGACGTTGTCGACCAGCCCGAGTTTCCCGCACGCAAACTCATGAGACAGGCGCAAGAGCCCGAGAATGATGTCGATTTCCGCATTTTCTCTTGGCGCGTAGACCATGACCGCGGTTGAAGGGATTATGCCCGCCGCGGCCATCGGGTGTGGCTCTGCCCGGTCCAGTTCGGCGGTCTGCGGCACCGTACCCTCCGGCAGCATCATGTGCAGGCTTCCGTCTTCCGGCGGGTGTGGATATGGGCGAACTCATTACCGATCATGAAAGCCTCGCGGCAGCTGCTGCCGTGCCCATGTTTGAGGCACAACGCCTCGACACCCGGAACCGATATCCGCGATGGCTGGCGGGTGACAAAGGGAAAATCAAAGGCCCTGTCCTTGAATGCCCGATGGAATTCGGGCTCGGGATTTTGACTGATCTGCGTATGCGGAGCGCAGGGCGTGGTGACGGGCCCTGGCCCAATGCGTGGCGGTATCTTCAGCATGACAGTGTCTCCGAAAATCTGGTTATCCTTGGCCGGTCACAGCAGCTGTGTTGGCCAGCAGAAAATCGCGGACCGATTGCGGTTTTTGCCCGGTTGACGCCTCAACGTCGCTGGTCGTGACATCCAGGTACCCTTCGGCGATGGCCACGTCGAAGGACGAAAACACATCCGCCATGAATTCGGGCAGGCCATTCCCGACCGTTGCGGACATCAGAGCGTCACGGCTGATCGGGACATACGGGATTTCTTTCCCCGCAATCTCGGACAGGGTCGCGGCGATCTCGGTTTGCGCGACGGTTTCGGGCCCTGTGACATCGCGGACTGTCGACCCGGACTCGTCCAGAAGGGCGGCGGCGGCCCGCGCGCAATCGGCGCGTGTCACATAGCCCGCCTTGCCGTCGCCCGCCGCAGCGTAAAGCGCGCCCGCGCCGAGAGCCTGCTGCCCGTTCATCAGCAAGAGATCGGCATAGAGGCAGTTCCGCAGAATTGTATGAGGGATGCCGGTCTCGGTGATCAAGGTTTCGGTCTCGCGGTGATCTGCGGCAAATCCGATCGGGCTGTTTTCGTCCGGGTTGGTCAGGGAGGTGTAGACGATGTGCGACACACCGGCCTCCCTGGCGGCGGAGAGGGCGTTGCCATGCGCGGCGAGCCGGTTGCCCGGCTCGAGATCGTCGGTCGAGATGATCAGCAGCCGACCGCCGCCCTCAAAGGCCGTGCCGAGCGTGGCCGGGTCATTGAAATCACCGGCCCTGACGTCGCCCCCCCCGTTCCAGCAACGCGGCGAGCTTGTTCGGTGTGCGGGTGATTGCGACGATGGGTGCGGCCCCGCGCGCCTGGGGCCTGAGGGTGTCTTTGCAGACGATGAATTGGGGGCTGTTTGAATGCGCCAACTCGGCAAATGCGCGAGTGTGCAAGCTTTGAGGAAGGCAAGACATGTGACACAGCGCGTTCGATATCACGATTTGGCATCAGGTGATTGGCATGAGGCAAAGTAAAGTTGCCGATGTGCTGAGCGGAGCCAAGGCGGTCTTTCTGAGGTGTGGCTTCGAAGGAGCCAGCGTCGATGTGATTACCGAGGAATCCAAGGTGTCTAAAGCGACGCTTTACGCCCACTTTCCCGGCAAAAACATGCTCTTTCTAAGCGTTGTGCAGGCTGGATGTGACAGGCCTTCGGCCGGGATTTCCCGACCGCTTTCAGGCGACAATGCACCGCGAGCCGTCCTGGAGGAGCTCTCACGGCGCATGATCGAGTTGGTCTTGGATGATGGCTGGATTTGTCTCTTGCGCACCTGCATCGGCGCGGTTGCGGCACTGCCCGAGGCGGGCGAAATATATGGACGCGGGTCCCAAGCGGGCCACCAGAATTGTCGGGTAAGTCTTTCAAGGCCTCCATGAAGCGGGGTCATTGAAAGTTCACGACGCTTAAAGCGCCGCAAGTCAGTTTATCCATCTGTCTGTTTCCGGCGACATCATGCCGCGAATGTTAGCCGTCGGCCAGCCGATCGATGCGGTGGAGCATTCCAAGAGGGCGGTTGACGCGTTTCCAGAGATATATTCGGCGGTTATTAGCTTGGAGTGAAGGAGCCAACTACCCGCTTGCAGATGCTAACATGGAGGCTGCGGTATCCCTGCTCAGAGCAGATCTGACCGAACGCTTGACGCAGGTGCCTATGCAGTCTATCCGTCGCCGGAACTTAACCGACCGGACGGTACAGAGATGACGATGCGGAAGCACTCGGCGGAACCAAGAAACGCGTCTCTGAAAATTCTCGAGGCGGCGCGCGCGATCGCCGCGCGTGAGGGAGCGGGAAAGATAACTATCGAGGCGGTCGCAAAAGAAGCGGGCCTCAGCAAGGGCGGAGTGCTCTACAACTTTCCGACGAAGAAGGCTCTGCTTTCCGGCCTGTTGGATCAGATGTTAGCGGCGCACCGGGAGTCATTGGCAAAAGTCCCGGAGCGGCAGCCGGCACGCACTCTACGTGGACATCTCGAAACGGTCCTGCAATCGCAAGACCTGGACGATGATCTGTCCATGGCGATACTCGCGGCTGCTGCATCGGATCCGCGGCTGCTCGATCCGCTCCGGACTGAACTGACTTGTGACCTTGAGCGTATCCTGTCCGATGCGAAGGGCTCTCCGGATGCGATGATTGCGGTCCTGGCGATCCAGGGGCTGCGGTTCCAAATGCTTCTGAACCTTCCGGACGGCGGCGCGGATATTAGAGAAGGCGTCATCGAACGACTAAGGACAATAATCGATGAACTCGAATAGTAAGAACCGAAATTGGAAGCGGATTGCTTCAGTCATTGTGCTGGTGGCTACGGCGGCCCTGGCTGTGCCGTTCCTTCCGGTGGCCGTGACCGATGTATTTGCCCAAACGGAAATGTATGGCGGCGAATCGGATCCCGACGCGACCGAAGCACCGCAATATGATCGACCGGTCACGGTCGAAGTGACCCGTGCACTCAGCCGCGTCATCAATCAATCCCGCGCGGTTGCTGGCCGTGTCGAACCTGCCCGCACGGTGGACATTGCGTTTCAGGTGCCAGGGCAGATCATTTCGCTTTACGTCGAGCCGGGCGACAGAATTGGCGAGGGCGACGTGATTGCGGAACTCGATCAAGCCGATTTCGACCTTGCCGTAGACCGGGCTCAGGCCTCCTTTGACCTTGCGAAATCCGAGTTTGAGCGCGCGAATAGTCTCGCCGAGCGAGGGGTCGCAGCCGATGCGCGCCTCGATACGGCGCGGGCCCAGTTCGCACAGGCAGACGTTGCGCTTCGCGAGGCCAGGCGGCGCTTGTCCCAGACCCGGATCGTAGCGCCATTCGACGCGATCGTAGCGCGTACCTTCGTTGAAGAATACGTCAACGTCACTTCGGCCGCGCCCGTCGCGCGCCTGCAAGATGTCAGCGAGACGCGGATCATGATTTCACTGCCTGAAGAACTTGCAGCTATTGCGCGTTCGGCGCCCGACGGCTTCGACATCGTTTCGAGTTTTCCCGCAGTTCCGGGTTACACCGCGCCGCTTGTCCTTCGCTCGTTTGCGACCGATGCGGATCCGACGGCGCAGACCTATGATGTGGAATTTGCAATCACTGGTGATATCGATCCCCGCCTCTTGCCCGGCATGACGGCGGAAGTGCGCATCTCCATTGCAGCCGAAGGAGATCACCAGCAATCGGTCATCGTGCCGGTTTCGGCAGTGGATACGACAAGTCGAACCGAGCCGTCCATCTGGATCTATGAAGACCAGTCCGGCCAGGTCGCGCGAAGGACGGTCCGGTTGGGTCTTCCGATCAATGACGAGATCGTCGTTCTGGACGGCCTGAAGGGCGACGAGTTGGTCGTTTCCGGCGGTTGGTGGCGACTCAGGGACAATCAGACAGTGACGGTTTCGGGTCACTGATCCCCCGTATTCTTTTGGCAGGACCCGGATAGGCCCATGGCACTCAGTATCTCACGCGCGAGCATCAAGCGTCCTGTGGCGGTTTGGCTCGCCATCATCTTCTGCCTTGTCGGCGGCTATTGGGGGCTGAACACGGTGGGTCGCCTCGAAGACCCCAGCTTCACCCTCAAGACGGCGCTGGTCTTTGTGCCCTATCCCGGCGCCACGGCCGTAGAGGTCGAAGAAGAGGTCGCAGACGTCGTCGAGAACGCGCTTCAGCAGATGAAGCAGCTCGACCGGGTGGAATCGAAGTCGATGCCGGGCATGGCCCAGATCACCGTCGAGATCGAAATGACCTATGGTCCGGACGAGATCCCGCAGGTCTGGGACGAGATGCGCCGCCGCATCAGCGACGTGGAAGGGGACCTTCCCGCAGGCGCGCAACCGCCCATCATCAACGACGATTTCGGTGACGTTTACGGCATGTTCTATGCGGTGACGAGCGAGGGCCTGAGCCCATCGGACCAGCGCGATCTGGCAACGACACTGCGGCTCGGGCTGGTCACAGTCGATGGCGTTGCCAAAGTCGAGGTTCAGGGTCTTGCCGAAGAGGTGATCAACATCTCGATCCCGTCGTCGCGTCTTACGGAACTGGGTTTCCCGCCGAACCAGATCCTGGGCATTCTCGCCGACGAAAACCAGGTGTTTTCCAACGGCGAGATAACCGAGGGCCCGGCCCGGGTCAGCCTGTCGGTCCCACCGGGCTATGTCAGCCCCGAAGGGATCGGGGAGCTTCGGCTCGGCGTGGCGGGAAAGGTCGGACAGGTGGCGGTTTACGATATCGCCCATGTGACCCGCGAGGAGGCCGAACAGCCCAGCCAGGTCATTCGCCAGAACGGAGCCTCGGCCTTTACCCTCGGCGTTTCGGCCCTGACAGACCGCAACGTGGTTGAGGTCGGCAAGGCGGTCTCTGCCCGGCTGGAGCGGCTCAAGGCCGCGCTGCCGGAGGGGGTCGAGGTCATTCCGATCTACGAACAGCACGCGGTCGTGGACGAGGCGGTTTCGAGCTTCCTCGTCAGTCTGGGACAGTCGGTCGGTATTGTCGTCGCCGCTCTGATGCTGACCATGGGCTGGCGCGCGGGCCTTGTGGTGGGCGCGACGCTCGGACTGACCGTCTTTTCGACGCTTTTCTTCATGTCGGTCTTTGGCATCGCGATGGAACGGATCAGCCTCGGCGCCCTGATTATCGCCATGGGGATGCTGGTCGACAATGCCATCGTCATCACCGAGGGCATGGTGATCGGTGTGGCGCGCGGCAAGTCCGCTGAAAATGCCGCCGCCGAGACGGAAACCGCCACGTCGATCCCGCTGCTCGGCGCGACAGTTATCGGGATCATGGCCTTTTCCGGCATCGGGCTGTCGCCCGACGCGACCGGCGAGTTCCTGTTCTCGCTCTTTGCGGTGATCGCGATCTCGCTGCTGATGAGCTGGGCGCTCGCCGTCACCGTCACGCCCTATCTTGGCAAGCTGCTGCTTCGAGCGCCCAAAGAGGCCTCGGACGATCCGTACAAGGGCCCGTTTTACGGGATGTACCGCGGGTTTCTCTGGCTGGCTCTGCGTAGCCGGGTACTGGTCGTCCTGATAATCGTGGGAATTACCGTCTGGTCTGTCATGGCCTTCGGACAGGTCAAGCAGGCCTTTTTCCCCGCTTCGAACACCCCGATCTTTTACGTCGAGGTTCAGATGCCGCAGGGGACCGACATCAACGTCACCGACGATGAGATGAAGCGGCTCGAACAGATGCTCCTGACGGAAGACAATGTGACGGATGTGACAACGCTTGTGGGGCGCGGCGCGAGCCGCTTCATGCTGACATACAATCCCGAACAGGCGGATCCCAGCTACGGTCAGCTTATCGTCCGGGTGGCCGACGCCGAGGCGATCCCGGCCATCGCGCGCCGGTTGAACCGGGATTTGCCCGCCGAATTCCCCCACGCTCTGATCCGTGTCGAAGAGATCGTGTTCGGACCGCCGGCCGGTGCCGATGTGGCGGTTCGGTTCTCCGGTCCCAATCCGGTCATCCTGCGTCAGCTCGCGGATGACGCGATGCGAATCTACGAGGATACCGGCACGATCACCAATCCGCGCACTGATTGGCGACAGCGGGAGATTCTCGTCGAACCTGTCGTCGATGAATCGCGTATGCGGCTGGCCGGTGCGACGCGCGGCGCGATCGCGGACACCATCCGCTACGGATCGTCCGGTTTGCGGGTTGGTGAGCTGCGCGAGGACGACGAGGTGATCCCGATCCATCTCCGCCTCCCCGAGAGCGAACGCGACGGGATTGACCGCCTTCGGGACCTGTCCGTGTGGTCCGATGGGGCGGGGTCTTACGTGCCCATGGCCAACCTCGTGGAAAGTTTCGAAACACGCATTGTCGAGGCGCTTGTCCACCGGCGCGACCGCGAGCGGACAATCAGCGCCCTTGGCGGTGCGCGCAGCGACCTGACTGCGGACGAAGCCTTTCGAAGTGTCCGGGCTGAGATCGAGGCAATCCCGCTTCCCGACGGGTACGCGATGGAATGGGGGGGCGAATATGAGAGTGCTCAGATGGCCCAGGAGAGCCTCGGCAAACAGCTTCCCCTGGGCTTTCTCGTGATGCTGACAATCTCGATCCTGATGTTCAACAAGGTCCGCCAGCCTTTGATCCTGTGGCTTGTCGTACCGATGTCCGTGACGGGCATGGTCCTGGGTCTGCTGTTCACGGGATTGCCGTTCACCTTCACGGCCCTGCTCGGCTTCCTGTCGCTCTCGGGCATGCTGATGAAGAACGCCATTGTTCTTGTTGAAGAGATCGACCTGCAACGCGCGGAGGGGGTTCCGGATTACAAGGCGGTTGTCGATGGGTCGGTCAGCCGCCTTCGCCCTGTGGTGCTTGCGGCCGGCACGACGATCTTCGGGATGATCCCCCTCTTGCCGGACGCCTTCTTCGCGTCAATGGCGGTGACCATCATGGGCGGTCTTGCATTTGCCTCGGTGCTGACGCTGGTCGCCGTGCCGGTGCTCTATGCGCTCCTCTTCCGTATTCGTCCGCAATAGAAATGGCACGAATTAACAACGAACCCGCATTCCCTAGCTGTCCCATCCCGGTCGATCACATAGACCCTCGCCGGTCTGCATTGTTCGTGGCAAGATCGATCCTGCGCGAGGTTCGGGACGGGGACATGACATGCTGATCTCTCATCACAAGCAGACGACGCTGACGCCGGCGCAGGAGGCTGTGGCGGTTTCCTTGCGCAAGACGCTGCTCCTGCCACTCGATGACCTGCTGGCCGTTGTCCGCGAGGTCCTCAATCCGAACGTCTCGCGCTCGGGGCTGGATCGATGCCTTCGTCGGCATGGCGTGGGCAATCTGCGCGACCTGAAGCCGGCCGCGCCGCGGCCCGCCCACAAGCCGTTCAAGGCCTACGAGCCCGGTTACCTGCATGTCGACGTCAAATACCTACCGCAGATGGCGGACGAAGACCGCCGCCGCTATCTTTTCGTGGCAATCGACCGCGCCACCCGCTGCGCTATTTTTGGGCTGCGCGCGTGACCATAACCTCTCAGCGGCGCTTCTTCCCAACGGGCTACGGCAAGGAGGTCACTGACCGCCTCTTCGGCCTGCGCCGTCGCGCCGCGACCGGGAATCATGATTTTGACCGTCTCTGCGCGGAGCTCGACATCGAGCATGCCGAACGGTGTGCTGCGCTCGGCATGGTTCATCTCCACTCCCCGGGATCGACCCGCAAGCCGACCCTCGGGGCAGACAGGGGATATGACGCCGCCGGGCCTGTCACTGATCTGCGACAGGCCTGCGTGACACCCCATGTCGCGCAAAAAGCGCGGTATTCGGCGATTGATGGGCGCACCACCCGGCACAAGGGCTATGCCCTGTCCCTGAAGCACCGAAAGCGGATCGAAGAGGCCTTCGTCTGGGCCAAGACCGTCGGCGGTATGGCCCAGACGATGTATCGCGGCGTCGAACGGGTGCGATCCCGCTTCTCCTGACAATGGCCGCCAACAATCTCGCCCGACTGCTCCGGTTGCTGGCCGCATGAAGCCGAAAGCAGGCATCAGGCGCACATGACCTTCGCGCCGACGACGCATTGCGTTCAGGGGGACATCCCAGACAAAGGGAAACCGTCCCTGTTCGGCGACTATTTCAGCACCCTGCTAAAGGACCACCGCTTAAGGAAAGGAATCTCTATGCCTGTAATCGTCCATCAAACCGGGAGAACAGTAAGCGGCGGTCCCACCCCACGTTGCTGCCCGTGGCTTCGGGTGCGAGGTGATACCCATCTCAAGATGGAGAGTGCGTTTCGCAATGTGCGCGACAAATTCGGTTCCCAGATCTCTGGGCGTTGAGGTCTACGCCTCTGGGCACCGTCGCTGGACCGATGCCGCCAAGGCGCAGGCGGTATCGGAGAGGCTGGAGTCGGGCAACACTGTCAATGCGGTGGCCGCGCGGTATGGCATC
>Ga0070728_10002760_pt1 | contig 20863 bp, 16 predicted proteins | sample tdDd471_FD_66723 | JGI IMG/M metagenome (GOLD analysis project Ga0070728, IMG submission 66723) | Marine sediment microbial communities from the Atlantic coast under amendment with organic carbon and nitrate - tdDd47.1 | ecosystem: Environmental > Aquatic > Marine > Coastal > Sediment | place... | reverse complement strand
TGTTAACGGCCTTAATGCTATTGCCGAAGAAATCCGCTCTGGTAAGTTCGAGTTTAAGACCTCTTTGGAAGACATCCATATGAACATCGAAGCGCGCCTGCGTGAGATGATTGGCGATGTGGCGGGTAAGCTTCACACAGCGCGCTCTCGCAACGATCAGGTCGCAACTGACTTTCGCATGTGGGTACGCGGGGGAATTGATGAACTGGTCAGTCTGATAGAATCCCTGCAAAGTGTTATTTCTGTGCTCACGAAAAAACACGCTGGCGACATTATGCCCGGTTTTACTCACTTACAAGCGGCTCAACCTATCACATTAGCGATGCATTTAGATGCGTACGCCCAAATGCTCCAGCGCGATAAAGGGCGTTTTGTTGACGCGCGAGCGCGGATGAACCAATGTCCCCTCGGTGCGGCAGCTCTGGCAGGAACCCCCTACCCGATTGACCGGGAATTTACGGCGCAAAAACTAGATTTTGAAGCACCTATGCCTAATACGCTGGATGCAGTCTCAGCGCGGGATTTTGCTAATGAGTTTTTGTTTACCTGCGCACAGTGTGGCTTGCACCTATCTAGGCTGGCTGAAGAGATTGTCCTTTGGGCAACGCCGCAATTTGGTTTCATCCAGCTTTCAGATAGCTGGAGCACGGGAAGCTCGATCATGCCACAAAAGAAAAACCCGGACGCCGCTGAGCTGGTACGCGGAAAAACCGGACGCTTAAATGGCAATTTAGTGCAAATGATGACCGTTCTTAAAGGCCTACCGCTAGCCTATAACAAGGATCTGCAAGAAGACAAAGAGTCTGTTTTTGATAGCTTTGATACATTATCGCTATGTCTACAGGCCATGAGCGGCATGTTGGAAAGTGCTACATTTAATGCGGACGCTATGCTTTCTTCAGCTGAAATGGGCTATACCACCGCTACAGCTCTAGCTGATTGGCTAGTCATGAACTTGGGCTTGCCGTTCCGCGATGCGCACCATGTTACGGGCGCGATTGTGAAGATGGCCGAGGATAAAGGATGCAAGCTAGATGAGCTGACGCTAGAAGATATGCAAGCCGTTAATCCCGATATTACCGATGAAATATATGGTGTGCTAAGCATTCGCAGTAAATCCAATGCGCCAGAAATAGGCAAAACCTAGTCATCTGGATCTAACGATTTTTCTGTACCAGCAGCATTATTGACGTCATAATCGTACATCGTCATTTCCTGAAAAACATCAATTACATCAGGGAGGTCTTTGCTTGAACCTAGTGCACTAAGCATCTTGCTATTTTGATGTTTCATACCAGTGAAACTATGCTCGTTAAGCGCATGTTCAAAATCATTCATAGCTCTTTGCTTAATGCTCAGAGAATCCAAGTCTAACGGCCTATCAACAAATTGAGAACACTCTTGCAGTTTTTCCTCTTTCGCATGATCAGATAAACATTTGATTTTCGCCCATTCTTCCGGCGCCAAATGGTTTATCAAATAATCTACAATCTCTTCCTTCGTAAACGGATATTCTCCCCCACATTTCGAGTTCTGATCCCGCCATATATGCAGATCGAGCATAAAATATCCTGGCTTAAAGGAAAAATCTCCTATTACCTCATCTCTTACATCAGTATCACCATAGTCTCGCATAAACTCACTTGGGGATAGAGTCTCTGCCGCAATTTTAAATGCGCTTGTCATTTTATCATACAAAATACTTCTAATTCGGCTTAACATTTCAGCCTCCTTATAATTTGCTCCGCGACAACAGATGAGGCTCGTATGATAGCACGCCCCATTATACATTTCAAAAGCTATTCAAATGTATGTTTGAGTCAGGGTTGGCGCTTTTAACCTCTCAACGCAGATTTCGTGACTTTGTTTTATGAAAACGGTATAATGATTGGGTAATAATAATTAAGGTAATAAGACCGTGGGTGAAGACCAAAATTCCAATAATCAGCAGCAAACTGATCTGCCTTTCTCTGACATGACACGCGCCGTGCAAATAACAATGGTGCCGTATCTGTATGAAAAAGCCTACAATGAGGCCAGTGGGAGTGAAGAAGAAAAGCGTCTTGAGGCAAAAGAAGAATTATATACAGCTCTGCGCGATACAGACTCTCTTTATGATGCAGAAGTCGCAATAGTCAATGTCGATGATACTACCGCAATTATCCTGTACGAAGAAGATAAACACCGCGCGACAGTGACTTTTGATATCACTCAAAATATGGGAGATAGATACGATAATGTCGTAAAATGTGCTCCTACAGAGCATGCTCTGGGAGGTGAAGTACACGGTGGCTTTTACGAAGATTTAATCGAACAACAGGATGACCCCAATTTTCCAGCGGACAATATGGTTGAACTCATAGAAGGAATACTACACGACAGTGCCAGCAAAAACGACGAAAAGCCCCTCGCTGTAGATTTCTCCGGGTTTTGCAGTGGCGGCGCTAAATCAGCTCTAGCCGCAGGGGAAATGATCAATAATGGCCTTTTTGATGACCCCCAAAATATACAATTAGAAAACATCTATACATTTGCCTCAGTTGGTTATGCCGATAAAACATCGGTTGGCTATACCGACAAAACTTTTGCAGAAAATTTAGAAGAACGTGTTGATCAACTTGGCGGTAAAATATGGCAAGTTCAGCGTCATGGCGACAACTTTTCAAACCTTATGACCTCTAAAGGCCCATTACTTGCACGCCCAATGGATTACGAGCAAGCCGGAACGCATGTTTATCTAGTCCCTGGCAAAGATAGTGCAGAACCACAGGCCCTCATTAATCCCACTCAGGAAGATATAGACAACCTCCCGGATGCCGAAGTTACAGGTATGGATGCACACAGACCAGAACCCTATGAACGCATTATCAGAAAACTTGATGGCGCTACAACAGCACCAGAAAACAGCTATGAAGACGTATGTGCCGTTCCTGATCGTAGCATTCAAGACAATATGCTAATGGGGTTGTAGCCTGCCCCAATTCCCGTCTCTTAATTTAGTTTATCCGGTGTTTGCACAACAATCTCAAGAGCGTGCTGGATGTTCACTGCAGCTTGCATTGCACCTTTCTTATGACCCAAAATATAAGCCGAAACATTTACTAAGTCAGCTCCAGCATGCGCCAAAGCATTACAGTTTTCAGCGTTAATCTCTCTACCATTGGCATTTACTAACAACGAAGACCCGAGCCCTTTGAACCAGCCAATGAGCGCCGGATCTGCGGCCATCTCAATATAGTCAGCTTCCAGCAATATAGCCTTTTGCGCCATATCTTTGCTCTTGGCGCATTTAAGGCCAATAATTGCATCTTCACCCAACGCTTTGCGCGCTTCGATAACCTCATCAAGATTGGAAAGCAAAATGCCATCGACGTCCAGTGCTGTTTCATTAAGCTGCCCATCTCCACTTAAAATCGCTATAAATCCCTGCGCTTTCGCGATAGCGGTCAGATCCGTAATACGCTCAATCGTTTGTGCGTTCCCCGATTCACATACGAATTCGACAACACACATATTCTTTTCATATCCAGAAGTGCGGTTTATAACCATAGCCACTTGCCGAATAGCCGTAATTACCGCTGGCATATCAGAAAAATCATCTATCCGGATATAAATCCCACATGGAGGGCTTCCGCTCTTGTCGCTGCTCATGGTTTGTGCTTTCCTTATCATTTAAAGTCACTAGCGGTGAAGATATGGCAGAGCCACTCTTAAAAATCAAGAATCTTAATGTTTCGTTCAAAATTTCGGGTAAAGAGCTTTTTGAGGCCGTTAAGGACGCGAGCTTTGATATAAATCGCGGGCAGACGGTTGCACTGGTGGGAGAGAGTGGCTCAGGCAAATCAGTGACAGCTCTTTCTATGATGCAGCTTCTCCCCTACCCCATGGCCAGCCATGATGATAAATCCTCAGTTGTTTTTGAGGGTGAAGAACTGATTGGCAAAGATGCCACTTTTATGCGGCGTTTACGTGGACGCAAGATCGGCATGATTTTTCAGGAGCCACAGACCGCGCTTAATCCTTTGCATACGGTAGAAAAACAAATCGGTGAAGTACTAAAACTCCATCAAGGAATGGATGATAAACGGGCTCGCGCGCGTGTATCCGAACTTTTGGAGCTTGTTGGCCTGCCACAACTCAAAGAACGATTGAATGCCTATCCGCATGAGCTATCTGGCGGGCAGCGTCAACGAGTTATGATTGCTATGGCCCTAGCCAATGACCCGGATTTGCTAATTGCCGATGAACCGACCACGGCGCTAGATGTAACTGTGCAGGCGCAAATATTAGAGCTTTTGCAGGATTTACAGCAAAAACTGGGCATGGCAATACTGATAATCACACACGATCTAAGCATTGTTGAGAAGATGGCTGATTATGTGTGCGTCATGCGTCACGGAGAGATCGTCGAACAAAAAGACGCTAAAGAGCTCTTCGCCAAACCGCAACATGAATATACAAAAATGCTGCTTAATACCATTCCGCAAGGAAGTGTTTCCGCGTTTGATAAAGATGCACCGGTTTTATTTGAAGGGAGTGGGGTTAAAGTCTATTTCCCCAAAGAACGCAACTTCATGGGCAAAGCTACGTCCTTTGTGAAAGCCGTTGAAAGCATTGACATCACCATTCGCCGCGGTGAGACTTTGGGCGTTGTTGGTGAGAGTGGTTCTGGCAAAAGCACGCTAGGCTACGCAGCACTGAGGCTTTTGGATGGTCAAGGCCAACTTCTATTTGATGGCACAGACATCTCGGCATTTAAGAAAAAGCAGATGCGCCCTTTGCGCTCACGCATGCAAATTGTATTTCAAGACCCGTTTAGCTCTCTTTCTCCGCGCATGAGCATTGCCCAAATTATTGAGGAAGGCTTGAAACTCCACCGCAAAGATTTAAACGCGAAGGAACGTGACGATTTAGTCGTGCGGGCTTTGAAAGATGTGCATATGGATCCTGAGACCCGCCACCGTTACCCACATGAATTTTCTGGCGGACAACGTCAACGCGTTGCTATTGCACGAGCTATGGTTTTGGCTCCCGAGCTAGTGGTTTTGGACGAACCAACCAGTGCCCTAGATGTTTCTGTGCAAGCGCAAATCGTTGATCTCTTGCGGGAACTCCAGCAAAAACATCAGCTCAGCTATATGTTCATCAGCCACGATTTACGCGTAGTACGCGCAATGAGCCACTCTTTAATCGTGATGAAAGACGGACACGTAGTTGAACATGGCAGCGCCGCGGAGATCTTCTCCAAACCACGCGAGGAATACACCAAAGCTTTGCTAGACGCAGCGATGAATTTGAAGGCGCGGAGTGCTTAAGAAATCTCTAAATAGCAGTAATACCATTTTTCCTTTGATTTCTGACGCCAGCCCTGTTAAACCCTTATGAACTTTTATAGGGTATCCTATATAAGCTAAACATATTTACCAATTAGAAAGAGGTGAGCACTGTGGTCAGTGTGAACGTTAGAGATAATAATGTCGATCAGGCTTTACGCGTTTTAAAGAAAAAAATGCAGCGTGAAGGTATCTTCCGTGAAATGAAGCTACGTCGTCATTACGAAAAACCATCTGAGAAAAAAGCACGCGAACAAGCTGAAGCTGTACGTCGTTGTCGCAAGATGGAACGTAAACGTCGCGATCGCGAAGGTTATTAGATCGATATAGGCTTTTTAGCCGAAGGATTTCTTTAACTGCCGACGCATTTTTACATGTGACGGCAGTTTTTTTGTCCGTGTTTTGGATATGTAATTTGAAAAACATTTGTGTTAAGGTGGCACTTAATTGCTGCTTTTTTAACGCCCGAACTCACAGCTAACAAAACTCTAGGGAAATCATGCCTTCTAAACTTTACATGAATAACCTCTCTTTATGCCTTACAAAAACATGTCTACTGACTTTATTAGGCATTAGCATTTTATGTGCCATCCCCCCGCTCGCAAAGGCACAATTCGAAATAACCGTTGATAACACGGAAGAAGAGCAAGAAAAAGAAGAATGGGAGCGCCATATATCATTGTCAGGGATTTTTGAAGCTAAATTCCCACAAGATTACAAATATAAAATATTCCCCTTCCGCTTTAACAAAGAAAAAATTGCCTTTAGCACAGAACTATTATCTTCACTTGATGGCAACAAAGCCTCCGAGAATAGAAGTATTATAATTCGCGCTGTACAAACCTTTGGTAACCCAATTTCGCTACGAAAAGCAAAAAAGCTCTTAAAACGAGAAGCTGAAAGATATGTCCGTTCAGCTAAGAAAACTGGAGGGACAGTCATAGATAATGAAGATATCGACTATCACAGCTTTCCAGGGAAAAATATATACATAACTTTTTACGAAAAGGGAGAAAAATTCGGCATCCGCATCCGTGTTTACATAACCGATTATTCTAAGGTGGAACAAGTTCTTACCGGCCCTGCAAAAGCTATGTTCTCATACCGTTCTGATGATTTTTTTAATACATTAAAACTCAATGACGGAATAACAACTCTTGATGAGCCATTGGAGTTCGCAAAAGGATGGAAGGAATACACAGCAAATAACAACACATTTACCGTTAAGCTTCCTCCAGTGAATGCCAATTATGTCCCTAAGCCCCCCCAGTTTGCAGGCACCCCAAAAAAAGAAGTAATGCGCACTATGTTCGTTGATCCAGTTGCAAACGAAAAAGTTTTCTATAAAGTTTATTCTTATAATCTTAATGAAAAACTTAATTACAAGTTGGCAAAGAAAATTTTATTTACTCAACATGTACAAAAATATGTTGATAATGCATCTATTAAAAACCTCAATACAAAAAGCACAATCAAAGATAAAATTAATATTATGAGTGCCACACTAATTATTACCCCCCCCAAAAACACTCCCTACATCTCCTCGTTAATGCTAAAAATGCATTATATAGGAAATATAGCCGTCGTTCAGGAAATCACTTCAAGCGCAAATCACGCGGCAAACGATTTTCCAAGTCTATTATTGAACAAAACACTAAAATTCCATCCAAGGAAATTTAAGGGTACCTCTTCACCTGATACTTCAAAAAGTAAGGATGCTAGAAAATAGCACACTTGTAAGAACGCACCCTTTTTAACTAAGGCTGCTTTGCCGTTAATCAAATAAAATCTTTGATTTGCGCATCCAGCCACATTCGTTCTTCGTTATCCAGATAGGAAAACAAGCGCTCTTTTACGCTTCTTGAATATTCTGAAAGCCACTTTTTCTCAGCATGCTCAAGCATATCCATCACAATTAATCTGGGATCAAAAGGCGCTAAGCTCACTGTTTCAAAACAGTAATGATTAGGCTTAGTGCTTTCTTGCACCAGCACCAGATTTTCGATACGAATACCATACGCCCCTTCTTTATAGTAACCTGGTTCATTGGATACGAGCATTCCTTGCTCAAATATTTTCTCTTCACGTGGGAAAATGCCCGTAACTTGCTCATGAACACATAGGTAGCACCCGACACCGTGCCCTGTACCATGCGCATAGTCCAGCCCAACTTCATGTAGTGATCTACGCGCCAAAGCATCGATTTGCGCTCCTGTTGTATCTTTAGGAAAAACCGCGCTAGCCACACCTATATGCCCTTTAAGAACGCGCGTATAATTTTCTTTCATTTCTTGAGTTGGAGTACCGATTGCTATAGTTCGAGTGATATCCGTTGTCCCCCAGCGATACTGCCCGCCACTATCGACCAACAAAAGCCCGTCACCTTTAATCTCACGGCAAGTCTTTTCATTGGCGCGATAATGCACCACAGCGCCATTATCTGCAAAACCTGCAATAGTAGCAAAGCTTGGCCCTATATATGCATCCCCTTCCCGGCGGAATTGTTCTAACCTTTCTTCAATGGAAAGTTCATCCATTTGTTCATTAGTGTTTTGATATTCATCAATCCATTTAAAGAACCGCACAAGCGCCACACCATCCTTAATATGAGCCTCCCGCACGGCATCACATTCAGCATTTGTCTTTACAGCCTTAGGAAAAACACATGGGTCTGGTGCATCAAAAATCTTAATCCCTGCTTCTTTTACAACTCGTTCAAACCATATAGGCACCGTGCTACGATCAAGCCAAAGCGTAGCATCTTCCTTACCCTGACCAAGTTTAATCAAACGACCTTTCAGCGCATCAAAACCGTATACACGCAACCGCTCTCCCAGTTTTTCTGTGATTTCGTTTGTAACTTTGACCGGATCAATGAACCAGTCCACGCTGCCATCTTCATACAACAGGACATAAGACAAACATAAAGGTGAGTAATCTATATCACTCCCGCGAACATTTAGGAGCCAGCATATTGAGTCTCCAGCGCTTAGCAAACACGCTGCAGCACCATCTCCTTTTATTTGCACAGCCAATTCATCGCATTTTTTTGCGGCTGTCCGGCCTGCTACATCATCAGGAAAAAGGCTAATCTTTCCTCGTGGGCGCTCCGGTTGGTCAAACCATAGTGCATCGATAAGATTTCGGATACATGGCACCAACGTAATGTTATTTTCCCCGCAGTGCTTCTCGATTTCTTCGATTTGTTTTGGCGTATAAAGCCAAACATCATAGCCAATACAGCTACCTTCGGGCGCATGCATCTTCAACCACTTCCCCACTGAAATTTTTGTACTATCCTCCAGCTCAAAAAGCGTAGTATCCACCTCCTCGCGCAATTGCAGAGTATAACGCCCGTCACTCATAACCACAGCATTTTCAGGCAAAATGACCGCACTGCCCGCGCTACCAGTAAAGCCGCTAATCCAGCTTAGGCGCTGTGCATAAGGAGCAAGAAACTCGCCCTGAAATTCGTCAGTACGTAAAATTATGTAACCATCCAATCCCTCATTAAAAATTTCTTTGCGTAAAGATGAGACTCTGTCTTGATATGAAGGGGTGTTTTCTGGCATTGTGTTGATCTCGCATTATAACTTTAAAAGACGAATATAACTTCCTATAACCAAAGGGGAACGTCAAGGCCATGAAAAAAACAGCACATATTATCGTTTTTGGTAATGAAAAAGGTGGATCAGGCAAATCAACATCTGCCATGCATACGGCTATTGCCCTTTTGCGGATGGGATACCGCGTTGGCACAATTGATCTGGATGCCCGACAAGGAACACTCACGCGCTATCTTAAGAAACGTTTTGATTACATTACCCGTCAAAATGAAAACCTTCCAAGCCCGGCTCATATGGCTATTGAGCGCAGCGTCCACGAAAGCGTCCGCCAGAATAATAATGAGGAAGAAGGCTTTTTGCTTATGGCCTTGGATGAGCTTAACCGGGTAAGCGACTTTATTGTTATTGATACCCCCGGCACAGACAGCTTCTTAAGCCGCCTAGCACATAGCTACGCCGATACGCTGGTTACACCAATGAATGACAGCTTTATCGATCTGGATCTGCTGGCCGATATCGACATGAAAAATCATGAGGTTAAAGGGCCCTCTATCTACTCTTCTATGGTCAATGCGCAGCGCAGAACGAAAAAAGAGCGCGATGGCACGGACATAGACTGGATTGTTATGCGCAATCGTATGACTCACCTAAATACCAATAATAATAAGGTTATCGCTAAACTTTTGGAGACAATCTCTCAACGTGCAAATTTCCGCATGGCTCCCGGTTTTGGAGAACGCGTAGTGTTCAAAGAAATGTTTCTTAAAGGGTTAACATTGCTTGATTTAAAAGAAGATCAGGCAGGCGGGCTTACATTGTCGCAAATCTCTGCGCGACAAGAAGTGCGTAACCTGATTATCGAGATCGCACCGGAAGCTGCCAAAGGCTATGCCAAGCCACCTTCACCAAAATCCAAAAAGGTTGCGTAGTAGAATCTACTGAACTTTAACCGCAAGCTCACGCTAATTATTGGTTTTGGAAATATTCGTATCTCCTTGCAATATTTTTAGAAATATGCGATTTCTCTACGCGGATTTAAACATTCATAACATAAAAAGGTTGATTAATGAGCTCAAACCCTAAGCCTGTTAGAAAAGCTGTCTTCCCCGTTGCGGGCCTTGGTACACGATTTTTACCCGCGACCAAAGTAATGCCAAAGGAGATGCTGCCAATCAATGACCGCCCTCTTATTCAGCACGTTTATGAAGAAGCACGCGATGCAGGGATTTGCGAATTTATCTTCGTGACAGGGCGTTACAAAAACATGCTTGAAGAGCATTTTGACTTCCAGCCTGAACTAGAACAAACACTTGAGGCACGCGGCAAAAATGACATGCTTGCGGCCGTGCGTGATTCAGAAATGCCTGCGGGTAAGTTGTTTACCACGCGCCAACCTAAACCACTAGGACTTGGCCACGCGGTATGGTGTGCGCATAAACTTGTTGGGGACGAACCTTTTGCGATTATGCTCCCAGATGACATTGTAAATTATGAGACTGGCTGCCTAGCGCAAATGATCGAGGCTTATAATGATTATGGTGGAAACATAGTTGCTGTCAAAGATGTGCCTCGTGAAGAGACCAACAAGTACGGTATTTTAGATATTGGCGAAGACAAAGGCGATACGGTATCCATCAATGGATTAGTTGAAAAGCCTAATCCCGAGGACGCGCCTTCCACTCTTTCGATCATCGGACGCTACATTTTACAGCCTGAAATTTTTGATCATCTAGCTGCTTTTGAACGCGGAGCAGGTAACGAGGTTCAACTTACCGATGCTATGGCCAAGTTGCTTGGCTCTCAAGCATTCCATGGTTTACGTTTTAAAGGTGAGCACTTTGACTGCGGTAGCCGCTTGGGCTTTATTGCTGCAAATCTGGCTTACGGGCTTAAAGACCCTGCCGTCAGCGAAGGTGTACGTGCCATTATCAAAGACCTGTAAATAATATTTAAAAGACGGAGAAATCTAATGAGCTACAGTTTCGCCCCCACTATCTTGCGTGAATACGACATCAGAGGACAAATCGGAAAAAACCTTTCGGAAAAAGATGCACACGCACTAGGCCGGGCTTATGGAACCTTTGTACAGGCAAAAGCTCCGGCTTTGGGCGACGTTCATACAATATGCGTAGGGTGTGACGGACGTTTAAGCTCTCCTTCTTTATCCAAAAGCTTATGTGAAGGCCTAAAAGAAACAGGTGTGCGGGTTATCAATGTTGGCTTGGGTCCTACTCCGATGCTCTATTTTTCTGTAAAGCACCTTAATGCAGATGCAGGGGTAATGGTAACTGGATCACATAACCCGTCTGATTATAACGGCTTTAAGATGACACTGAACGCAGAGCCTGTCTTTGGCGAAACCATTCAAGAGATAGGTAAACTCTCAGCCGATGGCGTTATTAAAGAAGGCGAAGGCTCAATTGAAACTCTGGACATCCAAGATGCTTATGTTGACCGCCTGATTGAGGATCTCGATCTAAAACGTGAATTAAACGTTGCTTGGGATGCAGGCAATGGCTCAGCCGGTGAAATATTGCGCAGGCTTACAGCTAAGATACCAGGAACGCACCACCTTCTCTTTGATGAAATTGACGGTAACTTCCCCAACCACCACCCAGACCCGACTGTAGATAAAAACCTCGTTGATCTGCAGGCTGTTGTTGCGCGCGAAAAATGTGATTTGGGAATTGCTTTTGATGGCGACGGTGATCGTATTGGCGTTGTTGATGAGAAAAATACCGTACTGCGTTGCGACCTCTTGATGACTCTCTATGCGCGCGAAGTACTAAACACCCATCCAGGCGCGGCCATTATCGGCGATGTGAAATGCTCACAGCTCATGTTCGATGAGATCGACAAAATGGGTGGTAAAGGCGTGATGTGGAAGACTGGCCACTCTTTGGTTAAAGACAAAATGCGCGAATTAAACTCTCCTTTAGCTGGAGAATTATCTGGTCACATCTTTTTTGCAGATAAATATTACGGCTTTGATGATGCTCTATATTGTGGTTTGCGCCTATTAAACATACTATCTATGGCTGAAGGGGGCTTATCTTCCCTAACAACTCACCTACCAAAATTACACAGCACTCCAGAAATTCGTATTGAAGTTGATGAAGCAGAAAAGCTCTCTCTTGTCTCACGGATTATCGAGCACGTCACAGAGTTGGCCAAACAAGATGACAGTATCTCACTTAGTAACGTTGACGGCGTGAGAGCTTCAACCCCCGATGGTTGGTGGCTCGCCCGCTCCTCTAACACGCAAAACGCAATCATTGCCCGCGTGGAAGCAAATAGCGCTGAGGGGCTGGAACGTTTGATGAAGATGGCAGGTGAAGCCTTTGAAAAAATAGGCTATACTCTGAACGTCTGATACCGAATCAAAAATAATAGCGTTTTAATTTGGTGTCCGCTTCTTTTTTGGCCCCGGGTTAATAACGCCCTCTTTTTTTTGCAGGATTCGTATGAACGAACAGGATACAGCCCTCCTCACTGAACTTATTGCATCCAAGATCTGCCATGACCTAACCAGTCCGGTAGGCGCTGTTGCTAATGGCGTTGAAATCATGGAAGAAATAGGCGTTGAGGATGACGTCACCGCTCTGATTGCTTTTAGTGCGGCGCAAGCAAGCGCCAAACTCAAGACATTACGTATGGCCTATGGGCTAGGTGGTGCAGATGAAAGCATTAAGCTTGAGCTAATCCATCAGACTTATGGCGAATATGTTGAAGGCGACAATCGTGTAAAACAGGATTGGGATCCTAACATGGATATTGGTTTCGAGACACATCGCGGCTTCCCCAAGCTTTTGATGTGCTGCCTACTTCTGGCGGGCGATGCCTTGCCCAAAGGCGGTGTTATTTCTGTCAAAGCCGAGGAAGACAGCACCTTATTAATTACGGCAGAAGGCGAAAATGCTGCCTTAAGAGACAATGTCCTTAACACGCTAGAGCACAAAACATCTGTGGACGATCTCGATCCAAAGCTTATTCACCCCTATATTACAAAACTTTTTGCTAATAAATATAATTATGAAATAACAGTTAGTGACGCACCCGAGAATTTTATTTTCTTGAGATTAAAACAAGCTGCTGTATCCTAATTGAAAGTTACGTGAATCAGGCTCCGGTTTTTATGCCTGTTTATTTACTCTAGACTGCGTATTCTCTTCTTTTTCTTATCTGAGTATTTTAGTTTTCTGCGTATCAATCTGCATGACTTATTGCTCATGTGTGACTGACTTTTTAACTGAGTTATTACTTGTTTATGTACCTTATGTGCCCTTTATACATACGTAAGCGTTCTACCCACATTCTTTTACAAGAAAGCGCTTATTGCTCTGGGGTACACTCGAAGCCTATATGAATTATTAAGGAACACGTTTAATGGATGATCTTGTTATCGAGTTTTTGACGGAAACCAACGAAAGTATTGATGAACTTGACGTGGATCTTGTCAATTTAGAGCAACACCCTAATGACAAAGATCTGCTCGGTAAAATATTTCGCTTGGTGCATACAATCAAGGGGACATGCGGATTTCTGGATCTTCCCAGACTTGAGAAAATTGCACACCATGCAGAAAATGTATTAGGCCGTTTTCGTGACGGCGATCTGGAGGTTATTCCCGAATATGTCACGCTGATCTTTGAATCCATTGACCGTCTTAAATTTATTTTAGGTGAGCTGGAATCAAAAGGCAAAGAACCTGAAGGAGACGATTCAGCAATAATAGCAAAGCTTGATGCCGCTTATGAAGGGAAAGTTATAGCCGACGATGGTCAGGCTAGAAGCCCTAAAGAACAAAGCGACGCTCAACAACCTGCCAAAGAAGAGCCAATAAGCGCTGAACCTGAATTGAAAGTTGAACAAAAACCAGAAGAAAAACCCAAAGAAAAAGAACGGAATTTAGCACCTGGCGACGCTACAATGGATGAATTAGAAGCTGCTTTCGCCGCCGCACCAGGAATGGAAGGTATTGTGAATCCAGCTGACTTAGGAAAACAGGAAAAAGACATGCAAAAAACAGAAGCTATAGCAACTAAGGAACCAAACTCAGACGCAGCAACATCTGCTGCTGAAGAAGCTAATAATGTAACTGGAGACAAAACTGAGGCAAAGGCAAAAGCCACTCAAACTTTGCGCGTTAACGTTGATGTGCTTGAAGATCTTATGACAATGGTCAGCGAACTTGTTCTTACACGCAACCAACTTCTGCAAATTGTGCGTGCGGAAGGCGAAACAGCGTTTACAACACCGTTGCAGCGCTTGAACCACGTCGTTTCCGAACTGCAAGAAGGTGTAATGAAAACACGCATGCAGCCTATCGGCAATGCATGGTCTAAACTACCGCGTATTATTCGTGATCTGGCACTAGAACTTGATAAAAAGATTAATCTTGATATGCGAGGCCAAGACACTGAGCTTGACCGTCAAGTGCTTGAGATGATCAAAGACCCCCTCACACATATGGTCCGTAATTCAGGTGATCACGGAATTGAGTCTCCAGCCGATCGTCTGGCAGCGGGCAAAGCCGAGACAGGAACTGTTATACTTGATGCCTATCACGAGGGCGGCCACATCATTATCAAAATATCTGATGATGGTAAGGGACTTAATGAAGGAAAAATCCGTGAAAAAATTCTTAATAACGGACTAGCCACAGCTGATGAGCTCAAAGAAATGTCCTCTCAGCAAGTCCAGCAATTTATCTTTAAAGCCGGTTTCTCGACAGCCGATAAAGTCACCTCTGTTTCAGGGCGCGGTGTTGGCATGGATGTTGTGCGCACTAATATTGAAAAAATCGGTGGTTCAGTTGAACTAAAATCAACCGAAGGAAAAGGCTCCACCTTTACGATTAAAATCCCGCTAACGCTTGCGATTGTACATGCTCTTATTGTTGAGGCCGCTGGTGAGCGTTTTGCAATACCACAGCTTTCTGTAAGCGAATTGGTTATGGTTTCCGATCATGGTGATAACCGTATTGAATATATTAAAGGCGCACCAGTGTTCCGACTACGCGACCGCCTGTTACCGCTTGTATCTCTGGGGGAAGTTCTTTCTCTAGCCTCCGGTTGCGTTTTAAGCAACCCCTCCATGGAATATGAGGAAGAAACAGAAGATAAAGCTGAGCTGGATACTGCTGGTACAGAAGAAACATCTGAAACCGAAGATAAAGAAACTATCGACGCAATTGGCCCAGAGCAAGAGAAAGAGTTAGTCAATTCATTGCTCCGAGCTGGTAAAACTACACAGAAAAAAATCAGTAAAAAAACTACCCGCAATCTATATATTGTTATTGCCGAGGTTGGCGGTTATCAATTCGGCATTATTGTCGATCGCGTCTTTGATACCGAGGAAATTGTCGTCAAACCGGTTGCACAAATGCTTAAAGGCATAAAACTCTTTTCCGGGAATACAATTCTGGGCGATGGAAGTGTGATTATGATCCTCGATCCTAACGGTATTGCCAATGCATCTGGCAGTATGGATAATCTTGAGCATCAAGATGCAGGAATGCAAGAAACTGCGTACCATGCGGATTCAGACCAGAAAACTTCTTTACTCTTGTTCAATGTCGGAGACAAAACCCCCAAAGCTGTTCCTCTTTCACTGGTAGCACGGCTGGAAAATGTCAGTATAGAGGATATCGAATATTCAAGCGGTCAGATGATGATGCAATATCGTGGTACGTTAATGCCGCTAGTGCCCTTTAATAATTCGGTCAAGCTCGATGACGAAAGAGATAAACCCGTTCTGGTCTTTGCCGATAAAAACCAATCTATGGGTATTATCGTCGATGAGATCGTTGACATTATGGAAGAACACATCGATGTAAAACTAAACTCTTCGCAACAATGCCTATTAGGTAGCGCTATTATTAACGGCTCTGCTACTGATGTCGTGGATATTGCATACTTCCTTAATGGTGTAAATAACACATGGTTTAGAGATCATAATGATACTCCGTTTGGCGAAGGCGATGAGGACACAGCAAAAGCAAAGATACGCGTCCTTCTGATCGACGACAGTCCGTTCTTCCGCAACATGTTAACCCCGGTTCTAAGTGTTGCCGGTTACGAAGTAACAACACTTGACGGGCCAACAGAGGCGCTGAAGTTGCAGGAAAAAGGTGTTTACTTTGATGTTATTGTCAGTGATATCGAAATGCCCGATATGGACGGATTTGAGTTTGCCCGCGTTATTAAAGATGAAGGTGGGTTATGGGCGCAAACACCAATGGTGGCGTTATCTTCTCATGCAACACCCAAGGATATTGAGCGCGGCATAGAATCTGGATTTAAGAATTATGTCGCTAAGTTTGATAAAGACACATTACTAAACACTATAGCCAGCTCATTAAAACATTAGTGCCGATGGCGCTGATATTTAAAAAAGCCGACTATAAGAATGCGTTTTTAAAGAGTTTTTACTAAGAGTTATTTGTATTGGTACTATTACTATTTTTAAGGGAGACGTCTTAAGCATGTCCGAAGAAGCATTATCACAACAAACAAACAGTGAATCTAAAGATTATCTAACCGTTATGATTGCCGGACAACGTTTCGGCATACCCGTTTTACAGGTTCAAGATGTCTTAAGAGAACAAAAAGTAACGCGAATCCCCATGGCTTCTAAAGAAGTCGCCGGGTCACTTAACTTACGTGGACGCATCGTTACGGCAATTGATGTACGAAAACGTCTGGGGCTACAGAAAAAAAACGACGGCGAACCAAGCATGAGCGTTGTTGTCGAGCATAAAAACGAGCTATTTAGTCTGGTTATTGATAGTGTCGGGGATGTTTTGTGTTTTAAAGATAAATATTACGAAAGCAACCCGGGAACGCTAGATCCCATATGGCGCAACATTTCCACAGGAATATACCAAATGGAAAACGAACTTTTGGTTATAATGGATGTGTCGCGGTTACTGGAAGATATCGGCGAACACGATTAAAGAATCCCTTGCACACAACATCTAAAGGTCTTGCTAGCAAATAGCCAAGCGTGTATACCTTTCATTAGATTGTGTTTTATTATAGACATCTAAATAATATTTAAAGATCATGCACGTTAGTATTTCCATGATAAAGTATAGAAGTCACTTTTTGAGTTAAAAAAAGTATAAGAGGAGATTAATGAAATCTTGTTTAATAGTAGACGATAGCAGAGTGGTACGAAAAGTCGCCGGACGAATAGTTCACGATCTTGGATTTGAATATCGTGAAGCCGAGGATGGACAGAAAGCGTGTGAAGCCTGCGAAGAAGCTATGCCTGATGCAATAATCCTTGATTGGAATATGCCGATAATGAGCGGACTTGAGTTTTTGGAGAGACTTCGCCAAATGGAAGGTGGCGATCATCCAAAAGTTGTTTTCTGCACAACTGAAAACAATATCAATCACATTCAGCGTGCCATACAAGCTGGTGCTAACGAATATATTATGAAGCCCTTTGACAGCGAGATTATAGAATCAAAGTTTGTTCAAGTTGGATTGCTGGAAGCAAAATAATGCATAAAACGGAAATAACATTCCAAACATCCATCTCATACATGTTATATCTTATAAAATGGTTTGCATTTATCATGTCATTTTTTTCGCATAAAAAAATTAACCACCTAAAGCATAATGTATACTAAAATATGAGTTCTTCTTCTAATAAAATTACCGTAATGCTTGCAGATGATTCTAGTGTCATCCGCAGTATTATTTCAAGTATACTTGAATCTGATCCAAATATAGAAGTAGTCTCCTCCGTTTCTAATGGGGAAAATGCCATTACTATGGCTAAAAGTAAACAGCCCGACATTGTTATCCTTGATGTTGAAATGCCTATTATGGACGGGCTAACTGCGTTACCTGAAATATTAAAAAATGCACCGGATACAAAAGTTGTAATGTGCTCCAGCCTAACAGCCCGCGGCGCTGATACAACGATGAGAGCTATGGCTCTAGGAGCTGTGGAATGTTTAGTTAAGCCTACAAGCGCCGAAGCAAGAGGAGAAGATTCGCCTTTTAGGAAAACGCTTCTTGATATCGTAACCTCTTTAGCACCGAAAAGAGATTCATCTGCAATGCCCTCTACTGCACGAAACCGCACTAACGCCGTAAAATCTCTCCGCTCTTCCAGAGAACACCCCGCCCCCATTGGCAATCTTGCGGATAAAAGTTTTACACTCAAAGATGATCTTGGCGCTTATAAAGGCAAGCCTAGTATTCTCGCCATTGGCAGCTCTACAGGCGGTCCTAAAGCCTTATTCAAGGTTCTTAAAGATATTAAAACTCTAGATATTCCGATTGTTATTACACAACACATGCCCGCAACTTTCACCACAATTCTGGCCCAGCATATCGCGCAGCAAACCGGACTGCCTACTTTTGAAGGCGAAGATGGCATGATTATTGAGGCCGGCAAAATTTATGTTGCACCAGGCAGCAAACATATGCTTTTCGAGAAAAAGGGGGTTAAATTAACCATTAAGCTTAACGATGGGCCGCAGGAGAATTTTTGCAAACCCGCTGTCGATCCAATGCTGCGCTCACTTATAAACATATATGGTAACAAAACATTATGCTTGATCTTAACAGGTATGGGGCATGACGGTCTTAGCGCTTCAAAGCTTTTAGTTGATTGCGGTGGCCGCATAGTTGCGCAAGATGAAGAAACAAGCGTAGTCTGGGGCATGCCGGGAGCTGTAGCTATGGAAGGCATATGCTCTGCAGTTTTACCTATTACAGACATCGGAAACTGGATTAGGAGATCTTGTCAATTACATTAGGAAATATTCTCATTTTATAGATGATGGTGCATAGGAAAAAGAAACATAGATAAGCAGACATTAGAATGCACCTTGACACTATTTTGATACTATTAAGGTGACGAACAGAAAAAGTAAGATTAAACTGCGTAAGTATTTTTACGGCGCATTAAGAAAAGTAGATTTTGTCGATAATGCAATTATTGATAATGTCTTTTGTAGGAAAACAAAACATTAAATTTAGAAGATAAAAAGCGATGAATATAACAGATTTTGACATATACAAAGATCTCTTAAAAGAGAAATCGGGATTAACACTTTCCCAGGATAAGTCTTATCTTGTTGAATCACGCCTTAACCCGGTATCAAAAAAATGGGGTTATGAGAATATCGCAAACATGACGAACGTTCTACGCGGTGTTCCTCCAAAAGACTTAATCAATGATATTGTCGAAGCGATGACAACCAATGAGACATCGTTCTTCCGCGATACCAGACCCTTTGATACTTTTAAAGATACTGTTCTACCCTATTATAAAAACAAGACGGGGAATAACAAACATTTACGTATATGGTGCGCGGCGGCTTCAAGTGGACAAGAGCCCTACTCTCTTGCCATGCTATTAAATGAAGAAGCCGCAAAGATGCCCGGATGGAAGTTTTCTATTACGGCGACCGATATTTCACACGAGATTTTGGGACAAGCTAAAGAAGGCATATATTCGCAATTTGAAGTACAACGCGGCCTTCCCATTACGCTTTTAATGAAATACTTTACACAAAACGGTGAAAAGTGGACCATAAGCGACGAAATTAGAAGAATGGTTGATTTTAAATATTTCAACCTACTAGATAGTATGAGCCTACTTGGCAAATTTGACGTTATTTTTTGCCGTAATGTTTTGATTTATTTTGATCAGCCCACGAAAAAAGACGTTATGGAGCGCATGAACAAGCAAATGAATGATGACGGATTCTACTTCCTTGGCGGTGCGGAAACGGTTCTTGGAATTACCGATAGTTTCAAAGGAGTTCCAAATGTACGTGGCCTTTATGCAAAACCTGACAGTCTCCACCTTAAACAGTTAGAAACCGTTAGCGCTACCGGTTAGGACTTAAATATTATATTTACCTTACATTAATGTCTTCTAGAGTATTGCAACACCGAGAATTTATGCTTATAAAAGCCGCATTGACTGACATATTCTTTTTTAGGAGTGCTTTTATATTATGAACGACACAGCAACTAACGACCCTATGATCGTTGACCCCAAAACAAAGAAAATCAAACGCGCTCTTATTTCGGTTTCTGACAAATTTGGAATTGAGCCTTTCGCCCGCAAACTCAGTGAGTTAGGCGTGGAAATACTTTCAACGGGCGGCACTGCTAAAACCTTGGCCGAAGCTGGTATTAAGGTTAAAGACGTATCAGATCATACAGGTTTCCCGGAAATCATGGAAGGACGCGTCAAAACCCTACACCCGAAAATCCATGGCGGAATTCTGGGCAAGCATGATAACGAAGATCATATTGCTGTCATGCAAGCGCATGATATTGCCCCTATTGATATGGTAGTGGCCAATCTTTACCCCTTTGTAAAAACCATGCAAAGCGGAAAACCTTACGATGAATGCATCGAAAATATTGATATTGGCGGGCCAGCCATGATCCGCGCTGCGGCAAAAAATCACGCACATGTAGCCGTAGTTACCGACCCTCAAGATTATGATAATGTCTTGCAGGAATTGGAAGAAAATGACGGAGCAATAACATATAAGATGCGCCAAAGCCTTGCATTAACAGCTTTTTCACTGACTGCAACATATGATTCTTCTATTTCCAGCTGGTTTGCCCTGCAAAAAGAAGTAGCGACACCCAGACGTATTAGCTTCTCTGGCACATTGAAACAAAACTTACGTTACGGTGAGAACCCACACCAAAACGCAGCCCTTTACCTAAGTGATGATCCCGTAAAGCGTCCCGGTGCAGCGCTAGCTACGCAACGTCAGGGTAAGGAACTATCCTACAATAACCTATCTGACACTGACGCCGCATTCGAGCTAGTCTCTGAATTCGAGGATCCTGCTGTAGCCATCATAAAACACGCCAATCCATGCGGCGTAGCCATCGGCAACAATGTACTTAATGCATATAAGCAGGCTCTATTGTGTGATCAGGAAAGTGCTTTTGGCGGTATTATCGC
>Ga0070728_10002756_pt1 | contig 20899 bp, 11 predicted proteins | sample tdDd471_FD_66723 | JGI IMG/M metagenome (GOLD analysis project Ga0070728, IMG submission 66723) | Marine sediment microbial communities from the Atlantic coast under amendment with organic carbon and nitrate - tdDd47.1 | ecosystem: Environmental > Aquatic > Marine > Coastal > Sediment | place... | reverse complement strand
AAATCCTTGCGGGCCACCTGTTGGGGGTAGAATGTGCCCTTCCAGTCGGTGTAGTCGTAACCCGAAGTGCCGATGCGAATGTCTGTCATGGTCCTGCCTTCAATAGGGGACACCGTTGTCCTGAATACAGTATACCTAACGCTAATTAGGTTATCAAGCGGAATATCTTTTTTTGTCATTTTCCCACGATTTTTTTGGGGGGTGGGGGATACACGAAATCCCATTCACCATGCCATAAACGCCGGATTTATCCCGGATAACATTTCTGAACCCGCGACTTGTGTTTTATACTTCTTGTGCTATACTTTTTTGTGCTACACGCCACAGTACATGCATAAAAAATAGTTGGATGAAACGAATGAAGACCGTCGTTTATCTAAAAAATACGGGCTTTTGCGGCAACGCGCGGCCCGCTTTGGGGTTTGTTAATAATCCGGATGCCGCCATGCAGGTGCAAAGCATCAACGGCTGGCCCCGGAAAGCCTGTATCATCAGATATATAACCTTCCAACGGGATTAAAAAAGGGATTAAGAATATGTATACCCAGGCAGAAAAACCAAAAGAGAATAAAAGCAGGGCGGTTGCCAGTTCTGTTGGACAGAAGAACGATACTATGACCCAAAATGTTGGGTTTGTGGATAATAGGGCTGAGGCTGTTGCTCAAAGAAAACTGCAGGAGATGGCTAACAATAATACAATAAGTGAAAATGTAACTCTGCATCCGATTATCCAACGGTTTCCTGCTCAAATTTCGGGAAATTTTTATAAAGATAACGAATATCCAAAGGTGAGGTTCGAAAAATTGGCAGAGGGTGGGATGATTAGATCTAATACCTATCAGCTGCTCAATGGCCCCAAAAAGAATACTGTAATTAGATACACTGACTTAAACTACTATCAAACTGATGAAGAAGGGTGGGAAGATACTGATAGGAGAGTTGCAATGGCCAATTATGTAGCGACCACACAAGAGTTAATGGCTGGCGTGACATCCTTAAACATAGGAAGCCCGGGAACGGGAATTACTGCTGGATATGAAAGTGATGTAACATTACAGACGACAGGCATTCTCACTTGTGTAGGATGGCTCATCTATAATCAAAGTGAAGCATACATGGAGCACATAGTTGTGGGCTCTGGGAAAATAAATAATATCGAAGACATCAGGAATGCGACTCTAAATATTATTAATAGGTTTACGTTGCAAACGGAGGATGGAGAGTATAATTTGGCAATTTGTTGTAATACTCACTACTCCACATATAAAAATTATGAATTGATGGGCGCATTAAACCCTACAAATGTAGCTGTCAATTATGAAGATGGGGGCTCAATGACGCATGTAGTAAAGAGAAGTGGGCGGCCCAGAAGGATATGGGAATGCAATAAAAGGCAGGTCAATCAGGGATAACAATAGGGATAAGTTGCCGGGTCACAAATGAACAATAAAAGCTGCCCATAACAAAACCTAAAAATCATTGAAACGCTTTTAGCCTCATTGTTACAGGCATTAAAAGCCCTCCTGTAAAGCGCTAACGGGACCGGGCCTGAATCAAAGATTGAATATGAGCCGGGAAAACCCGGTTACGAGCTTCAGCAGCCCACCCACCGTTTTCACGCATCGTTTATTGATAAGGGGCCTGCATGCATATAAGGCGCACACAAAAACCGGCGTCTCCAATATATGGAGAGCCGGTTTGGTGTTGGCACTGTGGAGGTATAAGCGCAACCCGGGCCATAAGCCCCTCTGAAATCACGCCATGTTCAATTCATTGGCCCCACATATCGAATTAACGTGCCAGAAATAGAGAGTTTGAGAATTGCATGTGATAGCCAATTGGAGCTAACGAACTTTTCAAGTATTGCGATTAAGACTGTCGAAGAATTTGATCTCTCCAGACAGATACGGCTCGATTTTGGTATTTCGCACTGTTCGCGTGTATCCCGGATCCACCCCTCAACAAAAAGGAAGGTGCTTTATCCGTCTATTTTCGCCCCCTGCACATCCGCTTCCTTTTCTAAAGAGGGATTGTCATTGACCGGCATACCTGCCACCTGGGTGGTGGGATTGACCCGGCCTTCCCGTTGCTGGACAACATGGGCAAATTCGTGTCCGATTATCTGCCTGCCCGATGACGTATGCGGGTTAAACTGACCAGGGGCAAAATGAATGTCATTCCCCTGGGCAAAGGCGAGGGCTCCCACCTGGGTAGCCTTTGAGGAACTTTTATGTATGGAAACATTTGAAAAATCATGGCCAAAGGTTGTCTCCAGGCTGGTTTGCACCGGGCCGGGAAGCCCATTTTGCGGCGTGCTTGTGGGTAGGGCTTTATTTTGTATGAGCTCCTCTTCTTCCTCAGCCTGCCGTTGCAGGGTGGCACGTTTATTCTGCAGAGGTTCCTCTTCTTCCTCAGCCTGCCGTTGCAGGGTGGCACGTTTATTCTGTAGAGGCTCCTCTTCTTCTTCTATTGACCGTTGTAATGGAGCTTGCTTGTTCTGAATTAAACCTTCATCCTCTTCCAGCGATTGCTTTTGGGCAACAGGGGTATGTAGTTGCGCAATTTTCAGGGCTTGCGCAATCTGACGGGGGCTGGAGTCTAATCCCTGAACCGCCTCCCCCGTCGGCTGTTGATTGCCGCTGTTGTGCAGATGCGCAGCAGCCCTTGTTTTTTCAGTATCCAGAGTGTTGTCTGCAATAGTTTTCATAGGCATCTCCTTTTTCGATTCAACTCCCATATTACCGTGAGTCAATTTTTACGAAACTGTAAATACCAGGCCAAGTAAATAGAAACCGCGATAGCGGTTGGAATACACAAAAACAATGCCACAGAAATTAAGTCGGATGACACTATGTCAACATCTGGATCACAGCCAAGCCGAATAAAGACGCCGAGGAGGACCATAATACCAAGCAGATGATTGATAAGGACGTGTTTTTTCAGCCATGTGCTGTATGGCCAGAAGAATAATGAAAGGATTATACTGATCATCAGCAATGCGGCCAAAATGCTTACAAATACAATGAGGTAATCTCCATAGGGACACACTATGGTACAGGGAAATCCAGGCGCTTCCTGACGTTTCAATGTTTCGTTAATCAGCTTTATCCATCCCGGATCATGTCCTGATTCTCCAAGGTACAGAGGTGACAATCCAAGTCCATCCAGTGTTGGATCAAAGTCATGCAGGTCATTTTCCAGGAAGGTTATACTTGATTTTGAAATGTTGATAACAGGAATGATTCGTCTCATGAATTTATCAAGTTGTTCTGCATCGAGATGTATATTTTTATTCTCATTCAGACTTCGCAGCTCAATGATACGTTTATTCAATTCACCGGATGGTACTTCCATGAGCAGACGTAGGGTTGTACGGTCTCCCTCTTCATCATCGCGTAAAAGGGGGAAATCCCTGTCAATCATCGTAAGTGAGTCCTGGAATTTATCGTAACTACAGGAGGTCAGGTACAGGTTGATAAAGTAGGGAGAATCATCAACTGCAAATTTTCCATGAACAGTCTTGAGGTATTTCGATAGTCTTCTCAAAAAATTTAATACATCCTGCTGTTTCTGTTTTTGGTAGTCTTCAATGAGTATTGTGACACCGGCCACTGGCACTTTCGCATCTGCAATTACGAATTTGAGCAGTGCCAGGATGTCTCCTGCCATATCGTTTTTTGGGGAACTTTCCGGCAGTTTCAAAACAAGATCCACTTTGCTCCTGTGACGATTGGCAAGATTTACAAAATCTTTTAGACTGGACGTCCAATCTGTATTGCGGATAAGTTCATGGGCAGAATCTTGCCAAAAGCACGGATAGCCGATTCTGGAATATACGCTTAGGTCGAAAGATTTTTTGCCTTTCATTTCCTTGGCAGTTTTCATTCCCAGAAAGTGCAGGAATGAGGCCCACAGGCCTTGGTCTTCAGTGATGACGTCCTTTTCCGGAATTTTTAGAAGCATGCCGTAAATAATATTGTCATTGTTTTGAACACAGTCGCAGAGTCTTTTCATATGTGGTTGTATAAATACTTTGGAGTATTTGGGGCATTCGGGTTCGTCTTCCGCAGCGGCTTCACTGGCCGCTTCGATTTCTTCCGTATCAGTCGCTTCCGGCTCCTTTTCGGCAACCGTATCGCCGTCCGCATTGCTTTCTTCATCGCCGTCAACATCGCCATCCGGAAATTCTTCCAATTGATGCAGTACCTGTCTTATGTTCTCAAGAGCAGAGCCATAGTCGGTAACCAGTATGAATTTCCCTCCCGGAGAGGGTTGAGTCATTCCCATTTCGGTAGCGTAGGCCCCCAAAAATGACTGGAGCTGCTCTGGCGGCACCCCTTCCTTCACCGGACAGATAAATGTAAAAAATGCATCCGGATGTTTTGTTGCAATGGTCGGGATTTCCGTGTCTGATATCACTTTAGCATTTGCAAGGATAAGCGCATCTATTGCATTTTTGGTATTTTGCGTATCGGGGTCGGATGTGTCGTCGGCTCCGGCAGCGTCCGGTTTTTTCGCCCGGGCGTTTTTGTCAATGGAAACAATTTCTATCACATGACCGTTTTCGGTCAGCATCAGTTTCAGGTGCCGTAATATACCCTCAAAATCCTGCCGGGGAATTGTTGGTTTAAGGACTGTTTCGATTTTATACATCATTGTGGTGTTAAATGCGGGATTCGAAAACAGTAGCGACTTTTTCTTAAAGTCAGGAACGTGTTTTGCGACGGAGAACAGTGTCTCTCCGTATTTGCCGGGAAGAAACTCCATGGAACAGAATTTCAGTTTGTTGGTCTTATCATCATAAATGCAGGTATCCTTCATAAAACAAATTTGGTCTGAATCACAGCGTGCCCATGGAGGGGGAGGAGGGTTATCAGCGGCTTCTGCTGTTATACCCCACAGCATGACGATGGATATGCCTGTGAGCCAAATGAGGAAATTGCATCTGAATAATATGGAAGCCTGATACGTTTTTAATAGCGCAATCATGATTTTATCAAACCGTACTAGACGGTTTTACCTTCCTTTCTCATTTCCTGCCGAATGCCTCTGATGAGGTCGCTTTGGCAGATTTCGGTTCGCTTTTGCTGCAGGGCCAGTATGGAGGCAAAGCGAACAACATTGGTAATTGATCCACCTGACATTTCGTATCCTTCAGCAATTTCCTCAATATTCACATCCTGGTTCAATGAGCAGTTTGAGGCCAAAATCGTTTGCCACAGCCGCAGCCGTTGTTCCGCGTCAGGCATGGGAAAATAAATCAGTGACTGAAACCGTCTGGCAAATGCCTCATCGATGTTGGCTTTCAGGTTGGTCGCCAGAATGACAACCCCCGGGAAGTCTTCCACACGCTGCAGCAGATATGATATTTCCTGGTTTGCATGACGATCATTGGAATTGGAGGTAGTTGTTCTGCGTCCAAACAATGAGTCTGCTTCATCAAACAGAAGTATCCAGTTTTTGTTTTGAGCCTGATCGAATATGGCTGCCAGGTTTTTTTCCGTTTCACCGATGTATTTGGAAACAAGCATCGAAAGATCAATGCGGTATACATCTGCGCCAACCGTTGCTCCGATCAGTGTTGCAGTGAGGGTTTTTCCGGTCCCAGGTGGTCCGAAAAACAAACACCGATAGCCAGGTTTAAGGACTTTGTCCAGACCCCAGTCATTGAGAATTGTTTCCGAGTGATTGTACCAGGTGGTGATGAATTTAATATCCGCCAGAACATCCGGGGGAAGTATCAGTTCTGACCAGTCAAGTTTGGAACTGATACGTTTGGCCGGGAAATGAATAGTATAATCGGGTTTGTGCCTGACCCCTGTTGTTAGGAAATTCAGGGTGGCGGTCGATATTTTCAGGGCTCCACTGAGATACGGCTCGCCCCGGGTGGAGTGTTCAACGGCAATCACATTCTGCTGGGCGAAAAAGTGATCGGGCTCAAAGAGTCGCATAATATCGAAGCGTTTTGACAGAGTATTGCCGGCAAGTATAAACGCTGCGGTCTCGCCGGTGGGTAAAAAGCCGCCATGGGAGTCACCCTTCCAGCCGCCAAATTCAGAAAATCCACGGTTGATGTTGTTGTTAACGGCGAAAAATGTATCCAGCGCCTGAGGACAGATATGGGGCAGAAGAGCAAGCATCAGAATAATGCGTTCATTGAAATTCATATTGTATGTGCGTACCGTGTGCGCAAAACCGGAGGAATCATGGGTGATATCCGGCGGAGGGATTGAGGTGATATCATCAATGGTGCAATCCTGCTCAAAGTACAGCTTGATTCTTGTTTCCAGCACCTGGTTAAACCACTGGATTTCGCGCTCAAGACTGAGCGCGTTTTCTGCAGTACAGTGCGGCGTAATCATTTCAGTTCCAGTGAACATGGATTACCCTCTCCATCCAGGGAAACTTTATTGTGGAAAATGACCATGGCACCTGATCCAAAAGCATGTCATACGCCTTCTTTTCCACCTGTAGATTCCAGGCATTGTCCTGCAATTGCAGGCACCCGTCTCTTTGCAAAAACGACTCACGCAGTCCGGTGGTTGATGTGTTCCCAAGAATCTTCCAGTGGGACAGCATCCCCGCCAGCATACTCTCTGTTGCCTGTATTTCTTCAGCGCTGATGGAAATGCCGCAGCAAATCGGTTCGCGATTTTTAACACCGCACATAAGTTTGTTGAGAACAAGCTGGTATTCCGGGGAGTCTGTACTAGTGTTTGCGACATACTGCAACAGGTGTACTGCACGCTCCGCAGTATTCCAATCTTTGAAAGCATTGTTGTCCAGCATGTTCAGCATGCTGAAAAGCCGCGGTAAAAACGGGGCAGTCAGCACCAGGCCAGCATTGGCGATGAACACCTCTTCCTCATATGTGGATGCATCATCATATGCATCTTTGCCAGGACCTTTTCCGCGGGGACTTGGAAAGGCCTCCGGCAGACGTTTTGCGGTTGCGGTTTCAGGAACATTGTTTTGATCAAGAATGGACTTTATTTCGGATCCCGTACTTGTTTTCGATATAGAGGTGATCCGGGAAACAGCGTCAATCAGACGCCTGTTGAATTCAGCAGGGACTGCAAAATCAACGACACCGGCTATATAGGCTGCAAATTCAATGACAAATTTCCGGGGCAGGAAGCGGCGTCCCTGTTCGAACAGATACATAAGGATGAATTGCCACTTCATGTGACGAGGGGTAATGAAATGCAGCTTTGGTTGCATCTCTATGATAGCTGCTGTCATAACGTCCGCATATTGCAACACAACGGAAACACTGGAAGAGGCAAGTCGCTGAACCAGGCTGGCCAGCGTGCGATCCCCAAGCTGATCGCATAGCCACCTTAGCCCGTGTCGGGTGATGTTGTATTCAAGCCATCTGTGAAGCTCAGAGACCGGCTTATGCAGCATGTCTTCAAGCTCATTTGAAAGGTTGAGGGACGACTGCGGAGTTTCCCGGGCAGGAGAAGCCTTCGAAGTAGGTTGGGTACAAGTTTGTTTTGAGGTATCAGTTGCATAGAGTTTCCATGCGACAACAGGGCGCCTCTGAATCAATGATACAAGAATAGCCTGCAGCGTTTTCTCCCGGTTATCGGACTGATATACAATTTGTGTAATTGCTTCTTTGCTATACGTCGGTCCTGCAAGCCCGGCGGCAATAAAGGATGCAATGAGCTGTTCAAGTACCGAAACGGACAGCCCGGGCAGGGTGGTCGTAAAAATGGCAAAACCAGCCTGCAATTCTCCGAACAAAAGGAAGATCAGCTCGGGATACCCGTTTTTCAGGTTTTTCAGGAAGCCCGTGATATCAGCGTCGCGCATGCTTTGAAAAATGGGCAGGGTACTGGTCATTCCGGGCAGCAGAGTACCCCGAAGGCGGTCATAGCTTTCATAGATGGAGAAAAGCGGAGAACCAGAATCGCTATTGTAAGGGCGAGGGTGCTGTTTGACCGGAGCATTATGTGCCAGTTCCGTAAGGATGCGCTGCAGATGACTTTGGGATTCCCTTGTATGCGGGAGACTTTCGAAGATCAATGTAAGCGAATGCAGCAGTTCCGCATAACGCATATTTTCATGACTGGCCAGTCTGTGTATAAGGCTCTCCAGATACATGGTTTTATTAAATGTCCCGCCGCGTTCAACCATGAGGAAGGCCAGAGTGAATTCGTAAAGGGTGTGCTGCAAGCTGGAGTCTTTGCCGGGTTCATGCCCCAATGCCCGGCTAAAACGGTCGTGGTGATCAATGACAGCAAGAATAAAGGGAGCATCATAGGGCTCCAGCAAGCGAATGACATCATGCAGCATTGCTTCAGAGAATGTCCGGGATATATACCGCCTCACCGTTGCGGTTTGGCCATGGTCAACAAGCATCTGTCGCAAATCAACAGAACTTGTTTCAAGCAGTGTGGTCCATGTTGCCTCAATTCCATGAATATTGCGATTCATGAGGGCATGGGAAAGCAGTTGAAGAAGGCGCATTGAGGCGGGAATTGGTTCAGTATTAAAAGATTGCGAGTCTGAATGCGGTTTCTCTTCCGTGGAAATGTACCTCTCCTGGTAAAGTTCAAAAAGCAGTGACAGAATATCGTTATGCATGCGGCCTGCCGGAGGCTCTGCCTGAAAGGCCTCTGTAATGGTTTTGATTAATACGTCGCAGGATCTGTTCTCATGCGCTGCCATGCAGTGTAATATGCTCCGCATGTATTCTTTGCGGTTAAATCTGCTGCCGCGTTCCACCAGCAGGTATGTAAGGGTAAATTCATAAAGTGGTCGCCGGTGTTCCACATTATCGGCCGATGTATTTGTTCGCGCATGCGTGATATACGTCGTATGGCTGATGGTTGAAATTATAAAACGTGCATTATATGGCTCCAGCAGCTGAATGGTATCCTGCAGCATTGCCTCGGAAAAGCTGCGGGCCATCATGTGCCGGACAGCAGCGATTTGACCATAATTGGCCAAAGTTTGCTTCAGGACCGTCGGGTGCTTCGAAAGCAAAGCCGACCACATTGCCCCAATATCTGCAAGGTCACCCGCGCTCAGTGCCCGGGCCAGGCGCTGAGAAAATTCAAGCTGATCTTGTTGTGGGGCATACTTTTCCAACGGTGATCCTGGCAGTGCATCTGCGGCAGAGACAGGCAGGGCATCCTCCTGTAATTCAGACAGCAGTTTCAGAACATCTGCATGCATGCGGGTCCTCTGAGGTTCAACCTGATATTTTTTTGTGATAGTTGTAATCACTTCATGGAAGGAGATGTTGTCGTGAGCGGCCATGCGGCTAAGTATGCTGCGCAAATATTCCTTGCGGTTAAATCTGCTGCCGCGTTCCACCAGCAGATAGGTCAAAGTGAATTCATACAGTTGATGGCGAGGCTGTTTTCTCGATGTGGCTTCATGCCCGGTGGTGTCCCTGCGTGCGGCGTCAAACACCTCCGGGTGTTTCAGCACGCTCTGTAAAAAACCACTCTCCGTGGGTTCCAGCAGAGTTATCATGTCCAGGATCATGTGCTCGGGGAACGTATGTGCAATCCGACGTAAAACCGCTGCTTCTCCGCAATGTAATCGCAGGCAGTCAAGCACCAGTTGCGGCCTGTGTCTGAGTATGACGTTCCAGTGTGCTGCGACAGTATATGGAGCACCCAGCCGCATGGCTTTCAACAGTTCAGTTCTCAAGGTATACGCATCAAGCGGTAAACCGGTTCGCTTCCACCGGACCTCGTCCAGAATAGGATCAACAGCATGAGGCGGAAACTGCGTTCGCAGTCGTTCTTCCATGATTCCGCCGGCATTGGCCTGGATTATAAAATCGACCAGCGCGCCGGGCTGTACTGACGTAATCCGCTCCCAGAGAAGACGTACGCTTTGGTCGCTCCTGTAGTCTCCGTTGTATGGGAGGTACCCGTGATGAAGGTAGTGTTGCAACTGATTAAAATCGGATGAACGACCTGAATCTGCTGTTGCGGCGCTGTTGTGAAGGAATATCCTTTCAGACAGATACGCGGTTAGCTTTTGCCGCAGTCGTTCCGGAAGCTCTTGTTTGCAGGCGTTAATGGAAATAACGCCCAAATCAAGATCAATAGAGTCAAAACGATGGATACTGTCCGGGCTTGAAAACCTGTCAAAGACTTCCCCCATGACCTGCTGAATCGATTCCGCCAGTTCCCTGTTCAGTGTGGATTGCCAGGCAATGGCGCTGGTCTCTTCTTCAACGCGAACGTCAAGAAGAGCTTTTCCCACAATATGTTTCTGTAACAGGGTCATAGTGTAATCTTCAATTCCCGTATAAGATCCTGAAAGTTCGTTATAATATTTTTAAGCTCAGCCATATCAAACGTATTGGAGACAACTTGCCGCCGCCATTCTGCCAGCAGTTCTTCAAACCACAGAAAATCCAAAAACGTTTTATTGCTATCCCTGAGTGCGACCGGATCAAGAGTTTCAATTATTTTAAATCTGCGCCATTCCGTTAGAACATCCTCAAGCCATAAAATGCTTCGAAGTGTTTTGGCATTCTTAATGAACTCCTCCATGTTGGGGTAGAGTTTCCGCCACAGGATCAACAAATCCTTGAAATCAATGAATCGCAAAAAATCCTGTAGTTTTTTGGTCCAGGCTTTTAGCGTCGTCAGGTCAAGATGATGTGCGTCCATGTACCGCTGCAGTGCTGGTTGAGGTTCTTCAAACCATAAGATTAACCGAAGCAGATTTGAACGCTTGATCGACACATCTTTTTGGGGATAGTTTTTTTGTTTTCGGTGCAGCAGGTTATCCATATCCGGCGGCCACAAATAGCGGCGCAGCTCCCTGGCGCTGTTTTCCAGCTTGCTCATATGGGGGTAGCATGCATGCCATGTCACCAGCAGGTTCTCAAGTTCCTCCAGCCATAAAAACTCCCGCAACTGTGCTGCGCATTTATCAAGTTGCTGGGGGGTGGCCTTTTCTGAATTTTTACATTTTCGCCACCGGGATTGCAGAGACTCGAATTGCCTCATTTTGGGGATGTCGCAAAAATATATTTCTGCCTGTATATGTGAAGGGCAAATTAGTTCGATGGTTTCCCTGACAAGCTCCTGGAAGGACGAATCGTGGCACCGTGACGTCCAAGACGGCAACATGATACTGACTTTGAAGTTGTAAAAGTCCCCCAGCGTTTTGGGGACGGCTCCCCGGGGTCTGAGCAGGATGTGCTCTATGACATGCATTCCCTCACTGGATTTGTTTATATCTGCAAGCACATTGCGCAGGATATTTGCCGCCAGTATGGCGTGTTCACGGGATTTGTACAGGGCCAGCGGCCAGCATGTAACAGATGACGGATCCTCACTATCGTGGGCAGTGCCAACCAGGTACAATTTGCAATACCCGTTCTTTCGCGGTGGTCCCAGTCGATAATTCCTTAGAAATACCCCTGCCCGAAGAATTTCATAAGAAATATTCTCATTGAGCATGGAGCGGATAAACTCCTTGCGATGTCTATAGGTATGACTGGAATTCAATTTGTCCGGGGCCTGCTGCGGCACTGTTTCAAGCTGGGTGGAATCAATAAACTGTCTGGATAGTTTACTGGTCTGTTTTTCAGCAATTCTCCACAAAGCATCCCTCATGGGACTGTCCTTGTATTCCAGGTCAAAACCCAGTACAAGCCGCGCCTTTTTTTCAAGGCCGGACATGGCGTTGGTTCCGGTGCCCTCGTATTGTGCTGCGGCGGCACGATTGCTGCTGAGGTCTTCAATGGCATTGAGCATGGTAATTTTGTTTTGCAGGACAATGCCGGGAATTTTCCCGGGCTCCAGATAGTGATCAAACTGCACCAGAGCATCTTGTGAAAAACGTTCGCCATACAACGCAAGCAGGTAGTCCAGCAGGCGCCCCTTGTGATCTGCGTAGTTGTCATATGAATTTTGCAGGGTCGCCAACCACTCGGCAGGAGATTTTTTATAATACTGTAACACCCCGGGGATATCATGTTCGTCAAAAGCCCGGGTCGCGTAGGAAATACTGTTTTCCTGATGCGGAGAAAAAAAGGATTTCAGATGTTCTGTATTTGCAACATGATTGGCCAGCACTTGCTCGAAAAGCAGCAGGTAGGCCCGTAATTGCCGTAGATGCGCAGGTTCCTGTAAGGTATTGTCACGGGCAATATCCGAGTGATGAAGCATGTACTGGACAGGAAAGTCGTTTTGAATTGAGTAATAGTGATGTTGGCCTGCCTGATGATTTCGGATAAGTGCTTCTGATGCCTTCGGTTTTCCGGTGATCCACTGGTTTTTCGCGTCTGGTTGATGGGATTCCCATTTATCCTGCTGGCATGCAGGATGCAGGTATTTTTCATATTCCGCCCGCATATCCGCATAGGATACATTCACGGAACGAAGTCCCCGTTGCATGTTTATCCTGATCTCATCCGCCGAGGAAGGAAAGGCCAGGCGAAGTAGTTTGTTGTCCAGCCTTCGTGGGATGCTGTCTCTGATTTGCCCACTACCACCGGGGGATCTGTCGTCTTTGATAGTCAGATATACATCGAGAACGCGCCTGACTCCGTCAATGCTTTGGATTTTGCTGACAAGGTCTGGAATATGCAGGTGTTCCTTGTTTCTTCCAAATTCGGTGTTTCGTATATATCCTGCGGATGTGTAGGGGCCATCAAATAAATCGTACAGTGGTGTTCCTGCATCTGCCTCGGATACATATGATCTTGCTTCTATTTTAGGGAAGATGAATGCGTCGCATACATGGTAGATGTCTGCAAGAATGGAAGAGGGACTTTTGCGCCCACCGGTTTCAATGTTTGCATGCAGTTCACATTCCCGTGAGTCCAGAAACGTCACTTCTGTGTCAATATCCTCACACAGATTTCGGTTGGCCCTGAATTGCCGTAGAATGTTTTGTCGTATGTAATTTTTGCGGGCTGTACTGGTTTCCCGGGGAGTCCGCAGCGCAACGGTGATGGAATACAGGCCCCGTAAACAGCGAAACTCCTCCTCCTGTTTTTCAATCCATATATTGTCAGCTTCAGGGGTCTGGTTTAACAGGGCTTTCCGGTAATCGATAATGGTGGTGGGACGACTGGAAAATGCCTGCTCAGGCGGAAGCAGCGCCAGATTTCCCAAGTCGATGTTGCCTTTTGAGTCACATAGAAGCTCCTCAACACTGCGATCGGTACGGTAATGCAAGTCGGTGAGAGCATAGCACAGTTGCTCAAGAATGGTTATACCGGGGTCGTGGGTGTTGTGGTCTGTCCATCGCTCGCCGGAAATATCCTGGATGTGCTTCAGTCCGGATTCCTTCAGTTTCTTGAAGGACAGATCGTCGGAGGCCCTCTTTCGTTTTATGGTGACCGATTTTTTCATTGGTACTTTGCAACCCGAAGGCTTGATTAATCATTCATGTATGCATTGTTCCACAATACGGTAATATGGTATTTGATCTTGATATTAGCATCGCCGTAGTCACTCTTGGTCTTGATTTTCAGTGCGTAGGTGTTGTCTTTTTCTCGGCTCCATCGCAGCTTTAGTTTGTTAAAATGCGAGTTGTGGTATGCCTGAGTGCAGCGGATTTTACGCTTTCGCATAAGGAAGCTGAAAAATCCTGAGGGATTCCCCGCATTCAAGGCAATTGCGTGAAGAAGGGCTTTTGAACCGGTGGAGGCAATGATTTCGAAGCCGTTAGTTCCTTTAAGGTATTCTGTAATCGGATGCCAATCCCCGTTTGCGGGCACCTGGCCAAATCCATGTTGGTTCACCTTTATAGTGTTTGATGACACGGATACAGCCTTTTGATAAGTGCCGATCCTGCCCCAGGAAGAGATGTTGCCCTGTATATCCAGTGCCCCGGCAGATTCGTTTTCAGTCGCCTGTGGGCCGGTTCCTGGGTCAAATGAGATGATATCCCGATGTGTTATGCCATCAGGGCAACAGCTGTATATCAGCCGGTTGCTGCTTTGATCCAGATTGATTTGCCATGCCGGTTTGATACGCGTATTTTTGGAGAAAAAGCTGATCAGAGAGTCACTTTTATCATTACTGTAAATTTGCACTCCATCTTCAAGGGATCTGTCGAACCCGTCATCCTGAATGTTCAGGGCTGAATCAATCAGATCTTCAAAATGCCTTTGCTCGGGCAGACAACCTTTTTTGAAATATTCCTTTAGCGTTTCCCTGTTTTGCTTGGTCATGATTTTATGTTTTCCCCTATGATAAATGAGGAACCGATTTCCAGTTCTTCTATTCCCGTTTTATTCTGCCCATGTGGCTTTATATTGTTATTGCTGTTGATAACGGTAATGAGGTGTTTTTCCGCCGGCACTGCAGTGCTCCAGGGGTAGGTTGGTCTCACAATATTTTTGTCTGTTGTAGTATCCTGGTTAGCTGTGTCCAAAATATCGTACATGCATGTTATATGCGATGCGGAATCATCTGTACTCTCAAAGAATTCCCGGTTTTTGGAATCCGGCAGGGAAATCTTTACAATGGAAAGACCGGTAATGAATTTCACATACTGTTTACTCTGGAGATATGCGACAAATTCCGGTATTCGCAGTTGCCAGCCAAACTTTTGGTGCAGTCCCTCGGGATGCCATGGTGATACATAGGCCTCGATATCCCGATGGAGTTGTTTTTCATTTGCGCCGCCAAAACCCGAATCGGTAAACATCACTGTGCATTTGACTGTGATGCGGTCATAGGCAGGATTTCTTACTTCCAGATGCTCCTCCTGCACGAAACAGGATGTGCGTTTGCAGATGAACGTCTGTATCTGTCGTAACGTGACTGCATTCAGCTTAGGGTAATATGTGCTTCCAGCGGTGTTATCGGTCAGCGATGGTGAAGCGACAATCAGTATATAACCGGCTTTTTTATAGGGTTTTACACCTGTGCGCATATTGGGAAAGCATTTGACAAAGGCCAGATAAGGGAATTCGCCAAGAATCAATTGCTCATAATCCCAGGGTGTCCATGCCCGGTTTTTATGACGTAATCGTTCAGATACTCTTATCTGCATGTGTTTTTCTGTTTCATGTGCTGTCCCCCCAAAATAGTCATCAGCCTGAACCATGCTGTTAATACCCGCCAGAATTTTGGCTGGTTTTAAGGGGCCGGACGGGGTGCCGGTTTCGGGACCTTCGGTTCTGGTTACTTTAAGACCATGGGGGTAGACGCCGTGACAACTACAGTAGGAGAATGCGTGTTTGCTAGCATGGATGCGCAGCCAGAAATCCCCGTTTTCTTTCAGGGTGTCATCTACATCAAGCAACAATAGATTTAGTTCAACAATGCCCGATGAGAGAAACCCTTCGGTATCATCTCTGGTGACAAAGGTTTTTGGTAAATCTTTCCAGACCCCTTTGTCGCGGTAAGCCCAGGAAATGTTGTTGTCAACAGGTTTACTGGCAAAGGCGGAGTCATCCCGCAACAGGAACAAAAGGGCGAGGCGTTCCGGCAATGTACTGGCTGTTATCTGAATATGCAAATATCCGCCGGGTTTATACTGCGGCAACAGACTGGCATTATTCTGCAGAGAACCCGGGTACAACTGTTGCAGGGCGAAGGGGGCTTTCAGGAAAAACATTTCTGAAAATCCCTTGCCTGCATCATCCTGTTGCGATGAAAACAGGATAGAAGCCTTGGCCGTGTAATTCATGGAGATCCGGCTTACAGATGGAGCATATGGAGGGTTGGGCTGCTTTTTCTTAATCTTGCGCTTTACATTTTCAGTAAGAACTTCATTCAGGATAGCCGGATACTCTTTAAAGCCGAAGGATGCGGATTCGGGTGAAAAGGTAAGTCTGAGAAAACCTTCTACACTGTGGGCATCATACCGGTATTTGCTTTCCGGCTGATGCATCTGAATGGGTTTCATCAGGTACGGGTTGCGTATGGTGAAGGTGCTGGTGGGGGCAAGCCTGGATATGCCGGGCTCTGTTCTGAAAAGTAAATGATTGTCAACGGCGTTTTTTTTAAATGGCACCCAGTGGGCGTCTTTCAGATATGAAAAATCAACAAGGAATTCTTTATTTAAGGCACTCGTGCCATAGTCCCGGTAATATGCCTCAAACCCTCCTGGAGAGTCGGGCAGGTTGCTCCAGGTTATGGTAAAGTCGATATGTGTGATTGTCTTAATCGCCGTTTCGTAGCTCCCTATTGTGATATATGAATCTTTTGATGGCACCGGACCAAAGGGAAGAAACGTATTGGAATTGTCAAGAGGACCGTTTTGATTGCTTATCTGCAGATGGCTGGCACCCTTCACTGCAACTTCAAGATCAATGGATTCTATTTCACAGGGTTCTAAAACGGAATACATGTACAGATTGGCCTCCGGGTTCAGAATGACCTGCATAACCGGTGCATTGGCCTGAAAATCGTTTCCATGCAATTCTTCGTTCCAGGGAATCACCGCTGCAACCAACGGAGGCAAAGACACCTCTACTTTTATCCGGTTTTCGTTCGGTGCAATGTCGATGGTAGAAGGAGTGGTGCTGTGCCATCCGTCTTCCGTTGTAAAGCTGATAAGAAAGGCATTCTGTAAGTAGGAGTGGAGGTCTTTTTTATGCTTTTTGCAATACTTATCTACCTTGTCCAGCGAGTCGGTGCCCTTGCTTTGCAATTGGATAAGCATCGTTACTTTTCGGGTGCCCTCCTGCATGTTCAAGACCGGACTTGCCACGCAGAATCCGATTTCCGCCGGACTGCTGTTCAGTGTCTTGTGCGCGGTTTCGCATGCGCCAAACAGAGGCCATGATTCTGCGGTGTGAGCTTTGGAGGTGTCCAGCGCATCTGCCGGGGGCGTTCCGAGAAATGCTTCGGTTATCCACTGATGATCTTTTGCCGGACAGATCAGTTTATTTTGAAGGAATGATAAAATAAACATCGAGCGGATGGCCGCATTGGAGACCATCAGATCCGCATCGGAAGTATATGCAAGACCGTTTTTTTTGTTGTCCGGCGTAAAGGCGGTTCCCTTTTCTATGATAACCGGATTTTCCGAAGCCGAGGTAAATACGATATGGGATGAGTTCGGATTACCCGGCAGGGGAACGGAGCCGAGACATGTCTCATAATAGAACTGCAAATGATTGCGGGTAAATGTATTCAACATCTGCTGTGATGTCTGATACATCTTCAGAAACGCCAGTAAAAGACCAACCGCAGGATCATGTTTGCCACTCTTTAAGGCGGTGTCAATATGTTCCCTGCACCAGGCTTTCAGGTTTTGTGCAAAATTGGCCCAGCGGTGAAAATGCTCACTGAGATTTATGCCTTCATAATCCTGCGGATAGCGAAGTTTTTCATTGCATACTTTGCCAAACGCATCATCCCCGTATATGGCCGCAAATTTACTCCTGAGCTGTTCACCGACAGCTGCGGGGTCTGGCGAGTGTAAAGAGCCATACGATATGGAGGCCAGACATTCGTGCCAATCATGCAACGCCAGCGCCAGCTTTTGTGTCAACCGGAAACCGTCCATGGTGGATGCCTGAGGCAGCCGGTTGAATTGAGACACAATGGATGACAGATCAAAACTGATGATTATCGCCATGATGACGACTTCATCATGCAGCAGCAGGCGGCTCCAGTCTCCATCTTCCTGATTTTGATGATTGTAGTATTTGAGCTTTTTTGAATAATCGGCAATAGAAGCCAAAAGGTTTTCAAATGATCGTTCATCCACATGAACGTAGCCTTCCCCAAAGGCTCCGGGAAAGCGCTCATCCCCATGAGGGGCCGACCTGTCCGGTCCGGCTGACGATTGCATGTCATGCTCTGCCAAAAACTGACTCCTTACAGTGCCGGGGGATGGGTCGCTTCATTGGTATAAAAGGGAAACACCATATTGCTACGATGATTGGTAAGATTGATTACATAGATCAGGTTGATCTTTACCAGCCCTTCAACTTTTTGCGTGGTATCGAATTCCACGGCCTGCAGAGTTATCCGGGGTTCGAAAAAGAGCACGGCCCGTCGGATGAAATCGCGCATTTCCGACAGGGTGTTGCTGTTGATGGGCTGGAACACCATGCGTTTGAGTTCGCATCCATAGGTGGGGTGCATGGTGCGCTCCCCAGGAGCGGTGGCCAGCAGTATGCGAAGACTCTGCCGGATGTCCTCTTCAGCAGAGACCATTCTGGCCCCGATGTTGTTTTTGTTGCCCTGCAGATCGAATGCCGGAGGAAAATTCCAGCCAGTTCCCAGAAATGCCTTGTCGTCAACCATTCATCAGCCTCCAATCATCACTGTGGGGCATCCAATCACAATGCTGCCGCCGTGGGCTGTGTTGTCTCCCATTCTTGCGGCGGGCTTCTTGCTTATCATTACCGTTGCCGATCCCTTCACAATAGAGTCAGGTGGACCGACACAGGTACAGGAGTCCCCCACCACCGCCGCCGGAAGTTTTCCGATGAGTACCGTCGGAACGCCCGGACCGATCACCGGGCCGCCTACATGCGGTATCGGAGAGGGTACCGCAGGCGTTTGCATGGGGCATGTGTGCATATCGGTAAGTCGTGCAGCCATTGGCATGCCGGGATCCTTTCGCTTAATTGATCATCACCATGGCGCCTTTGACGGTTGTCTGGCCGGAAGCCGAGAGTTCCGCACTGGCGTTGCCCTTTGCGGTAAAGCCAACTTTGGCCTCATTACTGACATTCAATCCGGAGACCTTGACATCCGCCTTGGAGGAGAGCCCAAGCTCACCGGTGGCATCGAGGGTAATCTTTCCCATGGCCTTAATGGTGACGTCCTTTTGGCTCTGCAGTTGTATGCCGGAATCATTTAAAGTAACTTTGTTGCTGTTTTGGTCCTGTAGCAGAATCGATTTCTCGTCATCGTTCAGCACGATCTTGTTTTTCCCCGGCGTTGTTACGGTGACGATCTTCTTGTCGTCGTCGAACTCCAGTTTTAATTCGCTTCGCGTAACCAGGGCTTTGCTGTTGTTTTCAGCTTCCAGCTCGTATGCGGGTTTTCTGCCGCTGCTGTACAGGCTTCCAAGCACAACCGGGTGCGAGGGATCGTTATTGAAAAAACCAAGAACCACTTCATCCCCGACTTCGGGTATAAAGAACGCGCCGAAACCTTTTGATGCATACATGCCGGAAAGCCGTGCCCATACACCGTCGGAGCTGTCCTGCAAGATGGGGATGGTAACCTGTATACGGTATTGGGAGTCGGGGTCCTCGTTCAGCTTTTTTACGATTCCCACATACAGCCCTTCGATGCCCGGAACCAGCCCCGAAGCCGGCGGCGCGGTCAGGTTGCGGTTTTCGCTGAAGGGTTCCGGGGGAATACCCATCTCCACCTCCGTGGTCCAACCGCCATTTTCTATGGTATGGGTCACGGAGCCCACATACACTGTGCCGGAAAAGTGTTCTCCCACGCCCGCCAGTTCGATCATGCAGCCGGGAAGGGCTTTTGAGCTGCCTCTGAAGGCCATGGAACCACGAATCCGGGAGAGTTCGGATTTGACCTGCAGTCCCTTGGCCCAGCTTTTTAAACTGGTCTTTTCCATGGGGGCAGGGGTTTGCAGTTGGAAGGTGTCTGGCGCGGAAACTTTCGCAATATCTGCGGCGGACACGTCACCCTGCTTGTTCAGACCTTCCGGTTCCACGGTTTCCTCGACAACCGCCAGGCTTTGCAAATCCCAGCCAGCGCCGGCTACAGCACTTAGCTGGTCATGGGTTTCGAGGTCCGCATTCAGCTCCATGAGATCCTCACCATAGGTAACCGATAACTCGGGTCCGGCACTGGTGTCCGGAGGGGCTATGGTCAGTTTTCCACTGCTGGCGATTGTCAGCATGCCGTTTGCCTCGGCCCGGGATAGTACAAAATCCCAGTCCGAACAGTAGTACTGCACCAGTTCTCCGTGGGTGGTGTCTGTTGATGTAACGTCATTGGAGAGATCTGCGTAATCCCCAATGATTGAGGATAGAATGTCGCTGTCCTTCTGATTCAGAAACACGGCGTTTTTTCTGCCGACTGTCATGGCAACAGCCGGATCGCGGCATTCCACTACCAGCTGGGACCCGCCATCGTTGCCGATTCGTATGCCGTGACGGGTTACAATTCCCTCAAAAATAGTATCTTCCTCATCATCGTATCCGGCGTTGATTTTCACTTTTGAGCCCGGGGCAAAGGTCTCGTTGCTTAAGGGGAAATCCTGATTGGGCATGTCGCCGTCAAGGGTCACAATTTCTGCGGAGGGAATACGGTTAACCGGTGCGGTGACGGTGACCGTCACAACGTCAATGGTTTCTGCAAGAGCCGTACCATCGACAAACACCGTTAGCCGTACTTCTCCCCCTGCTCCTTGATTGGGTGAAACACTCATGAGTTACTCCAGCGGCGGGAACAGCAGTCGTGTGCCCGGTTTAAGTTGACGGGGGTTGGCCAGACGGTTAATACGCGCCACATCGAGGTAGTATGAGGTATCCTTGTAAATTCGGTAGCACAACAACGGCAGGGTGTCGCCGTCCTTTACTTCCACGGAATGAGACAAATCCGGCGAGGAATTTTTTCTTTTTTTGGCTTCTTCCTCGTTGCTCATAAATTCGTCGAAATCAGTGCTGATTTCCGCCCGCAGGGGGGTACCGTCGGGTTTGAACATGACGTATTTGGTGGAAAGCTTTGTCAGCCTTCCGTAAAACACCAGGTCTCCCCACAGCAATCGCACTACATTGGGCTGATGCTCAGCGCCAACGTAATCATAGACGATCTTGCGCAGCTTATTAACCTGCGTGGATACATCATCTGTGGCATCTCCAACAGCGCCGGTCCCGTCGATAACCAGCTTACTTATGGAAACCCGTGACACATTCATTGAGCTGTACTTGCCTTCGACGCCGATATGACCTTCGGAAATTTTTGTTTGATAATTGATGGAGCGCTCATAGCTGTAGTCCGTCGGGTTG
>Ga0070728_10002755_pt1 | contig 20899 bp, 22 predicted proteins | sample tdDd471_FD_66723 | JGI IMG/M metagenome (GOLD analysis project Ga0070728, IMG submission 66723) | Marine sediment microbial communities from the Atlantic coast under amendment with organic carbon and nitrate - tdDd47.1 | ecosystem: Environmental > Aquatic > Marine > Coastal > Sediment | place... | reverse complement strand
CGCTTCCGCGGCCTCCTCGAAGAGCTCCCGCGCATGGCTCGCGCTGCCGCGCGCCCGCCGCACTTCAGCCAGCAGTTGGATGATGTGAGCGAGGTCGTGGCTCCATGTCTGGTTTTTGGGATCGATCTGCCCCAGCTCACGACGGATCTCGACCGACTCGGCGTAGTACTTCTCCGCAGCAACGAGGTTGTCGGCACTCCGCTCGATGCTCCCGAGATAACCCAGTGTCAGCGACAGGGCTCGCCGCCACTCGAGGTTGGCGCCGTCCCGATCGTGGAGTCGACGCAAGACCGCCAGCACTTCCAGATACGCATCGCGCGCTTCGTCCGTGCGCTGCGTCACGCTGTAGATGTGCGCGACGCGCGACAACATCGTCTGGAGATCGTCCTGCCACTCGGTGTTCGACTCGTCTTTCTCGGCCAACCAGCGCGTTGCGGCAAGCGCCTGGGTGTACTCGCTCATCGCGCCGGTGAAATCGCGCTGCGCACGGCGCAGATCGCCGAGGTACATCAGGCCATAGGAGACGTCGTGGCGCGCGCGCAGGTTGCTCTCGTCCCGCGCGACGACTTCGCGCATCAGCTTCAAGGCCTCCTGATAGCGCTCTTCCGCCGCGGGATAGTCGCCGCGCCCCTGACTGAGCCCACCGAGTCGCCGGAGGCACAGGGCGAGGTTCCGCTTCGAGGTGACATTGGCCGGGTCCGCTTGCTCCAGTCGCCGGTATACGCCGGTGGTCGCCACGAACGTCTTCTCGCCCGCGGCGATCTCTCCCGACTCGATCTGAATGTGCCCGATGCGGAACATGCAGGAGGCATACATCGCCTCGTGATCCGGATTGGACGAATTCGTAAGGAGGATCTGCTTGCGAAGCGCGAGCGATTCCTCGTAGGCCCGAAGAGCGGGGCCCAGCCCTTCCGAACGGAGCAGGAAGTCTCCTTCTCGCTCGAGACTGAGCGCGAGCCCCTTGAGAAACCTCTCGTTGTTCGGGTGGCCCTTGACGATCTTGCGCCGCAGCGCCAGCGACTCCTCGTAGAGCCCACGGGCACCCGCCCGGTCCCCTTTTCGCAGCAGCACGTCCGCGACCCGCTCGATGCTCCCGGCCAGGGGATCCTCGTCGCCGAGCTCGCGACGAATCTTCAGCGCTCGACGGTAACTTGCCAGCGCATCGTCAACGGAACCCGCTTCCTGCTGCACATCCCCGAGCCGGTTCAACGTGACCGACAACCGGTAGCGCCATTCGCGGTTCCCGGGATCGGACTCGATGAGCGACTCGTACATCCTGGCGGACTGTCGGCATGAGTTCTCCGCGTCGGCGAACGCCCCCATGTTCATGAGGATCTCGCCGATGCGTGCGACCGTCAGTGCCCGCGCGCCCCGCTGCTCGACCGTGGCGTTCTCGCCGGGAAGGCTGGTGTAGTACTCCTCCGACTTGCGCGCGACCGTCCCGAGCAGATCCAGGCGGCCAACCGACTCAAGTCCGGTGAAAAGATCGTTGAGCATGAAGCCGGCCAAGTCTTCCGCGCGGGCCCGTTCCGCTTCCGCCCGATGGCGGGCCGTCTCGGCCTCTTCGCGTTTGGTGTTGATCAGGAACGCCGCGAGGACCGTGGCGGCGGTAGCCGTTAACAGCCCGACGACGCCGGCACGCCGCATGATGCGCGTGCGGGCAGCTCGCTCGCGTGCTGCGATCGCACTGGACCGCGCATCCCGCGCACGCTCACGCATGGCACGCGCGCCCTCGTGATCGGCACGCAGATCGGTGATGCGCGCAGCGACTGCCATGGCGCGGTCCAACTGGCGCAGAAGCGCATCGCCTTCGAGCGTCTCGGCGGTCTGGAATGCCGCCTCCGCCTCGACTTCCAACCCGTCGATCTCGCGTTCGATGGCGCTTTCGCCCTGCCACGCCCGAATCGCGGACGCCAACTCCCCCACGCCCGCGTAGCGGGTATCTCGTCGTGCCTCCAACGCCTGAACCACAATGCGTTCGAGTCCCGCAGGAGCGCCGGGTACGCCTTCGATGCCTTTGGTGACCTTGCCGATGAGCTCTCCAAGCGTCTTGAACGTGTGCGGGAATTCGCCGGTGAGAATTCGGTACAGGATCGCGCCGAGGCTATAGACGTCAGACTTCTCGTCGATATTCTCGACGTCGGCAAGCGCGGCCTCCGGCGCCATGTAGCCCGGCGTGCCAAGCGCACTCGTCAGCGTCTTCATGTCGGTCGTCTCGCGGATCTCGTCGAGACGCGACTGCCAACGGCTGCCCGCCAGATCCGGCTTGGCTCGCATCTTCGCCAATCCCCAGTCCAGAACCACCACCTCGCCGAACTGGCCCAGCGCGATGTTGGCCGGCTTCAGGTCCCGGTGGATCACGCCACGCGAGTGCGCGTAACCGACCGCGTCGCAGATCTTGAGAAACGGTTCGATCAACGCGAGCCGATCTTCCAGCGTCTTGGCATCGTCGATCGCGTCCTCGAGCGTTCGCTCGCCGCGCACCAGCCGCATCGTGTAGTACGGCACGCCCGAGGGCGCCAACCCGAGTTCGTAGATGGGCACGATCCCCGGGTGCTCCAGCCCGCCGGTGACGACCGCTTCCTGCAGGAAGCGCGCGACCATGTCGTCGGTGACCGGGCCCGAGTTGTCGCCCATCGGATCGGAGAGTCCCGACCGGATCATCTTGAACGCGACGCGCCGGTTGAGTTCGCTGTCAAGCGCGAGGTACACGACGCCCATGCCGCCCTGACCGAGCGGCAGGAATCCGACGTAGCGGTCCTTGTTCAACGCGCGCAGCGGCGCCCGGATGGTCGCGCCCGCCTCGCTGATCTCGTGCGAGGCGCGCGGCGGGAGGCTGGCGGTGAGCTTCTGCCCCACACCGCGCTGCGCGAACGCGAGGCGTTCGTCCCCGCCGGCAGCCTCGACGACTTCATCGATCTCGCCCAGAACGCACGCACGATCCTCGGCGCTCAGCCCACTGAGCACGCTCTGATCGCTGTCCTTCCAATAGCGTTCGAGCGCTGCCGCGGCTTCCTCCGCCGACACCACGCCACGCTCCACGGCGATATCCGCCAGAAGCAACTCACGCATATCCCCCGATTGCATGCGGGCGGATTGTAAAGATTTGGCGGGCGGCGCGGGGGGCAACTACCAGCGCTGCGGCACTTTTCGCACTCGCGACGTGTCGTAGCCGAGGTCGGCGAGCTTCTGGATGAGCGCGTCGTACTGCTCCGGCGGCAGCTCCGGCTTGCGCGCCATGACCCACGCGTAGTCTCGCTTCGTGCGCGTGATGATCGTCGTCTGATAGTCCTCATCGAGGTACGAGACCAGGTACTCCGCCTTGATCGGCCAGATGAAACGCATCCCCCAGATCGCGTTCGATCCGTCGTCCTCGACGAAGCCCCGGGGAGTCATCTCCTTCTGCTCGCCATCGAAGCCCCCCTCGCGGAACGTGAACGTCGTCGCGATCGAGCCGTCTTCTTCCAGCTTGTAGGATTCGATGGCGTTGTAGGCATCGCGTTCGGGCCGAGAAGGGATGTGCGCGATGACGTACCAGTCCCCCATGAAGCGAGGCAGGTCCACCTTCTCGACGGTGGGCATCGGCGGATACGACTGGCATCCGGCCTGGATCAGAAACACGGCGGGCAGTGCGAGCAGCGCGGCCCCCACGAAGCGTTTGCGAATCATCGTGCCCCTTGGATGCCGAAGCCCGCCCCGGGTGTCGCAGCAATCCGGTAGATCATCGCCATGCATCGGCTTGGGTTCCTCGCACTCCTCCCCCTCTTTCTCACCACGGCTCGCGCTGACGACAGTCCCTTTCTCGGCACCATCGTGTACGAGCAGGTCGCGGCCGGCGAAAGCGAGGGTGCCAAGGCGTTCCGCGGGCTGGCCGCGTCGAAGATCAGCGTGCACTTCGGCAGCAAGGCGTACCGGCAGGACGAGGTTGGCGGCATGTTCCCCGGCAGCGTGATCGTGAACTACGGCGCGCGACCGGCGATTCGACTCGATCACACCAAGAAGACGAGCGAGAGCGGCGGAGCCAACGATCTGGATCAGTCCCCGGAGAACATGCGCGCGTTCATGCCGTGGAACTTCAAGACGGCGATGGAGCCGACCGGGAAACAGGACACGATTTGCGGCTACGAGGTGGCGCAGTACAAGGTGACCAAGTCCGCGTTCATGCGGCCGGGCGCAACCATGCACATCTGGGTCGCACCGAGACTGCAGCTTCCTCGCCATCGATACCAGTTCGAGTTCAAGGCGAGCCGCGCGTACTCCCCGCTGCCGATCTCGATCCCCGTCGCCAAAGGCGCGATCCTCAAGGTCGAGGTGCTCGAGAACGAGACGCCGGTCACGATCACGGCGACCGCCGTGCAGCCGGGAGAGCCTGCCGCGACCCTCTTCGCCAAGCCGGAGGGCTACGACGGTCCGGAATTGGCCGCCCCGGCGAAACCGCCGGCGGTGAAGACGGCGCCCGCCAAGCCCCCGGTCGACATCAGCAAACTGCCGCCGGAGATCGAGAACGGCATCGGCATGAAGCTCGTCCTCATTAAGCCCGGCACCTTCCAGATGGGCAGTCCGGCGGGTGAGCCGAGCCGCCGCGACGACGAGGGGCCGTACGAAGTCACACTGTCGCACCCGTACTACGCCGCCATTCATGAGGTCACCCAGGCGCAGTGGAAAGCGGTCATGGGGACGGACAGTCCGTCGCACTTCAAGGGCGACAACCTGCCCGTCGAGAAGGTGACCTGGAACCAGGCCGTGGAGTTCTGCACCAAGCTCTCGGCGAAGGAGGGACGCACCTATCGGCTGCCCACCGAGGCGGAATGGGAGTATGCCGCGCGCGCGGGCGGGACCATCCCGTACGCGTCGAGAAAGCTGTGGAAGGCCTGGCTGCTGGACCACGCTTGGATGTCCTTCAATGCGAAGTACAAGTCCCATGCGGTCGGCACGCTGAAACCGAATGCGTGGGGCCTGTTCGACACCATCGGCAACGTCGGAGAGTGGACAGCGAGCGGGTACGGCCCGTATCCGCAGGGCAAGGTGCGCGACCCCCTGGGCGTCGACAGCAACCGGAAAGCCGTGCGCGGACAGGGTTGGGTGTCGAGCTACGACTTCTGCCGCTTCGCCAGCCGCAGCGGCAGGGCCGCAGACAAGTCGAAGTCCACGATTGGGTTCCGCGTCGTCTGCGACCCGAAGTAGGTGTGGTTTCCGGCCACGACAACGCCGCCCCGCACAGGGTTGTTGTTCGGGACCAGTACACTCGCGCCATGGAACGGGAAGCGTTCGCTCTCCGCATCTCCGCGTATGCGACCGCGTTTTTCGGCGTACTCGGAACGTCGTTCGGTGTCTGGCTCGACTCCGAGGCAATCCTGCTGGATGGCCTCTTCAACTGGATCTCCTTCGCCATGGCGCTCGTCTCGCTGCGCGTGGCGCGCCTCGTCGAGCGCCCCGGGGACGAGGAGTTCCCGTTCGGGTACGCGGCCTTCGAACCCGCGGTCAATACGGCCAAGGCGTTCCTGATCCTCGGCGTCTCCATCTTCGCGCTGGTCAACGCCATCGGCACGCTGCTCGATGGCGGCCGACCGCTGGCTGCCGGCTGGGCTGTCGTGTACGCCGTCGTCGCGGCGACCGGGTGTTTTTCCACGGCGGCCTACCAGCGCCGCGTCGCACGGGAACTCGCCAGCCCGCTGCTCGACGTCGATGCGAAGAACTGGTTCGTCAACGGCGTGATCAGCTCCACCGTCGGCGTGGCGTTCGGACTCGCCATGCTCATCGACGGAACTTCCTTGGAGGCAGCGGTTCCGTACATCGACTCGTCGCTCGTGGTGCTCCTGGTCGTTTTGACAGTGCCCATTCCGGTCCGCATGGCCGTTTCGGGATTGGCGGAACTTGTAGCGTTTCGTCCGCCGGCCGAAGACATCGAAGCTCTCATGCGCGCGCTCGCGGAAACCGCCCACCCGGAGATCGACATGTTCCACGTGCGTGCGAACCGCGTCGGCCGCACGATGTTCGTGGTCGTTGACGCTCGCGTCGACCCCAACCGCCGGCTGCAGGAGCTGGAGGTCGTCCGCCAGCGCGTTCTGGACCGCGCCCGCCGCGACTTCCCCACGCTCCAGCTCGCACTCCTGTTTCATCCCGAGCTTCCGCAGGACTAGCACATGAACAGCCCTCGCACTCCCAAGGTCAACGCGCTCGTCGCCAGCCTCGACGCGCACAAGGACGAAGCCAGCGGACGACTCGACCTCGTCGGCGTCTTCGCGACCGTTCAGGTGCCGAGCATGCCTCTCGAACTGCCGGGCCTGACCGTGTTCGTGAGCCTCACCAACATGCACGGCTCCTACACCCTCGGCCTCGACGTCATCGACCTCGAACGCGACGAGCGGCTGGCGGGAGTCGACACGCCCCACACGATCCAGATCAATGATCCGCTGCGCGTGTGGACCGAGGTTGCCCGGATCCCCGGCCCCCTTACGATCGAACACACCGGACGCTACGCGTGCCGTTTAACCGCCAACGACCAATACCTGCACGAGATCGTCTTCGAATTCGAACTCGTCGAAGCCCCGGAGTAACTCCCATGTTGCGCTCATTGCTGACTGCCAAGCCGATCAACCTCGACCTCGGCCTGCTCATCGCCCGCCTCGGCATCGGACTCTCGATGCTCTGCCTGCACGGCTGGGGCAAACTCACGGGCGGACCGGGAACGTGGGAGTTTCTCGGCAGCCAGATGCAGAATCTGGGCATCGACTTTTTGCCGACCATGTGGGGCTTCCTCGCGATGTTCGCCGAGGTCTTCGGTTCCGCCTTCCTGATCCTCGGCCTGTTCTTCCGCCCCGCGGCGGTGATGCTGATGGGAACGATGGTTGTCGCCGCCCTCCGCCACCTGAACCTTCCGCCGGATGCGGATGGCGCCGGATTGAAGGGCGCGGCGCACGCGCTGGAGTTGCTCGCGGTCTATGCCGCGCTGCTCTTCACCGGCCCCGGACGCTACCGCATTGCGCTGCCGATCGGTGGCGACAAGACGAAGTAGTAAGATCGAGGCATGACAAACGTCTACAAGAAGATCGAGATCGTCGGCACCTCCCCGGATTCGTTCGCCAAGGCCTCCCAGGCGGCGATCGACAAGGCTTCCGAGAGCCTGCACGGCATGAATTGGTTCGAGGTCACCGAGATGCGCGGTCGCATCGACGGCGGAAAAATCGTCGAATTCCAGGTCGCGATGAAGGTCGGCCTCAAACTCGACTGATCCCGCACGCAATCAAAAGCCCCCGCCGTTCGTTCCCGGGATGAAGCGATGCCTCGTCCCGACCACACCACACTCGAACCGCTGCTCCAGCGGGGCTATCGCTATGCCCTGTCGCTGACGCACGACGCGAGCAAGGCCGAGGATCTGCTCCACGATGCGGTTGTGTCGCTGCTCAGGAAGCGCAAGCTCGCCGAGCCTGCGTATCTGATCGCCACGATCCGAAATCGATTCGTCGATCTCTATCGCCGGGAGCGCTTGATCGTGATGCACCCGCTCGACGATCGCGAGGAAGAAGCGGCCGACAGCAACGACTCGCCGATTGACGCGGAGTTTCTGGAGCAGGCGCTGGGGTCGCTCCGCCCTCCGGAACGCGAGGCCATGTACCTCTCCTGCGTCGAGGACTACACGGCGCAGGAGATCGCCGACCTGACCGGACGACCGCGCGGCACGGTCCTGAGCATGATCCATCGCGCTCGCCATAAGCTGCGGACGTACATGGAGAATCGCACGCAGGGCGATACGGAGGCACGGGCATGACGTTGCAATCGCAAGTTCGCGAGCACTACAGTTCGCAGTCGCTGCGGCCGGAGAAGCTCGCCGAACTCACCGCGATCGCAGCGCCCCGCTGGGAACGCTGGATCGTTCCGACCGTGGTCGCCGCGATCGTGCTGGTCGCCGTTGGTCTCGCCGCGACCATGCAGGACACGACGGAATCCGTGGGGCAGGAGATCGCGGTCAACCACCTCCGTGCACTCGATCCGGAGTTCGCGGTCACGCGCTTCGACGAGATCTCTCGCCACATGGAACGCCTCGACTTCGAGCCGCGGCTCCCGGAGCGCATCGCGGAGCGAAACCTCACGGTGCAAGGCGCACGGTACTGCTCCGTCCAGGGACGCATCGCGGCGCAGGTCCGTCTGACCGACAGCGACGGCGCCCGCTATACGCTCTACATGGTGCGCGCCATTCCGCGCGTGCGTGCGGGAACTACGACACACGATGGAGTCGAAGTCGAACTGTGGAACGAGGGTGATCTTTCGATCGGCCTCGCAAGAGGACAGAAATGATGCTCACGCGAACCCTCCCGACTCTGATGCTGACTCTGGCTCTGTCCGTGCCCGCCGCGGCAGCTCCGAAGGCGCTCAACAAGGCGCAGGTCAAGCAGGCCGATGCCACGGCGACTTCGCTCTACGTCCATCTGGACGACGCGTCGATAGGCTTGCTCCGACGCTTCCCCGCGCTGCGTGAACTGCGCCTCACCGGCCCCTACGACAACGGCTTGTGAATGTACGTGACTTCGGTCACCGACGCCGGTCTGGCGTCCCTCGCGAAAGTTCAGCCGAAACTGCGTCGCCTCGATCTCGGGGTGGTGCGCAAGATTACCGGCGCGGGCCTAGCGCACCTCGCCAAGCTCCCGAAGCTGCAGGACCTGGTCCTTCAGGGTCCCGGGCTCGACGACGACGCGGCCGCGGCCATCGCCAAGCTCCCACTCCGTCGGCTTTCCCTGCGGCGCACGGCGATCACGGACGCGGGCCTGGAGCATCTGGCCGGCATGAGGCACCTCGAGCACATTGACCTCTCCGACTCACGGGGAGTCACGGATCGAGGCGTGGCGGCTCTGGCAGAATGCAAGACGCTTCGGTCCATCAATGTCAGGGGGGCGCGGGGGGTCACGGATGAGACGCTTCAGAAGCTCTCGGACCTGCCGCTAGAGAGTATTGACCTGACCTCGTACGGCAACCGCCAGAGCCGCATGCACGCGATGTTTACCGACGAGGGTCTTAAGGCGCTGGCTGCGAATCCGACCTTGAAGCGCGTTGTGCTCATGGGCGCACCGCTCATCACGAAAGCGGGCATCGCGCATCTTCGGATCGCCACGACCACGCGCGAAGTCATCGCCCCGCGTCGCGATTAGAGACGACCGCGATCGACTGCGATCGCGTCGCCACCCGCCTACGCCTGCGGCATCGTCACGACGCGCTGCGGGAACGGAATCTCGACCCCGGCCTCGTTGAACGCGTTGTAGACCGCCGTATTCAGCTGGTCGAGCGCGCGACCGCGCAGGACGGGCTCGTCGATCCAGACCTGGAGTTGGAAATCGAGAGCCGAATCCCCGAACCCGCGGAAGCGCACGCGGGGCGCAGGGACGGTTGCCGCGTGCGGCGAGTCCTCGGCGACCTTCATCAGAATCGCGCGGACGCGGTCCACGTCGCTCCCGTACGCCACCCCCACCTGGACACGCACCCGACGCTTCGCGTGCGGGCCGCCGGTCTCGTTCACGATCGTCGAGTTGGCGATCAAGGAGTTGGGAATGGTGATCTCGATGTCGTCGCGCGTCAGCAGCCGCGTCGAACGGATTCCGATCTGCGTGACGCGCCCGCGCTCGCCGTTGCCGAGCACGATGAAATCCCCGAGCTTGTACGGTGCGTCCGCCAGGATAAACACGCCCGCGAACAGGTTGGCGAGCGTGTCGCGCGCCGCGAAGCCGACGGCGATGCCGATGATGCCGGCCGACGCCAGCCAAGCCGTCAGATCGATATCCCACGCCAGCAGGATCGCGTAGATGCCCACGCCGATCACGAGCAGCCCGCTCAGGATCTCGTAGATCGGAACAGACTGCGGTTGGATCCACTGGAATTCGTCCGCCCGTCGCGCGAGCGCGTCACAGATGGCGTCTCCAACCCTGCGCAGTGCCTTCATCCACACGAACGCCGCGATGGTCACCAGGATGGCGCGCGTGCGAAACAACGTCGAGTCGAGCAGCGCCGGGTCGACTCGCTTGAGCGAGAAGTAGGTTCCGACGAACAGCAGCGTCAGAAGAATCGGAAGACGCACGGAGAGGACGATGGTCTCGTCGAGATTAGTCTTGGTCTTCCTCGCCATCCGCAGGACGACCTTCGTCAGAATCCACTGCAGGAGGATCGACGCGCCCACGGAGTAGCCGAGCAACTCCAGCGGGCCGAGGCTCAGGTACCAATCGCGCATCTGGAGATTGTGACGCTTGGTGGGGACTCTCCGACGCGCTCGGTCGGTAACCGGCGCGTCCTGCGTGCATCGAACCTGGTGTGTCGCCATGCCGCTGATTGGAAACAATGTCACCGAGGCCGAGATCCGGCGTTGGCTGGTCGATCAGAACTACGGTGCACGCTCGGCAACCTTCGACGAAGTCGAGCTGGTGGCCGTTCAGCGACCCGGTTGGGTGCAGGTCTTCCGCTTCCAGCTGACGGCGAAGACGCCCGACGGTCGTAAGGTTGCGCTGTACGGCGCACTCCGCGACGACGGTCGGGTCGGTGGCAAGTTCCGAGTTTCCGAATCGCGCGAAGAACGCGACGAGTGGTTGGGGGAATGGTCCGGAAAGCTCGGCCCCTCGCACTCCCCCCACACCGATCCCCCGCCGCGTTGGCTCGTCGGGTTGCTGCTCGCAGGCGTCGCAGCGATGGTGATCGTTGCGCTGCTGAATCGTTAGTCGCCCTGCTCGGTCAACTTCTGGATCGCGGGATCGTTCGGAAACAACCGCTTTGCGACGCGAACCAGGTCGGGTCGACGCACGTCGAAGTCCTCGTGGCCGACCTGCCGCTTGCCCACGAACACCTCCAGCTCGTCGCACGAAAAACACAGCAGCACGTCCACAGGGACATCCGCCTCGTAGCGCAGGAGCACGCCCGGCAGAAACTCGCATGTCTTGGAGCTGTCCCACTCGTACGTCCCGTCGTCGAGCAGAACGCTCGCGAGCGCGGCCCGGCTCTCCTCATCGACGTCGACCGGCCCTTGAAGGACGGGATAGCCGTGCAGCCTCTTCCCCGGGCCGGCTCCGCGCCCCATCCCGTCGATGCGGTAGGCCGTGATCGCCGCATCGCGAATCAACGCGACGGAAGCGTCGCCACCGAGCAACTTGGTCACACGACCCGTGGTCTTGGGGCCCGTCCCGCTGCATGCCACGGTCAGAGCGGCCAGGAGGCAGAGAATTGTTCGCATGGCGCCGAGCCTACCGTCGCTCCAACTCGCTCGCGTCAAATTGCCGTCATCCCGCGGATGTGCCACGCCACCCAAAGATCTACAATCGAACGCAGGAATGGGTGAGCGGAGGCGAGAGTTCGAAACAAGGATCCGCGAGCTTGAGGAGGAGAACCGGCGCCTGCGCGCCGCAACGTTCTCATCCGCGGGCGGAGCGACGGTGCGCGTTCCCGAGTCGTTCCGCCCCCCGTTCGACTCGGCCCAACAGACCGTCGCCAAGTACTTTCGCGAGTTCCACGCCGATCCCACGCAGGGCACCATCGAGATCGGCGGCGAGCGCTATGTCCTGATGCGCGCCGCCTCGCTCTCGTACGGGTTCCTCAACGCCGTGCGCAAGACCTACGCCGACCGCGGCGACGAGGAAGCGCTGCACATCGGCCGGACGCTGCTGTTCGACATGGCGCACGTCAACGGGGTGAATGACGCGCGCCAATTCCATCGGACCATGGGCGTGACCAACCCGATCGAGAAACTCTCGGCGGGCCCGGTGCACTTCGCATACTCGGGCTGGGCGTTCGTCGAGATCCTTCCGGGAAGCTCGCCGACCCCGGACGACGACTTCTTCATCCAGTACAACCACCCCTTCTCGTTCGAATCCGACAGCTGGCTACGCGCGGGCAAAACCGCCGACCTCCCCACCTGCATCATGAGTGCCGGCTACTCCTCGGGCTGGTGCGAGGAGAGCTTCGGCTTCCCGCTCTCTGCGGCGGAGATCTCCTGCAAGGCGAGAGGCGATGAGCACTGCACCTTCGTCATGGCGCCGCCGCACCGGCTCCGCGAACACGTCTCGCGCCTGATGCAGGACGCGTCCAAGGAGGAACGCCGCAAGGTGATCGGCTCCATCCCGCTGCTGTTCGAGCGCAAGGAGACCGAGCAGCAACTGCGCGATGCGCGCGATCGTGCGGAGGCCGCCAGCGAGGCCAAAAGCCTGTTCCTCGCCAACATGAGTCACGAAATTCGGACGCCGCTCACTGGGCTGCTGGGCATGTCCGAACTCCTGCTGCTCGACGATCTGAATGAAAAGCAGCGGCACTACGTCAAGACGATCCACGAGTCGGGCGAAGTGCTGCTCGCGATCCTGAACGACATTCTCGACCTGTCGAAGATCGAGGCGGGAATGATGCCGATTTCCGTAGGCGTGTGCAGCGTCCGCGAAGTGCTGCACGACGTGGAAGAAGTGCTGCAACCGAAAGTCGACGAGAAGGACATCGCATTTTCGACCACCATCGACGAGGCGCTCCCGCGGCACGTCTCGGCCGACCCGCTGCGGCTCCGACAGATCGTGTTCAACCTCGCCGGCAACGCCGTGAAGTTCACCGAGAAGGGGACGATCGAGATCCGGGCGCAGTGGAGCGAACCGGACGAGTTGCGCGTCGAGGTGCAGGACTCCGGCATCGGCGTCGACGCGGCGCGCATCGACCAGCTGTTCGAGATCTTCACGCAGGCCGACGCGTCGGACACCCGACGATTCTCCGGTTCCGGGCTCGGCCTCAGCATCTGCCGGCGTCTCATTCAGCTTATGGGCGGAAAGATCGGCGTGAAGAGCTCGAAGGGTGAGGGCTCGACCTTCTGGTTCACGATTCCCGCGGAACCGGTGGCGGGCGCGACAACGGCGGCGGCGACGCCGGAAGGCGCACGCCCCCCCTCCAAGTTCAACGCACAGATCCTCGTCGTCGAGGACGACCGCGTGGCGCGCTACGTCGTGGAGAAGATGCTCGTGGAGCACGGCTGCAAGGTCGACACGGCGATCGACGGGCGCGAGGCGGTCGCAGCGGCGGCGGCGGGAACGTACGACCTGGTGTTGATGGACTGCCAGATGCCAATGATGGACGGCTACGAAGCGACCGCGCGGATCCGCCGCCTTGAGGGCACCGACCGCAGGACCCCCGTCGTGGCGATGACCGCCAGCGTGATGCCGGGGCAACGCGAGAAGTGCCGCGCCGCCGGCATGGATGACTTCCTCGGCAAGCCGCTCGACCTGGAACGGCTGCAGTCGGTTCTCGCGCGCTGGATCAGCCACGCCTGACGACGGCGATGCCGTGCGAAGCCATCAGCGCTTCCACGGCGGGTCGAATGACGGTGGCCGCATCGTCACGGTCGTGCACCTGCCGGAGGACGAGCGTGCCCTCCACGAGTGCCGTGTATTGATCGGCAAACGACTCGGAATCCGCGGCTCCCGCCGCCCGCGCCAGGTCCCGCCAACCGTCGCGACTCGCCCGCTTGTGGTCGGCGGCCGCCTGGTGGATGGGGTCGTTGCGATTGGGGAACTCCGCCGCCGTGTTGAGGAACATGCAGCCGCGAAACGACGGGCCCGTGAACCAACGGTCCATCACGTCGAACAGCGCGAGCAACTGCGCTGCCGGATCGTCTCCGCCCACCTCGCGCACCGCGCGACCCCACGCCTCGGTCTCCCATGCGTCCCGCAGCTTCACCGCGTCAAGCATCAACGCGTCCTTGCTCGCGAAGTGCTTGTAGAAGGTCGTCTTCGTGACACCGGCCTCTGCGATCACCGCGTCGAGACCGACCGCCTGGAAACCGCGGGCGTAGAACAACTCCACGGCCACCCACAACAGCCGCTCACGGCCGGTCTTCGCCGGCGGCGGCGCGCCCAGCAGCTCATGAATCGACTTGCGTTCGGCCACGCTCTCATCTTGCCCGCAGCGGCGGGGCGACCGCAAGTCAAGCCTCGCACGAAGGCGATTCCGAGCCGCGGACCCGATCGAGCAGGGCGCGCGGAATCCGCTTGAGCGCTTCGGCGCGGAACGGCTCAAGCAGCGTCCAGGCCGCCGTCATCGACTCCTCCAGCGTCCGCCGCTCGCCGCGTTGCCCGACAAGAGTGCGTTCGAACCGATCGGCGAACTCCAGCGCACGACGATCCGTTTCGGAGAGGCTCGCCTCCCCGATGATCGCCACCAGCCGGCGCAGGTCTCGGCCCTCCGCGTACGTGGCGTACAGCTGCCCCGCCAACGCACGCTGCTCGTCGCCGATGGCCGCCTGCATTTGTCGACTCAGGCTCGGCAGGACGTCGATCGGGGGATCGACACCCTTGCGATGCATTTCCCGCGAGAGCACGATCTGCCCTTCCGTGATGTAGCCGGTCAGGTCGGGAATCGGGTGCGTGATGTCGTCGTCCGGCATCGAAAGGATTACCAGCTGGGTGACCGAGCCGGACCGTCCGCGCCAGCGGCCCGCGCGTTCGTAGAGCTGCGCGAGATCGGTGTACATGTAGCCCGGGAAGCCGCGCCGCCCGGGCACCTCCTCGCGCGCCGTCGCGACCTCGCGCAGCGCCTCGCAGTAGTTCGTCATGTCCGTCAGGATGACCAGGACGTGCCGCTCTTTCTCGTAGGCCAGGAACTCGGCGGCGGTCAGTGCCAGGCGCGGCGTCAGCAACCGTTCGATTGCCGGGTCGTCCGCAAGGTTCACGAACATCACCGTGCGCTCCAGCTGTCCGCTCTGTTCGAGGTACTCGCGGAAGTACCCGGCTTCCCGATGCGGGATGCCCATCGCCGCGAAGACGACGACGAAGTTGTCCTCGGCGCGAGCCTGCGCCGCGATGCGCACGGCAAGTTCACCCGCGGGCAGCCCGAAGCCGGAAAAGATCGGCAGCTTCTGGCCGCGCACCAGCGTGTTGAGCAGGTCGATCGCGGTAACGCCGGTTTCGATCGGTTCGGACGGGAACGCACGGGCGACGGGATTGATCGGCGCGCCGTTCACGTCCCAGTAGGCCTCCGGCAAGACCGGGGGACCGCCATCGACCGGCCGACCCGACCCGTCGAGCTGGCGACCGAGCAACTCCAGACCGACACCGAGCATCGCAGGCTCGCCCTGCGCTGCCACGCGCGTCTCCTTCGTCCCCACGCTCCTCGTTCCGGCGAACACCTCCACCACCGCCCGCGAACGATGAACCTCGATGACCTGACCGCGCCGCCGTTCCTCGCCGACCAGCACGTCCACCACCTCCCCGAAGGCCAGCCCATCGGCGTGGTCGAGGAACAGAAGCGGGCCGGCGATACCGGTCAGCGACGAGTACTCGCGGACGACCAGATCCCTCATCCGAGCGCCTCCATCAGGGACCGCGCGCACTGCTCCGCCTTCGCGGCCGGCCACTCGCGCATGCGGCCGATGGCCAGAAACTCCTCCGGCAGTTGCTCAGGCTGACGCTCGGCCAGGACCGCGTTCGCGTGGCGGATCACGCGCAGCATCCAGTACTGTTTCGCGGGCGGACAGTACGCGTCCTCTTCGTCGAAGGCGGACTGCTGCAGGAAGTCCTCGCGAATCATGCGGCCCACCTGGAACAGTACGCGTTCCTCGGGAGCGAGAGCATCGGGACCCAGCAGCTGAACCACGCGCTGCAGCTCCTCTTCTTCCACCAGCACGCGCTGCGCCCACATCCGCTGCTCTTCCCAATCCTCGTGGATGGTTCGCCGAAACCAGTCGCCGAGCCGGTAGAGGGAATAGCTCCGGTTCCAGTGGATGGCGGGGAAGTGCCGGCGTCGCGCGAGCGTCGTATCGAGCGCCCAGAACGTCCCGGCCAGGCGCAGGCTGTACTGCGTCATCGGCTCCGAGAAGTCGCCGCCCGGCGGCGAAACCGCGCCCACGATGCTGACCGACCCCCTGCGCTCCGGGCGGCCCGCACAGCGCACCGCGCCGGCGCGTTCGTAGAACTCCGCCAGGCGTGAAGGCAGATAGGCGGGATAGCCCTCTTCCGCCGGCATCTCCTCCAGGCGGCTCGAGACCTCGCGCAGCGCCTCGCCCCAACGCGAGGTCGAGTCGGCCAGCAGCAGGACATCGTAGCCCTGATCGCGGTAGTACTCGGCGAGCGTGATGCCGGTGTAGATGCTCGCCTCGCGCGCGGCCACGGGCATGTTCGATGTGTTCGCGATCAGGATCGTGCGCTCCATCAGCGATGCGCCGGAGCGCGGGTCGACCAACGCGGGCAGCTGCTCGAGCACTTCCGCCATTTCGTTCCCGCGTTCGCCGCAACCGATGTAGACGATCACGTCCGCGTCCGCCCAACGAGCGAGCGCCTGTTCCTCCACCGTCTTGCCCGTTCCGAAGCCACCGGGGATGGTCACGCTGCCGCCGCGCGCCAGAGGATAGAGCGTATCGATCACTCGCTGGCCGGTGATGAACGGCTCCGTCGCGTCGAGTCGATGCGCCACCGGTCGCCGCTGACGCACCGGCCACGACTGGAGCATGCGGATCGCGTGATCGTCGACGCGAACGACGGGATCGTCCACTTGAACCTCGCCCTCGCGCACATCGGTGACCGTGCCCTGTACGCCCGGCGGCACGAGGATTCGATGCAACAACGCCTGCGTCTCCTGCACCGTGCCCAATTCGTCGCCAGCCGACACCGGATCGCCCTGGCGCACGCTGGCCCGGAAATGCCACCGGCGTTCGCGATCGAGCGCTGGCGCTTCGGCCCCACGCTGCAGGAAGTGCCCTTGCTTCGCGAGCGTCGTGAGCGGTCGCTGCACCCCGTCGAAGATGTTGCCCAGCAAGCCCGGTCCGAGTTCCGCCTGGAGCGGTTGTCCTGTGTTCTCGACTCGCGCGCCCACCCGCAGTCCCGTCGTTTCCTCGTAGACCTGCACGACCGCCTCGTCGCCCTCCAGCCGAATGACCTCACCAAGCAGGCGTTGCTCACCGACCCGGACCATGTCGTACAGACGCACGCCGTCGAGGCCCTCGGCGACCGCGACCGGTCCGGAGATCCGCACCAACCGCCCACTCACGGCGCTTCTTCTCCGAACACGAAGTGGTAGCCGATCGCTTCCTCGAGCATCGCCTTGAGGCGCGCGCGGCGCTGCCCCGCTTCGCCCGGGTGCGCGCCTTCGGGCAGTGCCACGAGCAGCGGCGCAAGCCTGCCGCGCCAGTTCGCGGGCAGAGTCGTGAAGTACGGCTCGTGAACCGCGATGACGCCCGACTCCCGCTGACCGAGCAAACGCCCCACGGCGGCCTCGGCACCCGCCGCGTCTTCCGCCTCGTCGACCGCCGCCCCGGCGAGCCGGTAGCCGGGGGCGAGACGCGCAGGTACCACGACATGGAGATTCGTACTCATGCGAGCACCAACTCCCGTTCGATGTCGACTGCCGAGCGTCGGCCTTCGATGCCGCGCGAGACGGCGCGCAGGTTGCGCAGTTCGATGTCCTTGGCTGCGACGAATGCGCGCGGGATGGCGGGCCCGAGCGGGTCGCCAACGAGGAATCCGCTCACGGCCGCCCGCTGACCCCGAAGCTCCAGCGCGTCGGAGAATTCCGCCAGATCCTCATCCTCGCTCCAGTCGCGCAGCCAACCCGGAAGAAGTGCACGCGCCGCCGCCGCCGTGTCCGCGCGGACGAGAGCATCCAGCAATCCCGATTCAATTGATCCGCCCGGGAGAAACTCCTCCTCCGCGTCGATGTCATGTTCCCGGCGCGCGGCACGCAGGCGCAGTGCCGTCATCACGTTGATCCGGTCGACGTCGAGATCCCGCACCCAAAGCCGGTCCAGCGCGACGAGCGGATCGTCTCCCAACAAACCACGCGTCGGCAGGCCCCACGCGCGCATCAGGTCGACCGAGGCCGCGACGCTCCCCTGCCGTGCCAGCGCGAGGAGCCGGGGTCGGTCGAGCGCACCCGCCGCAACCAGCAGCGGCTCGATGTCCTCCGCCGGCACACGCCGTTGCAGGGAGTGCAGAATCGTCCGGAGATTGCGCCAGTCCCAACGTGCCAGCATGCGTTGGACCAGAGTGCGCGCCTCTCCCTCGTAGTAGCGCGGGAGCGCGTGAAGCACACGCTCGCCGTGAATGCGCAGGACTTCGTCGAAGCGGTGTAGGTCGGGCGCACGCGCCAGCGCCGCCTCGACGTCGGGCCCGTAGGGCGTTGCCGAGAGCGCGCCGAGTAGCGCCGGCATGTCACGGGCGCGCAGCAGATCGACGTAGCCGCGCCGGTCGAACAGCCGAGAACGGAGGGCGCGAACCCGCGCGTTGCCGTAATCCCACGCCGTCATACGAGCCCCATCGTCCGCGCCGCGAGCCGCCGGAGTTCCGGCTCGGCACGACGCAGCCGCTCCTCCAAAGTGTTGCGCACGATCCGGCCGTCAGCGGCCTCAAGCTCGACCCCGCCCCAGGTGTCGAGGCACGCTTCCGCCGACGGATCCAAGTCCGCATCCCGCGGATCGACACGCGCGAGCGCGGCATTGGGCAGCGCTGCCCGGGCCTCCGCCATCAGCGCTTTGAAAAGCGCCGGGTAATTCTCTTCGTCGCGAGCCGCGCGGATCGCCTGGCGGACCTCCTCTTGAGCCTGTTGAAAGACGTCCTCCCGCCGCCGACGCGATTCCCGCAGCGCCTGAAGACGCGCCGCCTGCACTTGTTGCCGAAGCGACTCCGCGCCCTCGCTCGCCACCGCCGCTTCCATCTGCTCATGCAGCCGCGCCGCCTGCACGTGCGCCTCCTCCTCGATTGCCCGCACACGCTGGCGCGCGTCGTCGAGGCGCCGTTCCGCCTCCTCGGACGCCTCGCGACGAATGGCTTCGAGAACGTTGGCCAGAGGCATCAGGCCCCCAGCAGCAGAATGATCATGGCCGCAACCGCGAAGCCGAGAATGACCAGCGTCTCCGGAATCGCCACGAGCAGGATCACCCGCCCCGCGAGTTCCGGCTTCTCCGCCATGGCCCCCATGCCCGCCGCGCCGATTCGCGCCTGCGCGTATCCGGTGCCGATCGCGGTCAGACCGACCGCGAGCGCGGCTCCGAGTGCGATGATTCCAACTTCCATGGTTCGCTCCTTTCAGCGTTTTCCGAACGGTTCGAAGGGCTGACCGCCGCTCTCGTGGAAATTCGGGAAGAACTCCACGTAGTGCAGGCGCAGCGCCTGAATGGTGGGACTGAACGCGCCCAGCACGAGGTTGAGCGCATGGAACAAGGTCGCCACGAGGATGCCGACGATGAGCGGCGCGGTCACCGCAAGCTCGTTGGCCACGCGGGCGAGATAGACCGACGCCAGGCCGATCGCCGCCAGGCGCAGATAGCTGAGCACGTTTCCGATCGCACCGATCAAGTGCAGCGGTGCCAGCAACCCCTGCAGCGCGAACAGCAAAACGAGCGCGACGATCAGGACCGCGACGCCGGGCGTCATGAACCCCGGCGGGAGCAGTTTGGCAACGACCGCGACGAGCACGAAGAGGGCGGATAGCGCAACGAGCATTCCGATCCGCTCCGCGGTCTCGTGATGCCGGCGCGCGCGCACCGACGTGTAGATGCCGAGCACGATACCGAGCGTGACATGGGCGGCTCCGATGGCCAGCGCGAACCGCAACAGCGGCACGATCGCCTCCTCGCGGTTGATCCACAGCGGACGCCAGCCGAACAACCGATGCCCGAGGTCGCCGAGGAACTCGCCGTAGACAACGCCCCACACAGCGGCCCACGCGGCGCCGTACTGGAGCACGCGGAACAGGTCGGCCAACTTGGGAAAACGCCGGCGCAGCCACGTGGCGAGTCCGAGTAGCAGCAGACCATAGGCGACGTCCCCCAGCATGATGCCGAAGAAGAGCGGCAGGAACAGCGCCATCAGCCTGGTCGGATCGAGCGAGCCGGCGCGGGGCACTCCGAGCAGCCGGACAAGGAACTCGAACGGACGCGCAGCCTCGGGGTTGTCGAGCAGCACGGGGGCGGCATCCGCTTCCGCTGCCATGACTTCCTCGATTGCGATCTCCTCGCCCAGCTCCGCTTGGAGGCGATCGAGTTCGCGGCGCGGCACCCAGCCGCGCACGACGAACGTGGAGCGCGTCGTGCCGAGCTGCTGGATGGCGGCAAACTGCCGCAGACGCGCGGCGATGGCGGTCCGTGTCGCCGGCCACTCCGCGTAGGGCCGCAGCAGGTCCGCGCGCTCCTGCTCGACACCATGCAACAACGTCGGAAGCTCGGCCTGACGACGGTGCATGGCGGCCATGGCGTCGCGCAGCGGCATGCTGGCGAAGCGTTGCGGAAGGCGCACGCGGCTCACCTGCGAGCGTCCGAGAAGATCCGCGACGTCGGTCGCGCAGGCGTGCGGGTACAGCAGGATCGTGCCCAGCGACGTATCGTCGATCGGGGCGGATAGCAGGTCGAACTGCGGCCCGCAGATCGAGGCGAGCTCCGCGTGCAGATCGCCCAACGCGGAGCCGTGCCGTCGATCCAACAACAAGGCTGCGGTCTCCATGTCCGCGTCCGGTTCCGGGACGAGGGGCAGAAGCTTTTCGAGCAGGCTGATGTAGCGGGGCAGCAACTCCAGCTCGTTCTGGAGTTCGTCCGCGGTGCGCCCCAATCTCTCCACCTCGGGCGCGACAACCTCGATTTCCCGTTCCACACGATCGAGCCGCGCGGACGTCAGGGCCACCGGGTTGCCTTCCGGCGGATCCACAAGAGTCAGGAACGCGTCCAGCCGCGCGCGAAGGATGCGCAGTCTCTCGCGCTCGCGCGTTCGCCGGTCGTCGACAGTGAGCGGGGCGAGCCCCGCATCGAGAACGTCGACCAAGTGGACGCAACCGATGCGATACAGCACATCCAACGTCGGGTCGAGGTGCCGGAGGTGGCCGATCAGCTGGACTTTCGTCATCGGCACCAGCACGTCATGACCCCTTCGGCAGCACGACCGCGAGCATGGCCGCAGCGAGTCCCGTCGCGGAGCGTGGCGCC
>Ga0070728_10002753_pt1 | contig 20914 bp, 17 predicted proteins | sample tdDd471_FD_66723 | JGI IMG/M metagenome (GOLD analysis project Ga0070728, IMG submission 66723) | Marine sediment microbial communities from the Atlantic coast under amendment with organic carbon and nitrate - tdDd47.1 | ecosystem: Environmental > Aquatic > Marine > Coastal > Sediment | place... | reverse complement strand
AATTGCTAGACGAATTCAAAGGCGTAGTACGGCTGATTCAGCATGTATTTGGCGTACTCGGTATGACTGATTTCCGTGCGCGTATTGGTAAACGTGACCCCAATAGTGATAAATATGTGGGTGATCCTGCTTTATGGGAAGATGCCACAAACGCCATCATTCAAGCCTGTGATGAACTCGGTTTGAAATATCATATTGAAGAAGGCGAAGCGGCATTCTATGGTCCGAAATTGGACTTTATTGTGCGTGATGTCCTCAAACGTGAATGGCAATTGGGAACAGTTCAGGTTGATTATAACTTGCCAGAACGCTTTGATCTCGAATATGTCGATAATGACAATGAGCGCAAACGCCCTGTCATGATTCATCGCGCCCCATTCGGTAGTATGGAACGCTTCATCGGTATTCTAATTGAACACTTTGGCGGTGTATTCCCTGCATGGCTAGCACCAACACAGGTTGCTATTATTCCGATTCGTGAACAACATAACGAATATGCTCAAGAAGTTGCCAGCTTGCTCAAAGAACAAGGTTTACGTGTAGATGCTGATCTACAAGACCGCAATATGCGTAGCAAAATCAAGCAACATCGTAAAATGAATATCCCATGGTTGTTGATTGTCGGTGATCGAGATCTCGAAGAACGAACAGTTAGTATCCGTTTACGGACAGATGAAGACCTTGGCGCGATGCCTTTGGATGACTTCATTAACTTTGCCAAGCAAAACGTAAAATCTCAATCGCTGGAGATACATCCAGAATCATAACCTCACCCCCAAGCCCCTCTTTAAAGTATAGTGTACGGAGGGACTTGGGATTTCTACTTATTATGTCGTTCTTTGGGAGAGAAAAATGTCAAATCAAGAAACGATCCGTATCGGTATCATCGGCGCAGGGAAAAACACACGAGATCGTCATATTCCCGGTTTACGCGCAATGGAAAATGTCGAAATTGTCAGCGTCGTAAATAGTTCGCTGGAATCATCTCAGCGTGTTGCCGATGCGTTTAACATCCCCAAAGTGTATGAGAATTGGCGTAATCTGGTGAATGCTGATGATACAAATGCCATTGTGATCGGGACATGGCCCTATATGCACCACCCGATAACACTCGCGGCATTACATGCAGGCAAACATGTGATGGTTGAAGCCCGTATGGCAATGAATGCCACCGAAGCCAAAGAAATGGCAACGCTCTCCAGCCAACATCCAGAATTGATTACGCAGATTGTAGCGTCTCCGATGACCCTCCATCTGGATAACACCATTAAACGGCTCATTACCGAAGGTTATCTTGGGGATATTCTGGCGATTGACGTTCGGGTGAATGGTAATTTTGCTGATTATGATGCTCCCATGCACTGGCGCGATGATGCCAAGTTAAGTGGTATGAATATTATGTCGATGGGTATCTGGTACGAAGCATTGATGCGCTGGGTCGGCACAGCAAAAACGGTCATGGCATTAGGTAAAACGGTCGTCAAGATGCGGAAAAATGATCAAGGTATACTGACAACTGTTACAGTCCCTGACCACGTTCATATCATCGGTGAAATGGTGTGTGGCGCACAACTGTCGATGTCATTATCATCGGTGACAGGTTTAGCTGGTGACGGTGGCGCTTTCTTATACGGAACAGAAGGAACACTCCAAATCCGAGGTGGCAAGTTATTCGGCGGAAAACGTGGCGATACAGAATTATCCGAAATCGAAATTCCAGAGGATGAGAATGGTGGATGGCGTGTCGAAGAAGAATTTATTCAAGCGATTCGCGGACAAGAACCCATCACACACACCACATTTAGCGACGGTCTTGCATATATGCAATTTACAGAAGCCGTTCATCGCAGTATGTCCAGCCGAAAAATGATTTCGCTGTAAGTCGGTCTATCCTTACGATGCCCCTTATCACCGTTTCTGGAGACCCACTCCTCACTGATTGTCAGGTTTTGGCATTTGGGTATAATGCCCGTGGACAGAGTGAATCACGGGCAGAACAAATCCGTTTATATCAAACGTATCCTGCGATGTTTTCATTATTTAAGCGACAAGCTAATAAGGGTAAAATTAAGAGTGGTACTGTCTGGCGATGGGACGAAGCCACCCCCAGCTTTGCATTATGGATTATCCGTGAATCTCCCTTTGGGGCGACACGTATCCGCTATGTACAATCCATCATAATGAGCTTTGTCCGCGATTATCAACTCTATAACATTCGTAGCCTCGCACTGATACGCCCCGGTACACCCATCGAATATGAGGAACTCTATCCTATCTTAGAACAATGGTTAAATCCGTTACCAATTCCGATTGTATTATATGAAACTTATGAAGATGGGATAAAAGCTGATGAAGAATTATCTTCAATGTAACTTAGGTGAGGTCATCGTTTAGCAGGCGATGGAGCGATTCCATCAATCTTTTATAATCCACAGGTTTGTTGAGCGATAGGTTAATGCGGATAGGGTCATTAATATCGTATCGTTCAGGGAATGATGTTAATGTGATAATCTTAATATGGTCGTATGCTTCATTACGGCGTATCATGTCGATCAATTCCAAGCCATTTATTTCCTCACCAAGATTAACATCTGCGATGATTACATCAATAGCTAGCATAGATAGTGCATCAAGGGCTTCTTGCGCCGATGCCACTGCTGTGTATTCATATTGACCGCGCGCAAGATATAAACAATATAGTTGACGGAGTGCGGAGTCGTCTTCAACAATCAAAACATGATATGACATGAACGACATAACCTAAATTCTAGTAATGATTAGGTGAGAATAGTTAATGAAATAGTAGTTTGTTTTGATGCAATTTTCAAGGAAGGAGTTAGGGGGCTTTACGATTGCCGAACACTCACCAAGTTTTCGATCAAAGCGATCATTTTGTTAATATCAATAGGTTTTGGGAGGAATGCATCTGCCTTCTGGGCTTCTGGACTTTTCATCGCTGATGGGTTAGCCGTAATGATCATAATGATGATGTCTTTTAACTTATCATCGTTCCGCATCATATTGATGATGTCATATCCACTGATATTGGGCATATGTAAATCAACAATAGCAACATCCGGTTGTTTATCTTTTAGATAGGTAAGGGCTTCTTGTCCACTAGAAGCAACATCAACATCCATATGTGCGCGACGCAAAGTTAAAGATAAAACATCACGAGTAAAAAAATCATCTTCAATTACTAAGCAACGAATTGGCATAGAATAGTCCAAATATTAGTATGCTTATCTTAAAGGTATAGTATAGCCTTTTTTTTGTCAAACGTAAACCAAACACAGAACCTTATTACAATATGTATGGAGGTCTTTACAGAATCATAATTGAATCTATCATCTATATTTATCCATAGCGTGGATGAGGACATTTACTATAGTTATCTACAAAGACATATTTATCTTGTAAGGCCTTATATAACCTATGAAATGCCGCAACATTTTCGGTATCAAAGTTTACGCGCATATCATACGCATCCTCATTATTACTGCGGTAGTAGTTCTTCTTGAGGTCGAATTCAGTAAAGCCATATTTACGATAGAGGTTTTGCGCGACATCATTGCTAACACGCACTTCCAGCACGATGTAATCAGCTTTTAGCATCAGAGCTTTACCCACCATCCCCGCTAACAAGATTTCTCCATAACCTTGTCCACGATAATCAGGATGAATTGCAATCGTACTGATGTGGGCTTCATCGGCAATTTGCCACAACCCACCATATCCGATTACTGTCCCATGTGAGTTTAATTGTCCATTCTTCGAGAACAATCCATCAAAGAGCCGACGACAACCGACCTTCGCTTGTGGCAGTTCACTCTGTTCATCACGTGGCAGTTCAAGAACAACCATATGGCTAATCGTCGATTGATTAATCTCGAAGGCATATGAATCTTTGGGCCATGGTGGATCAAATGATAGATGGTCTATCTCAGAAACAGAATTGATGTTCTTGGCGTGCATATATTGTAAGTGTAAGGTCATCGCATGAATGTCTTATAGGCGGATAACAAAGCACAGTGTACAGACCAAATGCCTGCTTCTCAAGGATGTATTTGATTGGGTAATATAGACTACTGTTGTTTGTACCATTCTTCAACGGCGGAACGAGCTTCGGGTGTGTTGATTTTTTCAAGCGATTCACATGCGACTTTTTGCACATCAACACCATCATCAGTCAGCAATCGAATCAAGGTATCAACACTGCGCTTATCCGCAATCTCCCCCAATGCCCATGCGACTTGATAACGAATGGAAGAAGTAGGGTGCTTGGCAAACGGATGCAGATGTTTGATAGATCGCTTATCATGAAGAAATCCTAGCGCGCAGATGGCATTACTGAGGATGTCTTCATCTTGTCGTTTTAGCAATTTCACGATAGGGCGCACCGCTTCTTGGCCGATTCGTCCGAGTGCCATCGCCGCCCGATAACTGATAAAATTATCGTGTTCACACAGGATATTGATTAGAGGTTTAATAGCGCGGGAATCACCAATTTCACCTAGTGCATCAACCACATTGCGTTGAACGTATCCTTCAGGATCATCTAATGCTTTCACTAAGCCCCGTACTGCCCGACGATCGCCAATTTCGCCCAATGCTTCGGCAGCACGAGCGCGCACATAATCATCAGGGTCTTGTAAGGCACGGACAATCACTTTAACCGCACGATTATCACCGATATGCCCTAATGCTTTGGCAACATTATAGCGCATCGACTCATCCCCTTCTTTCATCATGTGGATAAGCTGTTCAACTGCGCGGGCATCACCAATTAAGCCGAGCGCATCAATGACTTCGTTACTGACGTTATTTAAATTCTTTTCATTGGCACTATCAAGCAAGGCAGTGACTGCACGTAAATCACCAATTAAGCCTAAAACTTCGGCCGCACGTTCACGCAAGGCAGGTTCTTCGGCATTTAACGCTGTAATCAAAGGCTCAACAGCCAAACGACCAATACTGACAAGTGCTTTTGACACAGCGTCACGCACACGCCAATCAGTATCATCCAAACTATCCACTAAAGGATGAATCAAGGTTTCATCCCGGATACGCCCTAGAGCAAGCGCACATTCTCTACGCACTCTCCAATTGGTATCCTCTCCCAGAACAATTCCCAAGTTTTGACAAGCGTCGGATGCCCCGATCATACCCAGCGACCATGCTGACCATCGCCGTACACGCCAATCTTCATCACCTAATGCTTCGATCAGGTGAGGCACAGCGCGTTCATCTTGTAAACGTCCCAATGACCATGCCGCACGTTCACGGACACGATTATCATCATCGTCCAACGCATTAATCAAAGGGTCAACTGCCCGACTATCACGGACTTCTCCAAGTTTCGTGGCAGCATGCCATCGTATTTTAGGATCAGGGTCTTGCAATGTATCAATTAACTGTCGGTTCATACAACTCTATTCAAAAATTTATGGTTCTTCATTGTAGCGGATTTCTGTCGGATTAGCATAAGCGTTTGATGATACGAGGCAATTATTTACACCCCTTATTCCCCTCCTCGATCAATCAAGGAAGGGAACAAAGGTGTCATGTTGAGCTTTGGAATATTATCCGATTTGTGGCAGAGAAGCCATTGCTTTATCAATTGCTTCTTGTGGGTATTCATAATCACTGAGTTCCCCACCAAGATATGCATCATACGCACTCATATCAAAGTGACCATGACCACAGAGATTAAACAGAATGACTCGTTCATCACCTGCTTCTTTAGCGAGATATGCTTCACGGATTGCACCTGCAATACCATGTGCGGCTTCTGGTGCTGGAACAATACCTTCTGCTTTAGCAAAAGTTAGAGCCGCTTCAAAGGTTTCCATCTGCCCTATGGCTGACATTTCCATTAATTTCTGATCCCACATTTCACAGATAATGGATGCCATGCCATGATAACGTAATCCGCCAGCGTGCAAGGGTGGTGGCACAAAATCATGTCCGAGGGTATACATCTTAACAAGTGGGGTCATACCTGCTGTATCACCAAAATCATAAGCATATCGCCCACGAGTCAGGCTTGGACATGCCGCAGGTTCAATCCCTAATAAACGGGTTTGTTTACCATTGGTCAGATTTTGATGCAAGAACGGCAACGTAATTCCTGCGAAGTTACTACCGCCACCTGTTGGTCCAATCACCACGTCAGGATATTCACCTGCTAGTTCCATTTGTTTGAGGGCTTCTTGCCCGATAATCGTCTGGTGCATCAGAACATGATTCAGCACACTACCAAGCGCATATTTATATTTACCGCCACTGGTCGCCGCGACTTCGACAGCTTCACTAATCGCAATACCCAGCGAGCCTGTGCTATCAGGGTCTTTTGCGAGGATACTCCGCCCTGCATTGGTGGTATCACTAGGGCTAGGGGTAACGCTTGCGCCAAAGGTCTGCATAATGGCACGGCGATAAGGTTTCTGCTGATAGCTGATCTTCACCATATAGACGATACATTCCATATCGAAGAAATTACAGGCTTGTGAAAGGGCTGTTCCCCATTGTCCTGCACCCGTTTCAGTCGTCAGTGCGTTAATACCCTCTTGTTTGTTGTAATAGGCTTGTGCGGTTGCTGTATTAAGTTTATGACTACCGCTTGGCGATACCCCTTCATATTTATAATAGATATGGGCGGGTGTACCAAGTGCTTTTTCTAAACGACGTGCCCGTAATAACGGAGTGGGTCGCCATAATTTATAAATTTCACGGACTTCATCAGGTATATCTATCCAACGCTCTTGGCTCACTTCTTGCCCAATGAGTGCCATCGGGAACAAGGGTGCAAGGTCATCAGGTCCGACGGGTTGATGTGTGCCGGGGTGAAGTACAGGGGGTAATGGACGTGGTAAATCCGCCTGCACGTTATACCACTGCGTAGGGATTTCACTTTGCGGTAAATCAAAACGAATCGTGTCTGACATTAACATTTTCTCCATAATATAAGTACAGACTATATTTTGGCCGACGATTGAAATTTCCGCAACTTATACAGAATCCGTCAATACATAGCGTCCAAACCAATCTAACATCGCTTCATTATGTGCGCGCCGTAAATTGACTGCGCCATAAATTGATGCCCCATGTGATCCACCCGGTTGACGCAACATTTCGGCGATACACCCGTTGGCTTTTAAGACAGTGTAAAATTGTTCAGATTGCTCGGCAGGGCAACGCCAATCATGCTCACTTTGAACCAATAAGGTCGGCGTAGTGCAATTGTGAGCATAGGTAATTGGAGAACATTTTTCGTAGACTTCAGGGATTTCATGAGGGTGTCCGCCCATTTGCTCCACACCAAACCAGATGCCAATATCACTTGTGCCATAAAAACTGCGCCAATTGGTGACAGGATTTTGTGGAATTGCAGCTTTGAAGCGGTCAGTATGTCCAATAATCCAGCAAGATAGATTGCCACCGCCTGATGTACCGCAAACCCCTAATCGATCAGGGTCAGCGAGTCCGAGTTCAATGGCATGATCGACACCTGTTATCAAATCATTGTAATCAAGGTTGCCCCAATCGCCTTTAATCGCTGTGGAGAAGCTATCACCGTAGCCTGTCGATGCGCGGTGATTGATGAACAAAACACCGTAACCTGCACCTGCCAACATCTGGAAATCGAAGTGGAAAGCATTACCATATGCGCCATGCGGTCCACCATGAATATAAAGGATGGTCGGATAGGGTGCTTCACCAACAGATGGCTTCATAAACCAACCTTCGACCTCAACCCCATCAACACTTTCCCATGTCATCCGTTGGCTAGTGGGTAACTCGATTCCGCCTAGATACTCTAAATTTAGTGATGTGAGTTGTTTGGACTCGCTAAGGGATAATTTGCCTAACCAGACATCGGGCGGTTGATTGAACTTTGTCAGAGAATATAGTATTTTATCGTCACCAATATCTAAGAGAGCTGTTGCACCATCAACTTCAACCACAGGCACACATTGCTCATCACCGGATAAACTCATCGCATAGATATGGACATTGCCACCAATTTGTACAGGAGCATAAGCCGTTTGACTATCTTCAGACACAAAGACATTCCACGCCCGTAAACCCATCGTTGGCATATCCGTTGATAAGACGCCACCAACCCCATACAATAAGCCATCACTGCGGTTTTCAACTATGCCAGTTTCTAAGTCAATCACATGTAAATCAGCTTTTGATCCGATTGCTTGCCCTCTATCAGGCTGACCAACAAAGACAATTTTCTTTCCGTCAGGGGTGAAGTTGGCGTTTGTTGTTTCGCCCCAACCTTCAAGGATCGTTTCCTTGTTCCCATCAAGATCAATCAGGGTTAGCACAGGGTATAAAGCACGGGAGAGATCACTTTGCATCGTGGCATCGTATAAGATTTTCTTGCCGTCAGGCGACCAGCGTGGATTGGCATTGTGGGTTTCATCATCAGTGAGTTGCGTGACATCACCCGATTCTACATCCAGCACATACAGATTATTCACAACATCATCAAGATAGCCCATTGCATCAAATCGGTATATCGTGCGTGTCACCCGATAAACCTCTTTTGTTAGATCACGGGGTGCATCTCCGTCATAATCAGGTCCTGCTGTAAATGCAATTTTGCTCCCATCAGGCGACCATGAAAAACCTGTCACGCCTTGTTTGAGGTCGGTCAATTGCCGTGCTTCACCACCATCAATCGGCAGTAAAAATAATTGGGCTTTCCCGTTACGGTCTGATGAAAATGCAATTGATTTGCCATCAGGTGACCATTGTGGACTGGTATCTTTGGATTTGCCATTGGTTAATTGTCGGGTTTGCCCCGATTCGATATTCATCAAGTAGAGCGTGGAAAACTCTTTATCATCATCTGTATTCACGTGGTTGACAGCATAGATGATTTGTAATCCATCAGGTGATAATTTGCCCCCATTCAAGAATTGCATTTCAAATAAATCGTTAGGTTGCATTGTGCGTGTAGACATATCATATTCTCCCTAAAAATTACTATGAACGATTGAAAACTATTTTAACGTGAATTGGTTTATGCTACGACATAATCAAGCAGATTATAGATCTCAGTGTCCTATTATGAGCCAGAAAAAAGATAGTTCTAACACGAATCTGATAGGACGATATTGACGCAAGTTAAGCTGTTGATTATACTTCCTCCTCTTGAGAGTGGTTACTCTTGATGATGAGCTGGGCCCCTTGCGGCAGAATGTTCCGAACCGTGTCAGGGCTTAACGGCAGCAGCACTAAGGAATTCCTCTGGGTGTCTTGTGGATTCCTGGCTCATCTTCAAGGCGAACCACTCTTTTTTGTATATTTCTCATTAATTCTATCGACAAATCAGAAATTTGAGTGATACTATGACATGTTATAAGTAACATTGGAGTTTTTCGTTCATGGCACTTGATGTTAAATGGTTGCTACACAGTAAAATCATACAAGTAAACATTTCGGGTAACATATCAGTTGATGATGTCACCCATTTATCAAACTCTATTCTAGCATTCTTCGAACAGTCCGATTCCCCACTCATACACATTCTTGTGAAAAAAGAAGGATCCGGTACATTGCCTAAATCGCTAACAAGTGTTATCGAAGGCACAAAATTTTTAAGACATGAACAAATGGGCTGGTTTATCATTTACGGTAATATGGAAAAAGAAAAAATTGCAGTCTTCTTTTCGACAGTTATTACGGGGGTCACAAAAGCCCGCCATCGTCGCTATGACACGCTTAAAGAATCGTTAGCTTTCCTCACGTCAGTAGATTCTAGCTTACCCCCGCTGGAATCCTTACTATAGCTATTTCATAAACTCAGTAGACATGTAAAACGCTCAACACAGAGGAACTGAGAAACAAAGTGCTGAGAAATACAATTCTGACAGCACGAGGTTACTAAAAACAAAAGAGGCGAGCCGTAGCCCACCTCCTCTGAAATGACAATATGCCTAGTGATTATTCGGTATCTAGATCGATCATGGCAGGTGCTGCGCCATCCATAATTTCGACAAATTCTGATGCGGTGAGGGTTTCACGTTCAATCAAAATTTGAGTCAATTCTTCCATCTTTTCACGTTGTTCGCTCAAGATGCTCTTGGCGCGACTATACGCCTTCTCCAAGATATCTTTGACCTCATCATCAATTTGTTGAGCGTAATGTTCACTATAGTCTCGTTGCTCGCCAATGTTGCGACCTAAGAAAACTTGCCCCTGTCCACTGCCATTGCCATAAGCACGAGGTCCTAGTGCATCACTCATCCCAAATTGGGTAACCATTGCTTGCGCCCAACTGGTTGCCTGTTGTAAGTCCATACTTGCGCCAGTCGTAAACTGGTTATAGATGATTTCTTCTGCCGCACGGCCACCCATTGCAGTGACGATACGATCTAAGAATTCTTCACGGGAGGTTACACCAGCGTCTTTGGTTGGGAGTGGCATCACATATCCACCCGCCCGACCACGCGCAATAATCGTGATTTTATGTACAGGTGCGGCATGTTCCAGCAAATGGAACAAAATCGCATGTCCTGCTTCATGATAAGCGACTTTTTGTTTTTCTTCTGGTGAAATCACACGGCTACGACGTTCAGGCCCCATTACAACCCGTTCCATCGCTTCTTGCATTTCGCTCATGCTGATGGATTTTTTGTTGCGACGTGCCGCCAGAATTGCCGCTTCGTTAACCAAGTTTTCTAGGTCAGCACCAGAGAACCCTGCCGTAATTTTAGCGATTGCTTCTAAGTCTACATCACCAGCCAATGGCTTACCGCGTGAGTGAACTTTGAGGATGTCTTGACGACCTTTGACATCAGGGTTATCCATGATAACTTTACGATCAAAACGACCCGGACGCATCAAGGCAGGGTCTAAGATGTCGGGGCGATTGGTTGCCGCAATAATGATAACGTTGGTATCGTTATCGAAACCATCCATCTCCACCAAAATCTGATTGAGTGTTTGTTCACGTTCATCATGTCCACCACCGAGACCTGCGCCACGATGACGACCTACTGCATCGATTTCATCCACGAAGATAATCGCAGGGGCTTCGGCTTTGGCGCGTTCAAACAAATCACGAACACGGCTTGCACCAACACCCACAAACATCTCTACGAATTCCGACCCAGAAATACTGAAGAAAGGCACACCTGCTTCACCAGCAACAGCCCGCGCCATTAGTGTTTTACCAGTCCCCGGAGGACCAACCATCAAAACACCCTTTGGTACACGCGCACCGAGGCGAATGAATTTTTCAGGTTCTTTTAAGAATTCGACCACTTCAACAAGGTCTTCTTTGGCTTCCTCCGCACCAGCAACATCAGTAAATGTTACCTGAGGGCGTTCCATATCGCGCGATACCTTCGGCTTGCTCCGTCCAAAACTCATTGCTTGGTCTTGACCAACACGCATCGAGCGCATCATCCGCCATAAGAACCAAACAATAATCAAAATCGGGACAACCCCAATCAAGATTTGGAAAATGATCGCCTGTGAGTTGTCGCCGGGTTGGTCAACATACTTCAAGTTTTCTAATGCTGTAACAGGAACACCAATTGCACTCATCAACTCATGGAAATTTGATGAAGGGTCTTTATAAGCAGTTTGGGTTGTGCCATCGGTATACGTGATGAATACGTCTGTACCACCCCGAACAACAACTTGTTCCACTTTGCCCTGACGAATATCAGATGCTAGTTGGTTGATAGGTAAATTGCTTGCAGAGCTGGATCGAGGTCCGCTAAACATCAGTAAAAACATCACCAACACAATAATGCCGAGGACAATCCACATGCGTTGTGCGTTGGGTCCATTAAACGGTGACTTGTTATTGTCATCATTCTTTCGATTATCGCCACCTCCCTCATTCGGGTGTTTAGGTGGTTCTGGTCTGTTGTTCATATATTTACTCCATTCATAAACTTAGACCGCTATTGGACAATTCTATAAATGACATGGATTTCTCGGCAAATCAACAACTTGGTAAATCAGTCTACATTTTAGCAAATGTAATGAAGCTCAAACTGAACCTCAATTGCTTTTGTCTGTCTTTCCATGTATATTATCAAAGGAAGATGATGTAAGTTTGTAAAGGTGTGATAATCTAATCACAACAATTTACACATCACAATCCTCCTTTCACAGACAATGACCCAGTTGGGAGGCATAAGGTGATAAAATGCGCGACATGTGGTCGCTTAAACCATGATACGGAACAAATCTGTGTATATTGCGGCGCACCACTAATTGATTTGACAAAACATAATGCAACACGCGCAGTCGGCGATACAGACTATGAAGAGGGCGTTCCCAAATGGGGTTCTGCTCGTTTTAATTTTACAATGACACTTGTGATCCACATTGTCGAAACTCGTAAAAGTTTTGTATTGGACGCAGACGCACAGGAAGAAATCGAACTCGGACGGATTGATCCTGATACAGGAGAAGCACCTGCCGTTGATTTGACAGAACACGGTGGCGTGGATAAAGGGGTCTCTCGTCGTCATGCGACCATTATTCAACGTGATGGTGCGCTTTACATTGTAGATAACGACAGTGCCAATGGAACGTATTTGAATGGGCAGAAACTAGTGGCTAGCCAACCTCGTGTTTTACGTGATGGGGACGATATTCGCCTCGGGCATCTTGTTTTACGCGTGAACTTTTCCAATAGTGCGGTATCATAACTATATCGCTTTTTACAATATTTGAATGACATAAACACTTATGACAGACCGTACTAATGAACAATGGATAGCTGAGTTACGTAGTGATGATGTTCCTATCCAAACCACTGCGTTGGAAGACTTAAATAAACGTCTCCAGCGGAGTATCTATTTCTACCTCAGCCAAGATCGTAGTGACTTGCGAGGACTCGCCACTCAAGAATTACAGCAGATGGCACAAGACCTTGCCCAAGATGCGACCTTACGCGTGATGGACAATATTGAGCATTTCCGTGGTGAAAGCCGTTTTACAACATGGGCAAATAAAATTGCGGTGCGTTTAGCGATCAGTGATTTACGACGCGCCCGTTATCGAGATTTTAGCCTTGATGAGTTGACAGCCGATGGCGAACTCTTGCCAATGACCAATCGAGTTGCATCCCCTAGCGAACCCACACCTGAAAAAGTTGCTGAACGGGATGATGTCATGGAAAAAATCGAAACTGCCTTCAAAGAAGCCTTAACAGAACGACAGTATCAGGCATTAGTAGCTGTTTCATTACGTGGTGTGCCGATGGATGTGGTGGCAGAACGTATGGGAACAAATCGTAATGCCCTCTATAAACTGATTCACGATGCACGGCGCAAGCTTAAAGCGCATTTAGAGTCACAAGGTATCTCCACCGATTATATGATGAACCTCTTCCAGAATTAGGTATCGCTGGTTCGCTGGATATGTTTCAAGATTTTGATAGTAAATAAGTCGATACAGTCATCAGTGATAATAATCACTATCCTTCGCACTGTACCCTAAAAACCTACAGACATATAAACTATCCTAAAATTGACAAATGGGCTTTATTCGTGTAATATTTCTTAATGTTTAGAAATATAATTTGACGATAGACTATAAATAACGATCAATCATTAATAAAGTCAGGTACTATGAATCCAGCCACTTCGTACTCAACATTACACATCTTACCCAAGTCAAGTAACAAGCTATCATCAAACACTCATCATATACGCCGTTATATTGAGCCTCAAACAGGTATTTTGTGGGAGATGGTTGCCCCAATATTTATTCGTAATGGATGGCAACTTCAAGAACAAACAGCCTTATTCCTTAAAGCATATCACGAACAATCTGAACAGATGATTATTATCTCGAAGATGGGGCGCGGACACGTCCTTACTAATCATCACGGGCACGTATTTGGCGCATCCAATTTACATGAAATAGAAGACCTAGCAGAAAACCAAACGCCAAAAGCACCTCAAATCACAAAACAACCATGGTTAAGATCACTCGTGGCGAATCTCAAGCAGTTTATCAGCTAACCAGAACTGACAAGTTAGATCATGTCTCTTCCTCAGGCGGATTTGCAATCAGATCAAGCATTTCGGCATAGCGTTCTTGCGAATCCTCAAAGAACGGATAGGGGAAAATATGCCCCCACGCAAGAATAAATTCGTATTCATCCCGTGCACCGATATAATTTTCCTGTGCTTCTAAGATTTGTCCTTTAAGATAATGACGACTACCTGTTTCACCAGAAAGTAAGGCACGATCAATATTTGCCAAAGCTTGTTCGTAATTCCCTAAAGCAAAATTAGCGCGTGCTAGATATTCATCGCCTGTAGCGCGTCCTTCTTCAGATACACCAAAAGTCACAATAGCTTGGCTGAGTTGTTGGAGTGCCTCATTGTAATCAGCAGTTGTTTCAGCAGTATCAACCAAAATTTGTCCATATATGAGAGCTAAATCCCCATTAGAAACAACTTGTGTCCCATCGAGGTCTTGCGCATCATCTAACGCAACTTCATAATCACCATTATTATATGCCGCCAACATTCGTTTAGACCGAATATTATCGGATTTTTCTATATCCAGATATTCAGTATAGGATGCTTGAGCAAGTTCAAAACGGCGTTGCTCCATATATAGATCACCTCGGGCTTCAAGCACAATCAAATAATCAGGGTTATCTTCATTACCTTGTAGCGCAATATTATACGCGAGCAAGGCTTGATCAGCTTTGCCTTCCAACCGATAGGCATCCCCTTCTAGTTTATACGCCAATAAGCTCTCAGGATAAACTAATTGATACCCATCTAAGAAATTATTCGCATCACCCGGATTATTCATCGCCAACGCAGACTCAGCTTGTAAGATATAGGCTTCTTCCGACCAAGGCTCAAAGAAAAGAGCTTCATTTGCTTCTTGAATGGCGCGATCATATATCCCCTGTCTGAAGTAAATTTCGCCTCGCTCAACACGGAGTAAAATATCAGTGAAGAATTCATTAGATAATTCACCCTCAATCGGGATATTAATGGTGTTAATGGCTTCTTGATACTCTTCTTGTGCGACTTGTAATCGGGCAAGATTGACATACGCAGTTGTCATACGACCATCCAGCCCAATCGCCGTACGGAAGCGTTCCTCGGCTTGGTTAAACAAAGTATTGGCTTCACCCGTCCGCCCTTCAGCTTGCGCCTGTAAGGCTTCGTACATCAAAACTTCACCATGAGCAAGATTATACATCGGGATAAAATTAACAGCCCGATCAGATGCGATATTTTCTAGTTGGGCTTCTCCCTCTAATATTTTCTGGCGAGCTTCTTCAGGATCTTCATTTCCAAGCAAATCAATTTGCGCTTGTAGATAATAAGGATAAGGGTAGCCACTTTCATACGCCAATTTTTCATCTTCTAATATTTCAAAGGCTTCTCGATATTCCTTAGCACGGATCAAATCCCATGCCTCAAGAATATTTGCACCTACCAGCAAACCGCCAGGACTATAAACCGTTGTTGGCATTGGGGAAACATTGAGATCAAGACGACCTTCAATCCCTTGCAAGAAAAACGTTGGTGTCGGTGTAAATGTTGCATTCGGGATAGCAGATGATGTCGGTGTAATCCCCGGTGTATGGGAAGGTGTAAATGTATAAGTTGGTGTTTGGGTATGTGTTGGTGCAAAGACAATCTTTTGACCTTCAGGAGTACTGAGAAATAAGGTAAGAGGTAATCCAACAAATAACAATAATACCAGTGATACAATTGCAAACACTTGTGCGCGCCACTTCCAAATATCAGCTTCACCTGCACGTCGTTTGGTCTTGTGTATCCATGTTGTGTTATCAAATTTATAGTCACTCGCCAGAAAATTATTCACGAGACTTTCGACTTCTCGCGTAATATTTCCTACCACTTGCGGATTCGCCATCGGCACACCCGCTTGATCGCCAAATATCGGCGGTGGCGAGTCAAATACAGATTGCGTAATTTCCGGTTCCGGTTCAAATTCGGGTTCAGGATCACGATAAGACGATATAGGCTCAACGTTTGGCACGAATGCTGGCGGTTGGGATGGTTCATCGGAATCATCTGCAAATATACGCGATTCAAATGCTGATGGTTCATCGAAAGAATCAAATTCAGAATCAGGCGGTTCGTCGAAAGAGTCAGATTCGTATTCAGACGGCTCATCAAATGGCTCGTCTTCAAATGCTGGTGTAATCGGTGGTGGGGGTGTACTAGACGTTGTTGCTTCCCCTAATAGGCGTTCTGGCGGGATACCCAACTTATCCAGAACTGCCAACGCACGGTCATTATTGGGGTTGAGCATCAATACCTTTTTGAGTGCAGTTAAGCGTTCACGGTTATCTGCCGCGACAGTCACCAGACCCATCCACCCTGTTTCGTTGTTGGAGTCGAGCTTTAGTACAGCCAGAAACGCCTGACGACCTTTATCTTTGTCGCCTGCTTTAACAGATTTGACCGCTAAGGCTAATAATTGTTGGATTTTTTGTTCGGACATGTTGTTTCCCTCTCATCGCACACCCCTATTATAGCGCGCGAAGTGAATTTCGCAGAGTTGAGTTGTTGGTTTTTTGAGTTTGGGGGAGAGTTAAGGGTTTATCACCGCCTTGCCACAGGGATATAACCTCTGGCAAGACAATGAGGGGTGTAGAAAGTCTTATTCTTTGTGGTTCAAGGAATAAAATTCTTCGTCGGCATCTTCTTCAGAATCCAACGCGGCAAGCATTTCTGTCATGATACTTTGGGGAACACCCATTTCGAGTTCTTCTTCAGTTGCTTCACGCACTTCAACAACTTGCACTTCGTAGTGCAAAGTTTTGCCAGCGAGTGGATGATTGAAGTCAAGTTTGATGTATTCGTCAGTGATTTCGAGAATGGTTGCTTCAAAGATGTCGTCATCTTCTTCGCTCCATAATTCGATTTCTTCGCCAACTTTTAAGTCGCTGGTATCCAATGCAAATTCATCAAGCGGGATAGAATCGACTTCTTCTTCGTCGTATTCACCATAGCCTTTGTCGGGTGAAATTGTGATGGCAAACGTATCGCCAGCTTTTTTACCTTCAAGGGCTTCTTCTAAACCGAGGATGATGTTGTCCTCGCCGTGTAAATATTCGATTGCTTCTTCAGGGGTGATAACTTCTTCAATAGCCCCATCAACGGTTAATTTGTAGGCAATTGCGCCAACTATATTATTTTGTAGTGTGAGTTCGCTCATTGTTATTTTGTTTCTCCATGAAAAAAGGACTCGATATGAGTCCCCAAGCGCGCGAATTATACGCCTATCAATCACAATTGTACAGGGTAGACCATACCAGCTTGTTTTTTTCCAACCTTCCGCGTTAGGATGTTCCTGATTACACTACATTAATTAGATTTTAGTTGCAAACGACTATTCATTAACAAGGCGAATTCATGTCCAACTCTCGCTGGGTTCTGATTACACTGATTCTATTATTTGGGGCAACATCCCGTATTCTACATATCAATGACCAAAGCCTCTGGGTCGATGAAGGCTATGCCTATTATCACGCGCATTACCCCAACTTGATCGAAACCCTCGCACGCGATACCCATCCACCACTTTATTTTGGAGTTCTCCGCCTTTGGAGTGAATTAACTGGGAAAAGTGAATTAGCATTACGCTGGTTCTCTGTGTTACCGTCGATGTTAAGCCTTGCGGTCATATTTCAATTGGCAAGAGAAATTCTACGTTTCCGATATGATAAACAGACAAGACGTGCCTTGTCCCTAAAGGATTTATCTATATCGATGTTGGCGATGTTGATATTGGCAATCGCGGATGCTGAGAATTTTCTCGCGCAAGAAGTCCGTCATTATACATGGGTGGTGCTGTTGGTCTCGTGCAGTATGTGGTTTTTCTTGCATTGGAGTCGGACACAGAATCGACGGTCATATGGATTATGGATAGCTTTTACAATTGCGCTGGTCTATATCCACTACATCACCGCATTTATCGGTGTGGTACAAGGGATATATGCACTACTTGTTCAGCGTGGCAAAATCCGCCGACAAGCAATTATCGGGCTGATACTGGGTGGATTGGCACTCCTGCCGTGGTTACTGCTGGTTGGGGTTCGTCAACTTGGCAACGATGGCGCAAATTGGTCTGTCCCGCTCAGTGATGTGGTGATTCACGATATTCTTTTCAAATATTTTACGGAGCAATGGGTATTCATCTTTGCTTTGATGTGCCTCGGTTGCGTGACACTCCTCTATCATGGGCTTGACTCCTACCGCGTAAAATTCCATCGAACAACTATTTTATTGTTGCTGTGGTTGATTGTTCCGTTTTTACTGACGGTGATCGTCAATGAATTATTGCCGTTTTTGCAACCCCGTCGTCTGACCCAATGGACACCTGTAATTGCGTTATTAGTCGCATTTGGTTTAAGCAATATCCGCCAACCAATACGGGCTATCCTGATTGCAGTATTGCTTGTGTACGGGGTCACACATGTTGATTTTTACCGTGTCAAACCTGATTGGCGCACCATATCTGCTTTAACAGCGCGTTACGTCATGCCTGACGATTTGGTGCTGACCGATATTGTTGGTGGTGATTATCAAATGCAATATTATCTAACCCGCGAGTTACCCAACGATACGTTATTAGATGATGGCGTGCAATACGAATCCCTCAAGGTTCAGCGCGATTTTTACCCTGCAACTTATCACGAATGGTTGCCACGAGTTATTGATGCTCATGATACGGTGTGGATGATGTATTGGTCAGATGATTTATCGGCATTTGGCTGGTTAGACAATTTGGGTTTTAAAGAATCGGCACACTTCCACTATATCCATGATGGGGGAACGTCAGGCGATGTTATTATGAGTATCTTCCGCTTTGATCGCATTGATACCTCAGAGCCGATTGCCGAATTTGAGAACGGGATGCACTTGTTATCTGCCGAATTTGACAAAGAAGATTTTCGCGTCGATTTGCTATGGACTGCTCCCGAACCGCTTGACCGCGATTACACAATTTCCGCCAAATTATTAAATGCCAATGGTGTATTGGTCGCTCAGTTGGATAGTCAACCACAACTCAATCAACGTCCGACAAAAACATGGCAAGCGAATGAGCTAATTTATTCACCGCATGACTTACAGATTAGCGATGGTGTATTAGGAATAGAAGCAGGAGAGTATCAGATAGTCGTACAAGTGTATTTAGCTGTTAACTCGGAAATTATCAATATCCCAATTTCAAACGGTGACGAATGGATTATTGTGGATACCGTTACTTTTGATTAATCTGCACCGACATTATTTTCCCAATCAGCACTATGAAGTTCCTCATCATCGGCGAGTTCATGCTCATCCCAATCATCATCTTCATCAGGGGTTAGTAATATATCAACAATGGTCAGCACAGCTTCACGCACACCTGTCCCGTTCTTAGCGGAACATCCCAAAATAGGAATGGTGCTGTGTAAATTGAGGGCAATCCGAATCGCATCCAAATCCCATGCGCCTTCTAAATCTTGCTTATTTGCCACCATCAAATATGGAATATCACCGTCAATATTATTGATGAGGGTTTTTCCAATCGCAAAACTATCCAATCGTGTGCTATCTACAATGGCAACAACACCGATATAATCATCTCGATCAAACAGAAATGTCCATGCGCTGAGGGGACTTTCTTCCGATAATCCATACAAATAAATCACATTAGCATTATCGACGGTAAGCCGTCCATAATCCAGAGGTTTGAGGGTATCACTTGGATTTGGATTAGGGAGCGTCTGCGGTTGCAATTCCGTCACTTGATTAATGAACTCGGTGACACCAGATGACGAACTCCCCATCACTACCACGATAAATTTACGAAACGCTGGCTCAATCGCCATACACTCACAACCTCAACCATAGCTCGACTTCTCTTAATATACTGCAATTTTGTAATCAAAAGATATAGGAAATTGATTCTCAGACAGGGAATATCCCAATCTGTTTCTTCATAATCCAACGTTATCCTTGTGATGTCCACAAAAGATAATTTTTAGTTCTTAAACCGACTATTCAAGATAATTTAATATCGTTACTCCTTACGACTATGACAAGTTTCAAACATCCGATCTGCTTATTGCTCTCGTTCTTGTTTTATAACCATATCGCTAATAAGGTTACTTTACCGTCAAAACAATGTACTGTTCTTGAGATAAATTGGCAAATTGACTACAAATGAACGGTATAAGACTGGTACAATCACATCAGGATGAGAACGAGATGGGAGAGGATATGACAGATTCATCACGCGCAGGATATAGCTTTGGAATCGTTCTGGTGTTATTGGTCAGCGCATGGATTGCCCTCTATCACCTCGATAAAGAGAGCCTCTGGTATGACGAAGGCTTTACAGCATTTGTGATTTACGATGACATGGACGCGCCTGAAGGTATCCGCGAAACAGGTCGCTATATCGTTGATAGTGCCATGAATGTGTTTGAGCGTGCGCGCAGTGATGTTCATCCGCTATTATATTATGTATTGATGGATGCTTGGACACTGGTCATGGGGGAAGCCACATGGCTATTACGTCTGCCATCCGTCTTCTTTGGACTCCTCGCCCTATCCGCCACTTATGCTCTCGGACGAGAATTATTTGATCGTCCCACGGGTTTGATTGCAACATTAATCTTGGGCATCTCGCATTTTTTCATCTATTACAATCGAGAAGCCCGCATGTATACCCTGCTGGTGGCAATCACCGTATTGCTGATGTTAGCCACGGTGCGCTGGTTACGACAGCCCACGATACGCCGTGGAATCATCATGGGGGTATTGATGGGGTTGTTGCTCCATAGTCACTATATTGGCGTGTTTATTGTCTTCTCGTTGCTCGTCTATCAACTCTATTATTTCATCCGTGAACGTCCATTTATGGG
>Ga0070728_10002751_pt1 | contig 20925 bp, 13 predicted proteins | sample tdDd471_FD_66723 | JGI IMG/M metagenome (GOLD analysis project Ga0070728, IMG submission 66723) | Marine sediment microbial communities from the Atlantic coast under amendment with organic carbon and nitrate - tdDd47.1 | ecosystem: Environmental > Aquatic > Marine > Coastal > Sediment | place... | reverse complement strand
CCGGTCATGGCGTACTGCTTGGAGACGCCGTTGAGGACCACGATCTTCGCCTCGTCCACACTCAGGTCCGTGCACCCGTAGCAATGCTTGGCCCGGCGACCGTCGAAGACCAGCCGATGGTAGATATCATCCATCAGGACATAGATATCCCGCTCGGCGCACAGCGAGATCAGTCCCTGCAGGAAGTCGTCGTCGAAAACCTTGCCGGCCGGATTGTTGGGACTGTTGAGCAGCAGGATCCGGGTCCGTGGCGTGATGGCCGCCTCGATCTCCGCCACCGTGGGTTGGCAGGAGCCATCGGCCGCCTGAACCGGCACCGGAACGCCGCCCGCCAGCTGGGTCATCCAGGGATAGCTCACCCAGTAGGGCACCGGGAAGATCACCTCGTCGCCGGGATCCAGCAACGCCGTCAAGGCCACCATGATGGCCTGCTTGGCGCCGGCCGAGGCCATGACGTTCACCCGTTCGACCTGACGGTCGTAGAATTTCTCGGTGTAGTCGATGATCGCATCGCGCATGGCGGGAGTACCGGCGGCGGGAGTGTAGCGGATCTCCCCGCTGCGCAGCATCTCGATGCCCGCGTCGATGGCCGACTGGGGCGCTTTGCTCTTGGGCTCTCCACCTCCGAGGTGGATGACCGGCTCGCCGGCGGCTCGCAATCTGGCGGCCTCGGCATTGAGTTTCAGGGTAGCTGAAGCCCCGATTGAGCTGGCAACCTTGCTGAAGGACATGGCAGGTTCCTTTGGCTGCGGTCTGTAGATTCCCCGTTTATCGGAAATCTAAACTCCACATCCGTCGGATGCCATCGGATTCTGCGAGAATGCCGGACTATTTGTCAGGGTGCGGCCCAGGCGCCGGATCCTGCACTTCGGAATCCCTGAGCGGCACCAGCGTGCCCTGCATCAGGGTAGGCAACGGCGCCGGAGTCTCGATTGGCGCGGCCACGGCTTCATCCTCGGTCGGCTCGGATTCAACCCGTTCGCGCACAGCCACCACAGGTTGTTCCAGGGCCCCGATCAGGGGCTCCTCGACCGGACAGAGCTGCGGCAGCACGCTCAAAGCTACGGTGTAACGGCAGGCCGGATTCCACAGGCACCAACCCGAGCCCCCGGCGTTCCGGGCAGACACGACCTGGGTCTCGATGTACTGACCGTCAAAACGGGTCACGCGGTAGGGAAAAGCCTGCAACCAGGGCCGGATCTCAGCCTGACCGGCGACCAGCTCACGGAAGCGACGGGTACCCTCGCCGATGAAGTACTCGGGATCGTCACCGGGCCGACGACGCCCCTCGAACCCCGGACCGAAATGGGATGGATAGATCATCGGACAGATGATATCGACCAGGGAAGCGATCGTCGGCACGTGCTGCCCGGTCAAGGCCAGGTCCTCTACCCGTCCCCAGGCCATGATGCCGTACAGATCCGCCGAGATGCGCACATCGTAGGCGTCGAGTGAGTCCCGCGCATCGGCCAGGAATCCGCTGACGATCCGGCGACGACGCATGGCGATGCTGTCCACGTCCGCGCCCGGATCGGCATTCCAGTCCTCTCGCCATCCGTTGGTCGGGAAGCGCATGTAATCGAACTGGATTTCGTCGACACCGGCCTCCGCCAGTTCCCTGGCCAGCGTCAGGTTGTACTGGCGGACCTCGGGCTGGGCCGGATCCATCCAGTAGCATCCCCGCTCGCTCCAGGGTTCGCCGTCGGCGTCTTGCAGGGCCAGATCCGGCCGCTGCCGGCCCAGTTCGCCATCCAGGAACAACGCGATTCGCGCCACTACGTACAGTCCGCGGCGGTCGAACCGATTCATCATGTCGCTGAGGGACGAGATCACCGGTGCACCGCGTCCCTTGCCCCATTCAGCCAGCTCGTGACGGCTGTGGAAGGAAACGCCCCCGTCGATATCCTTGGCATCGAAAACGACGGCGTTGCCACCCGCTGCGATGAAGCGATCAACGCGGCTGAGCACGGAAGATACGCCACACGCCGGGCCGGTCAGATAGATCCCCCGCATCTCGGCGCCATCGGCCACACGCGCCTGGACCTGGCCGAACTCACGCTCGGGCAGTACGGGAATATCCAGACGTTGACCGATGCGCAAGAGATTCGAATCGAGATCATTGGTGCGCTTGATATCGGTCAGCAAATCGGTCAACGAGTAGTGATTGGTCAGGTGACGGTGCTTGCCGCAGATCTTGATGAGAGTATCGCCCGATCGGACGGTGTACTCGATGGCCGCGGGCTCGGTCGTCGATGCGGCGGGGCTGGATTCGTGGGCCGCTACGGATTCGCCGGCGGAAGCGACAGCGGCGAAGATTGCCGCCAGCAGAATGGCCGTTGCCACGTGCTTGATGCTCCCCCTGGTCGTTTCCATTGCTTTTTGCATTGCCCACTCCGTCCCGGTGTTGCGCAAGTCCCTGAAATCCCCGCTTTTTAGGTTCAATCAGGAAATGTTGCAAAGTGTGGGCCTGACGCACGATCGGTGGACAGGTCGATCGCGACATGGGATGATTACCGGGTTTCGAATAAACTGGGACCCGCCGGGTTAGGGATGCGTATTCCGGACCGTTTCCCCCGCGGTCCGGACCAGACTGAAATGGACGATCATGAATATCACCTACACGCCGCACCTGGACAGAGCCTGGCAGCGCATGAAGACGACCCTCTTCGGTCCCCTGGATCTGGGCAAGTGGTTCGCGCTGGGATTCACGGCCTGGCTGGCCCAGCTAGCCAGTGGAGGGGGTGGTGGCGGCAGCAGTTCCACTCGAATCTCCAACAAACTGGACCGCACGGATTGGCACGACTGGGGCTCCTCGACCGCCGATACGGTTCGTGATTTCCTGTCCGAGGGCATCGCTATTGTCGTGGTGGCATTTGTCGTCATCGTGATTCTGGTCATCGCCGTCGTTGTCCTGTGGATCAGCAGCCGCGGCCGCTTCATGTTTCTGGACAATCTCGTGCATGACCGCAGCCGGGTCGTGGCGCCCTGGGCCGAGTATCGCGCTGAAGGCAACTCCCTGTTTCTGTGGCAGATCGGCTATACATTGATCGTGATGTTCGTGCTGGGTCTGCTGGTGGCCGCCGGTGTCCTGTTGTTCGTACCAGCTGTCGCCCTGGAACTGCCGGCCATCGCGACGCTGCCCCTGGCCATCCTGACCGGAACCGTGGCCTTCATCGTCATCGTCGCCTTGGCCTACATCGAGTTTTTCCTGAATCACTTCGTGGTCCCGGTCATGTACCGCGAACGCGTGGCCTGCATGGCAGCCTGGAGCCGTTTCCTGAGCCTGTTCAAGGAGCACCCGGGCTCTTTTGTCGCCTACGGGCTGCTGCATCTACTGATCATGATCATCGGTGGTCTGGTGTTCTTTGTCGGCGGCTTGCTGACCTGCTGTGTGGGACTGCTGTTGATGGTGCTGCCGTATATCGGGACCGTGGTGACGCTGCCGCTGCCGGTGCTGAGTCGATTCTGGGATCTGGAGTTCCTGGGTCAGTTCGGCGACGACTGGCGGCTGTTGCCCCTCGACCCGGTTCCCGGCGACGATCCGCAACCGGGCCCGTACCCGGGGCCTGAGCCCAGCTCCGAGCCGGTCGACGACGGTGCACAACCTCTAGTCGAGTTCGACACTGATGGGACAGTGATCGGACCCGAGGACGTCGGCGAGGATGCCGGCGACCCGGAGCCGCGGTCGGAGGATCCCTGAGATCAGGAAATAGTCGATGCGCCAGCCGACGTTCCGCTCGCGCACTCCTTTACGGTTGCTCCACCAGGTGTAGTGGCCCCCATCGGATTCGAACTCCCTGAAGGTGTCGATGAAGCCGGCTGCCAGGATCTGGTCGAAGCCTGCCCGCTCCTCGTCGGTGAAGCCGGCGTTGCCCCGGTTGGGTTTGGGGTTGGCCAGGTCGATCTCCCGATGGGAGACATTCAGATCGCCGCAGAAGACGACCGGTTTCCGCTTCTCCAGCCTGCGAACGAACTTCAGGAACTCGGGATCCCAACGTGTCTGCCTGTACTCGAGACGAGTCAGTTCCCGCTGTACGTTGGGCGTGTAGACGGTGACGACGAAGTAGTCGTCGAATTCTGCGGTCAGTACCCGGCCCTCGGTATCCAGATCAGCCTCGCCGACCCCGGGGAACACCGCCAACGGCACCTCCCGGGTGAGAATTGCGGTCCCGGAGTAGCCCTTCTTCAGGGCGGGATACCAGAACATCGTGTAGCCCGGTAAATCGATGTCGACCTGACCGGGCAGGGCGCGGACTTCCTGCAGACAGATCACGTCGGCGTCGCTGCTGCTAGCGAAATCCATGAAGCCCTTTTTGACGCAGGCTCGCAGGCCGTTGACGTTCCAGGATATGATCTTCATGAATCAGGTGTCTCCCTTGGTGGCTCGCGGCAAAAGAATCACTGCTTCGGTTCAGCGGATTCAGCGACGGCCCTGGCCGAACGCCGACCCAGACGCCGTTCCTCGCGCAGGGCGTAAAGCACCGGCACGGTGAAGAGCGTCAACAAAGCGATCAACATACCGCCGAACGACGGAATGGCCATGGGAATCATGATGTCCGCGCCGCGGCCCGTCAAAGTCAGCACCGGCAGCAGAGCCAGAATGGTGGTCGCCGAGGTCATGAGGGCAGGCCGCACCCGGCGCCCGGCGGCTTCGATCGTCGCGCGACGGATCGCCGCCTGCGATCCGGGTCGCCGCCGCTTGAAGGTCAGGTCCAGGTACGTGGCCATGAGCACACCGTCATCGGTGGCGATACCGAACAAGGCGAGGAATCCCACCCACACCGCCACACTCAGATTAACGGTCTCGACGTTGAACAGGCCACGCAGCGACGTGCCCATGAAGTCGAAGTCCAGGAACCATCCCTGTCCGTACAGCCAGACCATGGCGAATCCACCGGACCAGGCGACGAATACTCCGGCGAAAACCATGGCCGTGGTGGATGCCGACTTGAACTGGAGATACAGCACCAGAAAGATGAGTAGTAGCGCCACCGGAAGGACTACCGAAAGGGTCTTCTCGCTACGCACCTGGTTCTCGAAACTACCGGCGAAGGTATAGCTCACACCCGGTGGCAGGTCGAGTCTACCCGCGGAGCGCTGTTCTGCCAGCCAGTTGCGGGCGTCGGCCACGACATCGACCTCGGCCAGTCCCGGTTTCTTGTCGAAGATGACATAGCCGACCAGGAACGTGTCCTCGCTCTTGATGGTCATGGGCCCACGTACATAGCGGATGTCCACCAGGTCACCCAGGGGCACCGGCACACCGTCGCTGCCGGTGACGAGAATTCGCCGGATCTCGTCCAGGTCGTCCCGTCGCTCCCGCTGATAGCGCACCAGCACGGCGTATCGTTCGCGACCCTCGATGGTGGTCGTGGCCACCCGGCCGCCGATGGCGGTCTGGATCACTCCCTGGACCCGAGCCACCGTCAACCCGTGCCGCGCGATGGTTTCGCGATCGATGTGCAACTCGAGGTACGGTTTGCCCACCACCCGATCGGCGATGACCGCGCTCGGCTCCACCGCTGGCACATCCTTGAGATGCTTCTCGATGGCCATGGCCGCAGCCTCGATGGCCTCCAAGCTGGGCCCCTTGACCTTCACTCCCATGGGGGCTCGCATGCCGCTCTGGAGCATCACCAAGCGGGCGCCGATGGGCTGAAGCTTGGGGGCCGAAGTGGTACCTGGCAGCCGCGCCGCACGTACGATCTCCTGCCAGATGTCGTCCTCGCTGCGGATCTCAGGACGCCATTGTCGGTGGAACCGTCCCCGACTATCGGGAATCAGCTCGCCCGACTCGTCGCGCTCGAACTCGCCACGACCATTGTCGTACCTGAACCGCTGTCGGTTGCCGGTTTCGTCCAGACGGTATTCCGACTTGTAGTTGACCACCGTTTCGACCATGGAGATCGGCGCCGGGTCCAGGGCGCTGCGCGCCCGGCCCAGCTTGCCCACGACCTGCTCTACCTCCGGCACCGACGAGATGGCCATGTCCAGCTTCGCGAGCACGTCCTGGGCTTCGCCGATGGAGGCATGGGGCATGGTCGTCGGCATGTAGAGAAACGACCCCTCGTCTAGGTTGGGCATGAACTCCTTGCCCAGGCCGGGGAACGCGTGTCGCGGACCGCTCCAGAGACGGCACCAGGTGCTGCCGTCGCCGCCGTGGCCCGCTCCCGGCAACACGGCGAAGACCCGGTCGAAGCCCAACCAGATCGTCATGCCAACGATGACCAACAGCATCGGGAGGCTCAAAAACAGGATCTTGTGTTCCAGGCACCACCCGAGAATAACCGGGTACCAGCGCCGGAATACGGCGAAAACAGCCAGCAGGCTGCCGGCGACCAGAATCACGAACAGGGCGTTGGCGCCCAGGCTGCGTTCCGGTCCCAAGGGCAACCACTGGGCGGCCAGGACCACGCTGGCAACCAGTGCCAGCAACAGGTTCCGCAAGCGGCGGCTGCGCCACCAGCGCGACCCGTCGGATCTGCGGTCGGATGCAGCGGCGGGCGCCGCCCCCCGCGAACGGCGCAGTCGGAGCAACAGGTGCGCTACCGGCGGTATCACGACCAAGGCGATGATCACCGAGGCCAGCAGGGCGAAGGTCTTGGTGAACGCCAGCGGCCTAAAAAGTTTACCTTCGGCAGCAACCAGGGTGAACACCGGCAGGAAGCCGATGATGGTCGTGGCCACCGCTGTCAACACCGCCCCCCCCACCTCGGTGCTGGCGCCGTGAATCACGTCGCGCAATCCGGGGGCGGCACGTCCGTCACGACGATCCTCCTCGGCTTCATCGCGACGAGCCAGGATGTTCTCCACAAGGACCACTCCCATGTCCACCATGGTGCCTATGGCAATGGCGATCCCGCTGAGTGCGACGATGTTCGCGTCGACGCCGAAAACCTTCATGGCCACAAAGCAGAGCAACACGGCCAGGGGCAACAGCCCGGCCACCATCAGACCGCCGCGCAGATTGCGAACCATGACGATGACCACGATGATGGTGATCAGGATCTCCAGACTCAGCGCCTCACGCAGGGTGCCGAGGGTCTCCTTGATCAGACCGGTGCGATCATAGAACGGCACGATCGTCACGCGACTGACGCGACCATCCGGCAGGCTCTTGACAGGCAAACCCGGAGCGATCTCCACGATCTTCTCTTTGATCCGGCCGATGACATCCAGAGGATTCTCTCCGTAACGGACGACCACCACGCCGCCCACCGCCTCGGCCCCCTCCTTGTCCAGGGCTCCCCGCCGCAGGGCCGGGCCCAGGGCGATGTTGGCCACATCGCCGAGCAGAACCGGAACGTTGTCCTGCATGGCAACGACACTCTGCTCCAGATCTTCGATGCCGGTGATCGTACCCACACCGCGAACCACGTACTCGACCCGGTTGATCTCCAGAGAACGGGCTCCCACGTCGAGATTCGCCTCGCGTACCGCCTGGGTCACCTGGGCCAGGGTGATGCCGTACATCCGCAGCGCGTCGGGATCCACATCCACCTGGTACTCCTGCTGGAAACCGCCCACTGAGGCCACTTCGGCCACGCCGCCGGCCGCCAGCAGGGCATCGCGCACGTAGAAATCCTGGATGGAACGCAGCTCGGCCAGATCCCAGCCGCCGGCGGGTTCGCCCCCTTCGTCGCGACCTTCGAGGGTGTACCAGAAGACCTGTCCCAGGGCCGTGGCGTCCGGGCCCAGGGCTGGGCTCGCGTCGGCAGGCAGGGTACCGGAAGCCAGACTGCCCAGCTTCTCCAGGATCCGGGAGCGCGAGTCGTAGAAGTCGGCCTGTTCTTCAAAGATGACGTACACTGTCGAGAAGCCGAAGAAGGAGTAGCTACGCACGGTTCTGACCTGAGGCACGCCGAGCAGGGCCACCGTCAGAGGATAGGTGATCTGGTCCTCCACATCCTGGGGCGAGCGACCGGGCCATTCGGTAAATACGATCTGCTGGTTCTCTCCCAGGTCCGGAATGGCGTCCACCGGCACGGGATCCCGAGGTAAGCGATCGGTGCTCCAGTCAAAGGGGGATACGACGAGGCCCCAGCCGACGACAAGCAGCACCAGCAGAACCACGATGAGTTTGTTCTCCAGGCAGAAACCGATCATACGACCCAGCGGTCCGGACGTATCGACGGGATTGCTAGCGCGGCGGTTGTCGTTCATGTCACGACTCTCCCCGCGTCACCGATTCGGCTGCCGAGCCGTCGCCGACACCACCGACCCGCGAGCCGCACCGCAGCATCGTCGCACCGTAGTAGGGATTGGCCACCGTCGCGTGATCCTGGATCCAGTGGGCGCCCGCTCCATCCCCGACCATCGGGCAATGGAATCGCTGGGCCGCCAAGCGCTCACCGCCGAAGTTCAGGATTGCCAGCCACAGCTGGTCCGATACGGTCTCGAACGGCAGGCGACGATCTGCAATGGTCGACGACGACGCCATCTTCTTCAGGCCCACTTCAAGGGCGGATCGCCGGTGCAGCCAAACCTCCCGACTCCCAGCGGCCAGGCGCCCGTCGTCACAATCCAGCTCGGACAGTGCCTCCTGAACGCCGTGAACGGCGGTCCGGGCTGTCTCGTCATCATCACTTGCTAAAGCGTTCTGCAGTAAGAAGTAGCGGCCCAGCACGCGGCCCAGCTGCTCGATGAAGCAATCGGGAGCCGGCAATGGTCCCGGACCGTCGACAGCGGTGATTCCAGTCGGCAGCGGTTCGGCCGCCATCATGCTCGATTTGGCCTGGATCTGCAGGGCGCTATCGATCTTGAAACTGCCACGTGTGACGACTTCCTCGCCCTCGTGCAATCCGTCGACCACCAGGTAATGGTCTCCGGCTCGCGGACCCAGTGTCACCTGACGTCCGCTGAATACGGGACCCTCGCTGCCCTGCCGCTTCACGTAGACCACGGCTCGCGCACCGGTCAGCAGCGGCGCCGTGGCCGGGATGACCAGCGGACCGGAACCCTGGAAGGAGGTCACCGCGTCGCCCGCGATGGGACTACCGGTGGAATCCAGGACCACCGCGACCGTCCCGGTCACCAGCATGCCCGGTTTCAGCAGCGCGTCTTCATTGGCCACCGCCACCCGCACCTCCACCGAACGGGTGCGCTCGTTCAGGACCGGATCGATGAACAGAACCTCGCCGTCGAAACGGCGGCCAGGCCACGCCCGGGCCGCGAAAGTCACGGGCTGGCCCTCTCGCAGCCAGGCCACATCGGTTTCCAGGGCGTCAAGGGTCACCCAGACCCGCGACAGGTCGGCGATGGCGTAGAGCAATGATCCGGTCTGGACATACTCGCCCTGGGTGGCGCGACGCGTGACCACGACCCCACCGGTGGGCGCGGTGACGGTCAGGTGCTCGCTCGGCGCACCGCCGGCCAGGATGGCGTCGATCTGGGCGCCGGACATTCCCCACAACCGCAGACGTGCCCGCGCCGCACGCAGGGTAGCCTGCCGCTCGGAGCGAGTGGCCTCCGGCCCGCCGGCTGCGGCTGCGGCAGCCGCACGCAACTCTGCCTGGGCGGTGTACAGCTGGGGGCTGTAGATCTCGGCGAGCTTTTCGCCCGGTCGCACGACCTGGCCGGTGGAGTCGACATAGAGCCGATCCAGGCGACCGTTGACCCGGGCGGTGATAGATTTCACACCGGTCTCGTCGGCAACCACCTTGCCCACCAGACGCAGATCGCGACTGACGAATTCCCGGCGCACCGTTTCGGTGGCGATCTCGGCCAGCGCCGCGGCGTTATCGCTGAGGGCCAGGTCGGACGGACCCAACCCTTCGCCACCGCCATCGTCCAGCGGAATCAGGTCCATGAAACAGATGGGGCACTTCTGATCGTTGGTCGGCAGGATGATCTGCGGATGCATGGAACACGTCCAACGTACGGACTCCGCCTCAACGGCGACGTCACCGCCAGCACCAACCTCACCAGCGGTTCGGTCCGGGCGCGGTCCCAGACCGTACCCTACCCCGAACGCGACGGCGACCGCGAGAATCGTCGTCAGCCAAGCACGTCGCGCCTTCAACCAGTTGCTGAGCATGGTCATTGTTCCTTCCCGGCAGCCGACGGTTCGACCGCTGATTCGAGAGCACCACCGAGCAGGGATTCGAGGTCATGGTAGGCCAGTTCCCGGTCTGCAGTAGCCCGCAACGAGGCGATCTCGAGGGCCAAAAGGCCCCGGCGGACCCGCAAGAGCTCCGTGAAATCGATCTGGCCCGCTTCATAGGCGGCCGTCATCACCGTCAGCTCCTGACGGGTGCGCGGCAACAGGTCCTCTTCGTGCAGCAGCCTGGTTCGCTCGGCGTCGCGATAGGTGTAGAGAAGCTCTTCGAGGCGGCCGGCAAGCTGCAGGCGCGCGTCGCTGAGCGAGGCACTGGCCGCGCGCAAACGCGCCGCAGCTGCCTGTTCGCCCGCTGAGGCGCTGCCACCCCACAACGGGACATTCACCGCCAGGCGGGCAATGACCGGATCCTTGCCGCTGTCGGAAACGCCTTCCATCGGGGCCGGACCGGTCATGATGTAATCCAAGCCGACGGTCAACGACGGGTAGCCCCCCTTGCCGGCGAGATCCCAGCCGTGTCGCCGGGCTTCCTCCCGGCTGCGCAGAGCAACCAGGGCGGAGTTGCGGTGTTCGAGCAGCGCGGTCAGTTCGGCACGCGGAGGGAGGATGCGGGGCGCCGCATCGCCCGCAGGCAGACTGGCCACCGGCGCGGGCAGGTCGAGGGGCAGTCCGGCAGCCGCGTTCAGGCGAGCAGTGAGTGCTCCCTGGCGATCCTGGAGACCTTCGTTTCGTACAACCAGGCGACTCTGCTCCATCTGGGCCTCCAGCAGATCGGCATAGGACGCCGACCCCGACTCGTAGGCCACTCGTGTGCGCCATTCCAGCTGGCGAGCGAGCTCCAGATGTCCGACCACGAGGTTGGCTTCCATTTGAGCTACCGCCAGGGCAGTCCAGGCCACGGCCACCTGGCGCCGCACATCCAGGGTCCGCCCGTCAAGACCGGCTCCGGCAGCATCGACGAGGGCCAGTGCTTGCTTCTCACGCAACGACAGGGTTCCGAACCAGGGCAGACTCTGGCTGACAGAAAGAATCCGTTGCTGAGGACCGACGCGCGTCTCCACCGGAACGATCATCTCGCCCCAGGCCAGCTTCAAGCTCGGCAGGGCCCCCACACCGGCAGCATCGTGGCGGAGGGCATCGACCAGCCCGGCCTCGCCGCTCAGCGCCGGGCTATTGACCAGGGCCCACGCATGGTAATCAGCGAGATCGGCATCTGCGGGGAAAGCGTCGATTGTGGAGACGGCTGACTGCGCCGCAGCCAACGGGGACCAGGCCAACAGCAGGCAGACGGCCGCTCGCAATGAACACGCGAGCGACGAACCACCGGATCTAGATTGTGATCTTAAAAAGTACAATGGCGTTCCATCCTTTGTTTGGAACGCCATTTGCAGTAGTCATGCCACTGTTGTTATGTTGTCATATAACAACTTACAAGGCTCGTCGCGAATACTGGCCATTTTTTTGAAGAATATTCTCCAAACGTCTCTAGAATATTCTCCAGAGGTCGCCCACCCGTCGGTCAACTGAAAGCCAGGAAATGACATTGCTACGCCGCTACTGGGTCGTTCTGCTGATGGTGTCGATCGTGACGCTGTTGCACTACAACACGGCCATTCACATCCACGCCCTGCACGGGATCTATCGGCGTTTGTACTATTTCCCCATCATCGTGGCCGCCTTCAAGGGCGGCACCCGCGGCGGTCTGGCGGCCAGTCTCCTCGTTTGCGCCCTGTATATTCCCCATGCGTTCGGCATGATCGGCTTCGACCCGGCGCCGACGGTGGAAAAGATCCTGGAGATGCTGCTCTACCTGGCAGTGGGGCTTCTGTCGGGGATCCTGGTCACTCGTATCAACGCTGCCCGGGACCGACTGGGCCGCACGGCGGCGGATCTGCAGCTGGCTCTGGACGAGAAGACAGCCATGGAGGACGAGTTGGTCCGTTCGGCTCGACTGGCAGCTGTGGGCAGGTTGTCGGCGGGCCTCGCCCACGAGATCCGCAATCCCCTGGCCAGCATCAAGGGATCGGCCGAAGTCCTGACGGACGACTTTCCCGAAGACCATCCCAAGGGCAGATTGCTTTCGATACTGCTCGAGGAAGCCAATCGCCTGAATGATGTGCTGACGCGATTCCTGGCCTTTGCCCGTTCCGAGCCGGGCGAACGAGTCCCGTTCGATCTGGGCGACGAGATCCGGGCAGTGGCCGAATTGATCCGGCATCGGGCGGATGCCCCTGCCGTCGAGCTTGCGATACCCGACCGGGGAGCCTGCCTGGTGCTGGGCAATCGGGAACAGATCCGGCAGGTGTTGCTGAACCTGGCCCTCAATGGCGCGGCCGCCGCCGGGCCGTCAGGAACGCTGACGGTGGAACTCTCCAGTGCCGGCGGACGTTGTGTCTGTCGGGTTCTCGATACGGGACCCGGCTTCACTGCCGACGCGGTGGCCAATTTCGGCAATCCCTTCTTCTCCACCCGGCCCGGTGGCACCGGTTTGGGCCTGGCGACGAGTCTGCGCATCGTCGAGGATCTTGGCGGTACCCTGGCGGTCGAGGATTCCGACGAACCGGGCGGACGAGTCGTCATGACGCTTCCCGAACCCGATCCCAACGACTGAGGTGTCCATGAGAACAGTCCTCGTTGTGTGCATACTCGTACTGGTTCCGGCTCTGTTGCCAGGCCAGGCCGAAGCCCAGGATCGCAGTCGCCTGACCGGCGCTTTCGATCCCCAGGAAGTCGTGACTGAACTCGTGGCCTCCTGGAAGCGTGACGACGTGCGGCGGTACATGGATTGTCTTGCCGACAGCTTTCTGTTCGTTCCCGATCTGTCGGCCCGCATCGCCTACCCCGAGGTAGACTGGCCGCGCTACGGGCTGGGCAGGGAGCGGGCGTTCTTCGACGCGACCCGGGGCAGCTTGGAGCTCGTCGAGATCCTGGAAAAGGGCCTCGAGGTTCGAAACCAGGCCGCCTGGGAAGTGATCTACCGATTGAGAACCAGTGAAGGGTCCTCCGTCGGAAGGGCGACCTTCATCTTTGCCGAGATCGAACAGCGCTGGTACCTGTTGCAGTGGATCGACACCGCTGCCGAGCAGGATCCCGATACGAAACAACAGCTCCCGACCTCAGGCCATCTGCGGGGACGACCCTGGGTTCAATCACTGAGGGAAAGGTAGTTCCATGGCAGAGATCCTGGTCATCGACGACGATGTCAGTTTGCGGGAAGTAGTCCGATTCATTCTTGCCGATGCCGGCCATGACGTGGCCACGGCGGAGAACGGGGAACAAGGTCTGGAAAGGATCGCCGAGCAGATGCCGGACCTGGTCTTGACAGACATTCAGATGCCCGGAATCGATGGCATGGAGGTGCTCCGAAGGCTACGCGAAGATCTGGGCGCGGCGCTCCCGGTGATCGTTCTGACCGCCCACGGAACCGTCGAACAGGCCGTTGCAGCCATGAAACTGGGTGCGACCACCTATCTGCTGAAACCATTCGCCCGGGACGAGCTCCGGCTCACGGTGGAACAGGCCCTGCACACCCAGGAGTTGGAGCACGATAATGTGCGCTTGCGCCGAATCCTGAAGAACACGGCGCCCTCGAGCGGACTGGTCTTTCGTTCGGCGGCAATGAGCGAGCTGATGGAGGGAGTGCAGCAGGCAGCCCCCAGCGATGCGACCGTTCTGATCACCGGCGAGAGCGGCACAGGCAAGGAACTGGTGGCCCGGGCCTGCCACGACCTATCCCCGCGGTGGGATCGACCGTTCGTGGCGGTCAATTGCGGCGCCATCCCCGGCGAGTTGATGGAGTCGGAACTCTTCGGCCACGCCAGGGGAGCCTTCACAGGCGCGAACCGGGCGGCCACCGGCAGGATCCGGGCCGCCGACGGCGGCACCCTTTTCCTGGACGAGATCGCCGAGCTGCCCCTGGCCCTGCAACCCAAGCTGCTACGCATCCTGGAGACGCGGTCCGTCGATCCGGTCGGAGACGCCCAGCCCGTGGAAGTGGATTTCCGGCTGGTGTGTGCCACCCATCGGGATCTGGAGGTCGAAGTCGCCGAGGGTCGCTTCCGGGAGGATCTGCTCTACCGGATCAACGTCATCCAGCTATCCATCGCTCCGCTGCGACAAAGGCCCGAAGACGTGGAGATCCTCTGGGAGCACTTCACCCGCCTGCACGGCGGCAACGGAATCACCTCGGAACCGGATCTGCTGGCGGCGTTGCGCGGATTGACCTGGCGCGGAAATGTGCGGGAGTTGAAGAACCTGAATCAACGTTTGGTGCTCATGGGACGCTCGGACACCCTGCAACTGGCGGACCTCGACCGCCTGGCGCCCCGCTCACGGACATCGGAATCGATTCCGCCACCGGTCACAGCAAGTTCGGCAGAGGGTGATCCGACGGGTTTGCCCCTGGCATCGTTACCTGCCGAGGGATTCTCGCTGCCGGATCTGGAGAAGGAAGTGATCCGTCGGGCCCTGGAACGGTGCGGCGGCAACCGGAGCCGTACCGCGGTATATCTGGGCATCCCCCGTCACGTGCTGGTCTATCGGCTCAGCAAGTACGATATCTGAAGCCAGGCCAACGGACATGAAAACGGGGCGGTAATGCACCGCCCCGTTTCGATTTTGCTTGTGCGGAACCCGACCGGAATCAATCCAGGCCGATGCCGATCCGGAACTCGAACCAGCCTTGACTCTCCACGTCGCCGGCTGCCAGCAGCACGTTGTAGCGAACGCTGATGTAACCGATGAAGGAGGACCAGGGCATGTTGACCCCGAATTCGGGAGCGAAGGCGAAGTGCCAGTTCTTGTCGGTGTCCTCGAAGAGACCGAGGGTCGTCTTGCGCTCCAGCCACGCCGTCCCGACGTTGGCGCCGGCAAAGTACCGGGTGTCCCGTTTGGCTCCCCAGTACTTGTAGGCGCTGGCGTAGATGGGCACGGTGTTGACATAGTGCCAGCGCAGGCCCGTCACCGCGTAGTTATCCGCGTAGAGGGTATTGTCCTGTTGCTTGTTGAAGGCGTTCCAGCCGATGTTCAGGCCCCAGGCCACGTCCCGCTGGATGAAGTTGCGGAACTCCAGATTCATGCCTCGCAAGCTGATGCCCGGCACGTAGTCGTTGGTGTTTCCCGTCGGAATAGCAATGCTCCAGGCCACGCCAAAAGCGTTGTCGTTCGCCTGCGCCGGCGCTGCGAACAGCCCCACCAGCAGCAGCAGCGGAATGATCTTCTTCATGCAGATACCTCCCTGCAGGTGGGTCACTTGGTCTCCGTGACGGCCTGGATGTATGGGGACTGGGCGAATGCCTGCCGAATCCCGTTGGGAATATCGACGGTGGGCGACGTACCGCCGCCGGTCAATGCGCCGTTGAGGCCGGCGTACCAGAGACCTACCGGATCCACTTCCTCGCTGGCCTCGCGAAGATCGACCATGGTCCACAGGACCGAGCCCTGCTTGTAGACGATGGCACCGACACCCGGGTATCCGTAGCCGGGATAACCCCACCCGGGGCCCCAGTAACCGGGGTAGTAGGGCCAATAGGAATAAGCGATGTAGGCGTCGCTCTGCACGGCGCCGACCAGAACGTGCACGTCCGGCGTATTGTTTTCGGGATTCGCCTCGAGAGTGAATCCGCGCGCCACCATCTGGCTGTGGAGCTCGCTGAGGATCAGGGCCTCCAGTTCAGGATCCAGCGGCTCGGACGATGGATCGTCGGGATTCACGAGCGGACGAACGGTGTCATCCATGGCGTAGGTACGCAACCCGGCGAAGTTGCCGTCCGGATTCTGCAGGGTCACGACCATCCCGATCTCGCCCAGATTTTCCGGACCACCGGGATAGCATCCCCCCAATCCCAGGAACAGGGCTGCCGACAGCCCTAATGCCCCCAGGACGCAGAATTTGCGCCAGAAATTCGTCGAAACAGGTCTGCGTAGCATCACGGTCTCCGTTCCTTCAGTTGGAAGCCTTCAGCAATGTACCGCAGCATGATACCAATTGCCCCCTGAAGATGCAACTGCATGCCCCCCGAATTCGCTCCCTCAGCCCTTGATGATCCAGCGGATCAGGTTGGCCGGCTTGGGAGGCGTGCCCTGCATGAGGATCGCCACCCGGAACAGGCGTCCGCCGGCCCAGATCGCCAGTACGGCGGACAAGGCCACCAGCCCCAGCCCCACCCAGGGTTGCCAGGCGGGAATGGAAACCGGCACCGCCATGCGCAGAGTCATCAGCATGGGTGTGCAGGGTGGGAACAAGGAGAGCCAGGTCGCGAATCCGGTGTCCGGATTTTCTAGGATGGGCATCATGACGAACATGGGGATCATCACCGGCAACATGGCAGGGAAGGTCAGCGATTGGGCCTCCTTGGCATCATTGCAGGCCGCACCCAGGGCGGCGTAGGTGGCACCCAGCATGAAGATCGCCAGGATCAGAAAGGCAAAGAACCAGGGCAGGATATCGTAGGGCACATAGTCCTCGGCACCCAGACGATTGACCGTGATCAGGCCGCCAACCACGTACAGAGATACGCCGGTCAACGAGATTCCCACGCCGCCAAGGACCTTGCCCATCATGAACTGGAAGGGCCGCACCGAGCCGAGCATGACCTCGGCGATGCGCTGGTTCTTCTCCTCCTGGACCGAACCCAGCAGGGGCAGGGCGCTCATCAGGACCATCATGAACATGAGCATGACCAGCACCAGGGGGATCAGAATGGCCTGGGCCTCGTTGGTGGTCCGGGCGTCGTCCACCTGGCCGGTGTCTTCGTCCACAGTCAGCAGGGACAGACCGTCGACCCGGATCCAGCCGAAGAGCTGCTCCAGCTCCTCATCCTGAACGCCGGCGGCTTCAGCCCGAGATCGGCGCAGGAAATTGTTGATGGGATTGCCGACCCAGCGGCGGAGCTCGTCCAGGGCCGGGTTCTCCGCGTGATACGACAGGCGAGTCTGCTGGGGATCGTCTCCCGGTTGCAGGACATCGCGGCCCACGACCAGGAAGGCGTGAAGCTCGCCGCTGCGCACGCGCTGCGACAGCGCCAGCAGTTGCCCCCGGGGATCGGTAGGGTCCGGTTCGACCGCCTCGAACAGGTAGGCCGGCTTGACCTTCTTGCCCGACTCGGGATCGAAGATGGACTCGGCGTTGCGGCGATTGGCGGCTGCCTCCAGCACCGGCATCACGAGGTTGGAATGATCGATCACCGCCACGGCGAGGTCGTCGGTGTTCACCCGGTCCTTGAGCAGGGCCATGCCCAGGCCCGAGCCGCTCATCATGATCGGCACGACGATCAGCGTGATGATGAAGCCCTTGGTCTTGACCGCGGCCAGGTATTCGCGTTTGGCCAGCATGAGGATCTTACGCATGGGTCGCCTCCTTGGCCCGGGGCCCCGCAATGCGGACGAAGATGTCCTGCAGGGAGGGTTTGACGACCTCGAAGGCGTGCACGGTCGTGCGCGCGATGAGCCTGGACAGGACAGCCTGGGCATCGCCGCCGTCGCTGAGGCGGAACTCCTGTTGGCGGCCGAAGTCGTTGACCCGGCCCACGCCGGGAAGGTCCTGCAGCGCAGCGGCGCCCTGTTCGGTGCGCACCCGCACGGTGTCACTGCCGTACTCGTCCTGGATGGCGGTCAGGGTGCCATCCAGGACCTTGCGGCCCTCGAAGATCATGAAGATGAAGTCGCACATCTTCTCGGCGACGTTCATGTCATGGGTGCTGAAGATGACCGTGGCGCCGCGCTGGCGCAGCTCGAGCACGGCGTCCTTCAACACCTCGGCGTTGACGGGATCCAATCCGCTGAAGGGTTCGTCCAGGATCACCACGTCCGGCCGCGAAATGATCGCGGCCAGGAACTGGACCTTCTGGCTCATGCCCTTGCTCAGGTCCTTGACCTGCTTGTTGCCCCAGTCCTCCATATCCAGGCGGGCGAACCAGTCGGTGATCTCCCGATCCAGGTCCCGCCCTCCCTTGAGACCGCCGTAGAACTTCAGGATCTCTCTCACCCTCATGTTGCGATAGAGACCGCGCTCCTCGGGCAGATAGCCGATGCGATCGGTGGCCGCGTCGCCCGGCGGACCGTCCAGCACCCTCAGCGTGCCGCTGTCTGCGATCAGGATGTTCATGATCATGCGCAGGGTCGTGGTCTTGCCTGAGCCGTTGGGACCGATGAAACCGTAGATGCTGCCCGAGGGTACCTTCAGGCTCAGATCATCGACGGCCACCTTGGCCCCGAAGGTCTTGGTGACGTGTTCCAGTTCGATGGTATTCATACCGCTGCTACTTTCGTCTCTGGGGTCCGGTGGGCGATGGACGGCACGGCGATATACCCCATCGGAGAGGCCGATATTTACGAGAATCTGCCGGACTGAAGCTTCGCCCCCCGTCGCGGGGAAGAAAAGCTCTATCTTCCCTGCCGGGCAAGAAAAAGGCCCCGGACTTTCGTCCGGGGCCTCGACGTTCACGGGACCGGATAGCCCTATCCCATACTACTTCAACATCACCATGCGACGGGTCACCGAATCGGTGCCCACCTCGAGGCGATAGAAGTACACCCCGCTGCCGACGACGGCGCCCCGGTCGGAGCGGCCGTTCCAGACGACGGCGTCGGGACCTTCGTTGAACTGACCGGACTTCAGGGTCCGCACCAGCTCGCCACGCAGGTTGTAGACCCGCAAGGAGCCCGCTCCCGCCCGGGGCACGTCGAAGCGGATCGTCGTGCTCGGATTGAAGGGGTTCGGCAGGTTCTGCGACAGCTGCAACCGGACGGAGAACCCGGCCGGAACCGGCGACACGCCACAATTCCCGAAGACGTCCGATTCCAGGACCTGGGGATTGCCTGCGTCGTCGTAGTTGTCCGGATCCAGGGCCACGTGACGGTTGCCCTGATCGGTGCACTCGTATTCGTCGTTGAGCAGGTACTTGTACTCGATGTTCTGGGTGCTGGTGTCGGGGAAGACCACCGCCACGGCATAGACCTTGTCCCCGGCCACGGCGTCGGGCCACACACCGTCATCGTTCATGACGTTCAACGAGGGGATGGTCCAGTCGAAGGTCGGTGGCTCGGCGTTGTTGGGCGTGCCGTTGACCGCCACGACATCTTCGGGACCGATGTCTTCCCAGGCCGTGCCGTTGAAGTCGACGCTGAAGACGACCTCGACCGCCCGCCAGATGGAGTTGCAGAAATCGTAACGGACCACCGGCAGGGTCAACGGGCCCAGCTCGCCGCCCACCACATCGTACATCTCGTCGTTCAGGAAGACCGAGCGGTCGCCCTGGCCGTCGCACTCGTAGTCGTCGTTGAGCAGGAACTTGTAGTCGACATTCTTGAGCGACTCTTCCGGGAAAGTGACCAACGCCGAGAAGATACCGTCACCCGCAACCGCATCGTTGCCGGTGCCGTCGTCCACCAATACAGTCAGCGACGGCACATCGTGAGTCAGCGGCAACACGTTGCCGTTGAGACCGACCACGTCGCCCGCCATCCAGCCCGATTCGTTCATGTCCACGAAGAACTCGACGTCGATGTCATGGGCCGTGAAGGCCGTAGGATCCTGGTCGTTCCACCAGGCTTCGACGATGTCACTGGCGCCATTGGCCAGATCCAGGGTGTGGACGCGGTTGGGCAGGTTCTCATAGTCTGTGCAGTTGAAGACGAACTTCCACTCGAAGGACTCGCTCGCCGTACCGCCTACGCAGTCACCGGTAACGCAGAAGGTCGTGGCGTATTCCCAGATGTCGTCGACGCCGGTGTCGACCATCATGCCCGTGTCGCACAGGTTCCAGGTCAGGGGCACCAGGCCGCCTTCGACCGAGAATTCGAAGGGCGGCGTCTGGCCGGCCAGGAATGGTCCGAAGAGGCCGCGGAACAGCACGTCCTTGAGCATGAAGCACGACACGTTGCCCACGCCGTCATCGACGATGGCATTGCCCGCCAGATCCTCCACGCCGGTAACGGTGAGGGTGTAGAGGGTCGCCGCGGCGGTCAGCGGCGTATCGAAGGTCAGGTGCACGATGCTCGGGGTCGAGGCGTCGCGCTCGGCGGCGATCACGTTGGCGGCCACCGCGCCGCCGGTCAGCACGTAGTTGCCGGCCATCTCGGCCGTCGCCTCGTCCACCGGCTCGTCGAAGTACACATCGAAGAAGGAGTCGACGGGATAGGCGGTGGGTTTGACGTCGTTGACCAGCGGCGGGTCCGGGTCGGCTGCGGCCAACACGGTGTGAGTCAGCATCATGGTCAGCGGAATCGGCGCCGGGGTCTCCCACATGGTGAAATCCGGGGTGCTGAGCTGGGTGAAGTCGTCGGCCAGCAGATCCAGCGGACCCTTGTTGCCGCCGTCCTGGGTGACCCACATCTCGTAGTTCACGGGATCGCCCACGCCCACGCCCAGACTGCCAAGCATGACGCCCAGCTCGCGGAAGCCCGTGCTGGTGTCCCAGCCGAGACTGGCGGTGCCTTCGGTGATGGTGACCCAGGCCTCGCCATCCCACAGGTAGCCGGCCTGCCAGTTGTTGTCCAGGTTCACGTAGTAGATGAAATCGGGCTTGTTCGGAGCGAGGCTCCATTCGATGGCCCGGCCCCAGGGATCGGTGATGCCGCCGTCGGCAGTGCCGACGTCGATGGCGATGCCCAGCTGCACCGTGGTCCAGCCATCTTCATCGTGCTCCATGCCGAAGTACAGGTTGACCGCGTCATTCGTGACGTAGACCTCGCCCAGATCGATGTTCGGGTGCTCGGTGTCGTCACCGTCGTCTTCCACCAAGTTACCCGGCAGGAAGTCGTTCACACCGTCGATGACGATGGTCTGGGGCGTCTGGGCCCAGGCCGCTCCGCTACCCAGAGCCAGCGCGACGAGCACGACCAGCAGAACCCGGGTGGACATTAGGATG
>Ga0070728_10002748_pt1 | contig 20945 bp, 15 predicted proteins | sample tdDd471_FD_66723 | JGI IMG/M metagenome (GOLD analysis project Ga0070728, IMG submission 66723) | Marine sediment microbial communities from the Atlantic coast under amendment with organic carbon and nitrate - tdDd47.1 | ecosystem: Environmental > Aquatic > Marine > Coastal > Sediment | place... | reverse complement strand
TGTCGTCGTCAGAACCGCAGGCTGCCGCCGTAAATGTCAGGGCACAGGCCAGCAGTACCACAAACCAGGGGCGAAGTATTGCATCAGTACGTCTCATGTTGCGTTCCTCTTTTTGCTTCGTGTACAACATCTTTACATTACATATATGCGCAAGAGTTCGTTTATAGCACCATAATAGTTTAATTCAAGAAATAATCATCAAAAAAAGCAAAATGTCACCCGCTGTCTCATTTTTGGATGATACCCGCCATGCGAAGCAGTTCCGCCCGCAGGGGTTCCGGGTCTTCCATGGGTACAAAATGCCCGGTATTACACACCCGGCGCAGGGTGGCATTGGGCAGGGAGCGTTGCAGTTTGCGGGCGGCTGCCTCTTTAAAGGTGTCGGAATCCGCACCATACACCACGGTTACCGGACAGCGCACCCGGGGCACAAAGCCCCAGGTATCGAAGGGACTTGTGGCAAATGTACGGGCTTCCCACAGGGGATGACAGGCCAGATGCACCCCGCCGTCTTTGGCATCAAGGGTGCCGCCGTTGATGTAATCGGCTACAAAGCCCTTCTGCCAATGGGTAAAAATGCTGCGGCCTGTGTAACTGTCAATAATGCTTTGGCGGTCCGGCCAGTGATACCGCCGTTTTTTAGCGGCAATGGGCAAATGGAATCGCTCACCCTGCCCCAGTGTCTTCCATATGCGCCACAGGCGAATGAACAACGGCGAGAAAAATACCGGGTCAGCCAGCACCAGTCCCTGCACCAGATCCGGGCGATGGGCCGCCACCATGGCGCTGATCACGCCGCCCAAAGAATGCCCCGCCAGCATCACCGGAGCCCCAAGATGCTCCACCAGGGCTTCCAGATCATCCCGGTAGCATGCCCAGCTTTGCAGCGTTTCCGGTTTCGCCCCGGCCGTGGTGAAACCGTGGCCCCGGGCATCCCAAGCGTATATACGCATATGTTGGGCAAGGGGAGCCAGCAACTGTCGGTAGGTGTTGCCGTTAAAGCCGTTGGCATGGGCAAAATGCAGTGCCGGGGCATCTTTTGGGGCGTCTTCCCAGGCAAGCAGGGAAAATGATTCTCCCTTTAGCTGCACCGTTTTTCGCTGCGGTTGCAGGACAGGCGGCACATAGGCCAGCGAAGGAGTAGCCATACTCATAATAACCTCCGGCAGTATTGTACTCCTGCAAACGAAAATTCGCAACCATCACCGCGGCATAGCCTCTAAAACAGCCTCAGCAGTCCATATACAAACACTTGATTCACTTGTCATTTTGCGTGGATTGGTATTTAATAACTGAATCATGTTGCGGAGCATTTCCGCAGGAGAAGTACATCACTGAAAACGTATGTTGTAGCAGGAGTCCCCCATGCCCAAAGCGGAACGATCCATTGACATCAACGCCCCCATCGAACACGTCTACAATGTTGTCAGCAGCGTGGAAGCCTTTCCCGAGTTTATCCCGGAAATGAAATCCGTGTCCATTGACGAAACCGGCGACGGTTTCCGCATTGCCAGCTACGAGCTGTCATTGTTCAAAATGTCGGTGCGCTATACCCTGAAACTGACCGAAAACCCGCCCACCGAGGTCCGCTGGACACTGGTCAGCGGAAAGATGCTGAAAAATATTGATGGCAGCTGGCGGCTGGAAAAAATCGACGAGAACACCACCCGCGCCACCTATGCCCAGGAACTGAGCGTCCGTGGTCTGGTGCCCAAAAGCGTGACCAGCGCCCTGTCCAACGTCAACCTGCCAACCATGCTCAAACAGTTCAAAGACCGGGCAGAATCAACACTGTAAATCCAAAACCGTGGGTATACACTTCACCGGATTCCGGGGCATCAAGCGGGGCATACAGACAGCCTGTGTCATGATACTGCTGTGTGTCAGCACGTCGCTGTGGGCAAACGGCCTGGACGAAGAACTTCCCCCACTGGTGTTTTCCGATGAATTCAGTGTCTTTCCCATAGAGAAACCACCGGCCCCGGTACAGGATACCCTTGTAGAATCGCCGCCCCATGGCTGCACCGTCCCCTTCCGGTTGTGGCAGTGGGCAGTGCAAAAGGCTGCGGATGAGCAATATGCCAGCGCAGAGGCGGGACTGCACCGTCTGCTGGAGTGCCGCGGGCGCTATGCCCGGCCCCTGCACGCAAAGGCCCGGATTGCCCTGGGCTGGATACTGCTGCAAACCAAACGCCCCGATGCGGCATACGCCATACTCCCTTCCGGAACATTGCCCCGGGAACTCAAACCCCTTGAAAGCGCGGTTGCCTACTGGCGCATTCTGGCATTGCGGGATGCGGGCAAACACCGCAAGGCACTTCGCTTTGCACGGAAATTCCTGCGCACCTGGAAAACCGACGGCCGTTTTCGCATGAAGGCCCTGCGGCTGGAGCTGGAGCTTTTGCTGGCCCTGCAAAGGGCAGACACCGCCTACCGCAAAGGCCGGGGCGTGTTCAATGAAATCCATGAGCTTGAAGATGACAAAAATTTTGCGGGCAGCCACGAAGAAGCCGCCGCAGTGCTGCTGCTGCGGGCCCGGGCTGCAGGCACTCTTGGCAAGCAACACCAGCGATCTGAACTGCTCATAAAATTGTTTACCGAATATCCTCATACCCTTGCCTCTGCCGCCGGGGAAAAAATGATCGGCACGGATATCGAGCCGCTGGTCATGGACTGCACCGACAATGACCCGGAAAAACTGTACAGCATTCTGCGGAGTTTTTACCGCAACGGCAAAGGACAACTGGCCCTGCGGATTCTGGCCCGTCGCTGGCGGGATAACCCCATTGAGTTCAAGGGCGTGCGCTCTCGTATGGGCACCCTGCTTGGTGATGTCTACCTCAAACTTCGCATGAACGAAGAAGCCCGGCAGATTTTCAGCACCCTGGTGGATCTCTGGCCCGAAGACAAGCTGTCAGACTACTGGCGCAAGCGTTTGGCAAAGGCCTACAGCCGTCTGGGTGACTGGATGGGCGCGTCGGATCATTTTATGACCCTGTGGAAACGCCATCAGGACGACGGCAACGGCGCAAACTATCTGTTTTACTTTGCCTGGCAGCGGGGCATGGCCGGGGAATTTCGTCTGGCCCGCTCTGCACTGGATCAATACCTTGAGTACGACAAACTGAAAACCTCAAAGATTCGCACCGCCCTGTGGTTCAAGGCATGGTTCGCCTACCGGGCAGGGTTGTACGAAACCGCCCTGGCTGAGCTACAGGCCCTTACCACGGAATATCCTCGGCGCAATCCCTACGAGGCCCCGGCGGCCTACTGGAAAGCCCGAATACTGGAAAAACTGGGCCGGGTGTCCGACGCCATGCGGGCCTACCAGAAGGTAAGCCAGTCCTCTTCTCTGGCATCCTATTACCCTCTTTTGGCCTGGCAGCGACTCACACAGCTTGCCCCAACCCTTGACGAAACCCCGCAGCCGCCGCGATGGTTGCCGCCCAAAGACGCCCCCCTGCCGCCCCACAGCGCGGACCTGTATCCGGAGATGTATCTGCAGGCCCACCGGCAGTGGTTAACATCAAAGCATCCCCCAACCTACTGGGGGAAAAAGGCCCGCAGCCTTTCAAATACCTGCGCTGTCTACGAACCCCTGCAACGGGGCATGCTGCTGGCGTCGCTGGGTATTTCCTCCGAAGCCCGGTTTGAAAATCAGGTATTTTTCCGCACCCTGCGTAATCATACCCATCGGGGACGGGTACGGCTGCCCAACGGCTGTAAAGCGCCCCGAACCGTGCTTGGTTCCAACGGCTGGCTCTACGATTATCTTATCGCCACCCGTTCCTACTCCGATGCCTATCGGCTGGCCCAGCAGTATTACTTCCGCTACAAAAAGCCCAACAGCTACAACACCCGTGTACAGCGGCTGTATCCCCCCTATTTTGCCAAAGAAATCAGCGAAGCCGCCCTGGCCTTCAACGCGCCGCCCCAGATGGTGGCCTCGGTCATGCTGACAGAAAGTCGGTTTTCAACCCTGGCGGTGAGCGTGGCGGGTGCACGGGGACTGCTGCAACTGATTCCCCCCACAGCGCTACGCATCAACCGCATGGTGGAGTACCCGGACTTTCATCCCAGTATGCTCAACGTACCCAGGCACAATATTCCCTTTGGCGTGTGGTATCTGGGAGCGTTGCTGCGGCGCTTTAACGGCAATATGTCGCTGTCGGCGGCGGCCTACAACGGCGGACCCCACAACGTGGCCATGTGGCTGAAGAAAAACGGCGGACTGCCTTTGGACGAATTCGTGGAATCCATTCCCTTCCGGGAGACCCGCCGCTACGTTAAAAAAGTCACGGCCCTGACCATGCGCTTTTCACTGGTGTACAGCGGCTACATTATCGCCGACGACTTCACCATCCCGGCGCCTCCCCAGACCGGTACGCAACCGGACTTTTAATTAAATATCGATAGTCGCGGGACGCGGGGGTTCTTTGGGTTCCGGCTTTGGCTGTACCGGTTCCGGTACTGCGGGAATCTCCGGCACAGGAACAGGCGCAGGCTCCACCGCGGGGGTATCCGGCTGCATTGGCAGTGGTTCTGTTACCGGGGGTTCCGGCACGGGCCTGATGCGCGGCACCGGGGCGGGTTCCGGTAATTGTTCACACAGGCACCAGTCATCAAGACCGTCGTTGTCCGGTGTGGGACAGTGCAGCGTTGCAGCGATATCGCTGTTGCAGCCGTAGATCACGGTCCGCTGCGCTGCATCTGTGGGCAGTGCCCCGGGTTTCAGGCACCGGACCTTTGCGGGATTGATGAGATGCCTCAGTTCAAAGGCCGCCATGGCGCAGTCATCGCCGTATGCAGCCACCACATCTGCAGGAGTTTGCAGCACCGAGCGCAGGCGCACCGGCGGCTCTTTGGGGGACAGAATAAACAAGGCGTCCTGCCAGGTATAAATCATGTAGCCCGCCACGGCGGCAAGCAAAATCACCACAATTCTCAAACCCCAGCGCCATCCGTGATTAGGCGCGGCAAAGGGATCGCGGCTGGCAAAGCGCCGGGCCAATACCGCAGCAACAACCGCCACCGTAAGCAGCAACGCCGACGGCAGGGCCGCCATGGTTGCCGCAGACGCACCGGCGCCCCAGCAAATAACGGTAAAGGCAATCAGTAAAGCCGCGCCAAACCCGGCGGTACGCCAGGTGTTACCCCCGGGAGCAAGCCCCCGCAACACACCGGCCAGCAATCCAAAGGCCGCCAGCAGCACCACCGCGGCGTTGGCCACCGCAAGGTTGTGCAGAGCCGCCGCCCGGGCCGCCTCATGGGAAAACAATGGATCGGCATACCAGCCCGCAAGGGCGGTCAAAGGCGAAATATCGTTGCTTGCGTTGTACACAAGCTGTGGCGCCCATACCAGCACTGCAATGGCCAGGGCAAGCCAGCCCTCGGCCCGAAACAGCCACTTGTGGGTCAGCAGCCACAGCAGGGATACCGGGGCCACCAGCATGCCTTCGGGCCCTGCCAGCAACATGACTCCGGCGCTAAGGCCAAAGGCCACCGCACCGCCCGCAGAAGCCTCCCGACCACTCAAAAGCGCTGTGGTCCATACATGCTGAATAACCGCGCAGGCCACCAGGGCGGCACGGGGATCAATAAAAGGCGTCAGCATCAGCAATGGCGAGGCCAGGGCCAAAGCCAGCGTTATGGTGACGGCAGTGATGGTTCTGCCGGTGGGGAACATGCGCCGGGCCATATCGGCACACAGCAGCAACGCCACACCATACAGTGCGACAAAGGGTACTACCTGATCCTGCACCGTGGCGTCAGCGGCAAGGCCTCCCGCCTGCATCAGCCAGATGGCAAGGGGATAGCCGCTTTGGTGTCCGTAGGAAAATCCGCCCAGGGCTTCATGCCACAGGCTTATCAACCCCCGGCCCAGAGGCAACAGGTACCACAGCAGCCCAAAGCCGCCCAGCACCGCCAAGGCAGTTATCAGCAGCAGGGGCACCGATCCGCCGCTGCCATATGGAATAACCTCTTCCTCGCGTTTCGGCGCAGGCCCCGGATCTACCGGGCGGTACACTTCAGTATCTTTGGCAGAAGATTCTGCCGGAGTTTCCCGTGTTCCTTTTACAGGTTCCTCTGAGGCAGGCTCCTCTTTGGGAATTGTTTCGGTTGTGGCAGGGGATTCTTTTTCCGGCTGCTCCCCGGTATCACCAGCACCATCCTGTGCTGCTTCGGATGCCGGGCTGTCCCCGTTTGTTTCTGTTGCTGCTTTTTTGGTCACGGCTTTGTCAGAGCCGGGTTCGGGCGTTGGTTCCGCGCTATCGCCATCAGCCCTGGTATGCTGTTGCTCCGTGGCTTCTGCGGCTGTTTCTTCGGCAGTTTTTCCGTCTTTTTCGCCCATGGTGATACCTCGCCCCAACGCGGACGTTAGTCGTCCTCAAGCAGATCGTGAAGACGTTTTTCCTTGAAATAGTAGATAAGCGCCACCAGGAAGCCCAGTACGAAAATCACCATACCGGCGTAATAGCTCATTCCGGCGCGGGTATAGCGGATGCGCAGGGTGGCCACATCCTTTTTAGTGCGCAAATCCAGTTCCTTTTGCATATCCGGGCTCAGCTTTTCATCGCCCATGATTTCCTGCATCCGTATCTGGTGCAGCTCGGAGCTGGATTTGTCGATCAGAGGATATTGTTCCTTGAGACTGCTTTGTTGCCAGGCTGCCGAGACGGTCATATACAGGCCCAAAACGATCATCAGCAATCCGACGAACACACCCTTGCTTTTAATGGCATCACTGAGTTTCATGCTTCCGCCTTCTCACGTTTTTTGCCTTTACCGGATTTCATTTTTACGCTGCTTTTTACCAGGGGTACTGCGGCATCGGTGCGGGGCACCTTTTTAAAGCGCACTTCGGCTTTGACCTCAAAGGCCACGCTGGTCAGCACGTTGACCACCTCTTCGGTGACATTCAGCCTGCTTAAAAAATCCCGGACTTCCCGCCCAACCAGTTTTACCACTTCGGTGCGGGCCTTGTCCGTGCTGCTGAGCAGATACTTGACCACATCTTTGGGCAAACCCAAATCCGGTACGATTTGCTTCAAACTACCCTCGGTCTGGTTGATGACATCAAGGCCGGTTATCAGCGCCCGCCGCAAAATGGATTTTGAATCCTGTGGTTTTTCGCTTTGTTCCGCCTGGGGCGGTTCCGGTGCGGGGTCCGCTTTTTTGCGGGTGGTTTTGCGTTTGGCTTTTGTGGGCATTATTTTATCTCCGCATCGACTTTGGTAACCATATTGCTGGTGGTATCGAAACAGGTGCGGTCATCGGTATTGTTGTCGCTGCATTCCGGCGCTCCCAGAATACCGCAGTCATCCAGCCGCTTGACCCGGTCAACATCGTAAAACGCAACGTGAATCTGCGAGCATTCCTGCCGGTCAAAATTACCAACCTGCAGTTTATCCACGCCGGGGCAAAACGCGCCCATGCTTTTTCCGTCAACCCGAAGCTCAACCATTTGTCCGCTCAGATTGGTAAGCACCAGACGATACTCGTCCCGGGTGGGCGCCATCAGCGTTTCAATGTCGCCTTCTCCAATACATTGATTACCACAGCCACCGGCGAAAAGCAATAAACCCAAGGCCACGGATATGTGGATCAAAGCCCCCCAACAGGCAGCGTTGCTGCAATTCCGCGAGGCTAATCCCTCCGCATGCGGAATGGATTGTTCAGTACGATGGTTTCGCTGCGGGCCGGTCCCACCGAAGCAATCACGATGGGAATGCCAGCCAGATCGCTGATGCGGTTAAGATACCGCAGGGCGTTTGGCGGCAGGTCTTCCATATCCCGCGCCTGGGTGATGTCCTCGGTCCATCCCGGCATGTCTTCATATACGGGTTCAACGTCTATCTGTTCCTGGGGATCCATGGGGAAGTAATCCAGGAACTCGCCGTTGAGCTTGTAGCCCACAGCGATGCGAATGGTGTCAAAACCGGTAAGCACGTCCATCTTGGTCAGGGCGATGGAGGTCAGGCCGTTGACCCGCACCGAATGGCGCAGGGCCACCGCATCCATCCAGCCGCAACGGCGGGGACGACCGGTGGTGGCACCGACTTCGTGACCGTTTTTACGCAGCATATCGCCGGTCTCGTCGTGGAGTTCCGTGGGGAACGGCCCTTCGCCTACCCGGGTCACATATGCTTTGGTGATACCCACCACTTCGGTGATATCTTTGGGGCCCACACCGGCGCCGGTCAGAGCGCCACCGGCAATGGTGGGAGAACTGGTAACAAAGGGGAAGGTGCCGTGGTCCGGGTCCAGCAGGGTGCCCTGTGCGCCTTCCAAAAGGATATGGCGGCCGCTGTCCATTTGCTCATGCACCCGCAGCACCACATCGTCCATATAGGGTTTCAGCGTCTCACCCAGTTTGATGTAGCGACCAAGAAAATCGTCGCTCATGGGCTTTTGGCCGTAGAGGTTTTCCAAAAGCGCATTGACCCGGCGGAGGTTGCGCTGCACCTTCTCTTTAAGAACGTCGGGCTGCATCAGGTCCATCAGGCGGATGCCCCGGCGAGCGACTTTGTCCTCGTATACCGGACCGATGCCGCGACCGGTGGTGCCGATCTTCTGTTCGCCCAGAGCGTCTTCGCACAGGCTGTCCAGCACCTTGTGATAGGGCATGATAATGTGGCAGTTACCGCTGAGGCGCAGGCTTTTCTGGCTTTCCAGGTGCCCCTGCTTTTGCAGCATTTCGATTTCTTCCCGCAGCACTTCCGGGTCGATGACCACGCCGGGGCCCACCAGACAGGTGATTCCCTTGTGCAGTACGCCGGAGGGCACGATATGCAACACCACGGTTTTATCATCCACCACCAGGGTATGACCGGCATTGTTGCCGCCCTGATGCCGTACTACGGAATCCGCAAATTCCGTCAGCAAATCAACGATTTTACCTTTGCCCTCATCGCCCCATTGGGCTCCTACCACGATGACGGTTGACATGAAGGCGGCTCCTTTCCTGATTCTGCGCTTGCAGTTCCTTACATTTTTCACTCATAACAAACCTGCACTTTGTACCAGACCTCCACCGTGCTGTCAATGCCCTAAACAGGCCTGTATTGCAGCCATACAGGGGGCATTTATTCATGTAACATCCGGGAATATATCGCCTTTGATTGCCAGAGACGCCCTGCTGCCCGCAGGGATAGCCACTGCACTTTCCTGCGTATTTCCTGCGTTGTGGCGGCAGAAGAACATCAGACTTCCTTACGGCTTTACAGTGACGAATTGTTGGGATATGGTACCAGCACATCTGTTCGATACCGGAGGTAGTTGCCATGGACTGGATCGCCATTGTTGTCGCCCTTGCGGTGGGCGCTGTACTTGGATTCGCCGCAGCCTGGATCACCCGCATTGCCCAGGGAAAAAGCGCCGAAGAACTCGCCGCCAAACTCTTTGCAGAAAACGAACAGCGGCGCAGCGACTCTCAAAACGCCATGATGGACCAGTTGCGGGCCTCCTTTGGCGACCTCAGCCTTCAGGCCCTGAGCCGCTCCACCGAAGAATTTTTGAAACTCGCCGGGGAGCGTCTGTCTCTGGAGCGGGAATCCTCTTCCAAAGAATTAACCGAAAAAAAAGGGCTTATCGACCAGCAGCTTGTGCGTATGGGCAAAGGCCTGGACGATGTTTCACAATTGATGCAACAGCTTGAAAAAGATCGTGAAGCAAAATACGGCGCATTGGAACAACAGCTTAAGCAGGCCGGGGAACAAACCGCGAAACTGGCCTCCACCACCAGCGCCTTAAAAGAAGCTCTGGCCAGCAGTCAGGCCCGGGGCCAGTGGGGCGAACGCATGGCGGAAGACGTGCTGCGCATCGCCGGGATGAAGGAAGGTTACAACTACGTCAAACAACAAACTTTGGGCGAATCCCGCACCCGTCCGGATTTCACTTTTATGCTGCCCAAAGATCTCCGGCTGAACATGGACGTAAAATTTCCCCTGGCAAATTACATGCAGTATCTGGAGGCCGACACCGACATGGAGCGGGCCAGCCACCGTGACGTATTCCTCAAGGATGTCCGGCAGCGGATCAAGGAAATCGTAGGCCGTGATTATATCAATCCCGGTCAGCACACCGTTGATTATGTACTGCTGTTTATCCCCAACGATCAGGTTTTCGCCTTTATTAACGAGCAGGAGCGCACCATTCTGGACGATGCCCTGCGGCAAAAAGTTATACTGTGTTCCCCGGTGACCCTTTTTGCGGTGCTGGCGGTGATCCGGCAGGCGGTGGACAACTTTGCCATCGAAAAGGCCAGCGATCAGATGCTATCCATTTTGGGCGAATTCAAAAAGCAATGGGAAAAATATAACAGCAAGGTGGAGGAACTGGGCAAACGCCTCAACAGCGCCCACAAGAGTTTTGAAGACCTCAGCGGCACCCGCACCCGTATGCTGGAACGTCAGATGAACAAACTTGACGATATCCGGGCAAGCCGGGACATTCCCCTGCTGGAAGAAGATTAATCCCTAAAAGGTGTAGACCTGCCACCCCTGCTCCAGATAGGCGGACATGGAGGGATGACCGCTCATGTCATCCAGCAGGGTCAGGCCTTCAGCCTTTGCCGCGTCCAGTGATTCCATTTTGGCGGCGCAGGCTTTGCAGATGCCCCCGATCAGTCCGGCCTCTTTAGCCTTGCGGTACATGGGGGCAAAGGGAGCCTGGGGATTTTCGTGAAACTCACGCACCAGTCTGGTGGCGCTTCCCTCAATAACAATACAGGCTTCATGGCCCTTGGCCTGCAAATCCAGTGCATTGAGCAGCACATGGACAAAACACATGGCCTCTCCGTTAAAGGCAAACAGCGCGGCTTTCATCACAACACTCCTTCAGGATACCAGTTTTTTTTGCTCACATGCCTGCACTATATCAGAGAGTATCCCCCGGCGTCAAAAAGGTTGAGGCAGGTATCGGCGATTTCCGGGTTGTACAACCGTCCCCTGTTTTTCCGTATTTCGCCCAGGGCCATTTCTATGCCCAGCGCAGGCCGGTAGGGGCGATGAGACGCCATGGCCTCCACCACATCCGCCACAGCGATGATCTGGCTTTCAATGAGAATGTCCTCACCCTTCAAACCGTTTGGATAGCCGGTGCCGTCAATGCGCTCGTGGTGCTGCAACACAATGTTGGCAATGGGCCAGGGAAATTCAATGTCTTTAAGGATTTCGTAGCCCGTGACGCTGTGGGCCTTGATGATCTCGAACTCCATGTCAGACAATCTGCCGGGCTTGCTGAGCATTTCCACCGGTACGCCGATTTTGCCGATATCGTGCACCTGTCCCGCCAGCCGCAGGGCGTCGATGCTGTCGGCAGGCAAGCCCATGTTACTGCCAATGGCCCGGGCCAGATCCGCCACCCGGTGCTGATGACCGGCGGTATAGGGATCGCGGCTTTCTACGGTGCGGGCCATGGCCTCAATGGTGCCACCCAGGGTCTTGCGAAGTTTTTCCAGGGTCTGCTGTAGTTCGCTTTCCATGTTCTTGCGTTCGCTGACATTGCGGGCAATGCCCAGCAGCACGTCTTTGCCTTCTATTTTCAAAGGGATGGACCGCACTTCCACATACACCCTACGCCCCTTGCTATGAAGCAACTCAAGCTCATAGGGCTCGCCACTGCCTTCCCGAACATGTTGCGCATGGGCCCGGCGAACATGAGAGATATACTCCGGGGCCACCAGCCCCATATCCATCACCGAGTTGCCCACCAGTTCATCGGCGCTGTAGCCCAAAAGCAGTTCTGCGGCACGGTTTACCTTTTGCAGTGTGCCGTCAAAATCCAGCATAAAATAGGGGTCCGGGGCATAGTCAAACAGCGAGGTCAGGTATTGCCGGGAGGCCAGCAACTCATGTTCCAGATGATGGCGGTGCAGGGCCACGGACAAGAGTTTCACAAAGGCAACCACCGCCTGAGCATTTGTAATTTCTGCGCCATTGCGGGTCACAATGCCCAGACTGCCACAGATTTGGCCCTTCCAGCGGACGCCCGCCACATATGCTTTGTGTACGTCAAGCTCCTGCGAAAGCTTCTGCACTGCTGCGGGCTCCAGCATGCCAAGACAAAAAGATTCCATACCGCCGGGAAGCGACAGCAGATGATCCTGATTCATGCCCCCCACCGCATAATCCGGTATCGGCAGGCTGTTACCCACCAGACTTTCCAGGGATTGACGTACAACCGGGCTGTCATCACTGCGGAGGCCAGCAAGAGCCTCCACACGCCCCATGCCACTGGCAGTGTTGACACTGGTCAACACCACAATGCTGCCGGGAACCAGCAGCGTTGCCTGACGGGCAAGGTAGGAATAGATATTATCCTGAGGATCAATGGAAAGGCAGCCAATGGCCGTCTCAGCCAAAACACCCAATGCGCCGGACGCGTCTTCTTTGTTGAGCTCCTTGATGTATGTTTCCACCATGGTCGCACATCCTTTCCCACAAATTGTTGCAGCTTACAACAGAATAACATTAGTATTACTGCAGAAGCTCCTCTATCCATCCATGTATGATTATACACTCACTTCTAACTTACGTCAAATATTGCCCTTTTGACGCTTTGCGCAGATGTCCCAAATCGAGAAATTTTCGTATTGGCACGTAAGTGCCGTAATACTATACGCTATTTCCATTGACGCAACACATAAAAAAAGCACACCGCATGGGTGTGCTTTTCCTGAATTGAGACGAAAGGGATTATCAGAAAATTAATTATCCCACTGGGCCGGGGCCTGGAAGAACATTTCAACGTTGCGCTCGTCTTCCGGACCCGGATTTTCATCGGGGCACCAGCCGGTCTGAACATCGATGAGGGACACGGTGCGGGCTTCCCAGGCAAGGTCGCCGGGCTGTGCCACAAAGTCCATGACCACGGTCTTCATGCTGTATACGCCCTCGCCCCATTCCCGCAGTTCATACAGACGGGTCTGCATGGGGTAATCCGCCAGAGAGGAGACCTGAATTTCCCAGTAGCCGTTCTCCGGGGTGCTTTTGTCCGGGGACTCGTGGGCCACGGTGTAGACATGGTTTTCGTGGTGGTGACCACCCAAATACGCGATAACATTGGGGTATTCATGCAGCAGGGCTGCGAATTCCTGGCCGCCGTAATATTTGTCCGGCTTGCCGTCGTCCTGCATGGAATCGATGGGATGATGGCCCGACAGAATCACGAACATGTGATTTTCCATGGCCGCGTCCAGTTCCGGGATAATAAAGTCGTCGATCTGGTCCTTGCTCAGCACGCCGTTGACATAGCTGAACTGGCCCTCAAAGCCGTAAGAACGGAAGGTGGTGTCAACCACGATAAAGCGCACCGGAGCGCCGTTGGGGGCGTCAAAGGCGTAGTAGCCCTTGTTCTGGTCCAGGTTTTCCTGGGTAAAGCCGTGCCCATCGGGTTCGCCGGGAGCGTTGAGGATTTCCGCGATAAACTCTTCATGGAACAGGTATTCACGGGCCGGGTCTGCCACCCCCTCGGTGGTGACTTCCCAGGTTTCGCCGTCACGGGTGCCCAGCACCGCGTAGTCGCCGATAACCTCGATCTTGGCGTCGGCGGTGATTTCCGCGTTGCCCATGACCAGTTCGTCGTGGTTACCAAAGGCAAAATACCAGGGAATATCAAGGCCTGCGGCCTCAAAGGGGTCCTGGGGATCGTTGCCCGGGCCCGGGATGTGATCGTTGTCAACGCCGCTGTCGCAGTGGACTTCGCCGCCGTGCAGAATGGTGGTGAGCCAGTCCACTTCGTTGATCTGGGCCGAGTCGGTGGTGTCGCCGGAAATCATAAGGAAATCAAGACCATGCTGTTTGTTGTAGGCGTTGAGGGTGCGGATGGCGGCGTCAAAGACCTGACAGGAGTAGGGATCCTGGGGACGCAGGGCCGAGTCCAGGCTGGGCACATCCATCATGGCGGTGCGGGTTACGCTTTCCATGTCGCAAATATGCACGTCCGAGGTATGGGCAAAGCTCAGCACCTTCTGGCCTTCGCCAGCGTTGGGACGGGCGGTGCCCAGGTCTTCATAATCCACGGCATCCAGGCCGGGACCTTCCTGTACTTCACCGAAACCATTGTCTTTTGCCGCTTTAATGGATTCGCCGCCATTGGCGTACAGGGCCGGGTTTTCGCACCATGCCGGGGCATCGCGACCTTCGCAGGTTTCTTCAGGAGGATGCATGGCGGGTTTTACCGGCACCAGAGTGACTTCCTCAGTGGTTTTGGCAACAATTTCGTCCACATCGCCGTCGGTGGGGACAGGATCGGAGCCGTCATCGTTGCAGCCGATGGCCGCCATCATCAGTATGGCCAGAATGCCGCTTAGCAGTGCCGAATATTTCATGAATCTGCTCTCCTTACTGTGGGAACCGGGGAATAATACTGTATAAACCGAATAAACCGAAGGTGTCTCCGGCGTTTAAACTACACTTCTCTAACCTTTACCGCACAATATGCTAGCATTAATGAAATATTTTTCAAACAAAAACATTGGGGGGTAAATGAGGGGGGGAATTACATAAATGGCACACCTCAATGTAATGGAAACCCTAATTAAGTTTGGACTTGCTATCCCGCACCACAACAACAGGCCTTGAACCCTGACGCGGCGCGTTAACTGTCAATTTTATTTTACTAAAGAGTGACACAAACATCGTAAATGGAAAATTTTCCTCGGGACGAACTTTTAAAAACTCGGGACGCGCCCGGTCGCTCCACGGGCCCGCCTCGGGAAAATGACGCGCAAAAATGGGCTAAAATCAATATAAAAACGATATATAGCAAAAAAATCGGAATTTGGGCCCGTGTTTTTGACTTCGCGGCCCGTGAAACCCACTTCGTCGGCCCGAGAGATTCCTAAGCGCATTTTATCTTATTGACGCGTTTTGCCCCATTTTCAGCCTTTTGGACGCGGCCTTGACTTGCCCGTCATATTGTCTATAATATTTGTGATGATTATAGCGTCCGCTTGCCGGACAATTCGCGAAAAGGTTGCAGCATGCTCCGCTCACTGGTCGCCACATTGTTAATCGTGCCGCTTTTGGCCTTAAGCACCGTCACCCCCTGTCAGGCGGATACGGGGCTGCACGGAAACTGCGCCATGGCGGACATGCAGCAAAGCCCGCACAACACTGAGAAACCCGCGACTCCCGCCAACATCACACACCGCTGCTGCGGCGACGAACCCTCCTCCACTACAACGGGACATAGTATTGCCAAGCCCTGCTGCTGCCTGCAGTTCCTTGTTACTAAAGACGCCGCCCTGCCAGCGGCACCCTCATACTACGAACTCTCTCCTCTGCCCCACAGCACCGACGCCCTGCCGGGGCATCATCAGCGCATCGAGCGACCGCCACAGGCCTGATACGTCAAGGGGTTGATGCCCGCAGGGGCATCGACAATGCAGTAACCATAGCATTCACCCCATGGAAACACTGCGTCCGGTGACGCCGTGCATGCCATGGACAGCCAAAGGAGTACGCCATGTTGCATGGTAAACCTGTGGCCGTGATCCTGTTGCTGTTGGGGTTTGTGTGGCCCCAAAGCCTGTTGTATGCCGACACCGGGGCTGATAGCCCCGACAGTCTGGCACAGCAGGCCGTGGCCGCAAGCCCGGATATCGCAGGGATTGAACAGAGCATAATCGCAATGGACGCCGCCCTTGACGCTGCAAACCCGTGGCCGGACCCGGTTTTTGCGGTGGAATACAGCAACGTGCCCTGGAACACCTGGAGCCTTGGGGATTCCCCCATGAGCGGGCTGCAGTTCAAACTGCAACAGCGCTTCCCACTGCCGGGCAAAAACAGCCGCCGTCAGGCCGCGGTGCAACAGCAGCGCCGGGCCATAACCTTGCAGCGTGAGGATGCAGCCCTCCGGCTGCGGGGTAGCATTCACAAAACCTACTGGCAGCTTGCCTTGCAGCGACAATTGCGGGAAGTGACTGTGGAGCATATTCGTCTGGTGGAGCAGTTGCATCAGGCGGTGTCGGCACGGTATCAGGCCGGTGGTACGGGGCAGCACAATCTGCTGCGGCTGGAACTGCTCAAAGCCGCGCTGCAACAGGATGTGCAGGATATTGACCGCCGGGACGCCGGTCTGCTGGCGGCCATCAACACCGCCCGCCATATGGCCCCGGATACGCCTGTACACGTTATGCAGCTTGAAGAGGCCATTGCCCCCCCACCGGCGACAGCGGAGCTCAATGACCGAGCCGACAACCATAATCCTCAGATTGCCTCCCTGCGGGCCCGGGCTCTGGCGGAGCGAAAAACCGCCGCAGCCCGCAGTTACGAGCGCTGGCCGGATTTCAGCCTGTGGCTGGGCTACCGCATCAGGACCGAAGCCGGTGCCGACCCGGGAGTTGATTTTATGTCAGTGGGCTTTTCCATTCCCCTGCCCTTTGACTACAGCGGCACCGCCGACGCCAAACAGCGGGAGCATCTGGCACGGGCTCAAAGCCTGCAGTTTAAGGCAGAGTCCGCTCTGGAGCGTATCGGCTACCGCATTGAGGAGGCCCTGCTTTCATGGCGGCGGTCATATGCACAGGCCACAGCCTACCGCGACACCCTTATCCCCAAGGCCCGCCAAAGCCTTGAGGCCACCCTTGCGGCCTACAGCGCCAACCGGGCGGACTTTACTGCCCTGTATGAGGCTCAGCTGCAGGTGCTACAGTTTCAGCGGGTGCTGCTTGCGGCCATGGCGAACACCCGGCTGCAGCAGGTGGACATCCAAACCCTTACCGGCGCAGATCTTCGCGCCGTCCGAAAGGGGGAATCCCCATGAAATACACAGTCATAGTAATTTTCGCACTCTTTGCGCTTGTGGCCATATCGCCTGTACCCGGCAACCATCAGGGCCACAGCCATGCGGCGGACCAGGCTGAATCACTTTACACCTGTCCCATGCATCCCACCATTATCAAGGATGCCCCGGGCTCCTGCCCCATCTGCGGCATGGATCTGGTGCCCCAAAAAGAGGAAACCGCCGATGCCACCGCCTCCGGCGGCAGTGACAAGGCCATTGTCATTGACCCGGTGGTGGTGCAGAACATGGGCCTGCGCCTGCAGCACATTGAGCGGGGCAGCCTGTTTCATCATATCCGCACCGTGGGCGAGGTTGAGGTGGCGGAGGATGAAATCTCCGTGGTCAACCTGCGGTATTCCGGCTGGATCGAACGGATCTGGGTGGAGGAAACCGGGCAGGCGGTGCGCCGGGGTGAAAAGCTGTTCAGCATCTATTCCCCGCAACTGGTGGCGGCACAAAAGGAATATCTGCTGGCGGTGAACACCGGCGGAGCCGACAGCGACCTTGCCCGCTCCGCCGCCACACGGCTGGGTTACTGGAATATTCCCCCTTCGAGGCTAAAAGCCATTATCAAAGCCCAAAACGTCAGCCGGACCTTTATCATCCGTGCGCCCCGCAGCGGATTTGTGCTGCATAAAAACGTGGTGCAGGGTGCCCGGGTGCAGGCGGGCAGCGACCTGTACCGCATCGGCAACCTGCGAAAAATCTGGGTCCGGGCGGAAGTCTACGAGTTCGACGCCCCCTGGGTGCGGCTCAACACCCCGGCCACCATGGAGCTGAGCTTTCAGCAGGGGCGAAGCTGGCAAGGCAGCGTCAGCCGGATCTACCCCACCCTGAACCCCAAAACCCGTACCCTCACGGTGCGGCTGTCCTTCCCCAACCCCGGTATTGAACTGAAGCCCGGCATGTTTGCCACGGTGCGCATCGAAACACAGCGCAAGGACGATGTACTGTTGCTTCCCAAAGAAAGCATTATCCACACCGGGCAGCGACAACTGGTGTTTGTCAGCATTGGTGGGGGCAGTTTTGAACCCCGGGAAGTGGTAACGGGCCTCAGTGGCGACAATCATATGGTGGAAGTGCTCTCCGGCATTGAAGAAGACGAAGCCGTGGTCATCAGTGGCCAGTTTTTGCTGGACAGCGAATCCCAGTTGCGGGAGGCGGTGGAAAAATTCCTGCGCAGCCGTCTGGCCAAACCCGACCACAGCGCCGGGGCCAAAGATGAAGACGACCATACAGGTCACAACCACGGGGCTGACGAAACCTATTATACCTGTCCCATGCATCCCACCATAATTCAGGATGCTCCCGGGGATTGCCCCATCTGCGGCATGGATCTGGTGAAGAAGAACAGCGGAGGCGGACCATGATAGGCGCAATCATTGAGGCCAGCGTCCGCAACCGATTGTTGGTGCTGACCATTGCCGGGCTTCTCATGGCTGCGGGTCTGTGGGCCATGCGCACCACCCCGGTGGACGCCATACCGGATCTATCGGACATGCAGGTCATTGTGTACACCGAATATCCGGGGCAGGCCCCCGGCGTGGTGGAAGATCAGGTGACCTATCCCCTGACCACCGCCATGCTGTCGGTTCCCTACGCAAAAAGCGTCCGGGGCTACAGCATGTTCGGCTACTCCATGGTGTACATCATTTTTGAGGATGGCACGGATTTGTACTGGGCGCGGTCCCGGGTGCTGGAATATCTCAACTATGTACAGGGGCGACTCCCCAAAGGAATCACCCCGCAAATCGGTCCCGACGCCACCGGCGTGGGCTGGGTGTACATCTATTCCCTCAGCTCGGACCGGCACGATCTCGCGCAGTTGCGCAGCATACAGGACTGGTATCTGCGCTATGAGTTGATGAGCCTGCCGGGGGTTTCGGAAGTGGCAAGCGCCGGAGGCTTTGTCAAACAGTATCAGGTGGAGGTGGACCCGGAAAAACTGCGGGCTTACGGATTATCCCTTGCTCAGGTAAACCGGGCCATCAAACGCTCCAACATCGATGTTGGCGGACGCCTGCTGGAAAGCGGGGAAACCGAGTTCATGGTCCGGGGCCGGGGATATATCAGCTCGCTTGACGATTTTTACGACATCCCGGTGGCGGTTGACCCCGATAGTCACACCCCGGTGATGCTCAATCAGGTGGCCACCATACAAATTGGCCCGGACATCCGCCGGGGGGTTATGGAGATGAACGGTGAGGGCGAGGTGGTCAGCGGCATCGTGGTGATGCGCTACGGCGAAAACGCCCTGACGGTCATTGACGGGGTCAAGCAGCGGCTGGAGGAACTGAAAGCCGGGCTTCCCGAAGGCGTGGAAATCCATACCTCCTATGACCGCTCACGGCTTATCCGGGAGTCCATCGCCACCCTGACGGACAAACTCACCGAGGAAATGATCGTTGTGGCCCTGATCATCCTGCTGTTTTTACTCCACATCCGCAGCGCTCTGGTGGCCATTGTCACCCTTCCGGCGGGTATTCTCATCAGCTTCATGGTGATGCGGATGCTGGGCATCAACGCCAATATCATGAGTCTGGGCGGTATCGCCATCGCCATCGGGGTGATGGTGGACGCCTCGGTGGTCATGGTGGAAAACCTGCACAAGCACCGGGAGCGCAATCCCGGCGGCTCCCAGACCGATCTGGTGATCGCCGCGTCCCGGGAAGTGGGGCCTGCGCTGTTTTTCAGCCTGCTGATTATCACGGTCAGCTTTTTACCGGTCTTCAGCCTGCAGCAGCAGGAAGGCCGCCTGTTTACGCCCCTGGCCTGGACCAAAACCCTTGCCATGGCCGCAAGCGCCTTTTTGGCAATCACCCTGATACCGGTGCTGATGACCATCTTTGTCCGGGGCCGCATACGAAGCGAAACCGCCAACCCCGTCAACCGCTTCTTTTTGTACATCTACCGGCCGGTGATGCGGCTGGTGCTGCGGTTTCCCGTCATGACCATCATCATCGCCATAGTCATTACCGCGGCCACGGTGATTCCCTATCAGCGGCTTGGCAGCGAATTTATGCCGCCGTTGAATGAAGGCGATTTGCTGTACATGCCCACCACGCCCCCGGGCATCAGCATCACCAAGGCAAAGGAACTGCTGCAGCAAACCGACAAGCTCATTGCACAACATCCCCAGGTTCGACATGTGCTGGGCAAGGTGGGTCGGGCGGAAACCGCCACAGATCCAGCGCCCCTGTCCATGATCGAATCCCACATTCTGCTGACCCCAAAAAATACCTGGCCCGAAGGCAAAACCATTGAGGATATCATCCGGGAACTGGACGCCATGGTGCAGTTCCCGGGCCTTACCAACAGCTGGACCATGCCTATTAAAACCCGCATCGACATGCTGGCTACGGGCATCAAAACCCCGGTGGGCATCAAGCTGCTGGGGGATGACCTGACAGAGCTTTCCGCGCTGGGCCAAAAGATCGAAGGACTTATCCGGGGGCTGCCCGGGGCTGCCTCGGTGTTCAGCGAACGGGTGGTTGGGGGCAAATACATCGACATCCGGGTTAACCGCCGCAACGCAGCCCGCTTTGGCCTCACGGTGGCGGATGTGCAGGATGTAATCCGTACCGCCATCGGCGGCATGAATATCGGCCATACGGTGGAAGGGCTGGAACGCTACCCCATCAATGTCCGCTACCCCCGGGAGTTGCGTAACGATATCGACCGCCTCAAACGGGTGGCGGTGCCGACCCCCATGGGACACGCCGTGCCGTTGGCAAACGTGGCGGATATCGCTATCACCGCAGGCCCGCCGGGTATCAAGAGCGAAAACGCCCGGCGCACCGCCTGGATTTTCGTTGATCTCAACACCAAAGACATCGGCGGCTTTGTGGCCATGGCAAAGCAGAAGGTGCGGGAATCCATCAACCTGCCGCCGGGGGTATCCATTGTCTGGTCCGGCCAGTATGAATACATGGAGCGGGCCAACAAACGGCTGTCGGTGGTGATTCCCTTTACCCTGGCCATTATCTTTTTGCTGCTGTTTATCCATTTCCGCAATCCCGCCGAACCGGTGCTGGTGATGCTCACCCTGCCCTTTGCCGCCACCGGGGGTATCTGGCTGATGTACGCCCTTGACTTCAATATGTCCGTGGCGGTGGCGGTGGGCTTTATCGCCCTGCTGGGTCTGGCGGCGGAAA
>Ga0070728_10002745_pt1 | contig 20988 bp, 15 predicted proteins | sample tdDd471_FD_66723 | JGI IMG/M metagenome (GOLD analysis project Ga0070728, IMG submission 66723) | Marine sediment microbial communities from the Atlantic coast under amendment with organic carbon and nitrate - tdDd47.1 | ecosystem: Environmental > Aquatic > Marine > Coastal > Sediment | place... | reverse complement strand
GAGCAGCTCGAGCGCCGCGGCGCGCACGTCGCCCCCGGCTCGATCTGCCAGGAGAGCTTCGCGACCCCGATCGACGCGTTGATCCACGCGATCGTCGAAGCGAGCCGAGGTCGCCCGTGAGTCAACAGCGGCATCGAGCGAGGGTTCACCCGAGGAGCGTCACTCGTGGCTTCACCGCCGTCACCGGGGCGCTGGCCCTCGTGGCCTGCGGCTTCGATTCGTTCGAAGTGGACGCGGGACCGCCGGTACCGGACGCGGGACCGTCGGTGCCGGACGCAGGGATCCCGACGCCTCCCACCGACGAGATCGACCTCCTGTTCGTGATCGACGACTCGGGCTCGATGACCGAGGAGCAATCGTCGTTCGCCTTCGAGCTGCCGCGCCTCTTCGAAACGCTGCTCGGCAGAGACCTCGACCTCCATGTCGGGGTAGTCACCACCGACATGGGTTCCGGCGGGTACACCGTCCCGACCTGCGCGCGCCCCGACTTCGGAGGCGATGGGATCCTGCGGACCGAAGGCCGGATCGACTTCCCCGGCTGCGCGGCCACATACCCGCGGTTCATGGCGTCTCACGCCGGGACTGACCCCGAGGCGTTCGCCGACGACGTCGCGTGCGTCGCGCTCGCGAGCACGAACGGGTGTGGGTTCGAGCAGCAGCTCGAGGCAGGCCTCAAGGCGCTCTCCCCGGGCGCTCCGACCGGTTGGACCGGCGCGGGCTACGAGCCGCCGACCTTCTTCCGCGGAACCTCGGGGCACGGTGACCTCGAGAACGACGGCCTCGTGCGGCGGGACTCCGTGCTCGCCATCGTCGTGCTCAGCGACGAAGAGGACTGCTCGGCGCGCGACCCCGAGCTGTTCTATCTCGACAGTCCGACGTACGGCGGGACGGACCTCAACCTGCGCTGCATCGTGCATCCCGACGCCGTCCATCCGATCGACCGCTACGTCGACGGGCTGCTCGCCCTGCGCCGCGCACCGAGCCGCCTCGTCTACGCACCGATCGTCGGGCTCCCGACCGACCTCGAGCCCGCGCCCGGCGAGCCCGTGGACTGGCCCCGCCTCGTGTCCGAGGACCCCAGCGTGCGTGACGACCGCATGGAGAACCGGGTCGACCCCGCCATGCCGAGCCGCCTGCAGCCGAGCTGCAACGTCCCCGGCCGCGGCGTGGCGTTCCCACCCGTCCGCATCCTGCAGGTCGCGGAGCAGCTCGAGCGCCGCGGCGCGCACGTCGCCCCCGGCTCGATATGCCAGGAGAGCTTCGCGACCCCGATCGACTCGTTGATCCACGCGATCGTCGATGCGAGCCGAGGTCGCCCATAGGGGCGGCTTCCGCGCAGCCTGCTCCCGAGCTGGCGCCCTGAGCGGGCGAGCCGCTTCGCGTCGCGACCTCCGCCAGGAATTCGTGACGAGACGCGAAGCGGCTCGGCACGACGACGCGAGACCGCTGCGAGAGCGCGACGGCGATTCGAGCTCCGAGCCTGCGGTAGCCTCCCTCCGGATGCCCCGAACCGTCGCGGTCGCGCTGTGGCTCGTATTGCTCGCGGTCACGCCCGCACGCGCCGACATCCCGCTGCCGCCGCAGCCGCTCTATGGCGCGGCGGGTCCGCGCACGCTGCGCGGCGTCGAGGGCGAGCCGTGGCGGCGGATCGAGACGGCGCTGTTCGTGAACCCGACGCCGCGGCCGGTCGAGCCCGACCCCGACATACGCACGGTCGAGCGCGAGGTGACGGTCGACGTCTACCTCGGGATCGCGCACGTCCGGGACCGCACCGTGCTCGGCAGCGATCGTCCGGTCCGCGGGCTGCGGGTCGGGTTCGTGCAGGACCGCGGCCAGCAGTCGGGCCTGCGGCTGCGCCGGCTACGGGTGACGGTCGACGGGCGTGAGGTCGAGGTCGAGTCCCGGACGCCGGCCGACCAGCTCCCGGCCGACAGCCCGAGCTTGCTCGCGGGCCTGGCCCGACGGACGGCGCGGACCTGGGAGTGGACGCTCGACGTCGACGGGCGCGCCACGATGGTGACCGAGTACGTCGTGCCGCTCGCGCTCCGGACCGGCGAGGAGCCCGGCGACGCCGAGCTGCGCGGCGTGGTCGGCTACGACCTCGAGCTGGCGCAGGCGTGGCGCGGCGGGATCGGCCCGACGACGCTCCGCTTCGAGAGCCACGGGCCGCTCGTGCTGCGCGAACCCCAGCAGGAGGGCGAAGGGCGGCGCTCCGTCACGCTGTCGCCGAGCGGCGAAGCGCAGCGCGTCTTCCGGCTCGTCGGGCCGCCCGAGGGCGGGCTGCGGCCGGGGTACTGCCGCGCGGCGGCGCCCGCGTACCCGGCCCGCTGGATCGGCTGGGTGGACCTGCTCGTGCGCGCGGGCGCGTGCGGTGGGCTCGACCCGTGGGCCGCGAGCGCGCTGGTCGACGAGCTCCTCGCGGCGGCGCGCGGCCCCGCCTCCGATGATCAGGAGGTCGCCGACGAGCTGCTCGAGTCGATCGCGGCGCAGGTGGCGGCCGCCCGCGCGCCGAGCCGCGCCGACGAGCCCGAGTGGCTCGACGACGCCGAGCCCGACCCGACGTGGGAGGCGGCGCGCCGGCGCGCGCTCGAGTCGATGGGCCGCTGGGGCGCGAACGCGGAGGCGCCGCCGCCGCCGCGTCGCCCCACGAAGCGGACGCAGCCCCCCGAGGCGCCGCCCCCGCGGGACGCCTCGACCCTCACCGGGCTCAGGCGCTTCGTCGGCCGCCACCACCTCGGCACGCCCAACGCCGTCATCGTGTCGCGCGGCGCCGACCCACCTCGACCGCTGTGGGCGCTCGGCCTGCTCGCGGCGCTGATCGCCCCGTTCGCGATCGGGTGGGCCCGCTGGCGCCGGCGACGCGCGTGAGGTTTTTCTTCGCGCGAGCCGCGGCGACGTGCCATCACGGACCGCCGTGCGCCGCGCCCTGCTCATCCTGCTGACGGTCCTCGCCGCGCCGTCGGTGGCGCGAGCCGGCAATGGAGACGGGATCCTGCTCGGCAACCAGGCGGCGATCTCCGGCGGCGCGGTCCGGGCGACGATCCGCGACGGCACCGCCGCCTGGTACAACCCGGCCGGCCTCGCGGGCATGACGCGCGACGCGGTCGACGTGAGCGGGAGCGCGTTCCAGCTCCGCGCCGCCGAGGAAGGCGGCTTGCTATCGTCCACCACGGGCGAGTCGAACGACGGCGGCTACCTCGAGCTGCTCACCATCCCGAGCGCGACCACGCTGGCGCGCCGGCTGGACCCGAACCTCGTGATCGCGTTCGGCGTGTTCGCGCCGCGGTTCAGCCAGCACACGGTGCGCACCGGCCTCAACGCGGGGATCGCCCCGGACACCGCGAGCTGGACGCTGAGCAGCGCGACGTTTCAGGCGACGTACCACGCGGGCGGCGCGATCGGGATCCAGGTCGACCCGCACCTGCGGCTCGGGATCTCGCTGTTCGGCGTCTACCGCGAGCTGTCCGACAGCTTCCAGACCGCGGGCCGCTTCGCGTCCGACGGGACGACGCGGCTGATCGCCCGCGGCGGCATCCGGCAGGTCCGCAGCCTCGGCACCGAGCTCGGCCTCGGCCTGCAGTGGCGACCTCATCGGGGCGTGATCATCGGGGTGACGCTGCGAAGCCCGGGCCTCGAGATCTTCACGCAGGTCCGCGCGACCGAGACGTCGCTGGACGTGACCGCGAGCGACGCGGGACCGGACATCGTCGAGTTCATCCCCGAGGACGAGGAGGACCTCGCGCCGGGCATCGCGGTGCTCACCCCCGGCCGCCTCGTGCTGTCGATCGCGCACCCGTTCGACCAAGGCTGGATCTCGGCCGAGATCGACGCGCAGCCGCCGCTCGACTTCGAGGGCGTGGTCCGGCGGCGCTTCGTCTGGAACGTGCGCGTCGGAGCGCGCCTCGACATCGACGACCGGCTCGGGATCGGCGCGGGCCTGTTCACCGATCACTCCGAGGGCGCGCCGATCGAGGAGCTCGGAGAGACGCGGGTCGACTTCTACGGCATGAGCCTGGGCTTCGAGTACCGCACCGCGCACCTGCTCGGGCCCGGCGAGAGCGCCGACAGCCTCGTCTTCAGCACGACGGTCGGCTTGCGCTACGCGGTCGGCATCGGCGAGGTCGGCGGCCTCCTGTTCGACCCGCGGAGCGGGACCCAGCAGGCGACCGTGCCGGTCGGCACGACGATCCACGAGGTCGGCCTGCACATCGGCTCGGCGCTCTACTTCTGACCCCGGACGCGCGACGACCCCGAGAGGGCACAGCCGCCCTCCCGGGGTCCTCGATTCCACGCACGGATCGGGATCTCTACGGCTTGGCGCTTCCGTCGTCCTCGAAGGCCTGCGGCGGGTTCAGCGACGTCGCGGTGACGTGCGCCTCGCCGTCGATCAGCTCGACCCGCTCGACGAGGTTCGCGCCCTCGTCGCGGATGAAGCCGTAGCTCTCCATCCACTCGGCGCTGGCCGCGTCGTCGTAGTCGTCGACCGCGAACACCGTGACCAGCGTGGCCAGCGGACCGGAGCCGCAGTCCATGAGCTCCTGGACCACCAGCACCGGGCCCTCCGGGGTCGGGGCCCACCCCGCGGTGTGGAACCGGTCGCGCGCGTTCGCGACGGCCGCGTCGACGTCCTCGACGCCGAGGCGATCGGCGAGCACGGCGGCGGCGTACTCGAGGCGGACGCAGCCGCGCGCCTCGTAGTGGGCCGAGAGCGCGAGCGTGTCGTCGACGTCGCGCGACAGGGCGGTCCACGGCGGGGCGTCGTCGGGATCGATCTCGGTCAGGGAGTCGAGGTCGATCGACGGCGCGGTGGCCGGCGCCTCCATCGCCTCGGCGGTCTCGGGGGCGCCGGGAGAGGCGCAGGCGACCAAGCCGATGGCGCAGGCGACGATGAAGGGGAAGACGGTGATGCGGGGGCGGTTCATGGCGGGCTCCTCGGGGTGCGTCGGGTTGCCCTCCCCTTCCGCACCGCCCGTGCCAGCCGCCGCGCGCACCGGATCCGCGCCGCGCGGCGCGCCCCTGCGTCCCGAGGGGACGCGCCGCGTCCTCAGGCGTCGTGGGCGAACGCGCGCCGGGCCTCTTCGAGCACCTCGATCGCGCGCGCCGCGTCTTCGCGCGACAGGCCGTCCATCACGAGCTCTCGCCCGGTCGCCTGCTCGAGGAAGATCGTCCGCCAGTCGGGCGAGTCCTGCCCCATCCCGAAGCCGCGGATCGCGTTCGTGGGCCACTTGCGCGCGTCGGACGGACGCTGAAACGTGAGCACCTCGGGTCCGAACCGGACGAGCGTCTTCACGGGCTCGACCTTGCGCCCCACGCGGTGCGCGACGAGCGCGCCGAGGCCCAGCAGGCCGAGCACGCCGCCGAGCCCCTCGAGCCCGTAGCCCTCGGGCAGCCGCCGCTGCTCGGGCAGGCCCTCCTCGCCGGGGTCGTGCTCGAGCACGAGCACTCGCGGCAGCTCGGGATCGGGTCGCTCCCAGCGGATCTCGAGCGCGTCCGAGCGATGGACGACGGCTTCGCGGTAGGGCGCCATGTCGGCGAACGTGGGGCCAGGCGCGCCGGGGCGCTAGACCATGAATCCCATCGACGCCCAGTCGATGGTCAGGCTCGCGGGGTTCTGCGGGTCGCACTTCACCGGCACGACGGTCCCCGGCGCGACCCGCGCCATCGCCATCATCGGCACGGTGATCTGGGTGTCGGTGCGGAACGGCTGAAAAGGCGGCGGCTGACCCGGCGCGGCGAGCGGCTGCACGTCGAGCGTCAGCTGCAGCCGCGGCTGGTTGTTGATCCGCATGCCGGTGTCGCCCATCGCCACGATGGTCGCCTGGCCGGGCAGCCCCGTGGTCAGGAGCTTGTTCGTCGCCTGCCGGTTCTTCGCGATGAACCAGAAGACCCCGCCCGTGATCGCGAGCGGGACGAAGATCGACACGCAGGTGATCAGGACGATGAAGATCGTCATCCCACCGCTGAACAGTTCCATGTCCATGCGCGCCAGTGTCGCACAGTCCGCGCCGCCGATACGGCGGCGTGACGCCGACGATCAGAACCCGGCGTCGAGCGAGACGGCCGACAGGTCGACCTTGTCGAGCGCGGCGCTGAACGCGAGGTACGCGCCGAGCCGGTCGAGCTCGGTCGCCCACGGCGACACGAACCCGCCCTCGTCGAGGTGCCCGGCCTCGAACGCGGGCTCGAGCGCGATCACGTCACCCAGCGCGAGCCGACCGACGAACAGCCGCCGGACCAGCTCCGGCCGCGCCTCGGCGATCGCCTTGCGGAGGTAGGTGTGCACCGCGACGAGGCCGCACAGGTACACGACGTCCTTGGTGAAGGGGACGCGGCCGCGCGGGTCGCCGCCGCGCACCACCCGCATCGCCGAGCGCGCGCTCTCGTCGGCGCTCTGGCCGGCCTCGAGGAAGAACGTGAACAGGTCGAGGTAGTCCGCGCCATCGAGCGCGAGCTGGATCGCCACGGTGCGCAGCGCGAGGCGACGCAGGCGCGCGATGTCGATCGAGCGCGTCACGACCTCGGCGAACGTCGCGATGCCCTCCTGGGTCAGCGTCGTGCGCGGCGCCGACAGGCCCATGCACGACAGCACCGGCTGCGCGCGCCCGTTGAGCTTGGTCGCCGCGTGCACGAAGCCCTCGTGCTCGCGCAGCTGCGCCACGTCGACCTCGCTGAAGCAGGTGCGCCCGCGCAGCCGCACCCGGCGCGATCCGGCGGCGGCCTTGGACGCCATGTCGGGATCGATCTCCACCCTCGGCGCCTGGTCTCCGAAGAACCGCCCGAACGCCCGCTCGAGGCGCGCTTGCACCGTCTCCGCGGTCAGGCAGATGTCCTCGTCGCGGACCACGCCGGCCGCGCGCAGGTCGTCGGTGTTGGCGAGCAGGGTCTCGGCGAGCTCGCGGTGGGTGTGGTCTCCGCCGGGGATCGTCTGCGCCGGCGCCCCGTACAGCTGCGTCGACAGCTCGGCGAACGCCGGCGTGCCGATCGACTCGAGCATGCGCGCCGCCGTGGCGTACGAGCGCGCCGTGCGCCCGACGAACGCCTGCAGCGGGTCGTCCCGATCCGCCTCGCGCGCGACCGCCTCGAGCGCGCCGCGGGCCTCGGACAGATCGGGGACGGCGATCTCGACGTCGGGCAGGCGCGGGTCCTTGCGGCGCCATCCGTCGAGGAACCGCTCGATCGGCTCCTCACCCCAGGTCAAAGACGACAGGATCCGGATGTCCTTGGACGCCTCCACGAGCCGCCCGTCCAGCTCTCGCGCGCGCTCGACGTCCATCCCCCGAGCGTGGCGCATCGGTCGCCGAGCGGCTAGAGCAACCCGTGGCCGATCGCAGTCCCCCGGCCGACCGGTTCTTCACCGGCCCCTTCGTGCTCGCGTTCGCCGCGAACTTCCTGCAGGGGCTCGCGATCCACCCGTACCTGCACCTGCCGGGCTACCTCGCGCGGCTCGGGGCGGGCGAGGCGCTGATCGGGCTGGTGTTCGGCATGATGAGCGGCGCGGCGATCGTGATCCGCCCGTTCGCCGGCCGGGCGATGGACGGCTGGGGTCGCCGCGGCGTGATCCTCGCGGGCGGCGTCCTGCACGTCATCGTCTGCTTGCTTTACACGACCGTCGACTCGGTCGGGCCGTGGCTGTTCACCGTGCGCTGCCTCCAGGGCCTCGCGGTCGGCGCGATCTTCAGCTCCCTGTTCACGTACGCGGCCGACATCATCCCGCCCGCGAAGCGGACCCAGGGCATCGCGCTGTTCGGCGTCTCGGGCATGCTGCCCATGTCGCTCGGGGGCCTGCTCGGCGACGCGGTCCTCGCGCAGTGGGACTACCGCGAGCTGTTCTTCATCACCGCCGCCCTCGCGCTCGCCGCGCTGCTGCTGTCGCTGCCGCTGCCCGAGCCCGACCGGTCGCGCACGATGGGGCGCGGCTTCTTCGGCGTGCTCCGCCAGCCCGACCTGATGCCGGTGTGGTTCGTCGGGTCGATGTTCGCGACGGCGCTCGCGGGGTTGTTCGCGTTCCTCAAGGGCTACACCGAGGACGCGCTCGGGTTCGGCTCCGTCGGCGTCTTCTTCAGCTGGTACACGGGCGCCGCGATCTTCCTGCGCGTCGGGTTCGGCTGGCTGCCCGACCGGCTCGGCGCGATGAAGATCTTCTATCCATCGATGGCCCTGCTCGCGCTCGCGCTCGTCGCGCTGTCGCAGGCCCGGTCCGACGGATGGATCGCCGTCGCGGGCGTGCTCGCGGGCACGGGCCACGGGTACGCGTTCCCGATCCTGAGCACGCTCGCGGTCGAGCGCGCGCACGCCTCCGACCGCGGCTCGGCGATGGCGCTGTTCACCGCGATCTTCGACGCGGGCATCCTCGTGGGCAGCCCGCTGCTCGGGCTGATCGTCGAGCACACGAGCTACCGCACGATGTACCTCGTCGCGGCCGTGATGCCGGTGGCCGGGACGGCGATCTTCCACCTGTGGGACGCGCGGGTGCGCGACCCCGCGCCCGCCGCGCCCAGCTGATACGCTGGGGCCATGGCGGGGGACCGGCCGCTCGCGGTGTTCGTGAGCGACATCCATCTCACGGATCAGCTGCACGGCAGCGCGGTGCCGAAGGCCGACGCCTTCGAGCGCTTCTGGACACGGATCCAGGCGGCGCGCGGCGAGCGCCCGGCCGAGCTGGCGTTCGTCGGCGACGTGTTCGACCTCGTCCGCTCGCCGCGCTGGTTCGAGGGACCGCACCGGCCGTACCACGAGCCGAGCGACGGCATGGTCGCCGTGATCGACGCGATCGTCGACGCCACCCTCGCCCGCGAGGCGGCGTTCTTCGACGCGATCCGGCAGAAGGTCGAGACCGGCGCGCTCACGGTGCGCTACTCGCTCGGCAACCACGACCGGCTCCTGATGCACGCGCCGGGCGCGCGGCGGCGGATCTGGAAGGCGATGACCGGCGAGGACCGGGACGTCGAGCTGCCCCACGAGCTCGTGTTCCCCGAGCACGGCGTGCTCGCCTACCACGGCAACGTCGCCGACGTGATCAACTCCGACCCCGACGGCGGGCCGACGATCGGCGACGCGATCGGCTCGGAGCTGATCACCCGCTTCCCCGTCGCGGTGCGCGAGCTCACCGGCGAGCACCACGAGATGCTCGACGACATCGACGACGTGCGGCCGGTCTACGCGGTCCCCGCGTGGGTCCGGCACCTCGGCGTCGTGGAGCCGCGGCTGCTGTCGCCGGTGCACCAGTCGTGGGTGCAGGTGGTGGAGTCGTTCCTGTCGGAGGACTTCGTGCGCCGGTGGATGAAGCGCAAGCACAAGCGGTTCGGGCTCGACACCGGCAAGAAGCTGCGGCTGATGCTCGAGCTGTCGACCAAGCGGATCATCGCCAAGGGCAGCGACAAGCGCCTCACCGAGGCGTACCGCGTGATGCAGCACGCGTTCGACGGGAAGATGGCCACGCACGCCGCGAAGCGACTCACGAAGGAGCGCGGCCTGCGCTACGTCGTCAACGGCCACTCGCACTTCAGCGCGATGCGCCCAGTCGGCACGATCGACGGCAAGCCGGCCGTCTACTTCAACACCGGCACCTGGCGCTCGGTGCATCAGATCGGCCACGGCATGGGCGGCCGCCCGACGTTCCTCCCATACGACGCGATGAGCTACCTCGTCTTCTTCCCCGACGGCGACGAGCTCGGCCGCGACTACGAGTGGTGGAACGGGGCGCTGGTCAAGCGGGACGCTCCGTAGCGTCTTCGGCCGGGGCCTCCATCTCCTCCAGAGGCGGCAGCGACTTGCGGAAGCGGCGGAGGACCGCGAGCGTGTCGATCATCAGGTCCTCCTGGTAGCGGTAGCTCATCTCCTGGCCCATCGGGACGAGCATCGAGCTCGCCTGCTTGCGGCACTTCTCGAGCAGGCCGTGCAGGCGATCGATCAGCGCGCCGAACGACTCCCGCTCCTGTGGCTCCGTCAACGTGGCGTGCGGGTCCAGATGCTCGATGTCCGCCCGCGTGATCCCGCCGCCGAACAGCTCGCGCAGCTCGCCCTCGAGCTTCGTGCGCCCGACGTCGAGGCGCCACAGGCGGAACCGGTTGAGCACGCTCATCACGTTGAACAGCAGGCTCACCCCCATGACGAACGTCATGAAGTTGCTCAGCGGGATGACGTCGACGACCTCGGGCAGGTACTGGTCGACCATCGGCGGCCCGTGGTTCTCGAAGTACTCGGTCGCCACGGAGCTCACCTCGACGCCGTGCGGCGCGGGCGCCGTCCGGTTCTGCTCGACGAAGCCCGGCAGCTCGTGCGCGAGCACCGACAGGATCGCGTTGATCTCCGAGCGCTTCGCGCACGCGCTCGCGAGGATGAGCGTGTCCACCGTGAGCACCTGTCGATCGCGCGCCGGCAGGCCGCGGACCGCGTCGTAGTGGCCCGCCTCGATCGTGGTCGCCGCCACGCCGTGGAACTGGCTCGCGACCGCGCTCGCGCTGCGAAACCCCGCGAGCCGCAGGTGGTGGGTGCGCACCGCGCGGCGGACCATGCGCGCGTCCTCGAACATCACCGCCGCGGCCAGGTCGAGCTCGCCCGCGGCCGCCTCCTCGACCTGCTCGCCGACCGATCCGTTCACCCGCGTCACGTCGAGCGAGTCGAAGCCGGGCAGCGAGAACAGCTCCTCGACGAGCATCGCGGTGCCGCTGCCCTCCGGACCCACGCCGATCGTGAGCCCGCGCAGGTCGCGGAAGTCCTCGATCTCGTCGGCCGCGCGGCCGAGGAACAGCAAGCTCTCGCCGCGCGGCAGCCGCGCGACCACCTCCACGTCGTCGACGTCGTCGAAGCGGCCGCCGTCCTGCACGAGGCCGAAGTCGACCTCGCAGTCCTCGCCCGGGTCGGCGAGGCGGCGCAGGTTCTCGACCGAGCCCGCCGTGACGAGGTTGCGCACCCGGCCCCCGTCGCGGCGCGCCCGCGCCGCGAACGCGTCGACCTGCGCGTGGTAGTGCCCGTCCTCGGAGCCGCTGACCACGCCGATGTCGACGTGGCGCAGGTTCGGCTCGAAGTCGATCGAGAGCGCGACGAGCCCGATCAGCGCCACCCCGAGGACGAGCATCGCGGTGCGCAGCCACTGGCGTCGCGTCGCGCGCTTCTCCTCGTCGACGGGTGCCTTGGCGGACACGCGCCGATGGTAGTCGAGAATGCGGCGCGGGGGACGCGGGTTGTCCGGCCATGACAGCGAGCGCCGAATCCCCGCTCTTGCAGGCCGGCGCGGCCCGTGGTCCAACCGCGACCATGCCCAGCACCCGTGTCACCGAGCGGCTGGTGTTCGGACTGCTCGCCTCGGCGGCGCGGCTGGTCCCGATCCCCTTCCTCGACGACGTCCTCCGCGACACGGCGGCCCGGCTGATGGTCCGCCGCATCCTGCGCTCGCGCGGGCGCACCTACCCGACGAGCCGGGTCGAGCCGCTCTACACCGATCGCTCCGGCTGCCTCACCGGCTGCTTCGTGTTCGGGTTCAAGCTCATGCTCTTCCCGCTGCGCAAGATCGTGACGTGGGTGCTCGCCGCCAAGTACCTCGCGCGCGATCTGTCGGAGGCGATCCTGCTCGGGCGCGTGCTCGACCGGATGCTCGACGCGGGCCGCCTGCAGGGCCCCGACGAGGCGGCGCTGCTCGCCGAGTCCGACCGGATCAAGACCGCGTGGGAGAACGCCGTCCGCGGGACCGACATGAAGCTCCTGCAGGGCATCGTCTGGCGCGCGCTCCGCTCGGTGGAGGGGCTGCCGCGCGCGGCCATGCACGCGCTGCGGAGGCTGCGCGGCGGCGGCGAAGACGCCGACCCCACCGAGGGGCTGTCCGCGTCCGACCGCGCGAAGGTCGACGAGGGCGCGGCGAAGATCGAGGGCGCGCTCGCCGACCCGCAGGTGCAGGCCTTCCTCGAGGCGTTCGACGCGCGGTTCGACGAGAACCTCCGGGTCCTCGAGGCGCGCGTCGGCTGACCCGGCTCGACGACGCGCGTCAGTCGCACAGCGCGGCGCGCGGCGCGCAGATCATGAACTCGAGCGCGTCCGGCTCGAAGCAGCACGTGGGGCACTCGCCGTCGACCGTGCAGATGCGCGCGCACACCTCGGTCCCCTCGTCGTCGAACGACGCCTCGCCGGTCGGGCAAGGATCGCTGCAGGCGGTCGACACGCCGCGGTCGGTGAGGAACGCCTCGTCGACGCACACCCCGCGCCCCGCGCGGCGCTGGCACGAGAAGCCGGGCGCGCAGTCCGCGCAGCGCTCACACGGATCGCCGCAGTAGTCCTCGCCGGCGACGACGAGGGACCGCGAGCTCGGGCACTCGGCCTCGCAGCCGAGCAGACACAGCAGGAGCAACGGCGAGAGGCGACGCATCGGCCGGATGCTACCGCGGCACCGTCACGGTGAAGCGGTGATTGCCGGACGGGCCCTGCCCGTTGTGGTTCGCCTCCGCCAGCGTCCCGGACCGCTCACTGCACTGCTGCCGCGGCGTCGCCTCGTGCGCGCACCACCGGACGCGGAAGCCGACGGGCCCGGCGCCGCGGTAGTAGTTGACCCGGATCTGGTACTCGCCCGCGATCGGGCGCGACATCGTGTAGGTCTCGGGCCCGAAGCCGCGCGTGTTGTCGACGTCGAGTAGCCGCCCCTCGCGCGGGCGACGGTTGGTGAAGCCCGTGGTCACGCCCTCGGGGTCGGTCACCCACAGGTCGACGTCGGTCCCGTTTCGGGTCCAGGTCAGCTCGCACATCAGCACGGTCGCGTCGATCTCGGCGTCGACGGTGACCGACGCGGTCGCCTCGGCCTCGCCTTGGCTCGCGGACGCGGTCACCGTGTTCTCGCCGGGCGTGAGCGTGACGCGGCCCTCGAAGCGCCCGCCCGACACGGGCGCCTGGACCTCGCCGCTGGCGGTGCTCAGCGTGACCGTCTCGAGCGACGCGCCCTCCGCCAGCTCGACGCGGCCGGAGACGACGAGGATGCGCTCGTCGACCGTCGCTCCGTCGACCGGCGACTCGATCACCACCTCGAGCCCACGCTCCATCTCGAGGTCGCCCTCGAGCGCCGCGGGCTCGCCGTTCGTCGGGCCGGTCGTGTCGACGGTGAGCTGCACCGGCTCGCGCTGCGCGAGCCCCGCCTTCTCGGCGACGATCTGCACCGGCCCCGGCGGCACGCGGACCACGAAGCGCCCGTCGGCGAGGGTCGCCGGCTGCAGATCGTTCGAGTCGTCGACGTGGGGGAACAGCTCCACTCCGTCGAGCGTCCGAACGTGGATCGTCGCCCCCTCGACGGGCTGCGGCAGCGCCCCGTCCTCGGTCACCTCGACCACGCGCCCCTCGACGCGCCAGGACACGCCCTCGTCCATCAGGATCGGCTGGAGCCGCTCGCGGTGCGCGTCGCCGGCCGCGTCGACGAACGCGAGCAGATCGCGCGGCGGGTCGGCGGCGATGATCGCGAAGACGTCCGCGAAGCTCGTCGCGAGCGCGAGCCTCGACAGCACCGTCGCCGGCACGGTCTCCACCGCGGGCGCGTCCATGTCGCGCGAGCGCGGCCAGAGCGTGCCCTCCCCCTCCGGGTGGCGGGACATGTCGCGGACGTGGCCGAACATCGCCCCCGCCGGCGCCGGCACGCCGCCGCGCCCCGTGGCCCACTGCCCGAGGAAGGTCGCGAGGTCCTCGGTGAACGCGAGGCCCCTCGACGACTCGACCCACCCGTTGTGCGGGCCCGCCGGGCTGCTCTGCTCGTACGCGTCGCCCAGCGCCATGTGCGCCGCGTAGTGCCCCCACTCGTGGGTGACCACGCCGCCGTAGGTCGCGCTGGTCGTCAAGCCGATGTGCGGGCCCGAGACGCCACCGAACAGCGAGCCCCAGCGGCGGCGCGCGCTCGAGGCGAGCGAGCCGTTGTAGGCGTCGCGTACCCGGAAGTAGCCGCCGTAGACCACGCGCAGCGGGCGCGCGGCCACGCGCTGGTCGAAGGTCGCGCGCGCGGCGTCGCCGAAGGGCGCCTGTCGGTTCATGTACGCGTACGCGACGAGCACCTCCGGGTAGAACGCCACGGGCTCGGACGGCGGCCCGGCCGACCCGTCGTCGTAGAGGGGCACGACCCGCAGCTCCCAGCGCCGGTCGGTCACCGTCGAGTAGCTGTCGTAGCGCGACTCGAGCGGCGCGAGCGGGATCCCCAACCGACCGGTCCCGGCGCTCGTCTCCCACACGATCGGCTCGCCCCCCGCGCGGGCGTCCTCGAAGCTCCCGGGGCTCGGCTGCGGGCGCCCCGGGGCCGGCCGGTTCAGCTCGAGGCGCAGGCGCGGCACCGTGACCATGCGGCCCCACGGGCGACGCTCGAACGCGAAGTTCGACCCGCGCAGATCGAACACCACGACGGGGCCCTCGGGCGACACCTCGCCGTACACCACGCGCGGCGGGTTCACGTGCAGCCGCGCGCGCCGCGCCTCGTCGCGCAGCTCGGCGGGCGAGATCTCCTCGGGGTAGAAGCCGGCGAACCGGCTGAACGAGTCGGTGACCGCGATCGCGCGTCCGTCTCTCACCTCGGTCGCCAGCGGCTGCCAGGCGCCGTCGTGGTAGTGGCCGACGATCGCGCGCCGACCGTCGCCGGGGTCGAGCAGCGGCAGCGACACCTCGAACGGGCCCGCCGCGTCGCCGCGCGGCTCGATGTCGTAGACCGGCGTCGCCAGCGTCACGCCGGCCGGCGCGGCCCCGAGCGAGGCGAGCTGGATGCGCATCTCCGGCTCGGCGCCGTCGACCAACGCGGCCGCGACCTCCGCCTCGCCATCGCCGGTGGGCAGGCCGTAGCGCGCGACGAGGCCGTGCGTGATCAGCGGCGCCCCGAACCAGCCGCCGGCGGCGGACCCGACGAACAGGACCACGAGCCCGAGCACCACCCAGGGCCAGCGGCGACGGCGCCGCGGGAGGTCGAAGTCGAACGCGTCGGCGGACGGCAGCGCCGGCGGCGGTGACGGCCTCGGTCGAGGCTGCGGCTGCGGGCCGGGCACGGCGTCCGGCGGCATCGGGGCCGTGGGGAGGCTCGCCGGCCGCTTCATGCCCAGGCGCGTCTTGGGGATCTCCTTGGCCGGCGGAGGCTCTGCGCCGCGCAGCGGCGTCCCGCAGCGCTCGCAGAACCGCTGCTCGGGGGTCACCCGTGCGCCGCACTGGCCGCAGAAGTTCTTCGCCACCGTCCGATTCTAGCGGCCTCCGGCGTGATGTTTGCACCTCGTACCGGGTATGAGCAGCACGACTCACTCCACCCTCCCCCGCACCGAGGTCACCGAGGTCTCGGGCAAGCCGGGCCTGTCGAAGGTGCTGATCGGGAGCCTGGCGGCGTTCGGCCTCGTGATCGCCCTGGTGGTCGGGATCGTCGCCTACTACGCGAGCGGCCTGGCCGACGAGCACGTCGGCGAGACCGGGCCCGTCGGCGACCCCCACGTCTTCGTCCCGTAGGTGTAGAACGCAACGATCGTGGCAGCACGCCACACACGATCACGCCGGCTCCACTTCGGGCGCGGCGCGGCGACGGTCCATCTCGCGCTTGGCGACCATGCCGATCGCGCCCAGCCCGACGAGCGCCGTGACGCCGAGCGCAGGCCACGCGCTCGCCGACAGGTAGCCGAGCGTCGCGACGAGCAGCAGCGCGCCGGTCGCGCTCGTCGCGCCCACCCCGACCCAGAGCCGGCGCAGCACCCCGCGCGACGGCGGCACCACGTCCTCGTGCGCGCGGTACGTGGACAGGTGCACCGGCAGCCGCTCGGCGAGCGCCGGCGGCACCGGGAAGCCGAGCCGCACGATCGCGAACGCGAGCAGGCCCAGGCACAGCAGCAAAGCCCCGAGCGCGCTGAGCGCGAGCACGAACGGCCCGCCCCAGCCGGCCACGTACGGCAGCGACACCGACGCCGGCGCGCCGTCGCGCCCCGAGTACATCTCGCGGAACACGTAGCGCACGCCCTCGCGCGGCACGTCCAGCGCCATCGCGTCCGGGATCTCGTCGGCCAGCGCGTCTGCGGAGACCTGGTCGCGGGCCGTGAGGGTCATCGACGTGTCCGGCTCGGCGTAGTGCGCGTCGCTCGGCACGAACAGCTCCCAGGTGGTCCGGGTCACCACGACGCGCAGGCGCGGCAGCTCGCTCCGTAGCCGTCCGAACGCGCCGAGCGATGGCGCCCGCGTCGCGTACACGAGCTCCACCGCGAACGCGTCGGCCGCGCTCACGATCTCGAGCAGCACCGTCGGCGCGTCGTCGTCGCTCCCCGCCTCGATGGCCGGGGTCTCGTCGCGCCCGTCGACGCGCGCCGACCAGACCTCGGCGCCCTCCGGCAGGCCGACCCGCAAGAACTGCTGACGCCGGTTGCGCACGAGGAAGCGCGCGGTGGTCACCGCCACCCCGTCGCGGGTGTACAGGGTGCGGTAGCGCGCCTCGTCGACCACCGCGTGCGGGGTCTGGATCTCGCGGTGGCGCGTGATCCCCACGCTGAATCGCGGCGCGGGATCGGCCTGCGCGTAGCGGTACGCGTGCAGGATCGGGTTGTCGGTGCGCAGCAGCAGCTGCTCGGGCAGCTCGCCCGGATCGATCGGGCTCAGGCGCTCGACCGCGCGCGCGTCGACCTGAAACGGGGCGAGCGCCTCGACGCCGATGCGACCGCGCTCGACCTCGGCCGAGACCACGCCGATCAGCGGCACCTCGAGCTCCTCCTCCTGGCCCGTGATCCGCTCGCACACCACCTCGACCCGGAAGCGGCCCTCCATCGGCTGCGTCAGCTCGATCCGCAGGATGCGATCGTCGGAGAGCGCGTGGTGGCGCAGCGACGGGGCGGTCACCTCGAGCAGCTCGAGCCCCTCGGGCAGGCGCAGCGACAGCACGTCGAGCGCGCCGCTCTTCACCTCGATCTCGATCGCGGACGTGATCGTCGTCGTCACGTCGTCGAGCGACACGAGGGTGTCGACCTGCGCGTCGAACCGGGCCGGCTCCGCCTCCTGGATCGCGCCGATCGCGATGACCCGCGGCGGCTCGTCGAGGTAGCGCCAGGTGTGCGCGACGGTGCCCTCGATGCCGTCGCGGATCGCCGGCGGGAGCAGGTTGTCCCCCACCCGGTTCACGTGCGTCTCCTCGCGCGGCTCCAGCGTCAGCTCGCGCGCGGCGAGCAGCGCGAGCATCCCGCGCTGCCGCGTCACGTCGCGCGCCCGCAGCAGGGGCACCGCGAACGGCTCGCTCGTGCGCGTGCGCGCCGGCCACGCCCGCTCGTAGTCGACGGTCAGCGTGAGCGCGCCCTCGACCTCGCGATCGAGGAACACCGACAGCACGCGCGCGCGGCCCTCCTCGACCACGCGCCAGTCGCTGACCACGCCGGCGCTCGACGTCACCGCGTTGACCTGCACGTCGTCGGGCAGGTCGAGCGCGGCGCGGCTCATCGCCCCGCGCGTGATCTCCCAGCTCGCGTGGGCGCGCACCGAGAGCACTCCGTCGTCGGGCCGCACGACGTGCACGAAGCTCGCGTGCGCGCGGGTCTCGACCTCGCTCGCGTCGGTCGGCACCGCCTCGGCCCATCGCACCGCGATCGCGCCCGACATCGGCACGTGGAACACCGCGCGCGACCGGCCGTCGCGCCGCGCCACGCGCACGCCGGCGTGCGGGGTGACCGTGACCTCGCGCTCACCGGGCAGGTCGAGCTCGAAGCGCGACACCGGCGTGGGCGTGATGCGCAGGTCGAACCCGGGCAGACCCTCGCCGGTGGCGACCGGGACCACGAACGACGCCTCGATGCGGTGTCGACCGCGCCCCTCGACGGGCACGACGAACGCGCCGCCGTCGCTCGCGATCGCCGCCTCGGCGCGGTCGACCCGGACCTCCTCGAGCGCCACCGCGGTCGGGAACAGCGGGACGCGGGCGCGCGACGCGCCCTCGAGCTCCACCGTCAGCTCCGCGTCGAAGCGCACCACGTCGCCGTCGAGGCGGCCGACGTAGCGCGCCCGGCTCAGCGTGAAGCCGCCGCCCGCCGCGTCGCGCCACGCGAGCTGCGCAGCGCCGGTGGCGGGCAAGGTCGCGGTGACCCGGGTCGCCCCGCCCGAGGGCGTCACGTCGAACGAGCTCGCCGGCACCACCGTGACCCCGCGGTCGCCGCCCGGGACGGTCGCGGTGAGCTCGGCGGTCGCCGCGGGCAGGCCCAGCGAGACCACGCGCCCGTCGCCGAACCGCCGCGCGTCGACGCGGTACGACCAGCGCAGGGTGTGTCGGCCCTGCGCGTCGGTCGGCCAGACGAGCGCGCCGCCGCGGGTCGCGAGCCCGACCGGCTGGCCGCCGTCGGTCACCGACGTCACCGCGGCCCCCGCGTTCGCGATCGGGACCAGCGTCCACCGATCGGTGAGCACGTCGACGACGGCGTCCACCGTGACGGTCGCGCTCGCCGCGCCGTCGGTCTCGTCGACCGCGACGCTCACGCGGACCTGCGAGAACGCGTAGGCGCCGGAGGCGTCGTCGGGCTCGGCACCGCCGGTCAGCCGCTCGTACTGGTCGAGCGGGATCTGCACGGTGCCTTGCGCCCCGGCGAGGCGCGGGGCGAGGGTGAGTATCAGGGCGCACAGCGCCATCGCGCTGCGGGCCGGGGTTCGGCCGAGCTGCATGGGTACGTTCCTTTTTCGAGCGGTTCGAGAGGGTCGAGGGTCAGGGCGCGGGGCCCAGCCCGAGCGGGTCACCGAGCAGGCGCCGGAACGCCGCGTAGCGCAGCGATCGGCCGAGCGCGTCCGACGGGGCGTCGAGCGCCTCGCGGTAGCGCCGGCACAGCGACAGGTCGCGGGTCAGCGACGGCTCGGAGGTGAGCGCGGGCGTCGCGGCGGCCGCCGCCTCCACCCGCGCGCAGCCCTCGGCGAGCGCGGCGCGCGCGGCGTCGGGCCGGCCCCCGTGCACGTGACCTGCGGCGATCCGCAGGGCGCGCGCGATCTCGTGACCGAGCGCGGCGACCATCACCGCGCGCTCGGTCGGGCCCCGCGCGGCCGGGCCGCGGTCGAGCACCAGGCGCTCGGTGAGCGTTCCGTTGCCGAGGCGGACCAGGTCCTTGAAGCGCACCTGCACGTCGGCCACCGGCCCGGGCCCCGCGACCACCAGGTCGAGCACCACGCGGTGGCTGTCGTCGGCGTAGAAGGCGGGCACCACGATCTGGATTCCGTCCTCGTCGTCGTCGCGGTCGGACGTGATGCCGAGGCTCGCCGCGAGCGCCCGGTCGATCGACGCCTCCGCGGCGCGCACGCGCTCGCTCTCGGTCTCGTCGAGCGGCCGCGAGCCGAGCACGTCGACGAGCTGCACGCCCTCGGCGAGCCGGATCCGCAGGCGGACGGCGCGCGCGACCACGCGGCTCACCGCCGTGATCTCCGCGCGGACCAGCGCGTCGGCGTCGGCCGCCCGCGCCAGGATGCGCCGGCGCCCCTGCCCCGCGAGCGCGATCCGCGACGCCGGCTCCGGGTCGGCGGGCGCCGCGAGGCTGACCACCGTGGTCGTGACCCCGGCGAGCGCGCCCGTGTGGGCGATCGGGCGCAGCGCCTGCGCCGTCGCGTCGTCGAGGCCCGGCGTCACCCAGAGCACCATCGAGGACCCGAGCGGCGCGTCCTCGTCGGTCGGCGCCACCGCCCGCACGGCGCGCGAGAGGCCGTCGGCCGGCGCCAGCGCGCTCGCGTCCGCCGGCGCGTCGCCGAAGGCGCGGCGCAGCGCGACCGACACCTCGCCGAAGCGCATCGCGCCGAGCCCGATCCGCTCGCCGCCGTCCGGGCCGACCACGATCAGCCCGATCCGGTCGCCGCCCTCGTGGCGCCGCGACAGCGCCGACAGCAGCGCTCGCGCGCGCCCCTGCGCCGCCTCGTCGAGCGGGCGCCGCAGGTCCAGCACGACCTCGGTGGTCAGCGCCGGCCGGCGCCCCGCGCGCTGCGCCGCGCCGCGCAGGCCCACCGACAGGCGCACCCGCGACCGGCCGTCGACGCCGCGCCGATCCGCCTCGACCGCGAGCGACAGCGCGCCCGAGCGCGGCGCCTCCCAGGTCGGGCCGACCGGCTCGGCCAGCTCGGCGAGGCGCAGCGCGACGGGGTCGTCCCGCAGCCGCTCGCGGAGGTGGCGCGCCTCCGAGTCGCCCGGGGCGTAGGTGTTGGCCCAATAGCCGGTCGGCGAGCGGAAGGAGAGCCCCTCGACGTCGCGATCGTCGGCCGCTCGCTCCGTCGACGACAGCGAGAGGGTGTGCGACCCGGCCGGCAGTCGGACGGTGGTGTCGAAGTAGCCGGGCTGCGTCACGGCGATCTCGCCCTCCTCGAGCTCTTCGTCGATCACGCCGTCGTCGGTGAGGTCCCCCTGCGCGCGGGGGGGCGACGCACGGTCGCCGTCCTCACCGCGCTGGTTCGCCTCGAGCTGCGCGAAGCGCCCGTCGACCGAGTCCCGGCCCTCGGCGCGCCAGAACAGACCATCGATCCAGCCCTCGCCGTCGTCCGGCGGCCCGTTCATCGCGTCGCCGGGGTCCATCGGCGGGGGCGGGTCCTGCTCCGGCGGGATCTCGAACGCCACGAGCCGGTCGTCTTGCTCGAGCTCGTCGAGCTCGAGGTCCGAGGACGTCTCGTCGAAGACGAGCTCACTGACGCGGTCGGGCACCTCGCCGATCGCGCTGGGCCCCTCGGGGGCCTCGCTGCCCAGCGTCACGAACGTGCCCAGCCCGCCGACGACCACCAGCGCGAGCGCGGCCATCGCCGGGACGAGCATCGCCCACGCCGCGCGCTCGCCCTTCGGCTTCAAGAGCGCCTTCACCGGCCAAAGGAGCATCCCGAGCAGGGCGCCGAGCCCGGCGACGAGGCCGCCGCCGATCGCGGCGAACACCCCGATCGCGCCGGTCTCCGGCGCGACCCGCTCCTCGCGGGCATCGATCGCGGCGCGGGTCCGGGCGACGAGCGCCTCGGGGGCCTCGAACGCCGGCAGCGAGGCGAGCTGCAGGTCGACGTCCTCGAGCGCCGCGGCGAACGCGCGGCAGTCGTCGCAGGTCG